>Ga0126383_10000344_pt1 | contig 25085 bp, 19 predicted proteins | sample PanSoiMetPlot_35_FD_96882 | JGI IMG/M metagenome (GOLD analysis project Ga0126383, IMG submission 96882) | Tropical forest soil microbial communities from Panama - MetaG Plot_35 | ecosystem: Environmental > Terrestrial > Soil > Tropical forest > Bulk soil | place: Panama | collected 2016-02-17
CCTGGTGGACAAAATGGGTCACTTGAGCGTCATGCAACCGGCGAAAGCCGAAGCGTGGTATCACACATTTGTTACAACGCTTTATTTTCTGCCCATCGTCGGCGCAGTCCTGGCCGACGCCGTGTTCGGGAAGTTTTGGGTCGTCTTTTGGCTGTCGATCGTCTATTGCGGCGGACTCTTTACACTCGCGTTAATGGGCTCGCCCGTGGCGCACACAATTGAACCGGTCTACTTGCTCGCCGTCGGTTTACTCTTGGTCGCGCTCGGCACCGGCGGCATCAAGCCGTGTGTTTCAACTAATGTCGGCGATCAGTTTGGCGCAACGAACAAACATCTCCTGACTAAGGTGTTTAACTGGTTTTATTTTTCCATTAACTCAGGTTCGGCGCTTTCGACGCTTTTAATTCCCTGGTTACTCGATCCGTACAAAGCGACGCCGGGCGGATTCATCGCTGCCTTGCCGCCCGGCATCGTGAGTTTTCTCGAAAGTCCACGACTTCACAGCCCAGCCGTCGCATTCGGTTTGCCAGGTGTCTTCATGATCATCGCGACGATTTTCTTTTGGGCCGGGCGGAAGAAATTCGTCCATATTCCGCCGGCTGGCCTTCGGACGTACGCGCGCGAGATTTTTAACAAAGAGACGCTCAAAATTTTGCTCAACGTTTTAATCCCGGTTCCGTTCGTGGCGATCTTCTGGGCGTTGTGGCAGCAAAATTTTTCATCGTGGATCGTTCAAGCCGAGTCAATGAACCGACACCTTTTCGGCGTGGAGTGGCTCTCGTCGCAGATCCAGACAGTCAATCCGATTTTCATTTTGATCATGCTGCCACTTTTTTCGTACTGGGTTTACCCGTTCCTGGAAAAATTTATCCGTTTGACGCCGCTGCGAAAAATCGGGGCTGGTTTGTTTGTGACGGCGGCCTCGTTTTTTGTCATCGCTATGATTCAAACGCGTATCGACGGCGGCGCGCAGCCCAACATTATTTGGCAGATTTGGGCGTTCGCGATTTTGACCGCTGGCGAAACGCTGGTTTCGCCGACTCACCTCGAGTTCTCTTACACTCAGGGGCCCGTCAAACTCAAATCGCTGGTCATGTGTACATATTTGTTCGCGGTCTCGCTCGGCAACCTATTCACCGCAGTGGTGAATTGGTTTATCCAAAATCCAGACGGCTCGGTGAAGCTACAGGGGGCCAGTTACTTCATGTTTTTCGTCTGGGTTATGCTGGGAACAGCAATTTTGTTCGCAATCGTTACGCCGTTTTACAAAGGCCGTACTTACTTGCAGGATCAAACCGAGGTGACTGGAGAAGCCGAGCCCGCTGTCGGTTTCGCAATCCAGCCGGAAAGCTAGGATTCCGGGCGTGAAGAAACTCGCTTTTCTCGCCGGGGTCTTTTTGTCGTTGTCGATTCTCAAAATATCCGCCACTACGCAGGACGACGCGTTCCAAAAAATCGCGCACGATTACGCCGAGCAATATTTACGGGCCAATCCCGAGCAGGCGACCGATCTGGGTGACCATCGCTTCGACAGCGAACTAACCGATTATTCCTCTGAGGCGCGGGCGAAAGATCTGGTGACGCAGAAAGAATTTCGCGACAAGCTGAACGCCATCGATGGCTCACAGCTGACCGGCGCAAACAATATCGATTTTCGGATCCTGAAGGAGAACATCGATTACGAGATCTTTCGGGCGGAAGAGCTCAAGGAACCTGAGTGGAATCCACTCATTTACATGCAGAGCCTGGCCAACAGCCTTTATCTGTTGGTCGCACGTGATTTCGCGCCGGCCGAAAAACGGATTCCGAATTTGCGCCAGCGCATGGAAAAAATCCCGCACATAATCGCTCAGGCTAAGGCCAACCTGCAACGTCCGCCGCGCATTCACACAGAAACCGCGATTGACCAGACACAGGGCGCAATCAATCTCGTACGCACTGATCTCGCGCCCCTGCTCGATCCGGCGCCGCAATTGAAGAAAGAGCTTGCCCCGTTACAGGACAAAACCGCAGCAGCGCTGGAGGATTACAAGAAGTGGCTTCAGAACGATCTGTTGCCGCGCTCCGACGGCGATTTCCGTCTCGGCGCCGGGAAGTATCGAAAGAAGCTGCACTTCGCGCTCGCGTCGGACTTGTCGATGGAGGAAATCATGACGCGAGCCAAGGCCGACCTGCAACAGATCCAAACCGCCATCTACGAAACAGCGTTGCCGCTTTATGAAAGATATTTTCCAAACGCAGACGCAGCGACGCTCGCGGACAAACACAAAGTGACTGCCGCGGTGCTCAATAAGTTTGCTGAGCAACATCCCGATGACGCCACCGTCGTCGATTTCGCGAAAAAGATCGTGGCCGAAGCGACAGATTTCGTGAAGCAACACAATCTGGTCGCCGTCCCGGGCGTCCCGCTGGACGTGATTGCGATGCCTGAATTCAAACGTGGTGTCGCCATAGCCTATTGCGATTCGCCGGGTCCGCTCGACAAAACCGGAAAAACATTTTTCGCTGTTGCGCCAACGCCGAAAGACTGGTCGAAAGAGCGAAAGGAATCGTTCTTTCGCGAATACAACAATTACATGATTCGCGATTTGACTGTGCACGAGGCGATGCCTGGCCATTACCTGCAGCTCGCGCATGCGAATGAATTTCGCGCGCCAACTTTGGTCCGCGCAATTTTCCGGAGTGGCACCTTCATCGAAGGCTGGGCAGTTTACTGCGAGCAGATGATGGCTGAACAGGGCTACGGCGGCCCGGAAGTGAAGATGCAGCAGCTAAAGATGCGCTTACGCGCGATCGCCAACGCCATTCTCGACCAAAGCATTCACGCTGGAAACATGACCGAGAAGGAAGCGATGGACTTAATGATGAAAGAGACTTTTCAACAGGAAGGTGAAGCCGTGGCGAAATGGAAACGCGCACGTCTCACTTCGGCGCAGCTCTCGACGTATTTCGTCGGCGCTACCGAACATCTCGATCTGCGCGCCTCCGCACAGAAGAAACTCGGCAACGATTTCAACCTCAAGAAATACAACGACCAGGTGATTTCCTACGGCAGCCTGCCTGTGAAATACGTGCGGGAGTTGATGGGGCTGTAGGGCGTTTTTGCGAACTCCGAATGCTTTCGGGGCTGACACAGACGCCTACAACGAACGCGCGTCATTACTTGCGTCGCCGCGCCTTGGTTAGCTTGGGCCTGGAACTGGAACGTGTGGCCGAAGTCTTGTTCGTATTAGATAACTTCACTAGTTCATCGAGATTAAATGTGCGGCGACGTTTCGTTCCCACCTCTCGAAATTCGACCTCATACCAGCCGTTCATCCGATCCACCTGATAACGCTTCGGTCCGATGCGCATTGGTTCGCGCGCGATCACGTGATGAATAACTTTTTCGTATTTGGATCGTGACCAGCGTCGCGTCCGGCGCGCCCAATCGATTCGATGTCCGACATCATCATAACTTTCTGGACGCCTCTCGAAATCGAGAAGTGAGCGTGCGTCGCCTGCGAAAATCGCAGCAATGTGCTCCAGAATATTCGAGTCACTGATCTGCCGAATCCGTCGCCGGAATGAGCTCAACGTTTCTGCCGCGATGTCACGCAAGCTAAGTGTTCGGCCGTCGCGCAATTTCCACAATGGCGCATTGACATCTGCGGTAAATGGATTTTTGGCTAACGAATCGGCCGTGACTCGCCACCCGCGACGTGAAGAATGTTTTCGCAGACGAAAATGCGCGATGCGAGGAAGTTTGTGACGCTCCAGTTGTCTCAGGCCAAATTCTTTCCAGCGGAGGACCGTTTCCACGGCCCCGACGATGAAAGCGCACGTCGCCAGCATCAACGCGGGGTCCGGTGTGAAATCAACTGTGACTTCGATCCGGTTTCCGCGCGGGCGCACCCCGACCGCGCTGCTCTGCCGGTTTGTTGCCAGCAAAATCACGGGTATCGGCAGGGTGTGCGCCAGCAGATACGCGAGCTTCGTCGCCTTGCGAAGCTTTGATTTTCGCGCCCTCGAAAAAGAAAAGTTGTAGTGCGTGCTGAATCCCTGGAGCCGGCATTCGTATTTGTGTCGCTTCGCCCAGTGATCCAGCTCTACTCGCAAATAACGGATTTGCTCCCATAGCAAACGCGTCGCGCGATAACAGCAGCCCGGCTCCAGCTCAATAATCGGCGTCGCGACTTCGATTACTCCGGTATCGAAATAAATTGCGCCGCCCGCGGGCAATTGAAACGATTTGCCGGTCCGCGGAATCATCCGGCGCCGCACCAAACGGCTGGGATCACCAAAGACATTTTCTGGACGCCGTCTGCGTCCGTTGACCAAAAGGTTAAATTCCGCTTCCAAGCCAATCACGGCGCGCGCTGGCGTTGCACTAGGCGCACCGTACCGCCGGAGATAGGCGTCGCGTTCTGTTCGGCGGTCCTTCATCTGCTCAATCCGAGGCTAACTCACGTCGCTGCATTCGCGCGGAGTTAAACTCGCGTATCCTATATCGATGTGGAGATGGTCGTCGGTTTGCCCTCGTTCTCGACCGAACGGCCGAACAAAAACCGCCGGACTAATCGCCGACGCAATCGCCCGATACTTGTCAATCGATTTCGCGTCGGACAGAAAAGTGTCACCGATTCGGTAAATGTTTGCTGCTGTCCCCCACGCGTGAATGCTTTTTGCGCCGCCAATCTGATGCGCTGGCGAGCGGTAGCCACCATTTGCGCTGATGAACACCGACGCATCAACTTCGCGACGAAAATCCTCCAGCAATTTCGCGAGCAAAACGATTGCGCACGGCACGTAATGAGGAAACTGACCCAGAAGCAGCTGGGCTTCGCGACAATCCACCAGCATTAACTCCGCAAGCGTGAAGTGCGGCGCCAGCCGAATCTCACGCGCTTCTTCCCAGCTGCCAATTTCATAGAAGAAGCGCGGCAGACGATGAACATTGCCGTTAATATTCATTTCGGATTCGCCCGGCCGCAGCAAAGCGCGGTACTCGTCGCGCAAATGCAAACCATCAACCGGCCGCAACAGCTTAGTTCTCATTGGATTTGATTCTCCTCCCCTGAAGGAATCCATAAATCACTTCGGAAATCGCCGCGACAGTCTCGCGCCGCCCCTCTTGGTCCGGATCAAATTCAGTCAAAATCGCAGTGATGTACGGTTCGCGTTCGGGCAAATAGACGATTCCAATGTCATGGCAAGCAGTCGAAATCTCGCCGGTCTTGTGTGCGACTGTGGCATGCGGCGGGAGCCCCGCGGGAATCATCGAGTTGAATCGTTGCTCCAGCAGAATGCGGATCACCTCTCGCTTGCTCTCAGGCTTAAGAAAATCGCCGCGGATCGCTGACAACAAACCCACCAACCCGTCGGCAGTCGCTTCATTGTTTATCCCGCGCTCGTGTGCAGCGTGGTCTTCCACGCCTCGCCGCAGCTCAACGCCGTTCACCCGCGCTTCCTGCAAAACCATCCGCGCATAGTCCGCGCCCACAAAGTCGAGCAGCAAATTCGTCGCGAGATTGCTGCTCCCACAAATCATTACACGCGCGAGCGCGGAGATCTTAGCGGTTCGTCCAATGGCTTGATGCAGCTCCGGCGTCGCGTCTCGATTGGGGCTGACGTGAAAAACAGAGCCCTCGGCTGCGCTGAAAAATCGATTCCGCACGTGTAGCGAATCATCCAGACCAAACCGGCGCTCGTCTGCCGCGCGAAAAACCGCGAGAAGCACTGCAACTTTGATTGTACTTGCCGCATGAAACCACCGGTCGCCCCGCAAGGAAAATCGGAAATTCGTTTCGAGATCGTGCAGCGCCACAGCGATTGCCCTGGCCTTGCGCTCGCCAGCCAGTCTCTCTAATTCCTCATTTAACGTGCTCGACACGCCCACACGCGACATGGAAGTGCTCTTTACATGCCCAGTGAGAAGTCGCAAATTCGCCGGTGCCTAACCTCGGTACATGGATCCGACCGAAGGATGCAAAATGGTTTCGCCTCATTTTTGCGAAGCATCCGGAAATCAAAATTTGGAATGCCCGTAATCGACACGTTCCCCTCGACAAAATGGACGGCCTCCTGCTCACGGGCGGCTCCGATATTTCCCCGGAATTTTTGCGCCAGCAAGTCACCGATCCTTCGGTGCTGGACAAACACATCGACCCGGAGCGCGACCGCTGGGAGTTCCACGCGGTGCAGGAGGCGCTTTCGCACGGACTGCCGATTCTGGCAATTTGCAAGGGTCTTCAGGTATTCAATGTCGCGCTGGCCGGCACGCTCAAGCTCGACATCAAAGGACACAATCTACCGGAGCAAAAGCATCGTGATGTTCAGCCATTGCGCAGTGCGCGTCGCGCGTCACATCGCTTTCCAAAAGTGAACAGCGCACATCACCAGGCCATCGATCGGTTAGGCGACAACTTGGAAGTGGAAGCATGGGCCGCGCATGATGGCATCATCGAGCAGGTGCGCCTGCGCAAATATCCCTTCGGACTCGCTGTGCAATATCATCCCGAGCGCAGCCGAATTTACGATTCGCTCTTTGACGATTTCTTCGAGCGACTCGAATCTCCAAAGCGCTAACTCTTCAACCGCTAAACCCTTCGACCAACTTACCAGCCGACGCAGCGCGCAAGGCCGCAACCCGCCGAAGGCCCATCGCGAGCAGCGCTGCGACGATTGCGCACCCACCCAGCAGCATGAATGCAGGACCATGCGTTCCGAAGCGATCCTTCATTGCACCGATGATTGTAGGACCAACCAAGCCGCCCACGTTCGCGATTGTGACCACTAAGGCGATCCCCGCGGCTGCAGGTGCTCCGGTGAGGAACCGCGACGGCATCGACCAAAATGGACCATAGGCCGCGCAGTGCCCGATCGGAACCAGCGCGAGAAAGAAGACCGCCAAAATCGGTTGCCGCAAAAGAGCGCAGCCAAAAAATCCGGCGCCCGAGATCAATAATGGAATCGCCACATGCAAAGGGCGCTCGTCAGTGTGATCAGAATGCGCACCGTTCAACGTCATAGAGATGATCGTTACGGCGCTGATTGCACCGAGCAGCACGCCTACGCCGAGATCGCTGCTTCCGATGAGAGACTTAATAACGAGAGGCGCCCAAAACGAGTAACCGTAAAAACCAATCGCTGCGCAGAGAAAGATAATCCCAAGGTGCCAAATCGTCGGGTTCGTCAACGCTGCAAAGATGCCGATCGGAAGTGGTCCGTTGCGGGAAGTTCGCTCAGACGCAAGTTTGCTAACAAGCCAATCTCTTTCTGCCGAACTGAGCCAGTGCGCCTTCTCAGGCCGATCGGTCAGATAAACAAGCACAATAACGCCGAGCAAAATCGCGGGAAGTCCTTCCAACAGAAAAAGCCACTGCCATCCAGCAAACCCAAACAATCCATTCAGGCTTAAAAGTGCGCCCGAGAGCGGACCGCCGATAACGCCGCTAACCGGTACCGCTGTCATGAATGCCGCGATTGCGCGCGCGCGTTGTCCCTCCGGATACCAGTGACTCAAGTAATAAACCACACCTGGAAAGAAACCCGCTTCCGCAGCGCCCAGCAAGAATCGCAGCACATAAAAAGCGGGCACGGTCCGAACAAACATCATTGTCACCGAGATGGCGCCCCAAGTAATCATGATCCGCGCGATCCAACGGCGCGCCCCGACACGATGTAATACGAGATTGCTCGGCACTTCGAACAGGCAGTAGCCCAAGAAAAACACGCCGGAACCGAATCCGAACGCCGTCGAACTAAACCCAAGATCCGAATTCATCTGGAGCGCCGCAAACCCCACGTTCACCCGGTCGAGCCACGCCACGATGTAGAGAACGAACAGGAACGGGATCAGCCGTAGGGTGATCTTGCGCAGAGTTATCGTCGCAACATCTGGATTGGGTGATCCGGACAAGAATGACAAAGCACGAATGACTAATGACGAATGAAGCACGAATCTGTAAATGACGAACGAACAATAACCGCCGCTTTTCGAACTTCAGATTTCGTCATTCCTTCGTTATTCGTCATTCGGATTTCGTCATTGGTTCCTCATTTCTCACCACGACTTCCAACTTAATCTCTTGGAACTCCAGTTGATCATGAATCAGCCCGAGCAACTCAAGAGCCCGCGTATCGGGCATTCGCGCGCAACGCAATTCGATGCGGGGCCGTTTACCGGCCAGCTCCGGATGCGCCTCCGCCATTTCGCCGTCGAGCAAAAATGAAACGTAAGCGTTGAACCGCTCCTGCAACGAAAGCAGTTGCTCGTCGGAGCCGTCCCACTCGGTGGAGTCAATCATCATGAGAACGACCTCGCCTGTTTTGGCGTCGTGCGCGATCACATCGATCACGCCGACACGATGTTTCGTTTCTGGATTTCCCGGTGCCGATTCGATGTTGGACGTTCGGCGTTCGACGTTCGATGTTCAAACACCAATGGCCAACGATTTAACAGCGGCTGAAATTCGCGAACTGCTCAAGCTTGAGCCGCACGCCACGTGCGGTTTCGTCCGTGTCACATTTATCAGCAACCAACGAATTGCGCCCGGCGGTCTTCCAGCACCGTTCCTTGATGGCCGGCCGGCCGGCTCTGCACTTTACTTCATGGTCACGCCGGATGCGCCGGTACGCGTGCATCGCATCCGCAACGATCAGCTTTATCACCGTTATCTGGGCGATCCGATTGAAGTTCTTATGCTGCACGAAAACGGCACGAGCGAGCGCGTCGTAGTCGGTTCAGATCTGCGCGCTGGCCAATGCGTGCAGCTTTTGATCCCCGGCAATACGTTCCACACTGCACGCGTGCTCGGACAACGGCGCTGGTTCCTCGGCGCGAGCACAGAATGGCCCGGCGTAGAGAAAGTCGACGTCGAAATCGGCGATGTCGAAGCCTTGGCAGCGAAATACCCAGATGTGGCCGAGGATCTTCGCGCCTTCCAGCAAGGTAGGGGCGATTGACCTCAATCGCCCACAAGCGAACGTTGATAGCGCGATGCCAAAAACAAAACGCGCAGGCCAATTAACATTGCTCGGACACAGCGACGCAAAACTGCCAGCTTCGCCTGCCAAGGCGCGCTTAGAGACGTTCCCAAATCCCGCGCCTGAGCGAAATTATCGAATTCATTTTGAAACCGACGATTTCACTTCGGTTTGCCCGGTCACAGGCCAACCGGATTTTGCCAGGATCGACATCGATTACGTTCCCGACCGCCTCTGCGTCGAAAGCAAGTCACTCAAATTTTATCTGGCATCATATCGAAACGAGCGCGCCTTCAACGAAGCAGTCACGAACCGAATCCTAGACGATTTCGTGAAAGCCTGCGCACCGCGCGAAGTCATCGTTACTGCGCAATTCTCCGCGCGCGGCGGAATCGCGCTCACGGTGCGCGCCGAGTATCCGGACAACAAAGTCGCCCGCGCGTCGTGAAACTCGAAATTCGAATATCGAAATCCGAAACAAATCCGAATTGCGAACGCTCAAATTACAATAACGCGTGCTGAAGCAGTCGTCTTGAACATTCGGGTTTTAAGTTTCGTGCTTGTTTCGAGATTCGAATTTCGGATTTCGGATTTGTTCACTGAATGAAACGCGCAGTGGTTCTTTTAAGTGGGGGAATCGATTCTACAACGACGCTCGCGATTGCAATCGCCGAAGGCTACGAGACATACGCGCTCTCATTTGATTATGGCCAGCGTCATCACATCGAGAAGGAGGCAGCTCGCCGCGTCGCCACCTCGCTCGGCGCAAAGGAGCATCGCGTCGCAAAGATCGATCTGCGCATTTTCGGTGGCTCGGCGCTCACCGACGATGTCGCTGTGCCGAAGCAGCGTTCACAAACCGAAATCGCGCACGGGATTCCGGTCACCTATGTCCCCGCACGCAATACCATCTTTCTCGCATATGCGCTTGCGTGGGCCGAAGTGATTCCGGCTAACGACATTTTTCTTGGCGTAAACGCCATCGATTACAGCGGCTACCCCGATTGCCGGCCAGAATTCATCGAAGCCTTTGAGACTCTCGCCAGTCTCGGGACTAAAGCCGGTGTCGAAGGCAGACGCTTCCAGATTCACACCCCGTTGATCAAACTTTCCAAAGCCGAAATCATCCGCAAAGCGGTCAATCTCAATGTCGATCTTTCGCTTACCCACAGTTGTTACGACCCAACCCCGGAGGGGCTTGCATGCGGCGAATGCGATTCTTGTCTCCTGCGGCTCAAAGGCTTCCGCGAAGCCGGACTAAAAGATCCAATTCGTTACGCGAAAAAATGAAGCGCCTGACCCTGTCATGTTGAGCAAAAGCGCTGCAACGAAATGCGGAGCATGAGGCCAGGCTTTCAAACATCTCTGGCTTACTGGTTTGGTGAGCGGGTGCAAAAAGATCTGAGATTCTTCGCGTCGCTCAGAATGACAACTTTGCAGTACGCCAAACGAAAAGAAGTTATGTCCCACAGATACAAAGGTCGCGCCACGATGAAATGAAACGCTTGCTCCGAATTTTCGAACTCACAAAAAACGAACAGCGCGTTGTTCTTATTATCATGCTCGTTCTAATCATGATTGCGTTCGTCGGATACGAACGGCGACTTCATCGGTCTCCGGCTCAACCAACTTCCACCGCAGAAGCGAAGCCGTCGCCCAGTCCTCTGGAAACCAAGGACGATCAGTAGTTTAGTCTTTGCTTAAACCTGGAATTCGGCCATAGCCGACGAAGACCGGACTGATTTTGGCGTCACCGCTGTTTGGTGGTGGCGGCATTTTGAAATCGAAAACGCTGACGCCCCAACGCTGTTCGCCTTCGTAGGTGCGGCCGTCGCTTGATCCGACCATCACGCGCTTTTGGGTTCGTTTTTCGCGTCCGAGATAAATCATGGTGTGCGTGATCGGCGGATCGCGATCGATGTTGTACGTGCCGCGCCAGAAAAGCAGGTCGCCGGGTTTAAGATCATCAAACTCGAATGAATCCTCCTTGCGACTCACGACTGCGTTGAAATTTCCGGATTTGCGGACCCAGACATATTGCTGGCTGGAATCGCGGGGCACGTCGGAGAAACCGTTTTGCTGAAGCACGTAGTAAATGAAACCGGAACAATCCATGCCACCATTTTTCGGATCGGCAGAGCCATAGGTGTAACCGAGATTCTGTCTTGTTAGGGCAAGTCCGGCGTCGATGACTTGCCGCACTTTCGAGGGATAATTTTCGTAGCCCGATATTTGATCGGGAGAAAGGCTTACGTTGGGCCAACCCTTTTTTCCTGGAGCGGGCGTTTGTGCCGGACTCGCGGATGGAGTCTCCTCCGGCGGCGGCGATTCGGTTGGTGTGGGAGTCGGAGAACCTTTCTTGTGTTTCGATTTGCTGCTAGGCGTCTCGGTTGGAGACGGAGTCAGTGAAGCTTTCTTTTGTTTCGGCGAAGTCTTTGGCGATGGAGTCGGTGTGGGTTTCTTCTTCCGGTGTTTGCGAGTCGGAGTGGGCGACGGTTCGAAAACTTTTTTGATCTTTGTGCCTAGCGATTCTTCAGCGGCGTGGGCTGCATACGGAGCGCCAAACAGGATCGCAATTATTAGAAGCCATTTCATAACTCGACGCTGTTTTGTCCGCTGTCCTCAGCGGAGAATCGAACGCGCAATCAGAGTTGGATGCGCTGAGACAGCGCACGCTACAGCACGTAAAGGAGATCGGCAGGCAGGATGCCCGCCGGCCCCACAGACAAGATGTCTGTGCTACGACCGCGCGAGTTCTTGCAGGATTGCTTTGTTCAAACGAATACCGCCTTCAAAATTTTCGAGCGGAAAATTTTCGTTAGGCGAGTGCGCGCGGCAATCGGGCAGTGCGAGTCCCATGAGCAGCGTTTCGATCCCGAGAATTTCTCGAAATTCCGAGACAATGGGGATGCTTCCGCCCTCGCGGATGAGCGCAGCGTCGCGGTTGAAAGCTTTGCGCAACGCACGTTGTGCCGCTTTGCCCATCGCGGAGTGCGGATCTGTGCGATACCACGGACCGCTGTGGCCGGTGGTCAATTCCATCGTTACGCCTTTGGGCAGATTTTTTTCCAAATGCGTTTTCGCCAATTCCAGAATTTCATCGCCTCTCTGCTCGGGAACGAGACGGAACGTCAGTTTTGCAAACGCGTAGCTCGGAATCACCGTCTTTGTCCCCTGCCCCTGGTATCCGCCGCCGATTCCATTGATCTCGGCCGTCGGCCGCGCCCAAATACGTTCCACTGAATTGTATCCGGCCTCGCCAAAAAGCTCAGGCACACCTGTCTCTTCGCAAATCAGTTTGTCACCGTCGACAGGAAGTTTGCGCCACGCTTCGCGCTCCCAGTCTTCGAGTGGTTTGACGCAATCATAAAATCCTGCGATCGCGACTCGACCGTCACGATCGTGAAGTGTGGCAAGCAATTGCGCCAATGTAGTGATTGGGTTTGCGACGGCCCCGCCGAACACACCCGAATGCAAATCCATTTTCGGGCTGGTGATTTTGACCTCAAGGGCGGTGACGCCGCGCAGACCATAACTCATGGTAGGCACGCCACGCGCGATCATCCCCGTGTCAGAAACGACTGCCACGTCACACTTCAAGGCTTCGCGATTTTGACTTAGGAAAGGACCGAGGTTCGCACTTCCGATCTCCTCCTCGCCTTCGATCACCAAATGCAAATTCACAGGCAGCTGACGATGCTCCTCGATCGTTTCCTGAATTCCGAGAATGTGCGCAAGGATTTGGCCCTTGTTGTCCGTCGACCCACGCGCGAACACGTAGCCGTTCTTCAAGATGGGCTCGAACGGCGGCGAATCCCAAAGCTCCAAAGGATCAGGCGGTTGCACATCGTAATGGCCATAAATCAAAACTGTCCGGCGTCTGGGCTGATGTTGATTGCGCGCCCAGACAATGGGATGACGTTTCGTAGGTACAAGCTGCGTTTGCAGACCGACCCTATTGAGCTTCTTGACCAGCCACTCTGCGCACTGCACAAGCTTTTCCTTGTACTGGTCGTCGGTCGAGACACTCGGAAACCGCAGAAATGAGTAATACTCCTCGAGATAATTATCGCGCATGGCCAGAAGCTAATCTGTTTTTGCCGTTTGCCTACGATTTCCGCCGAAGTCCAACGCTCAACGCACCAGAAAACAATTGTAGGGCAGGCGCACCGCCTGCCCGGTGCAATCTTGGCAAGCGGAGCGCTTGCCCTACAAAAGCAATACTCACGCCTTTGCCCGGTCGGAACGCGCAATGGATCTCCGCCCGAAATACAAGATCGACGACAGCACCAGCACGATTCCAGTCACTAGGAATTCGCGAACCGTGGCGTGCGCGAGAATCCAAATGATAGCGAGGATCGCCAGCGCAGGCACAATTTTCATTCCGGGAAAATTGAAGGGCTCACCATCCGGACGCACATCGCGTTGCACCAATACCCAGCAAGCAGCGCAGCAGAGAAGATACATCAGCAACACCGCGACGTTCGACAGCACGGCCAACTTTTCGAAAGTGCCGGTGATCGACAGCACGAATGCGATAGTTGCATAAGTAATGATCGCGACATCCGGCGACCGATACTGCGAGTGCACGTGCGCGAAAAACTGCGGCAGCGCGCCGTCGCGACCAAAAGCAAAAATCATCCGCGGCGAACTCAAGATGTCGCTCGTTACAAAACCAAATGCGGAGATGCTGGCTCCGGCGAGAAGAATCATGCGGCCCAAATTGCCGAGAAATGTCGCTGCCGATTCGGCGAGCGGCGCATCGGGATGATTCCCCAGGTCCGCCCCAAGCGTTCCCTGCGCTACAAGCTGGATCATGAGGTAGATGATCGTCGTGACGACTAGCGCAAGATAAGCCGACCGCGGCACTGTGCGCGCCGGATTCTTCACTTCGCCGCTCGGAATCAGCGCGACCTCGATCCCTACGAACGCGAAAATCAACAAAATAACGGCGTCGCCTAACGACTTGCTGCTCGGCCAACCGCTCCAGGCAAGATTCGGCGCGTGAATAAAAAACATTCCAATGCAAATGAACAGCAGCAGGGGCAGAAGCTTTGCAACCGTGATTACCGTGACCGCACCCGCGCCCTGGCGCACACCACGGATGTTGATCAGTACGAGCGAACCATAAACAACGAGCATGACGATAATCCGCATCACAGGACCGCCGAGGAACGGCACCACCAGTGCGACGGAGTTTGCTAACACGTTCACGACGCCAGCGACCGCACCGAGCGCCGTTAGAAAATACAGCATACCGGCGAGAAATCCGATGTAGCGGCCAAATGCCACTTCGACGTAAGCATAAAGTCCGCCGGTCAATGAAACGCGGCTGCCGGCGATCGCAAAACACGTAACGAACAAAACCATCGCAATCGCACAACAAACGAATGCGAGTGGCGCCGCCGATCCAAGTCCCTTCGCAACTGTCGCTGGAATGACGAAAATTCCAGCCCCGATTGTCGAGCTGACAATATTCGCGGTGAGTGCTGGAATTCCAATGCCCCGAACCAGCTGATGGTCGATCCGCTCTTCCTGCTGAATCCACGCTGGGGCTTCATTTGCCATCGGCGCATCGTGAGTGATTCAGTTGTCCAAAGCAAGAGTAGGGCTTAGCGTTAAGGCTTAAGGGTATTATTCGATGGCCAGGGAGTGGGTTATTGCTGCGGGGCCATGTCGAACGCGTCGAACCTCCTACCTCATCGCGGAGGAGCGCGGCTCGGCGGGCACGGAGTGCGGCGGCCTACCATCTTTCAAAGTGGCGGGTTCACCCCAATATGGTGTGGCCGGGTTGGCACGGAACCCCTTCAAATTGTGTGATTTTGTGCTTGTAACGCCCACCACCCTGCTGTATTGACCCTGCCGAGGCTTGGGGTTTGCCCAACATGCACTTACAATCACTCGAGCTATTCGGCTTCAAATCGTTTGCCGTTAAAACCGTCTTTAATTTCCACGAAGGCGTCACCGCGATAGTCGGCCCGAACGGTTGCGGGAAATCGAATGTCCTGGATGCCGTGCGGTGGGCGCTCGGCGAGCAATCCGCGAAATCGCTCCGCGGGGACGAGATGGCGGACGTGATCTTCAACGGCGCCGAGGCACGCAAGCCCGTAGGATTTGCCGAGGTCTCGCTCACGTTTACCGATTGCGCTGAAGAGCTCGGAATCGAGTGGCACGACGTGCGCGTGACGCGACGTGTGTATCGCGATGGGAATTCCGAATACTTGCTGAACAAGACGCCGTGCCGCCTTCGCGACATTCAAAGTCTTTTCGCCGATACGGGAATCGCGCGAACGGCTTACTCGATGATGGAGCAAGGCAGAATCGACATGATTCTTAGCTCGCGCCCCGAAGATCGTCGCGCGGTGTTCGAAGAGGCAGCCGGGATCACGAAATACAAAGGCCAAAAACGCGAGGCGCTCCGAAAACTCGAGGCGACCGAAGCGAATTTGTTGCGCATCGGCGACGTAATCAAGGAAGTGAAGCGCCAGATCGGTTCGCTTCAGCGGCAGGCAGGGAAAGCGCGCCGTTATCAGGCGTTACACGCAGATCTCCGCGTGCTTGAGACGCATTATTCCCGGCAACAGCTCGATTCGCTCGAGCGCGAGATCGCAGCGTGTCGTGAAGACATCAAACGTTTGACAGAAAGTGAGCAAGCCGCCCGCGCAAACATCGACAATGCCGAAAACGCGCTCGCCGAAGAACGCCGCGCATTGGACAAAATTGATGTAGAGATCGCCGATTCACGCGCGGAAGTGCAGCGACTGGACAGCGAAGTCGCCGCGCATCGCAACCGTATCGATTTCAACAAGCAGCGCGCGCAAGAGCTCGCGGATCTGGTCGAGCGTGCCCGCCGTGAAATCGCCGAGGCCGAAAAGAAACGCAAACAACACGCGGCCGAGATCGAGCAAACCAATAGCTCGATTACGGAAATTGAGCGACAGTTGAAGGAAAAGGAAGTCGAGCTGACCGAGCTGTCCGTTCTAGCCGGAGAAATCCACAAAAGTCGGACCGAGCGTGATGCGCGATTGCAACAGTTGCAGTTCGCCTTTTCGAAGACCGAGACCCGAATCTCTGCGATTGATGAGGAACTCTCCGGAACGAAGGCGCGGCGTGAATTGACTGGCGCACAAATTGAACAACTTGCCAAAGAGATAAAAAAGTCGAGCGAAGCACGTGAGAAACTGGCCAGGCAAATCGCTGTCTCACCGAAAGGGACCGGGCACCGAGCAATCGATGTAGAAGGCAGCCTGCGTGAAAGAGAAAAACTGCTTTCCGAAACGCAACAAGATCTTGCTGGTCTTGAGCGCACGCTTGCCGAAAAGCGATCACGGCTGGACGTGTTGCGTCAGCTAAACGAACAAGGCGAAGGGCTGACCGAAGGCTCGCAAGCTCTGCTCAAAGGCCTAAACGGTTCCGAAAAATTCCGTAAAGCGATTGCCGGTTCGCTCGTTGGGCAACTCGAAGTTGAGCCAAAATTCATTCAGGCAATCGAAGCCGCGCTGGGCCGGAATCTGCACGCCGTCGTTCTGAAAGATGCTGATGTTGCTTCGGAAATCATCGCGCGACTAAAGAAAAACAAACTTGGACAGGCCGCACTGCTCATCCCGGCGCTGACTACATCTGCGCAGGAAACGGTCGAAAAAGTTCTGCCCAAAGCGGCGCTCGGCTGGGCCAACGACAAACTGACTGCGCCGCAACCGCTTGAACCACTGGTCAGACAATTGCTCAGCAACGTCGTTATCTTTTCAGATCTGGAAGATGCGCTCGAATGCAAACAGCGCGAGCCCGCGCTGGCCATGGCCACGCTCGCCGGCGAATATGTTTCCGCAGAAGGAATCGTCTTTGGCGGCAGCAGAGAAGTCCGCGCAGCCTCTTTGCTCGAGCGCAAAGCGCAAATTGCCGATCTCGAGAAAGAAGAAGCTGCTCTGAGCAACGAGCGCGATTTAACCTGCGCCAAACGCGACGAAGCGAAAAGCACGCTCGAAATCGCGTCGCAGCTTCAGCGTGAATTCAGCGAGACCGGACGCAAGATCGACAATCTGCAATCGGAAAAAACTGCGCTCGACCGCCAGGTAGCGGCCGCGGACGAACGGATCGCGCAGTTGAAGAGCGAACTTCAAACGGGGCGCGACCAATTCGCAAAAGAGCAGACCAACCTCACCGCATTCGAGGCCGCACAGCAACAAACGACAGTCCGCGCGCAAGAGTTAACCGAAAAAATTAATCAACTGCGACTGATCATCGCGACCGAGCGCCAGCGTCATGAAAGTTTGATCGCGCAACGCGAACCGATGACCGCTCGCGACGCCGAGCTGTCGGAACTGATCGGTGTGCGACAGGCCGATGTTGCCACGTACGAAAAGAAACTGGCTGCACAAGCCGAGGAGTCGCGTGAATCGGAAAGATTAATTGAGACCCAGACCGCGCGCCGCGACGAGGCAGCGGCGAATTCCACGAAAATCGTGAACAAGCGTGTTACACAACTCGCCACGATTTCTGATGGCGAAATGGAACTGCGGCGTCTGCGAGATTCGTTAGGCGAACTGCAGGAAAGCCGCGCACAGCGACAGGTGCGCGAATCCCAGGTGCAAATGAACATCGATAATGTCGTCGCCCACATCTCGCGCAGCTATCAAGTCGATCTTCGCGAGTTTGCCGGCGATCAGTCCAGCTTTGAAAAAGTTTTACGCGTGCAATTGAAAAAGCATGCCGACCGCTCCGCGGGCGATGAAACAAATGGCGGCGAACCCGCTGCGAATATGCCATCGCGTTCGGAGAACGCGATCCACCTAAGCGAGGCCGAGCTGGAGAAGCTGATCGCCAACCTTCGGACGCAACTCGACAATATGGGCCCGGTAAATCTGGATGCTGTCCACGAGTACGATGAACTCGAGGAGCGTTACAAATTTCTCGAAACGCAAAATACTGATCTCACCAATTCGCGACGCGAACTGCTCGACATGATCGCGCGTATCAATTCTACGACGAGAAAACTGTTTGCCGAAACGTTTGAGCGAGTCCGCGCGAATTTCCGTGAAATGTTTACCGAGCTGTTCCGGGGCGGGCGCGCGGATTTATCGCTGCTGGATGAGAATGATCCGCTCAACTGCGGGATCGAGATCACGGCCAAGCCGCCGGGGAAACAATTGCAAAGCGTCTCGCTGTTGAGCGGCGGTGAACGCGCAATGACGGCCGTCGCGCTGCTGTTTGCAATTTACATGGTCCGGCCGAGTCCGTTCTGCATTCTCGACGAAGTGGATGCGCCACTCGACGAAAACAACATTAACTGCTTCATCCGGGTGCTTGATCGATTCGTGCAGCAGAGCCAGTTCATCATCATCACGCACAACAAACGCACTATTGCCAAAGCCGACATCCTGTATGGCGTGACAATGGAAGAACGCGGCGTAAGCAAGCTTGTCGGCGTGAAGCTTACTGCCCCAGCGCAACCTGTCACCGAACCAGCTTCAAACGGGGACGAGCACGCTCCGACGCAGCGACGCCTCGCGCTGGCAGCGCGATAGGGTAGCGCACGCGCGTCCCGCGTGCTGCTTAACGCGTCCTCGCGATCACGGTCGTTCCCTGCCACAAACGGCAGCCGGAATTTGATTTACTTCGGAGAGATATCCGCAGTACAACTCTTTGCTATGAAACCTGTCGCTTTCTTTTTAGCGTACCTGCTGGCGCTCCCCACGGTATACGCCGACAGCGCGACTTGGAATCTCAATCCGACGAGCGGCGATTGGAATACTGCGACGAACTGGACGCCGCCTACTATTCCAAACGGCTCAAGACAAGATGCGACCTTCGACGTTTCGAACACGACTGACATTTCCGTCTCGAGCGCCACCGAAGTCCGCGCGATCGTGTTCAACTCGGGCGCAAGCGAATTCATGATTACGGCCAATCCGGGGCAAAGCCTGACCCTCAACGGGCGGGGAATCGATAACTACTCCGGGATTGTCCAGAATCTGGTCGCCACAGGAGATAACGGGGTGATTTCCTTCACGGACGGCAGTGCCGGAGACCAGACTTTCTTCACTAGTGAGGATTACGGTCGCACCGAATTCCATCGGCAGACAAACGCTCGCAACGGCACGTTCACGAACCTCTCGGGCGGGTCGACCCGATTCTTCCGGGAGGCGAACGCAGGCAATGGCATTTTCTATAACGAGGGCGGTGAAGCCGGCGGAAGCGGCGGTTACACCGTTTTTAGCGACATGTCCAGTGCTCGCAATGGCACTTTCATCGCCAATGGGACGAGTGTCAGCGGAGCGATAGACGGAGGCAAGATCCACTTTCAGGATCGAAGCACCGCGGACCTTGGCACCTTCACGATTACTGGAGGCAGCGTCAGCGGCGGGCTGGGTGCAGACCTAACCTTCTTGAATATTTCGACCGCCGGCGACAGCACTATCACCGTGAACGGCGGCACAGTCGATGGCGCAGAGGGAGGAAATTTGAGTTTCCTTGGCGAGTCCAGCGCCGGCAATGCCACAATCATCATTAATGGTGGAGTTGGACACGGCGGAGATTGTGCATTTGGCGGTGATGCCCAGGGTGGCACGGCACGCTTTGAGATTTTCGGCAATGGTGCCCTTACCATCGCTTCCAATCAGGGCACTCCCGTCACGGTCGGTTCGATCGAGGGTGACGGCATAATTGAAATTGATGCCTACAGTCTCGTGGTGGGCGGCAACAACCTCAGCACAGTATTTTCCGGGTTAATTGAAAGTGGCGGCGGGCTTACCAAGATCGGCACTGGCACTCTTACTTTGACTGGCGCGAATACCTACGGTGCTCGCACGAATCTCACCACGGTAGAGGCTGGCAAACTGGTCATAAGTAACTCGACTGGTTCTGGGACTGGAACCGGCAATGTGCTAGTGAAGGCCGGCACTCTCGGCGGCAACGGCATTATTCAGGGCGCGGTTACCATCGGCACCGGCACCCGCACGGGAGCGTTTCTCGCCCCGGCGCATCGCACGAACGTGCAAGCCACCCTCACGATCCAAAGCTCGCTCACCTTCAATGCCGATTCGACCTATGCCTGCACCTTCAAAGCCAGGAGGAACACAGCAAACACGGACCAGGTGATTGCCAACGGAGTCACCATCAACAGCGGTGCCAGCTTTGTTTTCCAAGGACTGGCACAAGGAACTCTACCGCTGGGCCTGGTCTTGACCGTGATCAGCAACACCTCGGCCAATCCGATTGCGGGCACGTTCAGCAACCTGCCCGATGGCGGGATCGTGATTGTTAACGGAAACAACTTCCAAGCCAGCTACGAAGGCGGCGATGGCAACGATCTCACGTTGACCGTCGTGCCATAGGCAATTTGAGATCGCAGATCTCAGATTGTAGGCTGAGCGCATCGTTTGCCTCGGGCATCGATGTTCTCTCTGAGAAAAGGGCTTGACCCGGGTCGCGTACGCCGGGTAGGACAAAGCCGGTGAGCAACCCCGATTTCTTCTGGCTGACCAGGCGACTTGGGTTAATCCAGCTGCAGTTACTCTTCATTCTTCAAACCACATTCGCCGATAGCGCGACTTGGAATCTCAATCCGACGAGCGGCGATTGGAATACTGCGACGAACTGGACACCGAACACCGTACCGAACGGTCCTGCCGACGTTGCGACGTTCGCCGCCTCCAATCAAACTGCCATTTCCCTGTCGGCCATTACAATCGTGGACAGCATCGTGTTCAACACCGGCGCAAGCGCCTTTACTATTTCAGTTATTGAACCGCCCGGCAGGCTGACAATGGATGGAGTTGGGATCGTGAACAATTCCGGCGTGATCCAGAACTTCATCTGCGATTCGCATTCGCGTCGGAGGCCTGGTCTTGTGGCCTTTACCGGGAGCGCGAGTGCCGGGAGTCAGTGTGTCTTTACTGCTAACGGCTCTTCTGACGCCGGCGCCTCAATTAGCTTTTCAGATTCAGCCAATGCGAGCACCTCTACTTTTGTCGCCAACGGCGGCTCCACTGGTATTCCCGGTAACATCACATTTTCAGGCAGTGCAACAGCGGCGAACGCAACCTTGATCGCCAATGGTGGTACGCTCTTTGCAGGTGAGGGTGGGGAGATCAATTTCTACGATGTATCAACTGCGGCGGAAGCTGTCCTTATCACATACCCCGGCGACCAGCACGAGGTGGCTAAAAGCGGCACCATAAACTTTTATGACAGCTCAACTGCCGGTGACTGTACTATCACCAACCATGGCCCCCAGACGCTTTTTTTGGATAGCGCCACGAGCTTTGGGGGAACTTCTACGGCGGGAAACGCGCATATCACCAACACCGGATCCCCGGAGGATTTCCACCAGGGCGGCGTAACCAGTTTCTCCGGTGCCACTGGCTGCACTGCCGGCAATGCCACGATCGTGAATGAAGGCGGCAGGGTTCCATACGGATACGGAGGGGCTACCTACTTTTATAGCACTTGTGATGCCGGCAATGCCACTATTACCAACGAAGGGGGCCTGGCTTCGGGCGGCGGTTTAACGCTTTTCGCCGACTCTTCAGACGCTAAAGAGTCGACGCTCATCGCTAACGGCGGACCAGACCCAACCGGCGGGGCGTCGATCCGGTTTGAGCATGATTCGGTCGGCGAAAGCGCACGTGTCATCCTCTCCGGTAACGGGGGTCTGGACATCAGCAATCATAATTCTGCCGATAGTTTCACGATCGGCTCGGTGGAAGGTGATGGGGGCGAGGTTTACCTTGGCAGGCGCCCTCTCCGGATCGGCAATAACAATCTCAGCACGACGCTGGCCGCCATCGTGCAGGATGGCGGTTATGGCGGGGGAACAGGCGGTTCGCTCATCAAAGTGGGTACCGGCGTTCTTACTTTGACCGGAGCCAACACTTATACAGGTGGGACAGACGTCATCGACGGCACACTTATCATCGCCAACTCCGCGCTGTCGGGGACGGGCACTGGCGTAGTCACGGTTACCTCCGGCACCCTGGGCGGCAGTGGTACGATCGCCGGTCCGGTTACGATCCGAACAAGAGCTGTCCTCGCCCCTGCCGGTGGCACACAGGCTCAGGCCACACTCGGCATTCAAAGTAATCTCGTTTTTATTGGTAACGCAACCTACACCTGCACCTTTAAAGCGAGAAGGAATCAGGCCAGGACCGACGAGGTTGTGGCCAACGGAGTGACTATCGACAGTAGCGCCAGGTTCGACCTAAGAGGACAAACTCAAGGTACCTTGACGCAGGGCCTTGTCCTGACAGTCATTCGCAACACCTCGGCCAATCCGATCGCCGGCAACTTCGGCAACCTGCCCGATGGTGTTATCCTGACTGTGAACGGAAACAACCTCCAAGCCAGCTATGAAGGCGGCGACGGCAAGGATCTCACACTCACGGTTGTGCCGTAGGAAATTTTCAGGTCGGCAGGCGAGATTAATCACAGGAGAAGTTCACGATGGCGAGACACGATCGCCAGCGCGCGAGACGCCCCGCAAGCGGCGGCAAGCTGTGCGCGACCTAGAACCGGCGCGCTCCGCGAGAGGCGGCAAAAATTTTCTCGCGCGCGATGATCGATCTCGCGTAGAATTGCGTGATGCTTCAGACGGCGCAGCGGACCGCAAAATCAAAAAGCAAAAAAAAAGGTGCGCCTGCATCGCTCGGCGAAGCAGCCGCGCGCAAAGCCGCGCCTCCCCACGACCGTTTTCTGGAGGCATTTCGCTGGATGCTGCTCGCACGCACGCTCGAGGAGAAGCTCGTTAGTCTCTACCGCGGCGGTCAGATCACCGGCGGCGTTTACATCGGCAAGGGCCAGGAAGCGGTCAGCGTCGCTTGCGGAATATTTCTAGAAAAGGGCGACATCTTTGCGCCCTTGATTCGCGACCAGGCGGGGCGTTCCGCATTCGGCGAACCGCTAATCGACGTCACGCGCACGTATCTCGGTTCGCGCCTCGGTCCGATGCGCGGACGCGACGGCAATATTCATCGAGGGCATCCGCGCGATAACGAGCTGGCGATGATCAGTCATCTCGGTGCTATGGTTTCGGTAACCGTCGGCACGTTGTTAGCGAAACGATTCAAGGGAGAGCGAAACTTCGTAGGCCTTGCCTGCATCGGCGAAGGCGGGATGCAAACCGGTTCGTTTCACGAAGGTATGAACATTGCCGCAGTGGAACAAGTGCCGCTCGTGGTGGTTGCGACTAATAATCATTATGCCTATTCAACGCCTAACGACCGCGAGTTCGCGTGCGACGATTTGGTCGAGCGCGCGATCGGATACGGATTCGAAGGGTGTAGCCTCGATGGAACGGATCTTGCCGCATGCCTGGATGTAATTGGCGGCGCGGTAAAACGGGCGCGCGCAGGCCGTCCGCCGCAGCTAGTCGTCGCCTCAGTGCTGCGGCTTTCCGGCCATGGCGAACACGATGATGCGAGCTACGTGCCCGAAGAGGTGAAGCGTCAGCCGTTTGCGCGGGACTGCTTGAAGGTCGCCGAGCAAACGATCATCGAATTCAATCTGCTGGATCCGGACGCGCTCGCCGAATGGCGCAAAGACGCGGCTGCGCAGGTGGATGAGGCAATTGCCACCGCGCAAAAAGAGCCGGTGCCGGAAGGGGACAAAGAGGATTGGTGCGCGTTATCGCAACGCAAATTAGCCGATCGCGCGGAATGGGATGAATGACAAAGCTCGAATGACGAAATCCGAAGGAATGACGAAGCACGAAACCAGAAGCAATCCGATGCAACACACCGAGGCAGGATCACGCATCGGGCTTCGATATTCATTTCTTCCTCGTGATTCGGATTTCGTCATTATTTCGTCATTCGTCATTCGTCATTCGTCATTTTCCTCGTGAGCCTCACTTACCTCGAAGCAATCCGTGAAGCGCAGGCGAAACTGTTGCGCGACGACGAACGCGTCTTCATCTATGGCCAGGATGTGGGTGGCACGTTTGGCGGCGCGTTCAAAGCAACGAAAGGGTTGGCAAGGGAATTTCCGGGGCGCGTGTTGAACACGCCGATCAGTGAGGATGCGATCGTCGGCACTGCCATTGGCGCCGCGATGCAGGGAATGCGGCCCATTGTCGAAATGCAGTTTGCGGATTTCTCAAGCATTGCCTTGAATCAGATTCTCAACAACGCAGGCACACATTACTGGCGAACAGGTGTGCCGGTGCCGATTACAGTGCGTTTGCCTTGCGGCGGAACAAAAGGCAGCGGGCCGTTTCACAGTCAATCGATGGAATCGATCTACGCGCATTACCCAGGGCTGATCGTGATGACACCGGCCACAGTGGAAGACGCCTACACCATGTTGATAGAAGCCGTGGCGATCGACGATCCCGTCGTTTACTGCGAACACAAATACCTTTATTACCATCTCAAGGCCGACAAACTGCCGGACAAAGCTTTGCCGACTGGACGTGCGCGGATCGCGCGCGAGGGACGCGATCTCACGGTCGTTAGCTACAGCGCAATGACTCAGGAATCTCTGGCCGCTGCGGAGGAACTCGCGCGTGAAGGACTCGAGATTGAAGTTGTCGATTTGCGCACGGTAAAACCGCTCGATACTGACACAGTGCTCGCGTCGGTCGCGCGCACGGGCCGTTTGCTCTGCGTAGGCGAATCATTCCCCTGGGGCGGCACAACCGCGGAAGTCATCGCACGCGTAACGAGCGCGGGATTTCATTTGCTCGACGCCGCGCCGCAACGTCTCAACGCGAAAGACACACCGATCCCCTATCATCCAAACCTCTGGAGCGCGCATCGCCCGAACGCGAAAAACATTGTCGCAAAAGCGCGCACGTTGCTCCGAGAATAAGAATCTATGCCGCAAGTCCCGGTCATCATGCCGCAGCTTGGCGAATCGATCGCCGAAGCCACGATCGTCGATATCAAGGTCAAACCGGGCGACGAAGTTGTGGACGATCAGGAAATCATTGACGTCGAAACGAACAAAGCAGTGATGGGCGTGACCACGCCCTGTAAGGGCAAGATTGAAAAGATTACCGTGCAATTGAAGGAGACTTACCCGGTGGGCGCGGTTCTCGGTTACGTTGAAGCAAGCGAACAAGACGCTGCCCGCTTCGCCAAACACGCGCCGTCGCCTCCGCCTCAAGAGGAAGTCGCGGAAGA
>Ga0126383_10000346_pt1 | contig 25048 bp, 13 predicted proteins | sample PanSoiMetPlot_35_FD_96882 | JGI IMG/M metagenome (GOLD analysis project Ga0126383, IMG submission 96882) | Tropical forest soil microbial communities from Panama - MetaG Plot_35 | ecosystem: Environmental > Terrestrial > Soil > Tropical forest > Bulk soil | place: Panama | collected 2016-02-17
CACGCTGAGCGTGGCTACCGGCGAACTCAAACAACTGAGCACCGTGCCCTGGAAAACGATTGGCCGCATCTCGTGGCTTAAGGACGGCAGCGGCATCCTCACGATTGCCGCTGACCCCGGGCCGGATGAAGGCAGCCAGATTTGGATGGTGGCCTATCCCGGCGGCGACGTGCGGCGGGTAGTGAATGACCTGAACACTTACGACTTTGTCCTCGACGTAGCCGCCGATTCCAATACCGCGATCACCACCACGCACCGGCAAATCAACAATATCTGGGTCGCTTCGGCAAAGGATCTGCGCGACGCCAAACAGATCACCTTTGGCTCGTTGAGCCGCGGCGACGGATTGCTGGGCCTGGACTGGACGCCCGATGACAAGATCATCTACACGTCCGGGAGCGCCCAGGGACAAACGCTTTGGATCATGAACGCGGACGGTTCGAACCGGAAGGAACTCACCGCCCCCGGCAATACCGACACCACGCCGAGCGTTACGGCGGATGGCCGGTTCGTAGTTTTCGATTCAAACCGCAAGGGCGACGGCGAAATCTGGCGGACCAACATCGACGGTTCTGATCCTAAACAGCTGAGCACTGAATGCAGCAAGAATTGGCAACCGGCAGTCAGTCCCGACGGCCGCTGGATAGTCTATCGATCGGGATGTGACGGCGGCCGACTTTGGCGCATGACGATTGACGGCGGCGACGCGCACCGGATCAGCGACAGCGCGGCGTCATGGCCATGGATATCTCCCGACAGCAAATTGATTGCCTGCGAGTTTGTCGGCGAAGGCGACAAGACGCAGCTGGCGGTCCTCTCGATCGATGGCGGGCGTCCCACGAAAGTTTTTGATATTCCGCCGCTGGCGAACTTTCGTTACGCGGTGCGCTGGACGGCGGATGGCAAGTCGATTACCTACCGTGACTGGGCCGAAGGATTATGGCGACAGGCCCTGAACGGCGCTGCCGCCGAACGGGTCAACGGCTTGCCCGAAGAAAAGATTTATTCCAACAGCTGGTCGCGCGACGGCAAGTACTTCGCGTTCACCCGCGGGGTTGAAATGCGCGACGTAATTCTGATTACCAACGCCAATCAGTAGCGGTCAGCACCGGGAGCGGCCGGGGTCCCTCCGGAGGTTGATCCAGCTTGACGCCCAGTTGGATTGTGTCTTTCAGGTGCAAGACGAATCCGGCGCAGCAACTAAGGGACTGTCGAGCGACAATCACGGCCTAGAAGGACGAACCAATTTGGGCATTCATGTACTTACAACTGGCTTGGGCTCGATGGTTAGGTTGAAGCCAGTGTCGTTGGCAACCCGAAGGGCTAAGTAAGACGACGCCTATGCTCACGTCGGTCAGCGGGCGCGACAGGAAACTCACCGGCACACTAATCGCATCGCAGAGCCCATGCTGAGAATACTCGCCATCGCTTTGGTGATGCTGGGCCCGACATACTCGGCCTTCGCCCAGCTTGCTTCCGCGGACCATGCGTTGTTGGAAACGGGCGGACCCGCCAAGCCTCCACCTCCCGTCGCCGATAGCGCACCGATCTCAATCGTCACCTACAACATTCGCTGGCGCACCGGCGCGGAACTCCAACGCCTTGGTGAGTGGCTGAAAACAAAGCATCCACTCGTGATCGCGCTTCAGGAAGTCGATCGCGCCAAGCTGCGCACGAACAAGACAGACAACGCGCGCACCCTGGCCGGCGAACTCGGCATGTATTACGCCTGGGCGGCGCCGCCTTTGCCCCAGTCGAGCCAGGAGAAAGAAGAAGAAACCGGGGTCGAGTTGCTCAGCCCTTACCCGCTCAGCGAGGTGACCCGCATTGTCCTGCCACACGAAGGGCCGGGCGGCCGTTGGCGCGTCGCCCTGGGCGCGACGGTCAAGATCGGTAAGACCGAAGTGCGCGTCTATTCGGTACACGCTGAGACGCGCATTCCGCTGGACCAGAAAGTTGAACAGTTTCGGGCGGTGCTCGCAGATCTAAATAAGTTTGCGAAATCCAATCCGGCAATCGTGATGGGGGACTTCAACAGTTGGGAGCCTGCGACCGTCAAGAAAGTCCGCGAGTTATTCACGGCCGAAAAATTCGCCACGCCATTCTCAGATGACGACCCCACCTTCAAACGCAGCGCGGTAATTTTCGATATCGATCTCAAACTCGATTGGATCTGGCTGCGCAACCTCACCGCCGCGTCGTCCGGCATTGATCGCAATCTAACAGTTTCTGATCACTTTCCCCTGTGGGCCGTGGCCGGACAGCTGCCTTCATCCAAAAGCCGTCAGCAGTAACTCAAGATTGGCAATCATGTGCAGTGTTACGATGAACCAACGACTATCTCTCGGTAGCGAGCGGCCGCGCTCCTCGGCTGAAACTTGCGAAAGCCTGCGGCGTTACCGATTTGCCCGACGCCCGTGTGGCGGAGTCAAGCAGGGCAACGCCGCAAAACCGTTCGTCACGGCAAACCATTCACTGCGTAAAGCGCTGGCGGTACTCGGTCGAACTGATAAATGCTTTGACCATTTCCGCCGCAATGTAATCGCCGCCAAAGTCGTTCAACTTCTGTAGCCAGAACTGGTAGCCGCTGTCGTTATTGTCGGGAGGGTCTGTCGGGTTTCGCCGCAGGTAACCGTAGAACTGCATCAACACAAAGGCTTCGCGGAATTCGCGGTTTACGGCGCTGTTCGATCCTTTCTCAGTTCCCGCCTGCGTCAACTGCGCGGCCTCGGCAATGGCCCGCAAGGCCGCGGCCCGTCCGGTCGTATTGCCGCTGCCGAAAGCTGTAATCGCGGCGTTACGTTCAGCCGTGGTCACCGGCACAGCGGCCGTAGCGATCAATGCGTCGACGTATTGGGCCGCGGTCATTGTCAGCGGATAGCGCGAGACAAAGTCTGACCCGGTTACGACTTGTTCCGCATATGCTTGTTTATTAGCTTCAAGCGCTTGCTCCCAACCCGCAGCCAGAACCACGACACCCTGGCCCAGTTGGCTGGCCGCGTTGAGTACCTCCTGGTACGTCATGCGGGTCGCCGGATCTTTGGACTTGCGGCCAAAGGCTGCACGTTGAAGACGAATCGCATAAAAGCCGGTGTTCTGAAATTCAATTGACAGGTAGAACGATGCCGACACGTTAATCCGGCATACCAGCGGATCAGCGGCGCCGCAATTCGTCGTCTGATTGGTCCAGAAATTGAGCCCATCAGCATCGGCCGGTCGATTGAGAAAATCGAGATAGTGTTGCCAGACAAATAGTCTGGCGTCGTCTATCGCATTGGTGATGTCGGTGCGCATGCTGGTGTTCGCTTCGCCGGCCGTCTTGGCATTCTCCTGGTTATTCGCCAGGTCGCGGGCGAGACTGTAGAAGGCGTAGCTCTTGCCCGGCCTTCCGGCGAACGTTCCGGAAGTAGCAGTCGTGTCATTCAGCCAGAGGGTAAACGGCCCACCATTTTCGGAAACATAAATCCGGTAGTCCTGAATCCCCGACCCGGTGTCGGCGCCCGACCAATTCACCGTGAACAGGACCGACCCCTGCGTCGCGGGCAGCGCCGCGACTTTGCTCGTCGGCTTCGAATTGTCGATGGTGTTTAGCCATTGCGGCGTGTCGATCGGCGCGTTCGCATCAAAGACGATGCGCGCCTTGTTCGTCAGCTGTGTGCCGGTGGCGCTGCCCGGCTTCGGTCCCACGGTGAAAAGAACCTTGCCTTCGCCTTCGGGGGCGGTCTTATTCGGCGGCAGAAAACCTGCCAGCGGATCGGTGGTGGGCTGACCGGTAGCCGGGTCGATCGATTGGAACCGCCAGGTGACCAGGCCGGTCGATTGATTCAACCCGGCCGTGACCCTCGCAATCAGGTTCCTGGCGGGCCGCAGGTCCACATCAATGTTATAGCTGCTTAACCCTGGCGGCGGGGTGACGGTGGTAGCGCCAAAGCTAATCCGATCCAAACCGAAGGTCGAGAGATCGACCTTTGCCGGATCGAGTTGATCTGTGACCACCACCTCCTGGGCCGGCGCGCTGGCCGTGGCTAAATTCTCGAAGAAGACGGCATAACGCAACGGTTCAGCGCCTGAGATGAAGCGCTCTGCAGCGATACCCTGGGCCCCCACTTTGTCATTCGGATCCGTCGACTGAACATAATCAAAGAAGAGGTACTCAAGCGTATCTGCAAACATACCGCCGCAGGCGGCCAGGCCTCCGGCTGCCGCGCCCCCGGCCGAGGCGGCATTGTTAATGCTGGTGATGGCATTGTTCACTGCCAGCAGAACCTTCGCCTCGGGGAAAGCGGTTTCTCCCAGACACTTGAGCACAGTAGTCGCCGCCGCGTAGCCCACCTGGGTGGCAGAGACAGCTGTGCCAGCATCGGGATTACCCGAAGCGACGCCGGTATCAAGCGTCAGCTGGGTCAGGTTCACCATCAGGCTGGCGGCCGAGCCCAAACAGTTTGTGGGAATGAGTATTCCCAACACTCCGCCAAGCGCTGAACTGAAGAGGCCAGTCACGCAGCTGACGCCATTGCTGATGTCATCAGGTCGATTCGGGTCGGCCGCCGCCAGACCGGCGTATTGTTGACACTTGCCGTTAACGATTGCCGCCGCTCCCGCGGGGTTCGGAACTTGTGAGAGAGGTTGACTGATAGCAGCTCTGATTCGCGCGCCTGAGAAACTCGTACCCGTCGGTATGGTTAAACTAATACTCAACGTCTTTGAGGAACCAGCCGGCACCAGAGGGATGTACAGCGGCAGCATCTTCGACGAGTAAACTTCCGGGCATAACTTATTCTCAAAACAGCTGACGAAACGGCCGGTTGTGGTCTGTGTGTCTATTGTCTTAGGGACGTTGCTGTAATCGATGACCGGCTGGCCCGGGATCTGCGGCGGCGAGGCGACGTCGAAGCCCAGCTTCATCTGGCCAAAACTCGGAATGCCGTCAATGATCAGCGAAACGCCGACGCCATCGACATTACCGCGGTTCCCATAGTTGACATAGAAAGTCTGTTCGCGCCCGGTGCGGATGGCGCTTCGCCCCAGCAGGCTCACCCAAATCTGTGGCTTGGCCCCGGTCTCGATGGTAAAGCCGTCAGCAAGTGTGGCCGACGTACTGTCTGAATTTACGATCACCACGTTCCAGGATCCGGTGGCCTTTCCGGTCAAATCGAAACGGGCTTTGAGAACTGTTCCGCCCGCCGTGACGTTAACGCTCTGGCCCGCGATGTCCGGTTGTCCGGTGCGCGTCAGCTTCAGGGCCGCCCCGTTTGAGAAACCAGTGCCCACGACGCTAACGGTAACCATCCCCGTATCACCGCCCTTTTTGGGCGAGATGTTCAGAATTGAAAATGGTTGCGTCGGGACTGCGCCAATCTTGGTGACGAACGCATCGCGATCACCGCCGAGAGTTTTTTGAAAGGCCGTCGAGGTGGTGGGAAAGTCAGTTTGGTTATCAGCGTCGCCCGTCACATAGATGCTGCCGGCGCCATCGACTGCAATGCCATAGCCGACAGTTCGATTAGTATTGCCGCCCAGAAAGGTAGAGAAGATTAGCGCCGAACCCGCGGCGTTGAGTTTTGAGACAAACGCGTTATTGCTGCGGTAAGGACCCAGCTGGCTGGTCAGGGGAAAGCTGCTGGACGCAGCTAAGCCGGTGACATAGGCATTGCCTGACGAATCCAGGGCCAGGCTTGTCGGTATATCGTAACCGCTGCCGCCGAGGTAAGTGGAATAGACCAACGCCGAGCCGGCCGGATTGATTTTAGTGACGAAGAGATTTGCGGTGGCTGCGAAGGTCGTCTGGAACGCTCCGGCCGTCGTGGGGAAATTGCTGGAGCGTGTCGGGCCCGCGACGTAGGCATTCCCGGATGAATCGATCGCGATGTAAGCGTGGGACTCGACGCCGGCAAATCCAGCTTCATTCGAATCGCTGCCGCTACCGCCCAGATAGGTCGCGTAAACGAGAGACGCAGACCCGCTCAGAGTCGTGTCGTACTTGGCGACAAAAGCATCGGAGCCGCCGCCGCCAAATGTCGCTTGCAAAGGATTCCTGGTAGGGAAATTCGCAGAAAATGTATAGCCCGCGACATAGGCGCGACCCGAGTTATCGACCGCGACGCCGGATGCCAACTCGGTGTCGCTGCCACCTATATATGTGCCGTAGAGGTATTGAGTCGCGGTAGGGTTAAGCTTCAGGAGGAACGCGTCGGCAGAGCCTGTGCCCGCGGTGGTCTGTGCGCCGTTGATTATCGGAAAGCCGCTGAACTGACCAGTGCCACCGACGACGTAGGCATTACCGGCGCTATCGATAGCCAGCCCGCGAACTTCTGTGCTGGTGCCGCCGGTGACATACGTTGAATAGGCGAGCGCGCCTGACGGGGTCAGCCTGGTTACAAAGCCGTCCTGTCCTGACGAGGCGCCGCCTGGACGAACCACGCCCGTGGTGGTCGGAAAGTCGCTGGAGTTGGTGGTGCCGCCCACAAAAGCGCTGCCGGAGGAATCCACCGCAATCCCATTTCCTATCTCACCGGCAAAGATGCCGTGCCCACCCAGATAGGTGGAGTAAACCAGCGCTGAACCCGCAGCATTCAACTTGGCGACAAAAACATTTGTGTGTCTCGCGTCGCCCTGTAACCGCGCCGGCTGGAAGGCATTCGCCGTGGGAAAATTGTTTGAATTGGTCTCGCCGGTCACATAAGCATTGCCGTCTGAGTCCACTGCTATCGCCACCCCAAACTCGAAACTACTGCCGCCGAGGTAAGTCGCATAGACGAGGACGGGATCTATGACCAACGGCCGGCTGTGATCATAATCGGACACCCGCAGGCCGACTACGTGCTGGTCCCTAATCACATACGAGGTTGCTATCTGCCGGCGTTCTCCCTCAAAGTCCTGATAGCTGAACGGCCGGCGCAGAAGAACGCTGCCGCCGCGAGTTCCAATTCTCAAATCTCCGGTCTTCTCTATCCTTAGTTGCGAGGCGCCTTCGAACCCGAGCGCGACGGCGTCGGGGCTAGCGCCGGGTGAGACCACCAGGTCATATTCCAACTGTCGCTGGTTGCCGTAGTAGATCAGATCGATTCCCGGATAAACGTGGTCGTAGCGCACGCGCGCATAGTTCGGTACGGCGATCTGCCAGCTGCTGGGATCGTTACCGATAAAGTAGTTGCTCTTCCCCTCGAGTTCGTCCTCTCCTTTCACCGCCGGTCCGGCATTGCCGCCAACTAATTTCATTCGCAGGGTGGTGGACGACCCGCGGTTTAGATCTTGATTGACGGCCGCATGGGCCGGTCGCCGCGTGCCGTTCACCGGTCGAGGCCTCGATAAATCGAATACCGCTTCGCTCGAAGTGAGAAACATTTGATATCCCGGACCGCGGGAAAGGAATTTCACCTGCGGGTCGGTCTGGCCCATGTTCGCCTCAAAACTCAGCGGCAGCTTTCCATAGGCTGCGGTCGCGGATTGCTGTTTCTGTGAATCGGCCGGCGCCGCGGTCCGTAAAGAAGTTTCCGGGCGAGTTTTCTCGCTCGATTTTGCCCGCTGCAGGCCCGGCTTCCCCGACCAGCCGGCAGGTTGGCCGGCCACCGAGCCGCTGATCGTCACGCAATTGATCCACAAAGAAAGACACAAGACGCCGCTGACGAGCGGGCCGATATCTTTGATACTTTTCTCCCAAGGACCTGACCTTTTCATTCTCTCTTCTCCTCCGCCGACCGCAGATTTTCCGCCCGGCTAAAATTCACCCTGCCTATATAAGGCGACAATCAGCGGTGTTTCTTCTCACGAGAGAATGAGAAAAGTTTGCGGGCGCCAGTAACGCGAGGCCCCCATGAATTACCCCGCACCAGATGCGCGGGTCACCTTAAAGAGGTTGCGAGGGAGGGTTGAGTGCGGTAGGATGCGCCGCGTCATTTGCCTCAACACCTGGCCCATTAGCCAGCAACACGATCTCCTGCTTCGGACGAACCAATGCCCAACTCCGCCGGTGTAACGCAATTGCTCGCAGACGCAGGCCTGGGTGACCAGGGCGCGCTGGATGCGTTATTTCCACTGGTCTACAACGAACTGCGCCGCCTGGCCGACGCTTATTTGCGCAACGAAAGACAGAATCACACGCTACAGCCGACGGCGCTGGTCCATGAGGCGTATCTGCGGCTGGTCGATCAGTCGACGATCAACTGGCAGAACCGCGCGCATTTTTTCAGCGTGGCCGCGCAGGTCATGCGGCATATCCTGGTCGATCACGCGCGCAATCATCAGCGGCTCAAGCGCGGCGGCCCGGCGCGTAAACTGTCGCTCGACGAGGCCGTGAGTTTCTTCGAAGAACGAGATATCAACCTGGTCGCACTGGATGAGGCCCTGACTGATCTCGAGAAGCTGGATCAGCAACAAAGCCGCATCGTCGAGCTTCGTTTTTTTGGCGGCCTGACTATCGAAGAGATGGCCGAGGTATTGAAGATCTCTCCGGCGACCGTCAGCCGCGAATGGTCCATGGCCAAAATGTGGCTGCACCGGGCCTTGACGACCTCATGACTCCTGAGCGTTACCGGCAGGTCAAACACCTTCTCGCGGCCGCCGCCGAATGTGACACCGGCGAGCGGGGATCGTTCCTGGTCGAAGCCTGCCACGGAGACGAAGCCCTGCGGCTCGAGGTGGAATCGCTCCTGCAACACGCAGAACCCGCCTCACAGTTTTTTGCCGAATCGGCTTTCGCGGTGGCAACTCGCGTTTTGACTGAACCAGATTCGGCGGTCGGCCGCCGGATTGGCCCCTACCGGATCAAAAAGGAGATTGGCCGGGGCGGCATGGGGGTGGTCTATCTCGCCAGCCGCGACGACGAGCAGTACCAAAAGGACGTTGCGATCAAGATCATCAAGCGCGGCATGGACAGCGAAGCCGTCGTGCGCCGCTTCCTGAACGAGCGGCAAATTCTGGCGCAGCTCGAGCACGCAAATATCGCGCGGCTGATCGATGGCGGCACGACCGGCGATGGCGTTCCCTACTTTGTGCTGGAGTACGTCGACGGCACGCCCATCGATGAATACTGCGAGGCGCACAACCTCTCGACCGCAGCCCGGTTGCATCTGTTTCTTGAGGTCTGCTCAGCCGTTCAGTTCGCGCACCAGAATCTGGTTATTCACCGCGACATCAAACCGGGAAACGTTCTGGTAACCACCGCCGCGACGCCGAAGCTGCTCGACTTTGGCATCGCGAAAGTTCTGCACCCCGATGCTTCATCACCGGAGCAGACCATGACGGCGTTACGCGTAATGACGCCGGACTACGCGAGTCCGGAGCAGGTGCGCGGTGAAACCATCACCACGTCCAGCGACGTCTACAGCCTCGGGGTGGTGCTTTATGAACTGCTGACGGGTGCGCGACCTTACCGCATTCAAAGCAAGACACCTGAGGCAATCGCGCGAGTGATTTCGCTCGAGGAACCGGTGCGGCCGAGTGCGGCCGTAAGAACGCCGGGCGCCGGGCTCCCCGCTTCGGTCGGCAATCATGAAAAAGGCAAAGCTGGCACTCTGAACGCCGCTCATCGGCAATCGCTGCGCGGCGACCTGGACAATATCGTCTTGATGGCGATGCGAAAAGAGCCGGCGCGCCGCTATCAATCCGTCGCCCAATTTGCTGAAGACGTTCGCCGCCATCTCGACGGGCTGCCGGTCATTGCCCGCAAGGACACCTATACTTACCGGACCACCAAGTTTATTCAGCGTCACAAGACGGCGGTGGCAGCAGCTGCGCTCATCGTACTCACCTTAATTGCCGGCGTGGTGGCCACTATCCGCCAGGCGGAACGGGCCACGGCGCAATCACAGTTAGCCACCGCCGAACGCGATCATGCCCGCCGCGAAGCCGCCAAGGCTGAGCGCATCAACAAATTTCTACAAGGCTTGATCTCATACGCGAACCCCTCATGGTACGCGGCGGGAGCCGGCCGGCGCGGCGATGTCAAAGTGCTGGACGCGCTCAATGACGCGGCCGGCCGCATCGACAGTGAATTGAAAGATGAACCCGAAGTGCGGGCCGAATTGCACCACACTATTGGAGACACCTATCGCGCCCTGGGGTTCAACGACGAGGCCGAACAACATTTGCGCGCCGCGCTCGATATCTACCGCCAGGTCTACGGCGACCGGCACCCGAAAGTGGCGGAGGGCCTCTATTACCTGGGCGGGGTTCTTTTCTTGAAAGGCGATCACGCTCACGCCGAAGCCGCTCACCGCCAGGCCATTGCCCTCATGCGTGAAGTCGATCCGGACAACGTCAATCTGCCTTACATGCTTGAAGACCTGGGAGGCATGCTCGCCGGCAAGAAGGATCCGGCGGGTGAATCGCTCTTGAACGAAGCGCTCGCGCTGTTTCGCAAACGATACGGCGAGGATCACACTACTGTCGCTTCGGCTTATGAAAGACTGGGAGACTGGTATGCCATCAAAGGCGATTACCCGCAGGCCAAGGCTGCCTACGAACGGGCCATTGGCGTATATAAACGTTTACCGGGATCGCAACCGTTTGAAGGAGCCCTCTTGCACCTGGCCGAGACCTTGGAGGCTGAGGGGGCGAATGAGGAGGCGGAACGTTTGTTAGAGGAGGCGCTCGATCAGGCGCGCAAGCTCTACGGCAATGATAATCCGCGCGTCGCGGAAATGCTGAGGAACCTGGCAAGTCACCATCTCAACATAAGCCACGATTGCGCCCGGGCCGAAGCAGAATCCCGGGAGGCACTAACAATTCAGCGGCACACCGATCCAGAGAGCAGCACGATGGTCAGCACCATGGAACTCTTGAGCGCAGTCATGCTGCACACCGGCAGACGAGCTGAAGCCAACCGGATGATTAATGAAGCGCTCGCGCTCTACAACACGGTGCGCGCCCGGAACCACGCACAGCCCGAAGCGCTCTGCGGAACTTTGGTGCTGCTGAAACGCTACAATGAAGCTGAACAAATTTGTCTTGATGTTTACAGTTACCTCAGGGAGAGAAACGGCGACGATCACGCGTTGACTATTATCGCGCGCAAAAACCTCGCAATGCTCTACGAAGGTTGGGGCAAGCACGAACTGGCCGCCCGCTATCATTGAGCGGCACGCGCGGCCTGCTTCATTCCGCTCGCTACCGCTAAAGTTACAGAACCGCGAACGATAGTGAGCGGAATAAACAAGCTACGCTCGAAACCACCTTGAACCTCTGCGACCAGCGATTTCCATCGCGATGTCATTACTGAATCCGCCCAGACACTTCGCGGCCTTACCTCAGTTGTTTGCGAAATTGCCAGGCGCTGAGCGAGACCATCACAAAGGCAATCAGCACCAAGGCCAGCAGCTGCGGATAAAGCACCGCAACGCCGCTTCCCTTGAGCAGGATGCCGCGCGAAATGATGGCAAAGTGCTTCACCGGATTGATCGCCGTCACCGGTTGCAGCCAGGCCGGCATGGCTTCGATCGGCGTCGTCGCGCCGGACAATAACGCCAGCGGCGGATTGGTGAAGAAGCTCATCAGCTGGGCCTGCTGTTGCGTGCGCGTGAAGGTCGCGATCATCATCCCCAGACCAATACCGCAAAGGACACAGAGCGCCGCAGCCAAAAAGAACAGCAGCAGGCTGCCCCGCACCGGCACGCCGAAAGCGAGCCGGGCGACCAGGAGCGCCAAACCGATATCGAAGGACAGCAACAAGAAGATCGGCGAGACCTTGGCAATGATGATTTCCGAATTCGCGGCCGGCGTCATCAGGAGTTGCTCGACGGTGCCGATCTCTTTTTCCCGCACCAGCGCCGCCGAAGAGACCACCGATCCCTGGAGCACGAGCAACAAGCCAATCATGCCGGTGGTGATGAACCAGGCGCTGTTCAAGCCGGGATTGTAAAGCAGCGTCAGCCGGGGCGTGACGCTGGCGCGCGCGCCCGGATTGGTGGTCACCGCAACGGCGGCGTTATTGTCCGCCAACTGTTGCCGCCGTGGCTCGGTCGCCGCCACCCTTTGATTGAAACCGGCAATGATGCGCGCGGCATAACCGCCGGCAATCGTGGCCGTGTTGGCGTTGACCGCATCGACCAGCAACTGCACATCGACTGTCTCATGTCGCAAGCGCTTGTCGGCAAAATCCTGCGGCAGCACGAGCCCCGCGTCGAGCTCGCCCCGGCTGATCGCCTGGCCCAGTTCTTCAGTCGAGGCGTAATACTTTCCAGTCCGGAAAACCAAACTTTCGCTGAAGGCGGAAATCAGTTCGCGCGTCTCAGTTGTGCGGCTGTAATCGACGATGCCGAGTTGCAGGTTTTCAAACGTAGGGTTAAGCGCCACGCCGAAGAGTACGATGTTGAGCGTGGGCGGAATGATCAGCAGAATCACCAATCGACGGTTCCGCCTGATCTGGTGAAACTCTTTGATAAAGAGAGACCAGAGACGCGAATTGAAGAGCCGCTGCAATGGTGCGTAGCTAAAACTCATAGGTCTCAAATCACGCTTTCACCTGCATCTCTTTCATGGCCATCCAGGCGCGCCAAAAAAAGAAGCCTCCCAGGAGCGCCAGGGCGAGCGGCGCGTGCCAGAGCGCCGCCCAGCCGCCGCCACGCAAAAATGCATCGCGAATTACTTCCAGGTAGTAGCGCATCGGCACAATGTAAGACAGCGAGCGCAGCGGCTGCGGAATGTTTTCCACCGGAAAGAGATAGCCCGACAAGAGAAACGAGGTCAGGAACCCGCCGAGCTGCGCCGCCTGAATTGCGGCCGCCTGATTGGGAATCGATGCCCCCAACATGGTGCCAAAGCAGGTCGTGCAGAACAGATAAAAGAAGGTCGTCACCAACAGCGGCGTAGGATCGCTGAAGAGGTGGAGCCCAAAGACAAAAATCAAAACGATCATGCCGCCCAGCCACTCAGCCCACGCCACGATTGTGTAAGCGATCACCTTTCCCAGCAGGTATTCGAAGGCCGTGATGCTGGAAACATAAACCTGGAGAATGGTTTTCAACTCTCCTTCGCGTGACAGCGCCAGCGCCGCCAGCAATGGGGGAAACATCGCCAGCCCAAACGCCAACACGCCGGGCCCGAAGTATTTCAAGTCCTCGCGTCCGGGATTGAACCAGTAACGCACCTCTGGGCGGACGGCGGGCTGCATCTCGCTGGGGCGAATCTGCGCGGTGAAATTCTGAGTGATGGCCGCCGCCTTGCCACGCATGACGTTCGCGGTGTTCGCGTCCGTGCCATCAATCAACCATTGCACTTCGGCATTCTGGCCGCGCCGCAGCTCGCGCTCGAAATTGGGGGGAATGATCAGCGCCGCCCGTGCCTGGTTCTGCAACAGCACTCGCTCCGGCGATATGTCCGGAGGCAGCGCACTGAGCTTGAACGACAGCGAAGCGCCGACAGCTTCAACGTATTGACGCGACACCGGAGTCTTATCCAGATCCTGTACGACGACGGGAATGTCCTTGACCGAAAGCGAAGTGGCCTTGCTGAGTAACAGCAGGAGCAGAGTCGGCAGCACCAACGCCAGGGCCAGCGTCAGCTTGTCACGCCACAACTGCGTGAGTTCTTTTTTCACCTGGGCCAGGATGCGTTTCATTTGAATGGGGTAACTAGCCCGACCCGTCAGGGAGAGCTGTCTGCCCAGCGCTGCCCTCCCTTACGGTTGGGCTTCTGACGCTGCTTCTTTTCGTTTCTTCTCGACCACCGCGATAAATACGTCCTCCAGCGAATACGGCACCTGGTTGGCGCGCGTGACCTGGATCTTTTCCTGTCTCAAACGCTCGGTGACATTCCGAATCGCGGTGGCTTCGTCCTCATCGGCAACCACGTGCAGACGTTCTCCGAACAACGACACGCGCCAGCTTTCCATTTCGCGTTTCAGAACATTGTTCGCGCGCTGCGGCGCGTCAGTAACAAACTCAATTACGCGGCCCTGCTGTTCGGCCTTCAGGTTGGTCGGCGTTCCCTGGGCCACCAACTCGCCGGCCACCATCAATCCCAGCCGATTGCATTGCTCGGCCTCTTCAAGGTAGTGAGTAGTCACCAGGATTCCCATACCGCGATCAGCGAAACTGTTAATCATCTTCCAGAACGAGCGGCGCGCCAGCGGATCCACTCCCGACGTCGGCTCGTCGAGAAACAGAACGCTGGGCTCGTGCATGACGGCCGCCCCAAAGGCGACGCGCTGTTTCCATCCGCCCGGAAGATCGCCGGTCATCTGATTACCGCGTCCCTGCAATCCGGAAAAAGAAAGCACCCAGAGCTTTTTCTCGGCGCGTTCCGCCAGCGGCACCCGATACACGCCGGCAAAAAAGTCGAGATTCTCTTCAATCGTTAAATCGTCGTAGAGCGAAAATTTCTGCGACATGTAGCCGACGCGCTGGCGCACGTCGCTCGATCTCACCCCGATCTCACCCGCCAATTCTGCTTCGCCATCGCTCGGCTCGAGCAGGCCGCAGAGCATCTTGATCGTCGTCGTCTTCCCCGCTCCATTGGCGCCCAGCAAGCCGTAGATCTCGCCGTATTTAACTTCGAGGTTGATTCGCTTGACCGCTTCGAAATCGCCAAAGGTCTTGGTTAAATCGCGGGCCCCAATCGCCAGGGCGTCGGCCGGCCGGTCCTGGAATTTGCGCTTTACCGGAAACGGCGCGGCCCGCACCTCGTCTTCCAAATGGCGGAGCATTGCCACAAACGAATTCTCCAGCGTCGGCGGCGCCACGTCGATTTCTTCGACGGCGATGCCGGCGGCTCGCAGCGTTTCGCGAGTCAGTTTTTCTCCGGCCCCGGCGTCGGTGACCATCACATCCAGGTGATCGCCGAATCGTTGCGCGTCGTCGATGCCTTTGGTCTCGTCCAACAAGTCTTCAGCGCGGCTCAATTCCGAAGCCCGCACCACCAACCGCTGCAGTCCCAGATGGTCGCGCAGTTCTCGCGGCGTTCCGGTCTGATGAATCCGCCCTTCATGCATCAAGGCCACGCGCGTGCACCGCTCGGCTTCGTCCAGGTACGGAGTCGCGATCACAATGGTGATTCCCTGACTCGAAAGGTCTGCCAGCGCGTCCCAAAACTCGCGTCGCGAAACCGGATCGACCCCGGTCGTCGGTTCGTCCAGCAGCAGAATTTTCGGCTCGATAATCAGCGCGCAGGCCAGCGACAGTTTCTGTTTCATGCCACCGCTCAGCTTTCCCGCCAGCCGATTGGTGAATCGATCCATGCCGAACTTTTCCAGGTACCGGCGTCCGCGCTCTTCGATGGCCGCATCCGAAAGCCGGCGCAACTCGCCGACGTAACGCAGGTTCTCATCGACGGTGAGGTCGTGATAGAGACTGAAGACCTGGGTGAGATAACCGACAAACGCCCGCGCGTCGCGAGCGCTGCGGCCGAGCATAACGGCTTCGCCGGAGGACGCCCGCATCACGCCCCCAAGGATTTGAAAGACGGAAGTTTTGCCCGCCCCGTCCGGTCCAATCAGGCCGAAGATCTCGCCCCGCCGGACTTCGAGATCGATCCCACGTACGGCCTCGATTTGCCCGTAAACTTTGCGCAGACCGCGAAGTTGAATGGCGGTATCTGAATCATCATTCCCAGGGGTGATGAGCGGCGGTGTTTCCGTCACAGTTTGACTAAGGCCGAAGGTGTTCACAAATTTCCTGCCCAGCACCTCGGGGCGGTAGCCCGACCGTCAGGGAGGGTTCCCCGGTACTGTGTTGAGCCCTCCCTGACGGTCGGGCTACTGCCCCGGTTTTCCAGGGCGTGGCCAATTGGTAACTCGCCAACGCCTCGGCGTGGTCATCGCCGGCCCGTGTCTCGGGGCCACGTAGATCCTTCCACCAGAATCTCGCCGTCCGCGGGCATGCCGGGTTTGGCCGAACCGTTCGGGTTCTTAATCAACAGCTTCACGCCCACCACCTGCTTGACGCGTTCGTCACGAAAATAAGTATTCTCAGGGGTGAACGAAGCTTCGGGATCGATTCGCGAAACCAGGGCGTCTATTGGAGCCCTGGGATTTGAATCGAGGTAGATGCGCGCGGCCTGATTCAGTTTCACTCGTCCGATATCGCCTTCCGGGACAAAACCACGCAGATAGATTTTGTCGAGATCGATCATGGTGACAATCGCCGCCCCCGGCGCCACCACCTCGCCGGGCTCGGCCACCCGCGTAGCGATCGTCCCGTCGAACGGGGCCACTACCGTCAGATCGGTGCGGTTGGCTTCGGCTTCCTTTACTTGCGACCGCGAGCGTTCGGCATCAGCCTGGGCGGCCGCCACATCGGACTGGGCCTGGTCAATCTGTTTCTGAATCGTGGCCGCCTGGGCGGATCGTATCGGCACGTTCTTCAGGTTCGCGCGGGCTGTGGTAACTCCGGCCCGGGCCGCTGCTACCTGCTTCTTCATCGCTTCGACTACCGCGGCCTGGCTGTCCGCCGCCGTGCGGGCCTGCTCTCGCTGGCGATCAGGAACGTCACCCGACTTGGCCAACTTCGTGAACCGCTCGAGATCATAACGAGCTTGTTCCGCAGCGGCTTGCGCCTGCGCCAGATTTGCTTCCGCCGTCGAAACCTGCGCCTCGGCCTGACGCACCCGGCCTTCGGCGTCCTCCTTGGCCTGGTCCACGGTGACATCGGCCTGTTTGAGTTGCTCGCGCAGGACCGCAATCTGATCCTGCGAGCGGGTCACCCTGGTCTGGGCCTCCTGCGAAGCCGAGCGCGCCTGATCTTCTCGCGCGGCCGCCTGCACTTCGTCGAGCAACGCAATCACCTCACCGGCTTTCACGATGTCGCCTTCGCGCACGCGAATTTCACGAATGCGGCCGGACGTCTTGGCTGCGACGGTTGAGTCATCGCCTTCGATGCGGCCGCTGAGCACGATGATGCTATGTGGAACAGGCGGTTGCCGAATCAGGAACCACCAGAGAAGAAACACACCGCCGGCCACGAGGATCAGGATCGTCAGGATGGCCAGCACTCGGGAAAGTTTTGCCCTGGGCATATTGGTCGGGGGGTTAATTATTTACCCGCTCTACTGCACGCTCACGGTCACGTTATTGGCTGTCAGCGAATTGCCGGTGGCCCGCTGCAACTCGGCAATCGCCTTGTTCAGATCCGTCTGCGCCCGCAATTCGTTACCGCGCGCCACGGCTAGAGCTGTCTGCCGCTCCAGCACCAGAAACACGGTCGATTGGCCGGCGTCGAGTTTGCGCTTCTCGCTGTCGTATTGCTGCTCAGCCGTCGAGCGCGCTACCGCCGCCGCGCGCAGACGCGCCTCGGTGGCGCTCAACGTTTGCAGCGAGTTTCGCACTTCCACCTGAATCAGTTGCTCGAGCTGTTCGCGCTGCGTCTCGATACGTTTACCCTCGACCAGCGAGTGCCCCAGCTGTCCTTCGGCCGTGCGATTGTGCAGCGGCAGGCTGATGGCGACGCCGACGCGGAAATTGTTGAATTGGTTCGAACCCAGGTTCGACAACGACTGGAAATAGCCACCGAAGAGATCCGGCTGGATGGTCACGCTGGGCGGAGCCGGCAACGGCTGTAAACCGCTGAGCGTGGACAACTGGTTCACGCGCGCGCGCAACGCATCGTTGCTGGCCGTCAACGGATTTGGCGTCGTCACCTGGGTGCCGGCGTTGCCGATCATGCCATAGCTGCCGACCAGATCGACCTGCGGCTTGCTCTGATCGCGATAGAGTTTTTGATCAAGCAAATTGATTTCGCGGGCCAGATCGGACTGTTTCAATTCCTGCCGATTCTGCATCGCCGCGGTCATGGCCTCCGGCAGATTCAATTGCGGCACGGTCAGGTCGACTTGATCGGTCGGGACGATTGAGAGGTTCCAGATTTTCGCCTGCCGGTTTTCGGCAATCATGTTCTTCAGATTGTTCTCCGTGCGGTTCACGTCTTCGAGCGCGGTAAACTCTGCCTGCTCGAAATTGGCCACCTGCGTCTCGGCCGCAACCACGTCGATCGGAGCCAGACTGCCTTCAGTCACCATGCGCCGATTGTGCGCCAGTTGCTCGCGCGCGTCGGTGAGCGAGTCCCGCTGGATCTGCAAATTGCGCAGCGCGAACACCAGGTCCCAATAAGAACGCTGCACGTTGGTGATTACTTCAATCGCTCGCTGGCGAAACTGCGCGTCAGTCAACGAAAGATTTTTCTTGGCAACTTCAATCTGGCGCCGCGGCAAATCGAATCGCCGCCCGCGCACCAGCGGTTGCGCATAGGTGAAGGTGAGCGCGGTCGGGTACGACGGATTCAGCACGTTGAACGCGCTGTTGGTATTAAACCGAATCGATGAGAAATCGACGCGATAGTTGCCGCCGCCCTTTGGCGCCAGACCTTCGAACCGGCCGGTGCCGGTGAAATCGTCCTGCTCGACTTTTGACGCGCCGCTGAGCACGCTGGTCGCGGGCTGCAGAATTCTTTCGAAGTACGTCTGGGCGCTCAGCCGCGGATCGTAAGAGCCGCGCGCCGTCAGCAGATCGAACTCGGCGATCTTCACATTGTCGCGCGCGACTTCAATGTCCTTGTTGTTCTGCAACGCGAGGGCAATGGCTTCCCGCAAAGTGAGCGGCTGCTGATCGGTATCGACGCCCACCCGGGCGAGCGACGGCATCGGCGATTTCGCGTCAGGTTTGAAGTCGATGGCCGACTTCAGCGTCTGTTGCGCGGACACGGCCGGAGTTTGGGCCATCGCCAACGACGCCGTGAGCAGGACAACGCAAATAGCCAAGGCTATCAGCATGACCCGGGAATAGGACGCGGCTTTGCCGCCAACCAGTGCGGAAAGGCTCTGCCTTTCCGGCAGCCCGTACCTTCTTTTCGAGGCTGCGCCTAGAATCACGCGAGGCGTAGCCTCGCCTGAGTCTTCTTTAGAACCGCCCGGAAAGGCAGAGCCTTTCCGCACTGCGGAGCGGCAGAGCCGCAAATATGAAAACCGCAATAACGCCATGATAGTTCCTCTCAATTGCCAAGCCACCTGTCGAATCGATCGTCCTAGTGCTTCGAAATCAAACCTAACAACGATGCCGTCGCCGCTGCGGCCCGGCCTCGCGCGCGCGCGGAAATCGCGCCGAACAGCACCGCCAGGCGCGACCACACCCGGCTGCGAGCGAGATCGTCAAACAGCGAATAGAAAACCGGAACCGCCAACAGTGTCAGCAGCAGACAGAGCGATTGCCCCCCGACGACCAGCACGCCGATGGAACGGTTCGTACCTGAACCCGGGCCGCTCGACAAAGTCAGCGGCGTCATACCGGCGACCAGCGCGATCGTCGTCATCAGAATCGGCCGCAGACGATCGCGGTTCGCCTGGATGATCGCGTCGTGACGTTCCATCCCGTGCTTGCGCAACCCATTCGTATGGTCGATTTGTAGGATGGCGTTCTTCTTCACCACTCCGAACAACAGCAGCAGCCCGAGTCCCGAAAAGATGTTCACCGTCTGTCCCGTCACCAGCAGCGAGACGATGCCGAACGGAATTGCCAGCGGCAGCGTCAAGAGAATCGTGATCGGGTGAATGAACGATTCGAACTGCGCCGCCAGCACCATGTACATAAAAACGAACGACAGAATGATGGCCAGCAGGAAGTAATAACCGGTCCGGCCCAGCTCCTTCGAACGTCCGGCCAGCCCGGTCGTGTAAGCCGTGTCCATGTGCTCATCTTTGGCGAACTGGGTTAACTGATTGATGATTGCCGCCTGTGAACCACCGGGCTTGACGTTCGCCGTTAGCGTCACCTGGCGCTGGCGGTTGAGACGATCGATCGCCGAAGGTCCGGTCGATTCTTCAATCCGCACCAGATTATCGAGCGTCACCCAGCCGGCCTTCTGCGACGCGACCATCATGCGCGACAGCCCCTGCGCACTGGCGCGAAATTCGCCAATCGAACGGACACGCACGTTGTATTCATCGACGCCGGCATTGAAGGTCGAGACCTTTTCGCCGGCCACCAGGGTGTTGAGCGACTGCGCGATATCGCCGATGCGCACCCCCAGGTCCGCGGCGCGCGCGCGGTCGATCACGACGCGCAACTCAGGCTTGCCGGAGATCAAAGATGAGTCGACGTCCACCATGTCGGGCACCGTTTTCATCTTCGCAATCATGTCGTCCGAATATTTGGTCAACTTGTCGAGGTCGGGCCCGCCGATCACAAACTGAACGTCGGCATTGCGAAATCCGCCGCCGGAGATAGTCGCCACCGGACTCACGCTGGTCCGCAACTGGTTGGGATATTCTTTCAGATACTTGCCGACTATTTCCGAGCGCGCCCGCAGCATCAGATCGTTCTGCGTCACGGTCCGGTCCTCAATCGGCGCTAACTTCACGTAGATGTTTGCGAGGTTCACGACCTGCTGCTGGCCGCTGCCGATGGTGGTCAGGGTGTCGGTGACCCCGGGCAGCTTCCGGGCGTCTGCGGCTATGCGTTCAGCCAGCGCCGAGGTGGCGGAAATTGTATAACCCTCAGGGGCGCGGACGTTGATTTCAAATTGCGACTGATCGTCGACCGGCACAAAGTTCTTGCCCACAAACATGAACAGGGGAACGATGCTGACAATCACCAGCAGCGAGAGCAGCACGATCGCCCAGCGATGGGCCATCGACCACTTCAGCATCCAGGTGTAAGTGCGATCGATGGGCGCATAGAACCGGCCCTCTTTTGATTGCGCCTGGACGTACTTGTCCTTGAATTGCGCCAGCGATGAACGCTCATCGCCTTTGTCGGGCACGGCCGACGTATGTTTGCCCGTGACATGCTTTTTACGCTTGATCATGCGGGCCGCGAGCGTGGGCGTAAGCGTGAACGACACGAGCAGAGACACGGCAATGGCGAAGGACGAAGTGAAGCCAAACGAAGACATGAAGCGGCCCACAATGCCGGCCATGAAACCGACCGGGAGAAACACCGCCAGCAGCGACAGCGTCGTGGCCGTGACCGCCAGACCAATTTCGCGCGTGCCTTCAATGGCCGCCTGGAACGGCGGGATCCCCTTCTCTTCAATAAACCGGAAGATGTTTTCCAACACTACGACCGCGTCGTCGATCACAATACCGACCATCAGCGTCAGCGCCAGCATCGTGATCTGATTGAGGGTGAAGCCCATCGCGCCCATTAAGCCGAAGGTCGCGATGATCGAGGTCGGAATCGCGATGGCCGCAATCAACGTCGAGCGGAAACTCCAGAGAAAGACGAAGACCACGATCGCCGCGAGGATGCTGCCTTCAACCAGGTGCAGATTGATGGCGTGCAGCGCCGCTTTGATGAAGATTGTCTGATCGCCGACCAGCTGGGTCCTGAGGTCCCGCGGCAACGTCGGCTGGATTTCGCTGAGACGCTCCTTGACCGCGTCGGCCACGGCGACGGTGTTGGTGCCTGACTGTTTCGAGACGACCAGGGTCACCGCCGGCTGCCCGTTCAGACGCGCCTCGGTGCGCTGCTCTTCGGCGCCGTCTTCGGCATAACCAATGTCGCTCAGCTTTACGGAATAAGAACCCCGGTTGGCGATCACCATCTGGTTGAATTCTGCCGAATCGACGATCCGGCCCATCGTGCGCACGGTGAATTCGCGCTGGCCGTTTTCGACCCGGCCGCCCGGAACTTCCATATTCTGGAGCTTGACGGCATTGGCCACGTCGGCGGCGGAAATGTTGAAGGCGCGCATCTTGTCCGGGTCAACCCAGACTTCGATTTCGCGGGTGCGGCCGCCGACGATATCGACATTGCCGACGCCGTTTATCGACTCGATGCGCCGCTTAATCTGTTTGTCGGCGATGTCGGTGACTTCCCGCAGACTGCGCGGCCCTGAAACCGCGATCCGCAGGACCGGCGTCGCATCCGTGTCCAGCTTCTGCACGATCGGCTGCTCGGCGGTCGTCGGCAGATCGTTCACGATCAGATCGACTTTGTTGCGGACTTCCTGGGCGGCAACGTCGGCGTTTTTCTCGAGCAGGAAGGTGATGAAAACCTGCGACACGCCTTCGACTGAGGTCGAACGCAATTCATCAATGCCGCTAATCGTATTGACCGCGCCCTCAACCTTGTCGGTCACTTCGGTTTCAATTTCCTGTGGCGAGGCGCCGGGGTTGATAACCGTTACGGTAATCGTCGGCAGGTCGATCTTGGGAAACAGATCGACGCCCAGGGCATTGAAAGAAAACAGCCCGACGACGGTGATGCTCAGGATGATCATCGTCGCGAACACCGGACGATGGACGCAGATTTCAGCTAACTTTTGCATAACGCTTCCTGGAGCGCACGCATTCTGCGTGCGGTTCGCGAGCATCCGGCCCGCATTCGTGTCACAGCCGCTTACTGCCGGACCGCGACCCCATCACTCAATTGATCCACATTACTAATCGCGATTACTTCATCTGCCGAGATGCCGCTCTTAATTTCAACCATGTCGCCTTCCGTCTGCCCGCTCTGAATCAGCCGCTGCTGCGCAAAACCGTTCTTGATCACGAACACATAGGTCGCGCCCGAGATCGTCCGCAAGGCGCGCTGCGGCGCCATCACCGCGGTTCCTTTCTGCGGCAGCAGCACGCGAATGGTGGCGAACTGTCCCGGCTTGAGCTCCCCGTTCGGATTATCAACATCCGCCTCGACCGTCAGCGTCCGCGAGCTGGCCGTGACATTCGGCGAGATCCGCGCGACGCGGCCCGAGAAGGTGCGATCGGCATAGGCGGAGACGGAAACCGACACGCTCTCGCCCTGATGAATCTGCGGAATGGCCTGTTCGGGGACGTCAATCCTCACCCGCAAGGGATTGATATTGACGATCGTCGCCACCTTTGACGTCGGCGAAACATATTCACCGACATCGGCCGGGCGGTCCGCCACGTACCCGGACATCGGCGCGGTCACGTTGGTGTACGTCAGGTTTCGTTTCGCCAGAGACAGGTTCGTCTGCGCCGCGCTGACCGCCGCCTGCGAGTTGGCCACCGTCGCAAAGTTCTGTTCCGCCTGATGGACCAGCGCCTTGTATTGCTCGTTGGCCTGGTCGCGCTGCGATTTCTGAATGTCGAAGGCGGTGCGCGAAATGTCGCCGGTTTCAACCAGCTTCTCGTACCGCTTGAGATTTTTGTCGGCCAGGTCCAGGGCCGCGCGCGCCGCGGCGACTTCGGGAACATTTTCGGGGTCGAACTTCTGCCCGCCTTTCAATCCGATTTTGGCGCGGTTCTGATCGAGGGTGGCCTTCGCCTGGTCCAATTGCGCCTGTGCCTGGTCAACCCGGTCCTTGAAATCGGCGTCTTCGAGACGCACCAGCAGCTGCCCTTTCTTGACTGAACTGCCGATATCCACGCCCACCGCGGCGACTCGCCCCGAGGTCTCGGGGGCGACGTCAGTCTGCTCGTTGGCGGCCAAGCTGCCGGTGGCTTCGAAGTACTGCGGCAGCTCGCGAGATACCGCAGCCATGGTGGTCACTTCGACCACGGCCGGAGTGGGACTCGCCGACGCGGCGTTGGTTTGACCGTTGGACCGCTTGCACGCCAACAACCCGCCGCCGGCAATTCCTGCCAGCGCGAGCAATAACAAACTTTTCAGGAGTAATGAACGCCTCATTTCTTCGATCGCTTTCTGCCTTGATTTGCTTTTGGTTCGGCCGCCGGTTTGCGATTAGTTGAATTCACCGCCACTCCGTGCAGTAGGATCTCAGTGAATTCGCGCGCGGCGGCCTTGTTCGAGATTTTCAGCAACTGTTGCTGGCGGTCCCACAGATTGTTGTTGAGCGAGTGGTGAATGATCATGCCGATAAAGGCGCGCACGATAACCAACGGCTCAACCTGCTTCATGGCTCCTTCGCGCTGCCGCTCGCGGATATAACCGCGCAGCGTGCGATACACGCGCTTGACGAATTTCTCCCAGAACATCTGCGCCAGCTCGTGTCCTTCCAGAGCCGAATGCAGCAGCAGCCGGTGAAATTCGGGATCGCAGTCATGTTGATTCAGCGCGTCCAGCGCCAGACCTTCGAACACGGCGCGGTCGTCTTTCGCGGCCACTGCGGCGGCCACTACCTGGAGCGGCTCCATGGTGTCGTGCACGCACGCTTTATGATCGAGGATGGCGCTGTAGAGTTCTTCTTTGGTGGCGAAGTGGCGGAACACCATCGCTTCGGAGACGCCGGCGGTCAGCGCGATTTCCTTGGTGGTAGTGCCGCGAAACCCGCGCTGCGAGAACAGCCGCATGGCCACCCGCAGAATTTGCAGACGCCGGTCTTCGCCCGTCATGCGGGCGCCGTTGGCGGCGTTGGTCTTGATGATTTTCTGTGGTTGCAAGGTAAACTGAGTCCTCTGAAGTAAGTGCTTACTTACCATTCCGGCCAGCGCAAAGTCAAGCGGGGGCGGCAACGGCAGTGTAGAGTTTGACGTTTCTTATTCACACCGCGGCTTTAGCCCGGTGTGCCGGGCACCACAACGGAATCTGAAACCGTTTAAACGGTTTCCGGCTTCCAGCTCAGCCAACTCGCCGCGCAAAATCGGCGGCGTGAATGAGAATTCTCTCAAACAAAACATCAACGCCAATTAGGTGCTGATACATCGAGAACCAGCGCCCTTACCCGCCGGGCCAAAATCGGTCTGGTCAATTTGTCGCAACTCCCTGCGGGTTTTCGTCGTACGGAGAATTTGGTTCGGACCAAGGAGGGACTATGCAGGAAGCAACCAACCCGGCGGAAAACGTAACCAACCAATCGATCATTTACAGAGGTGAAAGCAGAATGTCGGAATTTTCAGAAGATGCTAAGGAATGCGGCAAGAAAATTGTGGACGCGGCCTCGCGCGCCACTGATTATATCGACGAAAAGGCCCGCGTAGTCGGCGAGAAGTTCAAGGATTTGCAGGGGAAGAATTTCAGCGAGATCGCCGATGAGGCCAAGGATTATGCGCGGCGCAAACCGGGACAGGCGATTTTGATTTCGGCCGCGGCAGGTCTGGTGCTGGGCTTTCTGTTGCGCAACGGACGCCGACTTCTTTAAGCAGATTAGCGACGGCTTCAGTCTGCCTGGTGTCTGAATTAACCCGGACTGAAGCCGGCGCGCTTACAATCCCCGTTTATTCATCCGCGCCGTCTCGTACTCGCCGTCTTCCGCCGGATAGC
>Ga0126383_10000347_pt1 | contig 25046 bp, 10 predicted proteins | sample PanSoiMetPlot_35_FD_96882 | JGI IMG/M metagenome (GOLD analysis project Ga0126383, IMG submission 96882) | Tropical forest soil microbial communities from Panama - MetaG Plot_35 | ecosystem: Environmental > Terrestrial > Soil > Tropical forest > Bulk soil | place: Panama | collected 2016-02-17
CCGCGAAGAGTCGCATCGCCAAGAACGGCGCCGCGAACAAGGTGAGGATCCGCACCACCCCCCAGAGCTGGACCACCACGCCGTCGGTGAGGTTCTTGAACATCGCGTACTCCGGAGGAAGCCGCGCCCAAGTGAAGGCGCGGGCCAGCTCCTGGACCTGCTTGAACGACTGCAGGGACGCGACGAAGAAGAACGAAGAGAGCAGCACCATCGCCATGAACACGATGTACGCCCAGGGCTTGGTGAAATAGATGGACAGCTCTTTGCGCGCGATCGCCAGGATATTTCGCATCGGTTCTCCGCTTAAGCGGCGGTCAGCTTGATGAACACTTCCTCGAGCGAGATCTGCTCGCCCCCGCCGTAGGTCTGGCTCAGGGTCTTGATCTGATCGTAGGCGACGATCTTGCCTTGGTGGATGATCAGCGCCTTCTCGCAAGTCATGGTGACCTCGGGAAGGATGTGGGTCGAGAGAATCACGGTGTGCTTTCCAGCCAACCCGCGGATCAGCGACCGCACTTCGGCCCGCTGAGTGGGATCCAACCCTTCGGTGGGCTCGTCTAAAATCAACACCGGGGGAGAATTGAGCAGCGCCTGGGCGATGCCCACCCGCTGGCGAAACCCCTTGGAGAGATTCTGAATCACCCGATCGATCACCGGGGCGGTTCCGGTCAACCCGGCCACCCTTTGGACCTCGCCGTGGATCTGGCCCGAGGGGACACCCTTGAGGGTGGCGACGTGCTTCAGGTAGCCGATGACCGTCATCTCCGGGTAGAGCGGCGGCACCTCAGGCAGGTAGCCAATCCGCCGCTTCACCTCCATCGGCTTCTCGAAGACGTCGAAGCCGGCGACCTTGGCGCTCCCTTCCGAGGCCGGCAAGTACCCCGCCAGGATCTTCATGGTGGTGGTTTTCCCGGCGCCGTTGGGACCGAGGAAGCCCAAAATCTCCCCCTGCTCGACCGAAAAGGTGAGGTGGTCGATCGCCACCCGGTCGCGGTAGCGCTTGGTCAGATGGTTGACCTCAATCATGTGCATCGAGGAACTCCAACAACCCAAGGAGGTTGTTTCTTTCGAATCGCACCGCGCATCATCTCTTCCAAGGCGGGCGCAAGGGTGGCGCGCAAATATCGAAAGCTGAGCGCTGGTGTCAAGAATTCAGCGCGACAGCCGCCGCCGAGCCGCCGGGGTTCGGCCCCACTCGTGTTTGGTGTAGCGCCAGTCCGCGGTGTCCTGCGGCAGCTCCACCAGATCGCACATTTCGCAGAGTCGACTGTAGATGCGCTCGCCCACCCGCTCGCGCAAAAGCTCCGGCTGCGAAGCGGAGCCGGTTAGCTCGGCGGTGCTCTGATAGTCGCGGCCCTGCGCCGAGCGCCGCTCTCTTTCCAGGGAATAGTTGCTGGCGAAGAGCGTGGTCCGCCCGGCGTTGTAGCGCCGCGCGATCAGCTCGTCGAGCGTCTCCAGCTCGAAGGGACTTCCCCGGCCCTTGCCAAGCTCGTCGATGGCGAGCACCTCGACCAGGGACAGGGGGCCGATGATCTCTCCGCCGCTGCGGCCTTCCTGAAAGCCGCGGCGGATGGTCGCAAACAGCAGCGAGATTTCCACGTACTCGGCGGCGATTCCAAGCTTGAGGGTGAGGTGCGCCAAGACCGCGGCGAGCAGATGCGTCTTTCCCGTCCCCACCGGACCGCTGAGCACGAAGCCCTTGGGAGGATCCCTTCGGGAGTAGCCCTTGGCGAAGGACTCGGTCACCTGCTTGGCGTGCAGCACCTGCGCCGTTTGGGTGCGGTAATTGTCAAAGTCGGCGTGGGCCACCACCGCCGGTACCTGGGCGCGGGAGAACGCCTCGATTCTTCTTTGCAGGGTGCGGCAGTCGCAGGGGGCGACCAACTCGTAGGTGCGGGGGCCGACCTTTTGGCTGAAGGTGTTTTCCTCGATTTGATAGAGGTATCCCTTGCCGCCGCACTTTTCGCAGCTCTTCGAGCACTGGCACAAGCAGGCGCCGGCGCGGTCTCCTCTTCGGTGGATCAGGTATCGCTTGCCCTGGCACGCGTTGCAGGGGTTGGGGGCGGGGCCTCGGTTTTCCACGGCGCCTCTTTACCAGAAATTCGGAAGCGAAAACTTCTTGCGAAAGATCGCGGAACGTGCGGCTCGCCGCGCCAGTTTGCGCGCCTGCGCGGAGCGAATCGGATCCAAGGCGAGCGCCTGGTTCACCGCGCGGCCAAGATCGATTCGCTCCCGAAACGGCAGCGCTCGAACCGCGCAGATCGCCAGGGCATCGCCGGTTGTGATTCGGCCTTCAAGACTGGAGAGCCGCTCCACCAGCTCGGGACAGGCTGAAGCCAAAGCGCGGATCGCCGCGCGCCATTGCCGGCGCCGCTTCTTCTCCGGATCCGTTCCTCGGCCGACGATGCGGGCCAGATGGTGGCGAAACTCTCGTTCGACCGCGCTTCGGCAGGCTCGCAGCGAACGCAGCAAAGGTTCACCCGGCTTCGCGTCCCACAGCGCTCGCTCCGCGCGACTGCGAATGCCCCGGGCAACGACCTCGAACGGAATGCCCAGGTCGGCCCAGCTTCTCAAGAGCGCCGCGTCGATCGCCGAAAGTGACAGCCCCGAGCCCCGAAACGCGAGGAAACAGTCCTGAACCCGTTCTTCGTAGGTGGCGTCCGGGGGGAAGAGGCTCACGGCAGGGGCCGCTTACCAGCCAAAGCCGACAGGCGCGGAGCGCCCACTGCCGATCGAGTCTCGGCGCGGCAAGCCACCAGTCGCTTCCGGTCGGTGGCAAGAGAGGGGCTAAGCGCCCGGGATAACGAGCGGTTTCGGGTGTAGGTGCTCACCTGCAAGGCTACTACACGAGAAAGAGGGCATCTGGTTGACCGTAAGCACGCTATCAAGCATCATTCGAGGAGCTGCGAAGGGAAATCCTTAGCCGTAACAGGCACTTGCTAGTGCCTCATGACAAGCCAAGCAAGGAGTCGGTAACCCAAGATGCGTTCCGCGATCGCGCTGACGTTGGTGCTCTGGGCAGTGGAAGCCCAAGCCCAAGAAAATCTTCGGCAGCGAAAAAATGCCGCGGATTCGGAGCTGAAGAAGGGCACGTCCACGGCTCCCGATCGGTCGTTGGCGGGGGATCTGACGCGCAAGAAGGAAGAACGCCAGGCGGTGCCCGCCCTTCAGTACGACCAGTTCCGCTTGTCGGTGGAGCTTCAGGTCGCTTCCAAGCGCCACGAGCAAATCGAATCGCTGACGAAAATCATCAACATCGCGCAGGATCAGAAGGAAATGCCCAGCCTGCTGTTTCGGCTCGGCGAGCTTTATTGGGAGGAATCCAAGTACTTTTTCTTCGAGGCCAACCGCAAGGATGACGAGCTGATCCACGCCATTAACCGGAGCGATCAGCCCGCCCAGGAGCGCGCCAAAGCGGAAAAGGAACAACTGCTCGCCAAGAGCAAGGACTACAGCAAGCTCGCGATCGAGGAGTATTCGAAGATCGTCCAGAAGTACAAAGACTACGAGCGCACCGACGAAGTCCTTTACTTCTTGGGTCAAAACCTGATGGAGGCGGGGGAAGAGCGCAAAGCTCTCGTGGCTTACCGGCGGCTGGTAGACATGTACAAGAAGTCGCGCTTCTACCCGGACGCCCTGCTCGCGTTCGGCGAGTACTACTTCAACACCTCGAAGGCGAAGCGGGACATGTTGGAGAAGGCGCTCAGCTACTACAAGCAGGCGGCGTCGTTTCCGGAAAACCAGGTCTACGCGTTCGCGCTTTACAAGCAGGGCTGGTGCTACTTCAACCTCGCCGACTACCAGCGCGCGATGGACATGTTCAAAGCGGTGGTTCTCTACGGCGAGTACGCCGGCGCGAACGCCGTGGAGAAGGACGCGGGCAAGAGCGGCAAGAGCACGCTGATTCGGGAAGCGCGCAATGACTTCGTGCGGGCGTACGCCCGGCACGGTTCGCCCCAGGATGCCAAGGCCGAGTTTGCCAAGGTGGCTTCCAAACCCGACGATCGGTTCCTGATGCTCAAGCAGCTTTCCAACCTCTACTACGAGGACGGAAAGGATCGGGAGGCGGCACTCACCTTCAACACCCTGATTCGCGAGCGGCCGCTGTCGCCCGAAGCTCCCGGGTTCCAGGGAAAGATCGTCGACTGCGTCCTCAGGGCGGGCAACAAGAAGATGACCGTCGACCAGGTTCGGCGACTCGTCAAAATCATGGGCGATGTCGAGAAGTCCGGAAACATCAAGGACGACAAGGACAAGAAAGCCTTGGCGGATGCCCGCACCCTGTCGGAGAGAACGCTGTCCAACCTCGCGGTCAATTGGCACAACGAGGCCAAGAAGACTCGAGACGAAGAGACCTTTGTCCACGCCAGCGAGGTGTACTCGGATTATCTGGCGCTCTTCTCGGACAACCCCAAGGCGTACGATCTGCGCTTCTTCTGGGCGGAGGTGCTCAACGACAACCTGCTCAAGTACGACAGGGCCGCCGAGGAATACACCAAGGTCGTCCTGATCGACGTCAAGCGGATGGAAGGCGAAAAGGACGCTCAGGGTCACGTCAAGCCGGGAAAGCCGGGCAAATGGCTCAGCAACGCGGCCTACAACGCGGTGCTGGCTTACGACGAGATGGTGAAGAAAGCGGAGGGCTCGGGCGAGATCAAGCCGCCCAATACCTCGGATCTATCGAAGAAGCCGCCGATGCCCGCGCAGAAAAAGGCACTGCTCGACGCCTGCGATCGCTACCTGAAATACGTCCCCAACGGCTCGCGCCGGGTGGAGATCGCCTTCAAGGCCGCCAACATCTACTACCGCTACAACCACTTCGACGAGGCGGTGGCGCGGTTTTCGGACATCGCGCTTCACCACCCCGAATACAAGTTCGAGAACGGCGATCGCGCCGCGGAGATAGCGGCGAATCTGGTGATCGACTCGTACAACCTGCTCGGGGACTGGGCCAAGGTGAATCAGTGGGCCCGCAAGTTCTACGCCGAGCCGAAGCTGGCCACCGGGCGCTTTCGGGAGGAGCTTTCGAAGTACATCGAGCAATCCTCGTTCAAGCTGATCGGCCAGCTCGAGGCGAAGAAGGAGCACGCCAAAGCGGCGGAGGCCTACCTCACCTTCGTCACCGAGTTTCCGAAGTCGGAGATCGCCGACAAGGCGCTCTACAACGCCTCGGTGGATTTCGTGAACGCGAAGATGCTGGACAAGGCGATGCAGACGCGGGATCGGCTGATGCGCTCATATCCGAAGTCAGAATTCGGCCCGGCCTGCATCTACGCCAACGGCGAGGGCCACGAGGCGATCGGCGACTTCGAGGAATCGGCTCGTGCCTATGAGGCCTACGTCAGCGGCTATGAGCGCAGTCGGGCGGCGGCCGACCCGATGCACGCCAAGGGCAAGTCGTCCAAGAAGCGCCGCCCTCACCAGCGCCAGGCGGCAGCGCCGCCGTCGTCCGGACCGACTCAGGTGTGGGAAGAAGGGAAGGCGCAGATCGCTTTGATCAACGCCGGGGTATTCCGCGACGGGCTCGGCCAATATCGCCATGCGCTCCGGGATCGAGAGCGGTTCTTGGAGCTGTGGCCGGACGCAAAGGATGCCGATGCGGTGTCGCTTTCGATCGCCGACCTCCACGAGCGCAACGGCGCCTACTCGAAGGCGGTTCGTCAGCTGGAGGAGTACGAGCGCGAGGTCACCAAAAATCCCAACAAGGTCCTGGTCGCCGAAGGTCGGCTGGCTTCCATCTACGAGCGGCGGCTGCATCGCCAGCGCGAGGCGGAGCGCGTCTACCAGCGGATGTTCGGCTATTACGAGAAGCTGCCGCGGCGGGTGAGGGACTCCCTCGAGAACAATGCGCTGGACGCGGTCTCGCGGGCCCACTACGCCTCGATCGAGGACGATTACAACCGCTACCTCGCGATCCGGCTGCGCTGGGGCAAGCTCCCCCACCCGGAAGTTGATTTCAAACAGGGGCTCAAGGACAAGGCTCGCGCCCTGGAAGCGCTGCAGAAGCGCTACACCCAGACGGTGGGGTTCAAGTCCGCCGAGCCGGCGATCTGCGCTCTGACGAAGATCGGCCGGGCCTACGACAACTTCGCCAACGCTCTGGTCAACGCCCCGATGCCGCGGGGCGCCTCCAAGGAATTGCAGGACGCGCTTCGGGACGAGCTTTCCAGCAACGCCCAGCCGGTGAAGGACAAGGCGGCGGAAGCCTTCGCCCACGCCGTTCAAAAGAGCCGCGAGCTGGACATCTTCGACCGCTGCTATTTGGAGAGCCTGAAGTTCCTGCGCGAAGTCTACCGCCCCAACCAGTATCCGACGATGGTGGAACAGGCCCGGGATCTGAAAACCATCAAGGTGGATCCATCGAGCGCCGACGTCCTGGTGGCGATCCAGCCGGTGCCAAAGGCCGCCCCGACGCTGGCCCAGGTTGCGCCCGAGCTGCCCGCTGCCCCCCGCCCGAAGCAGGACCTGGCGAGCGATGCGCCGCCGCCGCCCGGCGAGGCCGAGGCGGCGCCGAGCTCCACCGAGGCGAAGAAGGAAAAGAACCAAGAGCCGGAGGATGTGCTGTGAAGCGACTCCTGCCGATTAGGCCCGTCGGCTTCTTCGCCGCAATCGCGGCGCTCGCGGTTTTGAGCGGCTGCGCCGGGACCCGGGAAGTGTCGCGGCCGGACCCGAAAGCCTCGTCAACCCCGGCCACCGACCAATCTCCGCAGATTTCCAGTCACGCCAAGGCTCTCTTCGAAGACGCGGTGAAGGCCTTTGAGAGTCAGAAGAAGACCAACGTGTTCGACTATCCCTTCCTGGAGAAGCGTTTCGAGGCGGTGCTCAACGAGGATCCGAATCTGGCCGAGGCCGAATACAACCTCGGGGTCATCGCCCAGCGCCAGGGCAAGTTGGACCTCGCCAAGGCCCACTATCGGGCCGCGCTGAAAACCAAGCCCAGCTTGAGCGAGGCCGCGGAGAATCTCGGGGTCATCGCCCAGACCGCGGGCAACACCCCCGAGGCGGCGCAGACCTACAACAAGCTGCTCGGCGCCCGCCCAGAGGATTCTCGGGTGCGAGTTCGGGTGGCGGAAATCCATCGCGAGGCCGGCGATTGCGACAAGGCGATGGAACAGGCTCGAGAGGCGCTGATCCACGAGCCCCGCGCGGTGGAGGCCTATCGGGTGATGATGCTCTGCTACTTGGACCGAAAGCAGATCTCGATGGCCAAGCTGGTGGCGCTGCGCGGCTTGAAGATCGACGAGCACAATCCCGACCTCCATCACGCCCTGGGCCTGATCTTCCTCCAGGAAAAAGAGCCCACCAAGGCCCATCTGGAATTCAAGGGCGCGATCGCCGCTCGATCCGACTACGTGCCCTCGCGGGTGATGCTGGCGAAATTAGCGCTCGAGGAAGGAAACTACCCGGGAGCCGAAGAGCATTTGCGCCGGCTCGCCCAGTCCCACGGCAACAACGCCGAGGTCCACGTGGACCTGGGCATCGCCTACAAGGGCATGGGGCAGTTCGACAAGGCGATGCAGGAGTACGACAACGCCGAGAAGCTGAACCCGGAGCTGCCGGAAATTTACCTCGGGCGGGCGATCATCTTGCATCGCCACAAGGACGCGCCCGAGCGCGCGGTGGAATTCTACAAGAAGTACATCCAGCTCGCCGGCGGAGAAGGGGCCCTGTCCTCGGAAGCGCCGGTGTTCGGGCTGCTTCAGGAGGCGGAGCAGATTTCGCAGGTCAAGCGGGAAGCCAAACCGCAAAGCTCGCAAGCTGCCACGAGCAAACCCAAGGCAGCGAAGGAAGAAAAAGATGAACCTTCCGAGAAACCGTAAGCGAATCGTTTTCGCGCTGGCGTTGATTTCCCTCTTCACCAGCGGCAAGCCCGCCGCCGCCGAAGACAAAAAGGCTGGCGACGACAATGTCCGCTACAACAAAACCACCACCATCAACTTCGAGGACGACACCATCGAGGGAGACTTGAGCCGGCCGGACGGCGAATACGTCGAAGGGCGCAAGCCGGTGAAGCATTCCAACCTGATTCGGATCCGGGAAGAGTTCAAACAGAAGGTGATGGACTCGGTGGGGGAACTCTAGGAGTCGGCATGGCGATCCCGCTCACGGTAAAAGTCTACAAGGGCGATCAGCTGGTCGCGACCAAGGAGTACGATCGCGACATCATCAAGATCGGTCGATTGGCGTCGGCGCACCTTTGTCTCGACGACGAGAAAGTCTCGCGCGTTCACTCGGTGATTGAGGTCGGCGCCAGCGGCGCAATTTCGATCGTCGATATGGGCAGCGCGGAGGGAACCTACCTCAACGGCAAGCGCGTCAACAAAGGAGTGGTTGCCAGCGGCGATGAGATTCGCATTGGCGACACGGTGATTCGCATCGAGCCGCGCGCCGCCGATGCGGCGGCCAACCTGGCCGAGGCGGCAACGCCCCAGACCGCGGAATCGGCGGCACCGGCCGACTCCGGCGAGGCCGACCCGGCGGTAGCGGCGGCGCCAGAGCAGCCCGCGGCCGCGCCCTTGCCCGACGGCGGCGCTAAAGCCCAGCCCGCTCCTCCGCCGGCGGAGGCTTCACCGATCGCGGCGCTGCCGCCCCGCGAAGCCCCCAAGCCGCGCCCCCGCAGCGCAAAGCGGAGTGGACCGCTGGGCCTGGAGTTGAGGTTTTCGTGGGGCGATCAGATCGTCGGAGAGTTTTTGCTCCGGCCCTTCCAGCCCAAGCCGTTTGCGGTGGGGTCGGCAGAAGGCGTGGATTTCATCGTCGGCGATGCCCGCCTCGGCGGCCCCCGCTTCGAGGTGATTCGACCCGACCGTGAAGGCTTTCACCTTCGCTTCACCCCGAAGATGAACGGCGAGCTGGTGCGAGGCGGCGCGCCCACCACCCTGAAGCAGCTCACCGAGACCCGACAGGCTACGCCCGACGAAGATGCCAACAGCGTTTTGCTGCAGCACGGAGACTCCGCCTGGGTGGACCTCGGCGGGGTGACTCTGGAAGTCAATTTCCAGGCGATCCCCAAGCCGGTGTTCGTGCCGTTCTTCGAGACGATTGACTTCACCGCGCTCAACATCTTCCTGGTGCTGTTTTTTCTGGCCGCTCTGTTCGTGGTCACCGCCTTGAACCGGGAGCTGGAAGGGGAGGGGTACAAGGACGAGCTCTCCACCAGCCAGGCTCGCATCGCCAAGCTGATCATCAAGCCCCCAGAGATTCAGAAGAATCCGTTCTTGGAGAAGCTCGCCCATCAAAAGGAGAACCAGGGCGAGATGGCTGCCAAGCACCGCGGGGATGAAGGCCAGATGGGCAAGAAGGATGGACCCAAGCGCAACGCCCGCGCGGCCCCGAAAGGGGACCCGAACGACAAAAACCAGGCGCGCCTGATGGCCCAGCGGATTTTCGGAAGCGGAGGCGGAGCGATCTCCAGCATCTTTGGCAAAGGCCTCGGCGGTGAGCTGAAGAGCGCGATGGGGAACATGTTCGGCACCACCACCGGTGATGCCCGCGGATTCGGCGGCCTCGGCTTGCGGGGCTCGGGATCGGGCGGTGGCGGGACCGGCGACACCATTGGCATCGGCGGCATCGGGACCAAGGGCCGGGGCGGGGGCGTAGGCAGTTATGGAATGGGGACCGGGATACTCGGCCCGAAGAAGAGCTCGGACGTCGGGATCAGCAGCTCCGAGCCGGAGGTGATGGGCTCCTTGGACAAGGAGCTGATCCGGCGCGTCATCCACGCCAACCGCAATCAGATTCGCTATTGCTATGAAAGCCAGCTCACCCGGTTTCCGAAGCTCGCCGGCAAGGTGACCGTGAAGTTCGTGATCAGCGCGACCGGGAACGTCGCGTCTTCGCAGGTCGCTTCTTCGACCGCCGGCAACGCGGAGCTGGAGACCTGCGTCGCCGGACGAGTCCACACCTGGCTGTTTCCCAAACCCAAGGGCGGGGGCGTGGTGATCGTCACCTATCCATTCATTTTCAAGCCATCCGGAGAGTAGGTCAGCTCTTCACATCGGCGGTGCAAGTCGCTTCTCGCGCTTCGCCGCCTAAAACGTAGCGAGGGTGCCCGTGAAAACGTGCCGCGTATTGCTGCTGTCGATGTTGTTGATTCCGGGAGCCGCGCTGGCTCAGCCGGCGAGCGAAGCCCGGGGCTCGGCCGAGCCGCGTTGGTCGGAAGTCGAGCGCGGGTTCTACTTCCGAGCCGAGGGAGGCGCGTTCCTGCTCGCCAATCCTCCCACCACCACCGGGCGTCCGTCGCCCTTTTCGGGTGGCGCGATGGTGCAGACCGAGATTGGTTACGACTTCAACCAGCACCTTGCCGCCGGGCTGTTCGTGATGTTCACCGCAAACCGCGCTGGCTCGGAGTACGTGGGCATGTCCAACGGATTGGCCTCGGGAGACTTCTCGGCCCTGGTACCCGGAGCGGCGGTGCGCGCCAGCCTGTTGGGTTTCCCGGACGACAACGGCACTCGTCGCACTTGGATCTATCTGCGGGCGAGCGCCGGATACGCGAAGTTCTATCCGACGGTGTTGCTCCCGCGGACCGACATCCTGCTGATGGCTGGCCCGGGCGTCGAATATTTCACCCACATTCGACACTTCTCGATCGGCTTCGAGGTGGCCGGCTCTTACCTCACCCGGGCCCAGACCTACGGCTTCGCAATCACGCCGACTTTGCGCTATGCCTTTTGACCTCTCTTGAGAGGTTGAGTTGGCAGAGGGCAATCGGCGCGAAAGACGAGGAGAACCCAGGGGGAGACGACGGCCGGACCGGCGCGATTTCTCGAAGGATCGGCGCGATCCGGAGACCGCCGCGTTTCGAGTCCGCTCCGAGCTGGGCACCTTGGAGAAGGCCTATTCGCAAAAGGATTTCGCCAAGCAGAAAGCCTCGCTCGAAGAGATTCTCAAGGCGCTCAAGCCGCTTCGGCTGCGCTCCATCGATGAGCTGGATTTCAATACCCGCGGTCGGCTGATCACCACGCTGTTGCGGGTGGGACGCCAGACCGCACCCCCGGAATCTCCCGCTCCAGTTGCCGCCGCCGCGCAAGAGCCGGCCGCCTCGACCGCCGCGGACGAAGCCAGCGCTGAGCCGGCTTCGGCGGAGGGAGCACCGACCGATGAGGCCTCACCGGATCAGCCCCCGGCAGCGCAAGCCGAAGCCGCGCCCCAGCAGGAAGAGCCAGCGGCGCCTCCGGTTGACGAAAAAGCCACTGCCTTCGCGGAGATGATGTTCGCGCTCGGCTCGATCTGGCGAGCCGTCGCCGACCCGAGGCGAGCCGAGGTGGCGTTCGCGGCAAGCGGGAGACAACCGGAGTCGGAAACGGCGCCGCCGCCGATCCAGGAGCACGCGGCGGATTGGCGAGAGCAGGCCAAGCAGCTGGAAGGGCAGAAACGAACGCGGGATGCGGCCCGCCTCCACGAGCGCAACCAGTCCTTCGCCGAGGCGGCGCGGCTCTTCGAAGCGGGAAGGGATCTCAAGAGCGCCGCGCGAAGCGCGATCGCCGCGAAGGATTTAGAAACCGCTCGCCGGATCCTCAAGCTACTGCCCGTCGAGGAAGGTCGAAACCTCCTGGAGAAGGCCGGGGCCTACGAGCTTTTGATGGAGCGCTACGTGGAGGCGTCCGACTTTCAGAACGTGGCTCGCCTCTACGAGCGCGCCAAACAATTCGACCAGGCCGCCCTGGCCTGGGAGCGCGCCGGGAAACTGGGCAGCGCTCGCAAGGCGTACCAGCGCGCCAAGGATGAAGCCGGCGCGCAGAGAATCCGGGACTTGGAAGTGGGCCAATTGGTTCAGCGCGGGGACCGGCTCGGCGCCGCGGTGTTGCTGATGGGCGAGAATCGCCGCGAGGAAGCCGCGCAGGTTTTACTCGCTCTCCCCGCCGCCAAGGCTTTTCATTTCCTGCAAAAGGCGAAGCTGGATGAAGAGGCGATGGCCTTGGCGCGGCGCGAGATCCAGCAGGCCAACGCCGAAAACAAGCCGTCGGTGAGGGCCCGCTGGTTGGAGTGGACCGGAGACACACTCGCTGCGGCGGAAGCGTGGGAAGCTGCGGAGCGCAAGGACAAGGCACTCGAAATGTACGAGCAGGTAGGGCAATGGCAGAAGGCCGCGCAGCTCGCCGAAGCCCTTGGACGCAAAGAAAAAGCGCTGGAGCTGTACCACCGTGCCGGCGACCGAGATTCCGCGGCGCGATTGGAGCTTGCGCCTGAGGAGGCCACCGCGGGCCCACCGTCCCCGGCCGTGGAGTGAACCGTCCAAAATCGATGTAGTTTTCGGGGCTTGGGCGGGCTCGCCGGATTGCCGCAGGGGGTGCGCGACAGCTAGACTTTCCTTTGTCGCCCGAAAGCGGCGCTCCCCTTCATGAAGAGCTCCATCCTCACGCACTTCGCGGAAGATCTGCCGACGGATGGCTTTTTCGCGGAGACCGAAGACGCCCTGGAGCGATCCGGCCGAGTCGAGGACGTGATCAAGCTGTACCAGGCCCGTGCCTGGGAGCTTTCGGATCCCTTCGACGCCAGTCATCTGCTTTGCCGGGCGGCGGAATTGGTCCGAAATCGCAGCAACAACCTGGTCCAGGCGGAGCAGTTGTTCCGCGAGGCGCTGCTCATCGCACCGGACGCACTCGAGCCGCTCAAGGGGCTCAAGCTCCTCTACGAAACCGCCGGCAACTACCCGGCGCTGGCGGAGGTGATGGAGCGGCTCGCAAGTCGGGCCTCGGGTCCGGAATCGGCGTCGCTCTTGCTCAAGGCAGCGGATCTCTACGAAACCCGCCTACAGAGGCGCGACCGCGCGGTGCTTTGCTGCCAGCGCGCTAGCAAGGCCGACCCGAAAGATCGCCGAGCTTTCCGGCGCATTCGCCAGCTGTTTCTGTCCGAGAGGCGGTATCAGAGTGCGCTGGAGTCGCTCGAGCGGGAGCGCGCGGCTCTGGGAAGCGCGGGGATGTCCGCCGAGTACGCGGCTTTCGCCGAGCAGCTTTCGGAGGACCCGTTCGCGCACGAGCTTGCGCTCAAGGCGCTCGAAATTGCGCGGGCGATCGAGCCGAACAGTCCACGCGCGGAGAAGATTCGTCGCAACATTGAAAACCTGAAGCAGACCTGGAGGGACAGGATTCGGGTTTTGCGCACCGCGTCCCTCGAGGAGCGGGATCCCAAGAGCGCCGCTCGACTGTCGCTTCTGGTCGCCAAGTTGTTCGCCTTCCATCAGCCGGAGGCGGCGCCGAAGATTCAGGAAGCCCTCGACCGCTGCTTCTCACTGTGGCCGGCGATGCCCGAGGCGCTGTCGCTGATGGAGTTGATCGGCGCTCGCAGCAAGGAGCTTTCCGCCGTCGCCTCGGCGATCGAGAAGATGGCCACCCGGGCCAAGGACCCCGCGGTTCAGCGGGATCTCTGGATGCGGCTCGGGGTCTGGCGGCTGTCGAAGCTGGAAGACCGCTTCGGAGCCTTGGGCGCCTTCGAGCAGGCGGCGACCCTCGATCCGGCGCGCGCCGAGGCGATCGGCCTGGCGTCGGAGCTGCTCATCGAGGTGGGCCGGATCCGTCCGGCGCTGGAGCTGTTGGAAAAGCATTTGCTGGCGCTGCGCGATCGATCGGCCGAGGCGAACTTGCGCCTCCGCGTGGCGGAGCTTTACCGGCTCAAGCTGCAAGATGTTGGAGCCGCGCGCCGTCACCTCGAAGCGGCGCTGCAGGCGGATCCCTTCAACAGCCAGGGCGCTTACGAGCTGGCGCAACTCTACCTGCAGTCGGGTGCTCTGGAGCCGCTCGAAACGGTGCTGAGCTGCGCCCTGCGCAACGCGCTCGACTCGGAAGTGCGGAGGAAGTTTCTGGTTCAGCTGGTGGATGCGCTCGCCGCGCACCCGGAGCCGCGCCGCAGCTTCGCGGTGCTCAAGAAGCTTCTGCGCGAACCGATGCGTCCGCCCAAGCTGGTGTCCACGCTGCTCGCCCAGGCCAAGGCCAGCCATACCGAGTGGGAGCTCGCGGTGGCCTTGCGCCACGCCGCCGAGCTGTTCGAAGAAGGTTCGGTCGAGCTTTGGCGCTCGCTGGCGCAGCTGCTCCAGGATCCACTGGGCAGGCCCGACGATGCGCTCACCGCGTGGCGAGAGGTACTAAAGCGCTCGCCGGAGGATGCCGACGCCCGGGCTGCCCTGTCCACCGCGGGCGGTGCACCGCCCAAGGCCGCGCCCGAGCCCGCCAAAGAACGGGTGGATCTCGCCTCGGCGATGGAGGGTCTCTCCGCGGACCCTTCGAGCGCGGAGCTGCGCGAGACCGCCAAAAAGCTCGCCAAGGCGGAGGGCTCGGGTGGGGAGCTGGCCAGACTGTTCGCTCATCTGGCCGAGCGAGTGCCGGACTCGACGCTGGCGCTCACACTGTTGCTGGAGGGAGCGCAGCTGGCCGAGGAGGCCGGGGCGCTCGACGATGCCTGCGCGATGCTCAAAGCTTCCCTGGTCCACTCGCCCGACGATCCGCAGATCCTGGACCTGCTCTTCGAGCTGCAGATCCGGGCGCGGCGAATTGCCGACGCGGATCAGGTCCTTCGCAGGCGCATCCTGGTGGCCGAGGACACCGAGAAGGCGAGCCTCTACCTTCGGCTCGCGGAGGTGCAGGAGCAGCTGTCCAAGCCCAAGGAGGCGGCGGAGGCGCTGCACAAGGCAGTCAAGGCCGGTGCCTCGGAAGCAGAGCAACTGCCCAAGCTGAGTCGCCTGCTCGAGGCCACCGGGCAGCTCGACGCGCTTTCGAAGGTGCTCGCACGACAGGTGGAACTGGCTGAGAAGGCCAAGGACCAGAAGCTGGTGGCGGAGCTGAATCTCAAGCTCTCCGAGCTGGTCGCGGCCTCAACCAAAAACCGCGCCGAGACGATCAAGCAGGCCTCCGAGGTTCTGCGGCAGCGACCCTTCGATGCGGGGGCAATCGCGGATCTGGAAAGCCTGCTCGCCGACCCTTCACTTCGCGAGCAAGCGGCAAGAGCCCTGCTCTCGGCCTACGAGTGGGCCAAGGACCATCGAAAGCTGGTGAGCGCGCTCGACGTGATTGCCAGCGCCTCGAAGGACGACGTGGAGCGACTCCTCTCGCTCAAGCGCGCGGCGTACATCCACCTGCACCAGCTTCGACAGCCCGACCTGGCGTTCGGCGCGCTGATCCGAGCGCTTCGGCTCTCTCCCGCGGATGCCGGGCTGCGCAACGTCGCCCGCCAAGCCGCCGAGGACGCGGACGCGCTCGACAGCTTCGCCGAGATCCTCGAAGAGGTCCTGGAAGGCGACTTGGGGCCGGCGCGGCTCGCGATTCACCGAGAGCTCGCCGAGCTGTACGAGAAGAAGCTCGAAAACCCGACCGCCGCGATCAACCACCTCAAGAAGGCGCTGGCGCTCGAGCCGAAGAACACCGATGTGCTTCGGATGCTTCAGCGCCTCTACCGAGCCCGCGAGGACTGGGAGGCACTTGCCGGAGTGTTGGAGAAGCTGGCAGACGGGCTGGTCGATCGCGCGCAAAAGACCGAGCTTTGGCGGGAAGCCGCCTCGCTCTACGAGCGTCAATTGGGCCGCAAGCCCGATGCGGCGGTGTGCTGGAAGCGGATTGCCCAGTTGGATGCCCTGGATCGCGAAGCCACCGCATCGCTGGAGCGGCTCTACACCGAGCTGGACCAGCCCAAGGAGCTCTCCGCGGCGCTGGAGCTGCGCCGGGCGCAGGAAGGTCAAAGCCCGCAGGGGCGCGAGATTGCGTTTCGCCTGGCGAAGCTTCGCGCCGGCCAGCTCGCGGATCCGGCCGGAGCCCTGCAGCTGTACTGTCAGATTCTCGCCGAGGACTCCTCGCATCAGGAGACCCTTCGGGCACTCGAGGAGATCGCCAAGCAGAACGTCGAACAGAGCGCCGCGGCGCTGGAGATTTTGGACCCGATCCTCGCCCGCTCCGCTGAGCACGAGCGCCGGGTGGCGATCCGGCAGGCGCGCATGGAAGCCGCATTGCCGCGGGAACGGGTGCGCCTCGGCGCGGAGATCCGGGCGATCTACGAGCGGGAGATGCTGCGGCCGGAGCTGGCCTTTGCCGCCGCGGCGGGCGCGTTCGTGGAGGGGCTGGATCGCGCCTCGGTGCAAGGCGATCTGGAACGGCTGGCGCGAGACACTCAGTCGATGGATGAGCTGGCCCAGGTCTACGAAAATGCCGCCGGCGCGCTGGTCCCCGGCGACGAGGCGATTGCCGATCTGTTGCGGCGCGGAGCGGAAGTCCGCGAGCAGCTGGGTGAGACCGATCAGGCGATCCGCCTCTGGCGGGAGCTTTTGGGAGAGGCTCCGCAGGACCGAAAGGCGCTGGACGCGCTTGCGCGGTTGTACGAGCAGTCGAAGAACGCCACCAGCCTCTCGGAGATATTCACCCGCAAGGCGCAGCTGGCGCAGCGGCCGGAGGAACGGTCTCCGCTGCTGCTCAAGGCCGGCGCCGCCCACGAGGCGGCGGGCAACGACGCCGCCGCGATCGAGGCTTACCGGGCGGCGTTGGTCCTGGACAAGAGCGTCCCGGCGTTGGAGGCCCTGGATCGGCTTCTCGGCAAGAGCCAGCGCTTCGCGGAAGAGGCGGATATTTTGACCCAGCTGGCGGAGCTGGCGCCGGACTCCAAGTCGAAGAAGGACTACATCCTTCGACGAGCCGCTCTGCTCGAGCGGGAAGGGCAGCCCGCCGCCGCTCTCGCCGGCTATCAGCAGGCGATCCAGCTCTATCCGGGAGAACCCGGAATCGTCCTCGGACTCGAGCACCTTCTCCGGAACGAGTCGATCAAGCAGGAGGTGGCCCGGGTCCTCGAGCCGCTTTACCGCGCCAGCAACGAGAGACAAAAGCTGGTGGAGCTGCTGGAGATCCGCCTGGTCAGCTCCGCTCCCGAAAAGCGCTTCGAGTTGCTCAACGAGATCGCCACGCTCCGCGAGGCGCTGGGTCATCTGGCCGCGGCGTTCAATGCCCGACTGAGGGCTTTTTCCGAGAACCCCGAGGCGGAAGGCGCCCGAGAGGAACTGCATCGCCTGGCGTCGGAAACAGGAGCATTCGAAGAGTTGGCGGAATGCTACCGGCGGCAGATCGAGCGCGGCCTGAGCGAGGCGGTGGTGGTGGACCTGCAGCGCCGACTGGCGGCGATCTACGAGGAGCGATTGAACCGGCCGGAGATGGCGGCTCGGGCCTGGGAACAGGTGGCCGAGCACGAACCCGAGAACGCTGGCGTTCTGGAGACGCTGGCGGCCACCCACCGAAAGCACCAGGCGTTCCGCAAGCTCGCCGAGGTGATTCAGCGTCAAGTGAAGCTGGAGCGCCAGCCGCCCAAGCAGATCAACCTGCTCTTCGAGCTGGGCAAGCTCGCGGAGGAATCGCTCGCCGACAAGGACCTGGCGATCGAAGCGTACCGGGGAATCCTCCAGCGAAAGGCCGACGACGCGAACGCGATCAAGTCGCTGGACGCGGCGCTGTCGAACGCGCAGCGCCATCCGGAGCTGGCGGGGCTGATCGAGGAGGAGATCCGGATCGCCGAGGCGCGAGGAGCGCTGGAGGAGGCGCTCGAGCTGACGGTGCGGTTGGGCCGACTCAAGTTCGACCACCTGGGCGATCCGAAGGGCGCGCTCGAGCTTTTCGAAAGCGTGCTCAAGCGGCGCCCCAATCATCCCGGAGCGGTCGCGACCCTGGAGGAGATTGCCCGTTCGGAGAGCGCGGCGCGCGCGGACGCGGCGCTGATCCTCGAGCCGCTGTTCAAGTCCAGCGGCGAGCATCTCAAGCTGGTACAGGTGCTGGATTCGCGGATCGCCGCGGATCCGTCCCCCCAGGAACGTTGCCGGCTACTCTGCAAGGTGGCGGAGATCTACTCCGAGTCTCTGCACAACCCGCAGATGGCGTTCGTCGCCGCCACCCGGGCGCTCCGCGAGCTCCCTGGCGATCCCGCGCCGCTGGCGCTCTGTCTCAAGCTGGTCGGCCCAGCCGATGCGGTGGAGGACCTTGCCGCGCTGCTCAAAGAGGTGGGCGAGAAAGCCACGGACGATTCTGCTCGCTCGCGGATTTACGCCGCGCTGGCCCGAATCCAGGACGACGCCGGAGAGCTGGAAAGGGCGGCGGCGAGCTGGCAGCGGGTGCTACAGCTGGCGCCGTCTCATCAAGAAGCCCTGGACAACGTGGGGCGGCTGTTTCACCGCTTGGGCAAGGCGCGCGAGCTGTACGAGGTATTGCGCCGGCAGGCCTCGGTGGCGGATGAGCCTGGCGGACGCGCGGCCTTGCTGTTTCAGATGGGCGCGCTGCAGCAGGAGCAGCTGCGCGACGACGCTGGAGCGCTCGCTACTTTCCGCCGGGTGCTCGAGCTGCGCCCGGACGATCCGGCGGTGCTGGAGCGGATGGAGCAGCTCTGCCACAAGCTCGAGCGATGGCCCGAGCTGGCGGACGTGCTCGCCAAGCGCATTCGACTCAAGGGCGGCGAGCCGAACCTGGATTTGAAGTTCCGGCTGGCGCAGGTGCGGGAAGCGCGGCTGATGGACCGGGTCGGTTCCCTGGAGCTGTACGGGGAGATCCTCGCCGCCGACTCGAAGCACCGCGGCGCGCTGCAGCGGGTGGAGAAGATCGCCGGCGCCGAGCCGCAGAACGAGGCGGCGGTGGGAATGCTGATCCGCGCGGTGCGCGCCAATCAGGACGACTCCAAGCTGATCCAAATCCTCGAGTCGCGCGTCGGTACCAGCCGCAGCGTTCGCGAGCGCAAGGAGATGTGGCTCGAATTGGCGAAGCTGCGGGAGAAGCAGGGAGAGCCGGAGCTCGGCTTCCTCGCGCTGTGGCGCGCCTTCAAGGAAGATCCGAACGATCCCGAGCTGCGCAAGGCGCTGGAACGCACCGCCGAGCTGGCGAAGACCTACGATGAGCTGGCGGTTGCATACGAGGAGCAGCTGACCCGGATCGCCGAGGCCAAGGACGCCGCGGAGATCTGCTTGGTGCTGGGACAACTCTTCGATCAGCGGCTCCAGGAGCCTTCGCGGGCGGCCGAGTTCTACGAAAAAGCCCGGCGCCTCGGCGCGGAAACTTTGTCGCGGGCGCTGCCGGCGCTGGAGCGGCTATACACCCAGCTGGATCGGCCCGCGGAGCTGGCCAACGTTCTCGAGGACCTCATCGAGCTGGCGTCCGACCCGCAGGAGAAGACCGCGCTGCTGTTCCGGTTCGGCCAGTTGGTCCAGAGCCGCTTGGACGACCCGACCCGCGCCGCCGGCGCCTACCAGCGAATTTTGGAGTTCGACAAGGCGCACCTTGCCGCGGCCCGAACCTTGGAGGAGATCTACGAGAAGAGCGGCGACGCTCGAAGGCTGTACCAGATCCTCGAGCACCAGCGGCCTTTGGTCAGCGGCAAGGAACGGGAGCGGATCCTTTCGCGAATGGCGCAGGTTTCGGTGGAGGGCCTGTCGGATCTGCCGCAGTCGATCGAGCTTTACCGCGAGCTGGTGGCGAAGAGCCCGCGAAACGTCCAGGCATTCACCGCGCTGGAAAGCCTGCTTGAAAAAGGGGAGCGCTACGAAGAGCTCAAGGAGCTTCTGGTCCAGCAGCTGGGCCAGGCGCTGGATCCCCGCGAGTTGGTGCGACTCAATAGCCGTCTGGGAGTGATTCTTTTCGAAAAGCTCAGGCGGCCGGAGGAAGCGGTTGCCCCACTCAAGGCAACGCTGGAGCGAGATCCGCGGCACAAGCCCTCGCTGGAGGCGTTGCGCAAAATCTTCGAGGAGCTGGCTCGGCACGACGAGCTGGTGCTGGTCTTGCGGCGCCTGATTCCGCTTCAGGAATCCGCCGAAGGCGTCAAGGATCTGCGGATCCGATTGGCCGAAGTGTTGCGCCAGATGGGGCGGCGCGAAGAAGCGTTGGACGCCGCGCGCAGGTCGTTGGAAATCGAGCCCCACCGCGGACCGGAGCTGGACCGCCTCCATCAGGTGTTCGTGTCCCTCAAGGCGCACGCGGAAGCGGCGCGCGTCTTGGAGCAGCGCTCCCAGCTGGAGCTGCTCCTCGAGGATCGCGACCGGGCGATCGCCACGATGTTCGAGATCGCCGACCTCTGGAAGGGCCCGGCCGGGCGCCTCGAGAGCGCCGCGGCGGCGCTGGAAAAGGTGCTGGAGATGGACCCGGCCAATCAGCAGGCCTACCAGCGCGGCAAGGAGCTGTACGCCCAACTCAAGGATTGGCGCGCTTACGCCCAGCTGATTGACCGCTACTTGCCGCACCTGGTGACCGAGGAGGATAAGATCGCCGCGTTGAAGGACCTGGCGGATGTCCAGGAGTCGAAGCTTGGACAAAAGGACGTCGCCTTCCTCGCCATCTGCCGAGCATTGCAGCACAGCCCGGCGGAGGACTCGCTTCACGAGCGGGTGGAGCGGCTTGCGGCGGAGAGCGGATCCTACGAGGAGCTGGCGGCGGTCTACGAAGAGGTGGGCGAGAGCCTGCGGCACGGCCCCTTGGCGGAGCGCACCTATTCGGTTCTGGCCAAGGTATACGACCAGAAGCTCGACGATCCGGACTCTGCGGAAAAGGCGCTGCGGAAGATTCTCGACTTCGATCCCACCAACGCGGTCGCGCTCGACGCCCTGGCGGAAATGTTCCAGCGCCGCGGCCGCCATCGCGAATACCTGGTGGCCCTGGAGCAGAAGCTCGAAACCAGCAGCTCGATCGAGTCCCGCAAGCAGATCCTCCGGGAGATTTCGCGGACCTACGAGGAGAACCTTTCCGATCCAGCGGAAGCGGTGAATGCGCTGTCGCGGGCGTTGGCGCTCGAGCCGGATGAGGAAACGATGGAGAGCCTGGTCGGGCTCTATCGCCGCCACAAGGCCTGGCCCGAAGTCGCGACCACCTTGATCCGCGCCTGCGGGTTGGTGGCCTCGGACGAGAAGCGCGCGCAGATGCAAGTCGAAGCGGCGCAGATCTACGAACGGGAGTTGAACGATGACGCCGGCGCCATGGTCGCGTACCGGGAGGCGCTGGAATTGGATCCCACCAACGCCACCGCGCTGGACGCCCTGGAGCGGCTGTACACCAAGTTGGATCAGCCCAACGAGCTTCTCGAGATCTACCAGCGCCAGCTCGAGCTCTCGACGGACTATCGCGACAAGGTGAAGAGCCTCTTCAAGAGCGCTTCGATCTGGGAAAGCAGATTCCAAAACCTGGCGAACGCGGATCTCTGCGTCGAGCAAATTCTCGCGATCGACCCCCAAAATCTGGCCGCGATCCGGACGCTGGAACGCCTGCGGCGGGATCAAGGCCGCTGGGAAGAGCTCTTGGGGGTCCTCGACCGGCACGCCCAGCTCTCCAGTTCCCTCCAAGAGCAGGCCGAGCTCTGGGTCTCGATGGGAGAGCTGCTCGAGCATCAGCTCCGCCACGTAGACCGGGCCGCTACCGCCTACCACCAGGCCCTGGAGATCGACCCGCAATGCTATGCGGCGATGCACGCGCTCGGCGTTCTCTACGAGCGCAGCGGCAATTGGCCGTTCGCCATGGACATGCTGCTGCGCGAGGCACAGCTGCTTGGCCCGTGCGCGCAAACCGTCGAGCTGTACTACCGGATCGGCCGGATTCAGCACGACATGCTGCTGGATCCGGAGAACGCGAAGCAGTCGTTTCTAGAGGCGCTGCAGATTGATCCGCGCTACGTGCCGGCGATCCGCGCGGTCCGGGAGCTCTATGAGCGCGAAGGGGACTGGAGCTCATTCGAGCAGGCGCTGATCCAAGAAGCGGACGCCACCGAAGACACCCAGGCGAAGTGTTCCGCGATGTTGGCGGTGGGGCGCTACTTTGCCGAGCACCAGGAGAATTCGGACGCCGGGGCTGAATGGTACGAGCAAGCGCTGCGTCTGGTGCCCGACTCCCACGAGGCCGCGAAGCCCTTGGCCGACATCTACATCAGCCGGGAGAATTGGGAGCGCGCGGAGCGGATGTTGGAGATTGTCACCGCCCACTTGGGAAGCATGCTTGCCGGAGCGGTGGACATGGCGACCTCCAAGGAGCTGTGCCGACAGCTGTACCGGCTCGGCTATGTCGCCGAGAAATTGGAAAACAAGGAGAAGGCGCTGCAGGCCTATCAGCGCGCGTACGACCTGGACGCCACTTACCTGCCGGCCCTCGAGGGCCTCGGCAATTCGCTGGTGAACGTCCATCGGTTCGAGGAAGCGCAGAAGGTTTTCCAGACGATCCTCATCCACCACCGCGATGATCTCACCGATCTGGAAGTGGTGGAGGTCTACTGGCAGCTGGGGGAGATCCACAGGGAGCTGAAGCAGTTCGAGCGCGCGCAGAATCACTTCGAAAAGGCGCTGGCGATCGATTCCAACCACGAGCCGTCGCTGCGCGCGTTGGTGGCGCTGGCGGACAGCGCCGGACGCTTCGACAGATCCGCCGAGTATCGACAGAGTTTGCTTCAGGTTCTCGACGGAGAAGCCAAATACCAGGTGTGCGTGGAGCTGGGCGCCCTGGCGCGCGAAAAGCTCTCCGACGCCTACATGGCGATCGACGCCTACCTTGCCGCTCATCGTCTCCACCCCGAGGCACTGCCGGTGATGGACGCGCTCTACGTGCTCTATCGCGAGACGAAGCAGGGGCCGAAGGCGGCGGAAATGCTCGAGAAGATGCTGGAAGTGCCGGGGCTTCGCCAGGATGCGCAGAAGGCGAAGCTGGTCCACTTCGCTCTAGGAGAAATCTACCGGGACGACCTCAAGGAGATCGATCGAGCGGTTGCGGCGTTCAATGAAGCGCTGGACCTGGATCCCAAGTTCGTCGACGCGTTCAGTGCGATCGAGGTTCTCCTGGGTTCCCAGAACCGCTGGAAGCAGCTCGAGGAAAACTACGTCAGGATGATTCAGCGCCTTCCCAAGACTCCGGAGACCCACGCTTCGAGGATGACGCTGTGGCGAGCGCTCGGCGAGCTGTACCTGAGAATTCTCAACCAGCGCGATTCCGCGGTGGTCGCTTATCAAGTCGTGGCCGCCGGGCTACCGGACGACGCGGTGGTCCAGGAGAGCTACGGCGATCTCGCGGCTCAAAAGCCCGGCCAAGAGGATGCCGCCATGTCCGCCTATCGGCGGGCGCTGGTCAACACCGAAAATCCTGGGCGGGTGTGTTCCGCGTTCGCCGAGCTGGCGGCTCGCCAGAAGGATTACGACTCGGCGTTCCTCGCGGCTCAGGTGGTTCGCGATCTGATCGGCAGCCCAGGGGACATCGAGAAAGAAATACTCACCAAGCTTTCTCCCTACGCGAAGAAGCACGAGGTGGCGCAGCGGGTGCTCACCGATCAGCATTGGCAGCACCACCTTCTGCACCTCAAAGTGCGAGGCTCACTGGGCGAGCTGATGGCGCTGCTCTATCAGCAGCTCGGTCAGCTCTACAGCCCGCCCCTTTCGCACTACCAGATCAACCCCAAGAAGCACCGGATCGACGTCAGCTCGGCTCAAGAGTACCAGGTCCACCATTACCGCTATGTGGCGAGGCTTTTGGGAATGGAGGCGATCGAACTGTACTCGCCTTTCCTGATCGCCACCCGCGAACGGCTCGCCAAACGGTCGGGTACTCCGGTCCCGGAGCCGCAGATGGGAGTAGAGATTTGTCACACCCATCCGGTGTGCCTAAAGGTAGGCGGCAAGTTCTTCTCCGAACAGGGGCAAAAGGAGGTCTACTATTGGCTTGGGCGCACCTTCGCATTGGTGAGGCCCGAGCTGGCCCTTTCGCAAAGACTCTCTTTCGATCGGTTGGAAGCCTTGCTGCAAGCAGCGATCAGTCTCTCGACGAATCAATACGCCTTTACCGCCAACCCGCGGGCGATCGAGTCCGAACGCGCGGCGCTGGAGAAGTCGCTCAGCGAGCCTGCGCGGGTCGCCCTGGATCGGATCGTTCGGCAGTACCTGACCGGAGCTGCGCCAGGGGATCTAGGCTCCTTCGTCGAGGGCGCGGAGTTGAGCGCGGTTCGCGCCGGATTGTTCGTCGCCGGAGAAATGGAGCCGGTGAAGAAAATGGTGTCGAGTGAGACCGGCGCCGCCTACCGCGTGCCGGTGGCCCAGAAGATCCGGGATCTGATGGTGTTTGCAATCTCCGAAGACCTGCGCGAGCTGCGGCACGCGGTAGGTACTCAGGTCGAAGTCCCAACACGCAAGGGGTGAGAGAAAAGGCGTTGACCGATCATGCGTTTCATATGTGAGAGCTGCCAAGCGCAGTACATGATCAGTGACGAGAAGCTCGGTCCCAAGGGCGCGAGGGTCAAGTGTAAGAAGTGTGGACACGTGATCCTGGTGCGCAAGGCGGAGCTTGCTCAGGCCGAGGCGCCCAGCGCCGGCGGTGCGCCCGCTGGCACACCTGCGGCGACGGCGGATGGCGCTGCCGCTGCCGCGCCGGCGGGCGAGGCCGGGCCGGTGGCCTCACGTGCGGCGGCGGAAGCCCCGACCGCAGGCGGCGAGGCGAAGAAGCATCTCAGCGCCGCGCAGATCTTGGACGGGGTCGCAGACGAGGAGATCGGCGCGGTGTTCGATCAAGCTCTGACCGAGAGCGAGGCTCCATCGCCGGACGAGGGCGCGCCCCCACCGCAAGCGGCACCGGTGGCCAACGAAGAGCCGGCGCCTTCGACATTTTCCAACGTGCCTGCTTCGGTCGCTCCCCCGCCGGTCTACGACTGGTTCGTCGCCATCAACGATCAGCAGGTGGGGCCAATCACGCAGGACAAGGTCAAGCAGCTTTGGGACAGCGGAGAAATTGGTCCGGACTCGCTGTGCTGGAGGGCAGGCCTGGCGGATTGGAAACCTCTCTCCGAGGTGGGGGAGCTTTCCACGATGTTGGTGCCGAGGCCCACCAAGCCGGTGATCATCGCTCCCGCCGCTCCCGCTACCCCCGCCGCCCCGGTCGAGTCGGTCTTTGCGACCTCTCCCAAAGCTGAACGCAAGGAAGCTCCGACGACCGGTGCGGTTGCGCCTGCGCCGGGCCGGCGAACACGCACGCGACGAGCACAGTAACCGCGGCACACGGGGGAATTGCGCGTCGAATGAACGTGAAGGTCGGCATCGGCGTGTCCCTGGACTACCCACCCCTAGGCACAGCCTGTGCCACGCCGACATTGCCGACCGA
>Ga0126383_10000350_pt1 | contig 24917 bp, 35 predicted proteins | sample PanSoiMetPlot_35_FD_96882 | JGI IMG/M metagenome (GOLD analysis project Ga0126383, IMG submission 96882) | Tropical forest soil microbial communities from Panama - MetaG Plot_35 | ecosystem: Environmental > Terrestrial > Soil > Tropical forest > Bulk soil | place: Panama | collected 2016-02-17
GGGGTTGCCACCGAAGCATCAAGGCCCGCCGCCGAATGTGCCCGAGGTTCTGGACTGCTCCTGGTTCGCGTACTGGTGCTATTTGTGTGCAGGTATGAAATTACCGGGAACATGGACAGGGCCGCAGTGGGATCATGGGCAGTCAATTTCATTCAACTCGCTTCGACCGGCGGATCTGTGCTTCTACGGGCAGCCGGACGTTCCCGGTGCAGCTTCGCATGTCACCGTCTACATCGGCAACAACAAAGTCCTGTCGATGGGTGGAGACGGCGGGCCGTTCCTTGAAATTGTAAAGTACCGCTCGGACATGGCTGGTTATCGACGCTACCTCCCGGTGCCATGATCACCGAACAGGAATTCGGGACGATTGCCGATATGGTCGAGAAGATCATCTCTCAGCAAGTCGGCAAGAAGACCGATTATTTCATTACGGCCAAGGTGCTCAAGGTGGACGTGGCGAACAAGTGCATCTACCTGGAGGAGTTCGGGGATCAGGCGATTCCGATCATCAGCTTCAACTACGAGGTTACGTACTACGACCAGACACCGGCCGGGACGAATTACGGAACCTCTGGAACCTCTGCCGCATTCACAACGAGAGCGAAGACAGTGGATGTGAAGTTGAAAATGCCAAAGGTAGGCCAGAGAGTGCTCGTCGCTCGTGAGATGGGAGCAGACCGCTTGCCAAGGTGTCTTGGTGTAATTCTGGGCACGAACTGGATCGCTCCGGAGGAGGACTGAATGGCATACGATCTGGCTTTGTCCGCTCTCGGTGATCTGGTCGTCGCAGGCAACCGGGATCTGGCAGGAATTTCAGGAACCGACCTGATCGAACAGCGGATCAGGATGCGCCTGCGAATCCAGAGGGGTAGCTGGATCTACGACCCTTCCGACACGCTGGGCAGCAACCTGAACGATGTAATCGGGATGGATCAGAGCCGCGCACAGGCTGCAGCGGATGCCTTCATCCGAGAGGCATTGGTCAGGATGACTGAAATTGTTGTGGACGGTGTGACGCTCGTCTTCGGAGACAAAGACATCACATGCATCGTCCACTACCAGATCGTAAGTGAAGGAGAGACGGAAGAGGCAGAGTCACATGACCTAACAATTTCATTGTACGCCGGAGGGTAGGTAATGCCGATCACGGACACCACGCTTTTCCGTAGCCGCGACGACATCCTTGCAGAGATGTTGGCGCTGCTTGTTTCAGCAATTCCAGATGCATACGTGGGCGAGGATGGAAATTGGAACATCACGTTCGCCGTTCAAGCCGGACAGCTTGAAAATCTCTACCTTGCCAACCAGCTTCTCCTGGAGGATATGTTCATCACCACGGCGAGCTACACAGCCCTTCTAAGACACGGGGAGCAGTATCAGCTTGCTCCGAAGGGTGGCACTGTCTCGACCGGCACACTGACATTCGACGGCGGCGACGGCACGTACGTACCACTCGGCACGGAAGCCGCATACGATCCGGGTGGTGGACTGGATCCGGTCTTTTTCAGTACGACTCAAGACGGCACGCTTCCGGCTCCAGGTGTTCCCCCATCGACTACAATTTCAGATGGCGGCACGGGAGGGACACTTGCTGCCGGGACGTACGAGTATTGCTTCACATTCGTCACGGCGTCAGGGGAGACGCTTCCCGGTGATCCTACCAATGCAGTCACGGTTGCGGCAAACCACATAATCAGTGCTGCCAACCTTCCGGTTGGTGGCCCTGGAACGACGGGACGAAATTTGTATCGGAGTCTCAATGGTGGGCCATTTCAGTTGGTTTACCAGTGGCCGAACAACACGGCAACTGGGGTTTTTGCCGACAACGGATTGGCAGTGCAACCTGGTACTCCTCCGACTGTCTCGTCGGCCAACCGAATTACACTCACAGCATCGGCAGTCGATCCAGGAGCAAACGGAAATGTCGCAGCAGGAGCGATTGCAGTGCTCAGTGATGCCCCTGCGACGCTGACGAGCGTGATCAACCCCGTCCCATTCACGGGAGGCTCGGAACCGGAGGACACAGAGGATTTCAGAACCCGTCTTCTCTCCTGGATCCAGAACCCGCAGACAGGCTCTCCCAGCGACTTGGAGGCGATTGCCGAGAGCATCGACGGGGTAGACACGGCAACAGTATTTCCGAACACTCCTACAAACGGGAGTGTCACGGTCAGAATTTCAGGGCCGGGTGGAGCGATCCCCAGTTCGACGGTGCAGGCAAACGTGCTCACTGCACTGCAGGATTTCGACATCGCCAACGTTACGATCTACGTCTCGGCCTTCACGGCTGTTCCGACGAACGTGACGGTGGATGTGACAACTGAAGGGACGTACGTGCTGGCCGATGTGACTCCCTCCGTGCAGCAGACGATTTCGGATTACATCAACAGTCTCGCGGTCGGTGAGACGCTATATATTTCCGGGATCATTGCCGCCGTCAAGCCACTATCCGGAATTCAGGATGTTGTTGTGACCACTCCGACGACGAATCAGACGACGGCAGCCGATAGCAAGCGGACGCCTGGGACAATTTCGGTGACGTAATGAAAAAGTGTGATGCGAAAATCTGGGCAGCAGGCTTCTTCGATGGCGAAGGTTGTATTTCACTCGGGAAGCCACAAGGTAGGGCAACGGGCTACCGGCTCGTGGTGAAGGTTGCGCAGAAGGTCGATCCGCCATTGAAACGTCTACAGCGAAATTTCGGTGGATCGCTCTGGGAGGATAAGCGGTATGGAAGTTGGCAGTGGCAAGTCTGCGGTGACACTGCTTCAGCTTTCTTGCTTGAAATTCTTCCATACCTGATCGTGAAGCAGAAGCAGGCACAAGTCGCAGTTGCTTTTCAGGCTCGACGCGGCCCACGATTCCAGCGTCTCACTGATGAGCAGAAGGCGCGTGACCATGAGGACTACGTGACCATACGAACTCTCAACCGTCCAGGAATTTCAGTCACATGAGCATCGTGATCCCATTCCAGCCAACGCTTCCGGTCGAAGTCAAGTTCACCGAGGCTGAAATTGCGTACCTAGACGATAGCCCACCTGGTCTGTATCCGGAGAACCAGGACTCGAATTACGGTTTGCTTCGGAAGACGTACACAGACCGGATCCAGGAGTTGATCGACCAGCTTGCTCTGATGTATAACGAGCGCTTCGTTCGCACGTCCTCGACTTTCATCGACGTGTGGGAACAGGAAGTCGGCCTACCGGTCAACCCGCAGGGCAAGACGCTCGACCAGCGCAGAGTCGCTGTGCTGGGCCGAATTGCAAAAGGCCCGTTCACTCATGCACGCAGGGCGAGTGTAATTGAGGGATTTATCGTAGCTACGTTTGGTGGGCCGATCCAGTTCTTCCCCGAAGGCGTTGTACTCTCGTCCAGCGGCACTCCGATCTATGCGGAGTTCGCGGATGTCTCGACGCTGTATTCGATTCGTGAAAACGGCCCACAGGGACGTAACCTGCTCACGAACGGAAATTTCGAGAACAACACGAACAGTTGGTCGAACGACGGTTCAGTCACCGGCATGGCAATTTCAACCAGTCAGTCGAAATGGGGAACGCACTCTCTAGCTGGCACTGCTGCAGGAGCTAACCCGTACATGTACTACGCGACCGGTGCTGCGGTGACAGCAGGAAACTGGTACACAGCCTTCGGCTGGATCTACTGTTCCAGGGCGGTTTCACTTTCCATGCAAGTGCAGTGGACGGACGGAAGCTACACAGTGCTGAAGACAAGTACCCGGTATTTCAACTATCCGACACCGAACACCTGGATGTTCGTCTGGGTCAGAGGTCAGGCTCCTGCGGGTGTCACGTATGCTCGTCCGGTATTTCAGGCTGGTGGAGCACAGGCCGGTGATACGTTTGCCATCGACGGGGCGCAACTGGAGCCGTATCAGATTCCGTCGGGCAAGAACAAATTTCCGAATAGCGGCATCGAAGGCAGTGATCTGGCCGATTGGTTTTACACCGGCACTGCACCGACTCAGAGCACTGGTCAAGTTCACAGTGGATCCTATGCACTCTATGTTCCGCTGAGCGCAGCAAGCCAGTACGTTGCCAAGGGTTCGATCATTTACAACGGCTGGCAGCCGATAGCAATGGCTGGCACGGTCTGGACGGCGAGTGCGTGGGTCTACGGAACCGCTGGGCAGATTCTCCGGATCCAGATCAACGAGGCGGGTGGTGCAACTACAGAAACGGGAGTCGTCTCGCAGGATTACACGCTTGTCAACGGCTGGCAGAGAATTTCATGTGTTGGCACTGTAGTTCAGCCGGACAGGACGACGTTGAATGTCTATTTCCTTGCGCTCAGCGGTGCGATGAACATCTATCTGGATGACATCCAGCTTGAGCAAGGCCCGATGACCGCATACGCGGAATCGGTGCCCGATCCGGATTTCGTCAACCCGGAACGCACCCCGTTCTACTACGAAGTCAGGATCAAGAACTCGGTCAGCCCTGATATGGTCGGGCTGGTGCGTGAGTTGACCAGAATTACACCGGCTGGAATCACGTTCGACGTGTACCAGACTCCCACCATCTAGGAAAGGCGGTGATCTGAAATTTCTCGCGTCAAGACATTCGACAGTACCGGGCTTGCTACGTCCGGCAGGCTCTACGCAGGCGACCTGAACCAGATTCAGGATCAGTACGCCGACCTTTCCAATTTCAGCCAGGCGCATGCAGTAGGCTCGCTGGCTATCGGTGAGGCGGCACTGCAGATCACGAGGTACGCTCTGCAGGAGGCCAGAATTTCAGGACATCTCAGGACAGACGGGATCATTCGTGCCCTGGGTGGCTTGTACGGCGGTGCTTTCACGACGGCACAGAGGGATTCGATTGGAGCCGGTTACAGACCGTACGGCTTGATGATCCTGAACACGACGACGAACCGCTATGAATGGAATTCCGGATCTGATGCGACTCCCAACTGGCAACCTGTTGGGCCGACTGCCGTTGAAATGCCAGTCGGAGGAATCCTGGAGTGGCCCTGGGCGTCAGGCTCGATACCCGCCTGGGCGATCCTCTGCTACGGGCAGGCTCTGGCGAAGGCGTCGTATCCGGCGTTGAATGCTCTCGCCTCGGCCGCTGGCTATGTGTACGGATCGGATACGAACAATTTCAACGTTCCGGACATGCGGGGCAGAGTCACTGCAGGCAAGGATGACATGGGCGGCACTGCAGCGAGCAGAATTACGGTTGCAGTCTCGGGTTTCAACGGCACCCAGCTAGGAGCCGTAGGAGGCGCTGAGGGGATCACTCTGACCACGGCACAGGTTCCGGCCCACAATCACGCGATCAGCGGCTCTCCGGGGCTTACAGGCGCTCCCAGCGTGTCTGGAGCACCCAGCCTCTCCGGTGCTCCGTCGATCAGCGATCCAGGTCATGGGCATACGGTCAACGATCCGCAGCACACACATCAAATTACAGACAACCGTGGCTATCCGAGATTTTACATCGGCAACGGTGGCTCGTCAGGCGGCTCGACAACGATTGATGACAGTCAGACAGATGGAAACAACGGGCCTGCTTTCGCAGCTTCTGTAGCGACCGGTGTGACTGTCTCGGGATCGCCAACAGGAATTACAGCGGGATTGGGATCGCTTGCTGCTGCGCTGGGTTCGCTGACTGCCGGAATCGGTAGCCTCTCTGCCAACGCAGGCTCTCTGGGAACAGCGAACCAGGGAGGCGGCGGTGCGCATGCGAACACGCAGCCGACGATCATTGTCAACAAGCTCATGCGCGCCCTATGACAATTACATCTACAATTTGTCGTATCTCTGGCTGTAAAAAGCCACGGGTGAAAAACCGCAGTCTCTGCCGTATCCACTTGAACGAATATAACCGACAGTGGAACTGTAGGAACAGCCAACGACGGCGTGAACAGGTTCGCAACCATAATCTTCTGCGTCACTATGGCATCACGGCAGCAGAATACGATGAAATGTTTGCGAAGCAGAAGGGGCTGTGTGCTCTTTGCCATTCACCGGAACGCGCACGAAACAGAGATGGCTCGTTGAAACGACTTGCAGTAGACCATTGTCATTTGTCGGGGCAGATACGCGAGCTTCTTTGCTATGAATGCAACACACTCTTGGCAAAAGCCGAGGACGATGTTGAAATTCTAAAGCTAGCAATCAGTTATCTCCGTAAACACCAACGCAAGCTCATGCGGGCAGTCTAGGGAGGGATGAAATTGGCACCGATTCCTCGTGGCGAAGCAAGTCCGGAACCAGCGAAGATCCATGAAGAATTACAGAACCATCGGGCTGAACCTTCTGCGGCGAAGTTGAGTGCGATCCTGGATGCGCAAGACACTCCTGCTGCTTTCGCATGGGTAGAGGACTTGCTGCTCGTGCTCCGGATCCATGAGGAACGGATCGAGGCTCTGGAGCAGAAGTGAAATCCAGCCCTGTCGAGAGGTTGCGCGAAATTTGGACTCCCGACCGTGAGGTTGCGGAGTTGTTCGCAGACCTGGATCCGCAGACTGAACTCGACTCGCTGATCAGGCACTTCTTCCATGCGATCATCCAGCGGCAGGGGAGTGTCACACTCGACCTCGGGAGTGAATTACATCCTCAGGTCAACACCGGACAAATCCGCTGGGAGATTGTTCACGGGCCGGGGCCGACTCCAGAGCTGCGTCCACGGCAAGTCACGATCTGGCATGAAACTTGACAATCCGACGCTTCTTGGAATCGCAGCACTCATCACCGCCATCGGCGGTGTTATTTCAACAATCGTCGGAGCACGTCGAGCCAGACGTGAGGAACGGGACAGGGCAGAGCAGGAATGCCGCGAGCGGTTGAAGTCAGCGCGGCAAGAGGCAGAAGAAACGGCGGCGGAATTACACGCATTGAAGATGGAGAAATTCGACAAGGGGCGGAACGATGATCAAGGCTAATGCGGTAATCGCAGTTGGGGCGACGTTGTTCGTCGGGGCAGGAGGCTTCGCTGCAGCCGCTGCATTCACATCCGCTGCTGACCAACAGGCGAGCACGACGACGACGATCAGTGTTGCTCAAGGGCCACAGGGTGATACAGGCCCAACAGGCCCACAAGGTGAAATTGGGCCAGCAGGGCCGACTGGGCCAAAGGGCGATACCGGGCCACAAGGGCCACCTGGCCCGATAGAGTGCCCGTCTGGGTTCGTGGAGGGCGAAGTTGTAATTAACCATCCCGGAGGTCAGGTAACGATCCTGACTTGTATCAAGTCTTGAGAGGAGTGAAATTGGGGCCAGACCGGAACGACCTGATCTACATCATCGGGGAATTACACATCAAGAACCGGATGATGAGCAGCGAGCTACGCATGGCGCACGAGCGGATCCGTGAGTTGGGCGGGGAAGTTCCGCACAACGGCGACCATCCGCATCCGCATGTGAGACACGAGGAGGAAGTCGAGGAGCGAGCATGAACACTGTAATTCCACCGACATCGGACAAGTGGGAGCCACACAAGGGACTCGTCCTGCCAAAACTGGACTGGAAGGAGTCGCCCAACAAAAGCTCTCGCCGGGGAACGATTCCCTATCTCGTTGTAATTCATCGACCTGTAGGCCCGTACCGGCCGTCGATCAACTGGCTCTGTAACCCGCAGGCCGATGCAAGTGCGCATGTAATTACAGAAGGCAACGGAACCGGCGTGGACGTGGCAACGCAGCTAGTCGCCTGGGATCAGAAGGCGTGGGCCTGTGCATCGTTCAACTCGCAGTCGTACAACATCGAAGCGGATGACGATGCCTGGGACGGTGACGACTGGGGTGCGTTCTACACCGCTGCGCATATTTGCGGGTTCATCTGCCACAAGACTGGAATTCCGCCCGTTTGGACTCATCAACCGACACATGCCGCCGGAATTACACGACATCTCGACCTCGGCAGGGCAGGCGGCGGTCATTCCGATCCGACCCCGAACGAGACGCTGTTCAAGAATTTCTGCCGCCAAGCTCGCTATGACGTGGAGCACACCGGCTGGCGCAGCGTCTGGGGCAAGGGAGTCTTCAAGCGGATCGGAAAATGAAGCTCGGCAAGAAAGCGCACAAGTACGACCCCCGAACACTGCCGCTTGCGGAATTTCTCGCTGACGACATACGCGTCCCGGACAGGTTCGACTTCGATTCGAACAGGCTGCCAATTACAGCCCGTCCCTGGGGAGCGCATACCTGGCGCAACTGTGTCGTCGTGGCACAGGCGAATCACATCCTGCGACTGGAGCGGATCCGCAAGCGGCAGACGCTGACGATCAGAGCAAACATGTGCGTCAACCGCTACAAGCAGTTGAGCGGCTCGAAATTTCAGGGCGACATGCGGGACAAGGGGCTGGTCGTCCTGGATGCGATGATCGACTGGCGTACGAATGGCTTCCCTCTCGGTAATTTCACACATTCCATCGATGCGTTCGGAGAGCTAGACCCGAATGACTTGATGCAATTGCGAAGAACGTGTTATGCTCTGAGCGGGATCCACATCGGCTTCTGGCTTCCGAAGGCCGTCCATCAGATGAAATTTGGAGTGTGGGAGTACAAGGGCGAGACGGGACTGGCCTGGAAGGCAGGATCGTACGGCGGGCATCTCGCCTACTCGAAATCGTACAACCCGTACGGCTTTGAAATTATCAGCGACGGCAAGGAAGTGTTCGTGACCAACGAGTTCGTCAAGCGCTACTGCGACGAGGCTTGGGGAGTCGTGGATGATTTCAGTTCAGCCAGAGCGAAGCAGGTAGTGGATACGGACGGGTTGTTTCAGAGGATTACGCAAGTCACGAGATAATTCAGAATTTCAACGTAAGCGAAGAAGGGAGGCTGATCAAGATCAATAACTAGCTCCAGCGGGCCACGCGCAATTCGTGGGGAGCGATCCAAAAGCATTCCCGCTGTCTAGTCAGCTAAAGCAAAGGATCCCTCGTGAAATTTCTGTTGTCCATCATGCTCGCAAGCGTGATCGGGTCGAGCATCATCGCAACAGCGCAGGCTCACTTCCTGCCTCACAGGAAACATCTGACCCTCCCCGAGAGGGTCAAGTATTTCAAGCACAGTGTCTGGCACGACAAGTCGGCTCTGAAGTGGCTGAGGGCAGTCAAGTCAAATTTCAGAGTGATGTACGCGAACAGCACGTTCATCGACAGGAAGGAAAATCTAGGAGTCATCGATCAGCAACTGCGCTGGCACGAGCAGGCGTTGCGTTGGCATCGCAACCTGCTGAAATTTTACGGCGAGAAGCTGCATGCCCTTTGGCTGCGCGAACATCCTCGCCGCGTACAGTTACCAAGCTCGTCCGGGTTACCAGCGCATTACAGTGCGTGGCTCTGCATCCACTCGCACGAAGGATCCTGGACTGACCCCGGCTCTCCGTACTACGGGGGATTACAGTTCGGCTACAGCGAGTGGATGCGATTCGGCTATCCGTACACCCATGTCACGACGGCGGATCAGGCAAGCCCGCTTGACCAGATGTGGGCCGCTGAGCGATACTACGAGACAGGGGCAGGTTTCTACCCCTGGCCCGTGACGGCAAGGATGTGCGGGTTGATCTGATTGAAATTTCGCCCCAGAGGCTCCCAATCCCTCCGGGGGCGGAAGCGGCGGAGAGAGCCTACGGTGTCCAGTCCCGTCTAAGGCTCTCTCCGCTCGTCTAAGCTTTCAGGGGTAGTCTGACCCACCCTGGGGGATTCCAGGCCGTTAGAAAGGCTTACAGGGCGTCTGAAGGGCATTTGAGACTTGACCCTAACCCGGTTCAATGGTACGGTTGGCACGGCCAAGGTGAGATGCCCCCTGGTTGGGCAAATTTCCTTTCTGTCGGAGAAGAGGGCCGGGTTTTCTGCGGAGTCCGGCCCTCTGGCACTTCCGGCAGGCAAATGAAATCTCCGACATGAAAGGTTGTCCATTGAACGCTCCTCTATCTGAAGCAGCTTGGTTCTCTCTGCTGAGAGCCTGCCTCCCCAGTTACGCGCACACGCGCATCATGCGGGGCACATATGGGTTAGATAAAGAAATTTTTGATTCTTCTTCTACAAGGAGAATCAGTAAGACAGATCACGTAGTGAATCCCTGCCTAATTAATCCTTCTCTGTTTGAACCAGTGGAGGATCAGATACTCCCTGCAGATACAGGGAGAATCAATCAGCATGCGCGCGTTGTTCACGCACGCACGCGCGAGGGCGGTGAAATTTGATGTCTGTCGAAGCCCTCGTAATCGCTGCGCTTGTTGACGAAGGTTCTCCCAAGCGTGCTTTTCAGGCCGGGGTAGAGCAGGATCACTTTGAAATTTACGACGAGGAGTACGACTGGATCTGCGTTCGTGCAGACCGTCGTAAGCCGATCAACGCTCGCCTGTTCAAGCAGAGGTTCCCCGACTTCGATTTCATTCTCTCCTCCGAATCACTCTCCGATCTGCTGGAGGAACTGAAACAGGAGCGGGCTTACGTGGCTATCAACTCCGCAGTCGAAGGGGTGCTCTACCAGGACGAGCCAATGGACAGGGAGAACGCAGTCCAGAAGGCGATGCAGCTACGTGAAATGCTGGGTGACATCCTGAAAGTCCATGCTCCCCAGTCCGATGTCTCAGTCAAATCTGGCTGGGAAGGAACGTACCTGCATGCCAAGCAATTACAGATTCTTTCCGAGAACGGGCAGCAGTCGGGTATTCCGACGAAGATCGAGCACTTCGATCTTCACTTCGGAGGATTACAACCCGAGACGACGTACCTGTTCCTCGGAAGACCCGGAGATGCGAAGAGCTTCACTCTAGGGAAATTCGCAATCGAAGGAGCATGGGCCGGTTACAACGTCGGCTTCTTCTCTCCGGAGATGACGCAGCACCAGCACGAGTGCAGATTTCATACGCTTCTTTCTGCTAAGGTTGAAATTCAGGAGGCATGCGGCCTGAAGGGAGTCTTCCCGAATCGCTCCCTGAGAGCGGGATCGGGGTTCAACCTGAAGGAGTATAAGCGCTTCCTGCAATGGATGGAAGACAACATGAAGGGTGAAATCTTTCTGTTCACGCAGAAGTACCGGCGGGAGAAGATGAACCTCTCCTACATCGAGTCCCGGATCGAAGACCTGAACCTGGACATGGTGATCATCGATCCGATCTACAAGCTCTCTCCCCCGAAGCGAAGAGGAAATCGCTGGGAGGAGCTTGGTGAAATCGTTGACCGGCTGGTAGACCTCTCGCATGCGCACAACATCCCCATCGTGATGTCCAACCAGGCGACCCGTGGACTCGTGGGCAAGAAGGACACCGCACCGACGAAGGACTCCTCGTTCGGTGCAGACTCGCCGGTTCAGGAGGCGAACTGTGTAATTGGCGTCAAGCACTACGCTGAGGAAAGGATCATGAAGTACCGCTGTGACAAGAACCGGGACGGAGAGACGTTCACGTTCACGGCGAAGTTCCATCCCAACATCGGCGTGCTGGAGGACATCACTCCGGTCAGGCCGTTCGAACAGATCCCGCAGACCCCGGAAGAAATTCTGGACGGAGCAGTAGGGAGGAACGATGAGTGAAATCAAAAGACTCGGCGGTGCGCCTGCGCTTACAGGCCCGCTGAAGATCCTGGACAAGAACACGAAGCAGGAGGAATCCCCGGATATCGAGATTCGGTTGCACGAGGAAGTCTTCACCGAGGACGAAAAAACACGCAAAGAGCGCAAGGAAGGCGATCCTGAAGTCCGCATCCGGCACATCGAATCGGGTAGAGTGCCGAACTATGACGACTGAGCAACAACTGAGCGAGCCGGGATTCGTTGACCGGCGCATGAAAGAAATTCTCAAACGCCGGGACGAGATACGGCGTGCATCCGAAGAACGAGTCAAGAAGGGGCTGGCTCCCTTTCCGTCTGTGTACGAAGTCGTGCTTCAGCGAGAGCAGCAGGCATCGGAACTGGACGGGTGGGAATCGCTAGATAGATGAATTTCCACGGACGCGAGCTAGACCCTCTCGCTGAGAAGCAGAAGCTAGGCTTCTGTGAATGCGGCTGTGGTCAACGAACGGGTATAGCAACCCAGAATTACTCTCGGTTGGGATGGGTTTCGGGACAACCGATTCGATTTGTTCGTGGGCATCAGAACCGGGGCAGAAAACTCTCTGCGATTTCAGGTGAAAATCATTATGCGTGGAGAGGAGACGAAGTTGGTTATTCGGCTTTGCATGATTGGATTAGTAAGCGTAAGGTCAGGACAGGCAAATGCGTTGCATGCTTGCGCATTGGCGAAACTGAATTTGCCAATATTTCTGGTCTTTACCTGCGTGACCTAGATGATTTCATCGAACTTTGTCGAGCTTGCCATGACGAGCTTGACTCTCTGGGGATATGAATTTTCAGGGCCGGGAGATAGACGCGGCTGGGCTGTGGAGTCAGTGGGTTGACTTCCCACAGAACACGGATTTCTCTCAGGAGTTTTCACCGCTGCTCGTGTGCCCCAACCCGGCACATGATTCAGTCCGCCCGCATTTCCAGTTGAACTTCCGAGAACCGCTTTGCCATTGCTTTAGCCGTTGTGGAATTTCAGGTACATGGGTTCATGCGATTTGTGTAATTGAACAACTGTATGAGAAGTTCCGAGTTGAGGAGGCTGGCGATGAACGAGAGCGAGCGCATCGGATTCATCGTGCGAGACGAGCAGCCCGCAAGCTCATACTGCGTGAGTCTCCCAGAATTTCACGAGAGGCCCATGTCCAGAAGAAGCGCCCCACAGATAAGCGGGCAGCTAAGCCTATTTCAGCCGACGCATTGCGATATGAGCTTTACCTACCTCCGCTGGCGCTTGAGTATCTGGACGAGCGCGGAATCGACAGCGCGAGCATCGCAAAATGGCAACTCGGTTGGGATGCGGACGAACGAAGGATCGTGATCCCTGCCCGAGACGAGAATGCGCACCTGAAATTCTTGGTAAAGCGCTCCGTCCGGCCTCAGGATCAGCCAAAGTACCTGTACACAGAAGGCTTCCCGAAAACATCCATCGTTTTTGGGGTTGACAAAATCGAACTAGGTATGATAAAGTCCGCCGGGATGAACCTTGTCGAAGGCACATTGGACACGATCTGGATGCACCAGCAGGGCTGGACGAACACTGGAGCGATTCTGGGCACTGGAATTTCAGACCAGCAGGTCAGGATCATTGCCAGGATCAACCCGCCCTACATCGTCCTCTGCTTTGACAAGGATCTTGCCGGGGTCAGGAATATTGAAATTGCATACAACAAGCTCAGGAAGTACCCGCTCTTCGTGATGCGATATCCGAAGGGCAAGTCAGACCCGATGGAATTGAGCGGAAAGGAGGTTGCTCTACAAATCGCCCGTGCAGTACCGGCACTAGATTTCATCTACAAGAACGGCCTGAATGTCAACCGCAGAAAGGAAGATCGCTTTGCCACGCACTAGGACAGCACCACGCAGAGGACGGGACGCGGATTTTCAGATCCGTACCGTCAAGACGAAGGAAGACCGGAAGCGGCCGTCGATTTTCATGCGGCTGAAGCCGGACGAGTCCTTCAAGGGGATCGCTCTTTTCGAGCCGGATCCCGAGGTCGAGAACAACCCCGGCTATTTCGAGTATTACAGCCACTGGGATCAGCAGGGCAACACGTACGTTCCTTGCGCGGGAGACAAGTGTCCTTTCTGCGCAGCGAACATGAACCCGAGTACGCAGGCTCTCACCGCATGGTACTTCCCGCATGCCGGTGACGTGAAAGACCAGATCAAGGTCTTCACGATGAATTACAGCACGACGCAGGAAGCGTCCGACGAGTCCGAGGACGAGGGCGGCGTGCTGGGCAAGGTCGTGCGGCTGAAGCGGCTGTCCGAGAAGGGCGACTACCGCTTCAAGGTCACGACGGACAAGGGTCTGACGAAGACCGAACTGAAAAAGGTCATGGCCCAACTGGAAGAGAAATTCCCGGATGGGCTGCGTGGCCTGATCATGTCCCAGCTTCGCCGCGAGATGGAGCGCCTGAAGGCTCTGGAGGCGATGGAGGACGACGACGATTACGACGACGAGGCCGAGGAGGAGACTCCCGCACCGAAGGCTCGCCGTGGCCGTCCTGCTGCCGCTGCTCCCGTCGAGGAAGAGGACGAGGAGGAAGAGGCAGACGAGGACGAGGAGGACGAGGACGAGGACGAGGACGAGGCTGCAGACGCTCCGGGCGACGACATCCTGGGAGACTATGAAATCCTTAGCGTCTCCAAGCGCAACGGCACGATCACCGTCGAGCACGACGACGAGGAAATTCTGCTCTACGCCTCCGAGGACACTCCCATCGACGGTTTCAAGAAGGGCGATGCTGTTACCCTCGCCGCCGCCTGGACAGAGGATGATGACGAGGAGGGCTACTGGCTGCTCGCTGAAATTGAGGAGGCCACTGAGGAGGAAGAGCCGGAGGACGAGGACGAGGCCGACGAGGAAGACGAGGCCGAGGAGGACGACGAGGACACCGACGACGAAGAGGACGAAGGCGAGGACGAGGACGAGGAGGCCGAGGAGAAGATTTCAACGGCCACCTACGAGGTTGTCGCCGTCCAGGAGCGCGATGAAATCCTCACCGTCAAGGGCGAGGACAACAAGCGCATCAAGATGTGGGTCGGAGAGGGCGTCGAGCCGGATTACGATGCCGTCGTCAAGGGTGCTCAGGTCGTCGTGGACGCGGAGCGGGACGAGGAAGGCGACTGGATCGTCACCGCCCTGGAGATGGCCGAGGCTCCGAAGGCACGGCCCACTCGCCGCACTCCGAAGCGCCGCACGGCTCGCCGGGGAGCGTAGGTAGCATGTACGTCACGCCTAAGGAAATCGCACGAGCGCTGGGTATCCCTGCCCATCTCGTCCGGGAATTTCTTCGGGCGAAGTACGGCAGGCAACACGAGCGCAACACGAGATGGCTGTTGAACGCCAAGCAAGTCGTAGCGGTGACAGCACGCTTCTCGTAATTTCAAAGACTCAGGGCCGGTGAGCAGCCCCCCTCGCTCTCCCGGCCCTGAGACACCCGAACGCCGAAAGGAAATCTAATGGCTCTACAGATGGTCACGCAGACGGAGATGATCCAGGATCTTGTGGATCGCACCGGCTGGAGCAAGGGCGACGTGAAGGCGTTCCTCCAGCACATGGAGGATTTCACACTGGACATGGTGCAAGATGGCTTCCGGGTGAAATTCCCCGCAGGAGTCGTCGTCGGCGCAGCAGTCAAGAAGGCGACCAAGCGGCGCAAGGGACGCAACCCGGCGACGGGTGAGGAAATCATGATTGCCGCCAAGCCCGCAAGCGCCAAGATCGCGGTCAGGATCGTCAAGCCGCTCAAGGACACGAAGCTGCCGTCGGCCAAGCGGCTGGAATCACTGGGCGCGTAGTGGGCGTTCACGAACTCAGTCAGTACCCGCAGATTCGGGAGCTTCTTGAAATTCCACCCGGCGAGCCGCTGTTCATCATCAGGGCGCAGGATGTTCTCTCACCCGGTGCTGTGGCGGCTTATCGCTGCTTATACCAGATCGGTGCGAGCATCGAGACGCACAAGCTCGACAAGGATGTCAGCAAGCATTTCAGTGATCATCTGTACGCGGTCGAGACTGAGTTCATGCGCTGGCAGATCCGGTACAAAGAGCGTGTGAAATTTCCGGACTGATGAAAGGCTCGCCGTATCCGGATCTTCACTGTCATTCGACATTTTCATGCGCTATGACTGCTGGGGATGCCTTCGGGACTCCCCAGCAGCTTGTTGACAGGGCGGTGCAACTGGGTTGGGGTGCAGTTGCCCTGACTGACCACGGCTGGCTGGGCGGCGCTCCTGCGCTCTACAAGGCGGCGAGGAAGGCAGGCATCAAGCCGATCCTCGGCTGCGAGCTTTACGTCACGACCGATTTGCTCCACGGCGTACGGGGGAAGGAGGCAGATGGGTACACATTTCATCTCACCGTTCTCGCGCTTTCCAGAGAGGGCTACGAGAACCTGGTCACATGGTCATCTGAAGCCATGCTGCGTGAGAACTATCACCGTAAGCCGAGAATTTCTCTCGTCCGCATGGCCGAAATTGCTCCTCATGGCCTATCTCATAACGTTGTGCTTAGCGGTTGCCTTGCATCGGAACTGAGCCGGACGCTCCTGCAGTCGAACGGCACGGGGATGGCTCTGGGGATCGAATACGTGCAGCAGATGAAATTGCTGTTCCCGAACTTCTACATCGAAGTCACGGATCATGAAATTCCCAGGTATGTAGACGACGCATATCCGGCGTACTACGAGCTTCTGGTCAAGGAGGAGAAGCTGCGCAGGAAGCTGATCAAGCTCGCCAGGATTACAGACACCCCGCTCTGTCTGACGAACGACTCGCACATGCCAAGCTCCAGGGATCGTAAGTCTCACATCGCTCTTAAGGCAGTCGGCGGGATTCACAGGGACGACGATCATGTTGGGTCGAGCAAGGAGACGCAGATCGTCAAGTACCTGCCGCAGTACAGCTACTTCGGAAATTACATGCGAGACATGGAGAGGATCGCCGCAGATGCAGGATTACCCTCTAGTGCGCTTGCTTCGATTGGTGAAATTGTCGCAGAGGCAGACATACGTCTGGAACCCGTCGATAATTTCAGTTATTCCCTACCGCCCTCGGGACGTAGCGACCCCGTTGCAGCGATCCGGCATCGCATTAGTTCTCGTGTGGCAAGACTCGCAAAAAAGCATGGAAAAGCCGCTAGGGATCGCGTTGAGCATGAACTAAAGGCTATGGAGGGGTTCGCTGACTACCTGCTGCTCATGTCAGATTTCATCAGAGCCGCCAAGCGGCAAGGGATCCTGACCTGGACGCGCGGCAGTGCAGCGAACTCACTTCTCTGCTACTGCTTGGAAATTCACGAGATAGACAGCATCGAATACGGGCTGATCTTCTCTCGCTTCTTCAACCCGGCCCGCAAGAAGCTGCCGGACATAGACCTGGACATCGACCCTGATCGCTACGACGATTTCATGAGGATCGTCCACGAGCAGATGGAGCCGCTGGTCGGCAAGGGTCAGATCGTACAAATTTCAAATTGGGGCACTGCGGCGAACAGGCGGGCGTTTCGTATGGCCGCTTCGGCACTTGGTATGCCGAAGGAGGAGCAGGATGAAATATCCCGCCTGTTGCCCCAGATGATAGATTCGGGGATGGTCGATGAAGACACGGACGTATTCATGGCCCTCAGGGAAGATTACCCTGAGCTATATGAAATTGCGAGCGGCATATTTGATTCGATTACAAGTGTTTCGCAACATGCCTGTGCCTGGGTATTCGGCACACCTGAACGTCCTGTGGCCGAGTGGATTCCTCTCTATCTCATTGCTAGTTCTGGAACCCTCGTCACTCAGTACGATTTCAAGACGTTGGAGGACTTCGGACTCACGAAGATGGATTTCCTCAGGCTCAAGACGTTGAGCATCGTCAGCAAGACGATGAGGATGGCAGGACTCAGCCCGCTGGAATTTCATGACATCCCGCTTGACGATTCAGACACGTTCGACATGATCTGCGCGGGGCAAGTCGATGGCGTTCACACGTTGCAGGGCAAGGAGACGCGCAAGGGGCTGTTGGAGATGCAACCGGAGGACGTACACGACTTGATCCTCGCTGCGGCTCTCTACCGTCCTGCGAACACCCGTGAGGACAAGGACAAGCTCTGGCTGCAGCGCAGGAAGGGATCGGAGGTAGTCAGCTATGAGCATGAAATTGTTCGAAGCATCCTGGATCCGACTGAGGGACTTCCCATCTTTCAGGAGCAGGCGATGGAAATTTGCTACGCGGCAGGATGCGAAGACGAATTCGTTGATGATGTGTACCAGGCGATCAAGAAAGCCAAGGGGGCAGGACGAGGAGCCAAGGAGGCATTCGCTGCGCTGGAAGGAGACTTCCTACGTACGGCAAGAGCGCATCTCGGAATTTCTGAGAAGCTGGCTCTGAAAATCTGGGAGTACGTGAAGAGCTTCCAGGGCTACGGCTTCAACAAGGGCCACGCAACGAGCTACGGGCTGCTGGGGTACGGAGTTGCGTATCTGAAGCGCTACTACCCTGCCGAGTTCTTCGCGGCGTTGCTGGACGTGTTCCCGGAGCGGCCGACGTACCTGAATGCAGCACGAGCGGAGGGCTACAAATTTCTTCCTCCCGATGTGAACCGATCCAACGCAGGCTTCGGGATCGACAAACTGGTCGAGAACGGGATCCGTGTCGGAATTTCAAAAGTCTTCAGAGTCGGCCCAGTCGGAACGGGGGAAATTCTAAATGGACAGCCATTCACTGACTTCGATGATTTCAAGGCGAGGACATCGCGTAGGGGCGTCAAGTCTACGGCGATTGAAAATCTCCAGCGCGTGGGAGCGTTCCAGGGCATCGGTATCAAGGGTGACAAGGAGAAGGACGCAGCACAATTTCATGTCATTGGCTTTACGCTCGACAAGCCCGTGGCATTTCGGGGCTGCAAGCCTAAGCACGCTGGTGCTCGCACATCGTCTAGCGGCTGGCAGCATCTGGGACGTGAGACGGGGCTGGAATTTACTCAAGGTCGTTGCTCTGTCTCCAAGCTCTTCTGGCTACCTCCTTACTCTCAGGTAGAGGAGCGGACGCAAACCGGCCAGAAGAAGCAGACGTACCTCCAACTGAAATCCTCCCCGTGGGCGAACGTGAAGACGTGGTTGCTGACGGTGCTGGACGAGAATGGTCTGCCCTTCGATCTGCTCGTCAACGAGGATCACCAGCACGAGGTAGCTCTGCTGAAATTCCTGTATCAGAAATGCGAGGGGAGCGTAGTCTGTCTGGACGGTATGATCCGTCTGCCGTTCGTTCAGAACGGGCCGCAGGGATTCCGGATGTTCGGGATCACGGGGGCGTTTGACGGCGACCCCCAGATGTGGCATCTGCCCGAAGACAGGGAAATGAAATACAAGAAGGCAGTTGCCCAACTGGATCAGTCGAAGAGGAGGAGCCGCTAATGGCAAAGCCCGAACTAAGCATGTATTTGGGTAAGCGTGTAATCGCCATCACGAAGGGCGAGCAACTGTGGGAGTGGGGGATCAAGCTGCAGGGAGATGTTGAAATCCGGAACAAGGACGAGCGGGAGACAGTCAAGCCGCTCCATCTTCTCGGCGCGTACTTCTCCAGCATGACGATGAGCCTCTACGACACGACGATGCACTTCGATACGGGGGAGAAGTTTTCATTTCATCCTACGAAGCACACGATCTTCGATCCGGCGTACGGATCGGAAGTCTTCCCGCAATGGCCCGAGGATCTGACGATCATGGGAATTCACCCGGAGGAAGCAGACGGGCCGGATGCGCTGGAAGCGAAAGACCCGAAGAAGTGGGCAGAGCGAGCCGCTGTGCTTGAAGAAGAGCGAATCCATCGAACGGTTAAAGAAGCCAAGTCATTCCTCAAAGACACGGAGGAGAAGCCGCAATGAAATTGGATCACTTGGTCGGCAGACAAGTCACCGAAGTCCAGAGCGTCGAGGAGGAAGACCAGACGACGCATACGATCACGTTCGAAGGTGGTGAGACGGTCAGCAGCACGGACGCAGGAGTCGAAGTCCCGTCGGACATCCAGGGCACGAATCTGCTCAGTGCGGTTGAGGACGACACGGGGGCGACGATGAAGTTTGGTAGCTCCGTCGCAGGAGGCGATCCGAACGTCGTCGCTGAAATTCTCTTCACCGAGTACGAGACGATGCAGGGCGGCGAGGAGGAGTTTCCGGCGACGGCGGACGAGGCTGCGGCTCACATGGGCGAGGATCCCTCTCCGGAGAGGGTCGTAGACGGCCCTGAGACGGCCGTAGAGGGCCAGGAAGCCCCGGAGGGGGGTGTGGCTACCCCCTAGAGCGCAGAACGGCTTAGAACGGCTTACAGCGGCTCGCTCATTTCGGGGTGTTTCGGATGGCTAAGAAGAAACTCAGCGCAGCGCAGGAGCTAGCAAATGAAATCAACGCGACACTTGAGCTTGACGAAGGTGTGCGACTTGGCTCCGACCCGTACTTCACGATCACCCGTATTCCTACAGGATCCCTCGTGGTGGACAGAATTACAGGCGGAGGATTTGCGCTCGGTAGGCATTACGAGCTTTACGGTGACGAGTCAGTCGGCAAGAGCTACATCGTCTATCGAACGATGGCTCTGTCCCAGCAAAGAGGAAATCTTTGCGCCATTGTGGATCCGGAGCACTCTTTCGATTCGGAAAGATTTCAATTCCTTGGTGGTGCTCCCGGTGATCTACTCGCCTTCCACCCTGTAACCGGGGAGGATGCAGTCGCAGTGATGATGCTACTCGCCAAGCATGCGCAGGCAAGGGACATCGAAGTAATTTCATGCGACTCGGTGGCAAGTCTCGTCTCCAGGAAGGAGCATGCGAAGGATCCGAGGGACGAGGACGAGCTAGCAACGCAGGCCAGAATGATGAGCAAGGCGCTGCGTAGAATTACAGCAGTGAACAGGAAGACGCTCTTCCTCTGGACGAACCAGGAGTACCAGAACGTGGGAGTCACGTTCGGCAACCCCAGAGCTACCAGGGGCGGCAGAGCGATGCGCTACTACGCAACCGGCAGGCTGGAGTTCCGCAGGGGTCAGCGGGTGATGGAGAAGCAGAAGGTTGTCAAGCTCTCCAAGAGGGTTGAGACAGAGAGGCAAGTTGGCCGCTGGGTTCAGGTCAGATCCGAAAAAGAAAAGAGCACGATCCCGTTCGGAGAAGGCGCGTTTATCTTCAATTTTCAGATGAAGATGATCGACCCTGCTTCTGAAATTATCCACCTGGGCCTCGTGGACGAGCTTATCGAGCGCAGCGCGAACGGAATTTTCACGTACATCGACCTGGACGAGAAGGAGTGGTCGGGAAACGAGCGGAAATTCTCGGGATTTCTGCGCGCGAACGGCGAGCTTTACGACGAGCTTCTGGCCGCAATCCAGGACGTGACACGAGGGGGTGAGTGATGGCCCGAAATGTCACGATTACATGCGACCTGTGCAAGAAGCCGACGGAGCGGATCGTTGCCAAGCTGCACTACGTGCCGATGATCCCCGGCGTGAATAGGGGAGTGCATTCGAATTACACGCACCATCTGGATGTCGGTGAGTGCTGCAAGGAGAAGCTGTTCAAGTCCTTCAATTTCAGAAAGCGCATGACTGCCGAGGAGTACAAGCAGCATCGCAGAGCGAACGGGAAAGTGAAATAATGGACACTGCCAAAATTCTTGAGAGGTTCTTTTACAAGGTTGAAATTCAACCAGACGGCTGCTGGCTGTGGCTGGGGCGTCACGATAAGGATGGCTACGCGCTTCTGGATGTGCGAGATTTCTTTGGAAAGCGCGAGACTCGTGCGGCACGGATCATTTGGGCAATTTCAAATGGGCGTCCAGTGTCTCCTGAAAAAGAGATTGATCACAAATGCCGAGTGAACGGATGCGTGAATCCTGTGCATCTGTGGGAAGTGACTTCATTTGAAAACAACTCTCTTTTGCGACGGCAACGAAATGGGACACTGCTTGATGCGCCTGTTGACAGCAAGCGAGGCTATTCAGAGTGCGCAAATGGTCATCCGTGGACAGCCGCTAACCGTGGAATTACAATCAGTGGCGGCTATATTTCTACGTACTGTCGTGTATGCAAGCGGGAAAGGAGCCGTCTTGCCCGACAATCCTGATTCACTCTCGACGCCTTGGAGGAGAGCGAAGAAAATGCGCTCGCAGATTCAGGAGGAAACCATCGCCAAGATGAAGGGCGGTGGCAGGCAAGTGAATTCGGGCCGCTTCTGGCGCTGGAAGCGGGATGCGACACTTCATGAATTCCTGGTCGAGGCGCGCACGACGGAGCGCCACGACTCCGACACGTACCGGATCAGCCGCAAGGAATTTCTCGCCGTCAAGAAAGAAGCATTTCAGACGCCGCCGGGATTGCTTCCTGCAATGGCCGTGCAGATCCAGGACTTGCACCTGATGGTGATGGAGCTTTCCGTTTTTCAGGGCCGAGAACTCAGGATCATCGAACTGGAAGCTCGGGTCGAGGATCTTGAGCGCCAGCTTGAAGATTCCGAGTAGTCGGCTACAATTACGGGATGGCGACAAAACTGGAGCAACGGATCCGGCACGAAGAGCGGCGGAAGGGAATCCTCGTTCCGCTACTCGACCCTCGTGTAAAAGACTTGCGTCGAAAGAAATTCGGCAGACTTCGTGTGCTTGAATATGCTGGCTCGCGCGATGGGAGAGCCGAATGGCTATGCTTGTGTGAGTGTGGTAATTACAAAACTGTTCTTGGCCGTCATCTAACTACTGGAAACACACAAAGCTGTGGCTGTCTCAAGCTGAGTGGAAACAATTTTCAGCACGGGCACAATCAGGCTGGTGCTCCAACGCCTACATATCGTTCATGGCAGAAGATGAGAGCGCGTTGTAACAACCCACGCAATAACAGATTTTCCTTGTATGGTGGTCGAGGTATCAAGGTGTGTAGGCGATGGGACAGTTTTGAAAATTTCCTCGCTGACATGGGTGAGCGACCACTGGGGATGACGCTGGATCGTATTGATCCAGATGGTGATTACAAGCCCGGTAATTGTCGGTGGGCTACACCTACTCAACAGAGGGCAAACAGGCGGCAGTAATGGCTACGAATCTTGAGAAGCGTATCAGGCATGAACAACGTTCTAAGGGGCTGCTTGTGCCTTTGTTGGAACAGTTGTTCACTCGACCCATTGAAATTGAGTCAGAAGAGGACATAGAGTTCGTCTCCAATCTGTTGCGGATGCAGATGATCCGCCAGCAGGACAGAGTGGACTGGCCCGTCTTCTCTCCAAGCCAGATGGCCGAGTGCCTGCGTTACGTGTATCTGCTCAAGAACCACAAAGCCCTTGAAATTCCCAGACTTGCCAGTGTCAGGATAGAGCCTAATTACTATTTCTTCAACGGCAACTGGCTGCACCTGAAATGGCAGTTCGCGCTTTACAAGCTGCACAGGCGGATCGGTGACTCCAGCATTTTTCACCTGATCGCCTGTGAAGTGCCGATTGTCAGCAAGCACAAAGACCACGGCGGAACTGTCGATGGCCTGGTGCTGATCCAGAACGAGCCGGTGATCGTGGATTTCAAGGGGCTGAATGTCAGGACGTTCGGTGAAATTACACGCGGCTACATCCCCGCCCAGTACGTGATCCAGTTGGCGGATTACGGGATTCTCTACAACTCGCTGCGGACAGTCAAGAACGAGCATAAAATTACACGCGCGCTCTTGGTCAGCGAGAACAAAGGAGGCCCAGACCCTAAGCATCCAATTGCGTTGCAGGAAAACGAAGTTCAAATTTCAACGCATTTGCCTGAGGTACGCCGACGACTGAAGATTTTGAGGGGGCATGAGGAAGCCGAGACGATTCCTTCTCCTGAGTGTGTAAGTACGTCGTCGTTTCAATTTCAAGGTTGCCCGTTTCGGAAATTCTGCCGTGATGAAGTGAAGACTATCGAGCGAAAGCAGAAGCGGATGGAGGCAAAGCAGAATGTCGAAGTAGCAACTCCTGCACGAAGGCGGCGGCATGCCTGAAAGTCTTGAGCTAAAGCGAGCACGCAGACGGAAATACATGCGGGCTTATCGAAAAGCCAACCAGGAACGGCTGAGAGAACAAGAACGAGAGCGATACAAAAGAAATCCAGACAAGATCAAAGAGAAAAATGCCGAGTGGTGCAGAAGGAATCCTGACAAGGCTAGAGAGAGGAACATTCGGTGGCGTGCTCGACATCTTGAGAAAGCAAGAGACTGGGCTTGGAAATCAGCTAGTAGGGCACGGGCGCGCAAGAAGGACTGTAATTACGACGACATAGATCGCAGAGAAGTCCTACGCCGGTTCAATGGCCGATGTGGAATCTGCGGTAGGCCGATAGCAAAGGGCAAGAAATTTCATATCGACCATATCGTTCCATTGGAGAAAGGCGGCGAACATTCCTATGCCAACACGCAACCAGCGCATCCCCACTGCAACCTTGTCAAGGGCAAGAAAGAAAGTTACAGGTACAAAGGGACTAAGCGTGAGGACTCCGCAGGACTCGAAATTGCGAGTCCTCGCGGATCTAGGACTCGTCGTACCCGAGGAAATTCCAAGCGATGAAGACACTCTGGTCTTGGATTTCACACTCCTCAGCAACCGGGACATCGGCTCCGTTCACTCCCGTTACGCGGTACGACATGCTCACGCCATCTTTCAAGCGGCAAAGACGGCGGCAAAAATTGCAACGCTGAACCGTGACCTGCGTTTCTCCGAAGCGAAATTTCGGATCACGCACAAGGGTCAGCAGTTGAACGTGGTGCGCGCTCTGATGGAGGACGACGAACACATCACGAAGCAGCGCGACAGAGTTTCGAAAGCGGAGATTGAGCACGAACTGATCACGGCAGTCGCGCAGGGATACGAGGACATCCGCAATGCAGCGAGTCGTGAAATCTCGCGGCGCTTGGGCGAAAGGGCTGCTACGGACTGACATTTGACAAAATAGACCGGGGTGTTATTATCCGTCCAACCGACAGGAAGGGACGGCACAGTGCCCCGAAAAAGAGTCCAGGCGAAAGGCAAGCTCAGAAGGCGACAGCTACAGCAGGCGATCCAGCCAGGCGACAAGGTTCGGATCATCTACAACCGGGCAGGAACGACTCCCAGTGCCCGCCTGCCTCGCTTGCCTGCGCTGCAATTACGAACTCCAAAGCCCTCGTCTGCGCTGGCAGCGTACGTCGAGGAGAACCGGGAGTCAGGAATTTCAATCCCCGAGTTGATCTGGCAATTCCAGGAGTACGACTGCGAGCACGAGAGCGTGACCCAGGTAATCACGAGCAACCTGAAGATCGCAACGCTCTGCGAGACGTGCGGCCGGATCGAAGTGAAGGTGAAAAGTGGCTAGAGCCAAACACTCAGAAGCGAAGACGAGGCGCAAAGAGCAGGCCCAGA
>Ga0126383_10000351_pt1 | contig 24899 bp, 31 predicted proteins | sample PanSoiMetPlot_35_FD_96882 | JGI IMG/M metagenome (GOLD analysis project Ga0126383, IMG submission 96882) | Tropical forest soil microbial communities from Panama - MetaG Plot_35 | ecosystem: Environmental > Terrestrial > Soil > Tropical forest > Bulk soil | place: Panama | collected 2016-02-17
CCCGACGCGACGACCGCGCACTCCAGTAACGCGTCTTCGGTCTGGGCGGCGACGTTGACGGTGGCGAGGATCGTTTCGGTGCCGACGACCATCGTGGTCGCGACCGCGGCCTGGAAGCCGACGACGTTCGTGGTTCCGCTGCCCCCGCCCCCGCCTCCGGTGCCGGGCGGACCTTGCGGGCCTTGCGGACCCATCGGGCCTTGCGGACCTGTCGGTCCTGCCGGTCCCGCTGGTCCTGCCGGGCCTTGCGGTCCGGGCGGGCCGATCGTGCCTGTGCCGCCACCGCCGCCCGAACCGAAACACCATGCGCCGCCGTGCGCGGAGAAGACGACCAGGACCCGTTCACCGACCTGCGTGCCCGAGACGATCGTGGCGCTGATCGGGTCGGTGTCGCCGTCCATGACGACCGTCGCGACCTGACCGGCCACGGCCGTCGCCTGCCCTTGCCTGAACCTCGGCGTGAAGTTGAGGTTGCGGGTTGCTTCGCGCGCGCCGTCGGCGATGAGGGTCGGCAGGAGGCGGAGGATCTCGTCGGTCGTTACCACAGCCGCGCCAACGTGTGTGAGTGGTCGCCGTCGTAGGCGAGCGTCATGTGCTGCTCGACCTCCAGCCAGATCGCGCCATCGAAGTCGATGACGTTGAACAGGTCGTGCGCCGGGTTGAGCGGCGTCTGGAACGAGGTGCGGATATAGCTACGCGAGTCGGTGATGCCGTACGCGCGCGCGGCCTCGGCGGCTGCCCACGCGGTTTGGACGCCGGGCGCATCGACGGTCTGCGTGACGACGAACCCGCGCCGCTGCGCCGAGTGCGGAGCTTCGTCGGGCAGGTCGTACTCGCCGACCACCTGGACGGTGCCGGTGCCGATCACGAGGTAGCGGTTCGGTGCCTGGTAGCTGTCGTCCACGTCCAGGATCGTGCCCGCGATCACGCTGCCCGGGGCGTAGATGAAGTCGGGTGACGTGTCGGCAGCGGGAGCCTTGATGAGCCGCAGGAATCCGTCGTTGTCGAAGAACGGGGCGACGCATCCCATCAGCGTCGCGAGGTCCTTCATCGCGCCGTAACGGTTGTCACCGGCTGCCCACGCGCCGGGCGCGCCCGCAGGCGTGTTGACCGGATCGAGCCGCAGGTTGTTGATCCCGACCTCCTGGGCGAGCGTCGTGAACAGGCCGAGGCAGTCGCCGCCGACGTTGACGCTGACGCTGCGGTCGAGCGGCTGGTCGAGAATCCATGCCTGGTCCATGAGCGCGAGGTGGCTGAAGAAGACGTTGGTCGAGTAGTGCTCGGTCTGCGCCTCGCCGAACAGGTAGACGCCGAGCGGCCAGCGCGACCCGTCGGCCATCACTTGAACGGGTCGGATGCGGTCACCGAGCGGGTTGGCGACTCGGGCGATCTCCGCGGCGATGAGGTCGATGCCTGCCAGGGTCCGGATGACGGTCTGGTCGGTGTTGGCGGTGATGTTCGGTCCACCCTCGACCGTCGGCCTCACCGTGTCGTACACGTTCAGGTCGGCGTCGAGCACCTCGTACTCGAAACGGACGGTGTACTCACCACGGAGGGTCGGTTCGGCGACGCTCACGACACGCGCATGAGGAGTTGGCAGCGAATCCAGGGTGGCATGTTGGAGAACGGCTGGGACGCGAACGCCGGATTCGTGAGCGCGACCGCATCGGAGTACGTGGCGTCGCTCTGGCCGTTGGTCATCAGGCCGAGAGAAGAGGGCGCGTGTGCGACCGCGATCTGGTTTGCGCCGCCGCCGACGGGGCGGACGACGTGCGTGTGGTCGGGGAGGTTGGCGTTCGTGAGGGTCGTCTGTGTCGCGCCCGCGTGCGCGCCGTTCATGTCCGAGCCGTTCGCGGTCGAGGTCGGCCACAGGAAGACGCCGCGGCAGTCGGGGAGCGCGAAGCCGGTCGTGCCGTTGCCGCCGTAGCGGGTGCCGATGATGTTGAACAGCGCCCGGTAGTAGTCGGTCGGGCCGTTCGCCGCGCCTCCTTGCGCGAGCGCGAGGATCTGTCCGTTCGGGAGCGCCCATGTCCGCTGGTTGGCGGGCGGCGCGAACCCGAAGTAGGGGATGACCGCGCCGAGCGGGACCATCGGCGCGGGCGCGACCCAGTTGGTGCCGTCGAAGACCTCCAACTGCTTGTCGTCGGACCGCCACGTCATCATGCCCGCGACCGGGTTGAGGATCGCGTTGGCACGTTCGGTCGCGTTGACGAACGGGGTGACGGTCCGGTCCCGGATGGCGTTGCCCCACGCCGCGAGGATCTTGGTCCCCGCCACAACGTCGTTGATCCAACTCATACTGCGCTCCAGGTGTCGGTGTCCCAGGTGTCGTAGTCCCAGCCCGAGTCGGTGCTCGGCGGGGAGGTCAGGTACGGGAGGCTGGATGGCGTCGGCCGGTCCGAGACCTCGATGAAGGCCACGTCCGCCTTGTAGCTCTGCTGCGGCTGATCCTCGTGAAGATGCTGCACTGCGGGTGCGGTGTACCAGCGGCGGGCGCGGCCGTCGAGGAAGACGATGTAGGGCACGTCTCGGTTGTGAGCGATCGCGAGCAGCGAATCGAACGCGGCGCGTCCCGGTGGCGTGTAGGTGATGGTGCCTGCCTGCCCTCCCCAGATCGGCGGCTGCGGGATCGGCGGGATGTGCGTCATGTTGGGATCATCGAACGCGACGATGAGGCTGCGGGAGAACGAGTCGCCCCGGAACTCGGCTTCACGGAACGCGACTTGTTTGTCCTGCTGGTAGAGCATCCGAGCCGCGAGGCGTTGCCCGTCCACCGGGTCCCACGTGTAGCCCGGTTCGTCCTCACCGACCCACGTCAGGTCGTAGCGCGCGTTCGACGCGAGGATCACGTCGGTGTCGTCGGAGTGCAAGACGATCGGCGCGGCGATCGTCCAAGAACTCATCGTGCCGCAGTCGCACACCGCTCGCACTCGGTAGGTGACGGGCGTGTTGCGCAGCGCCTCCAGGTCGAAGAACGAGGTGGGGCCTCCGGGTGGACGGAAGACCGGATCATGGTCGGTTGAGCGGACGACCGCGCCCACCGGCCACCACACACCGTCGTCGTTGCGTTCGATCTCGTAACGGACGATCTCGGTGCCACGCGGGTGCGGGTCCCAGGTGACGGCCGCGATTTCCATCGTCGGGACGACACAGTTGACGAGACCGCGAGACGTGTCGAGGATCTGCGTCCCGACCGTGACGTTCGTGACCGGCTCGATGCTCTCGTCCAGCCACGTCAGCACGTCCTCGGTCGCGGATGCGCCTTGCCCGGGCAGGCCGAGCGCGTCCATCGCCGCGATGCCGCCGCTGCCCGAGTTGGTCGCCAGCGTCGCGAGGGTCCAGGGCGCGCTCTCGGGGCTGATCGAGGAGTACGTGATCGTGTACGTCGCGCCGTCGGCGAACGTGATCGCCGGATCCAAGAACGCGCCCCGCGGATACCAGCGGAGGTCGGGCGGGTTGGAGAGCATCGGCCCATTCAGCGCGTCGGGTCGCAGGACTGTCCCCATGCTCGTCTGAGCGAGCACCGCGCCAGTCGAGTCGGTGATCGTCACGATGAGCGGCTGAGCGTTCTGGACGGCGGGCGTGTTCTGCACCAGACACCAGACCGCGCCGTAGTCCATCGCCGCGCCGAGGATCGTCTGATGGACGGTCGTGCTCGTGTCGTGCACGGTCCGAGACCGGACCTCCGAGTAGGGCTGACTGTCGGTGGAGAGCGTCGTCGGTGAATGGCCGAGGCAGATCGCGCGTGCGCCCGGGTCGAGTTGCGGGTAGGCGTAGCTGACCGTCGGCCGGAAGTTCGTGGACGACAACGGCACCTCGACCGACTCCTGCCCGGCGAGCCGATCGGCTTCGTGCCCGATCGTCGTCGTCGCGTCGAGCGTCGCCCACGACAGCGTGTAGCGGGTGTCTGCGAGGCGCAGCACGACGAGCAGCTTCTGGCCGGGGGAAGGCGTGTACGCCGCGGTGAGCGGGATGCGCTTCCAGGCTGCGGCTTGGCTGACGAGGCCGGTCATCGCGAGGCTGCCCGACGCGAGCGGAGCCGGGTTCGCGGCGGCGGCTGCCGCGGCGTTGTCGTATAGCTCGACGTTGATCGTGACCGCGTTCGTCGGCCCGCGGTCGAAGCGGAGGAACGCCCAGATGGCGTCGATGGCCCCTACGTCGTTGACGGTGACGACTGCGCCCTGGCCCCAGGTGCGCGAGAGCGGTGCCCACCGTCGCCTCGTCGGCAACCATTCCGGTCCGATGATCTTCGGGAGGTTCGGGTTCCACACGGTCATCAGTTGGCCCTCACCTGCTGGACGACGTTGCGCCGCACGAGTTGCCGGACGACGCCCGCCCCGACCGCGTCCCCGATCTGCGCCGCGCTCTGCGGGTCCACCGTCCCGGTGACGTGCGTGACGATGTTCACCTGCGTGCCGATCCCGCCGTTGGCGACGCCGGGAGTGACGCTCGCGCTCGCGACGGCCGCGGTCGAGAGCGTCGCGCCGAGCGCATCGGTGACGACCGCATGGTTGTCGGTGATGCCACTCGCGATGCCTTCCACGACCGAGACGCCGAAGTCGTAGGCCACCTTCGGGTACGGCGACGCGTGCGGAACCTTCGACGCCGCGAACGTGAGCATCCCCTGGAGGGCGGACGTGACCGGGCCGGTGTCGGCGTTGGCGATTCCTTGCGCGACACCGATCACGAAGTAGCCGCCCACCGTGTCGCCTGCGTTGATCGCCGCCTGCCATGTCGCCTCTTGCGCCTGCGCCGCGCGCGTGAACGCCGGTCCCGACAGGCCGACCGCGCCTTGGACGCCGGGCATCGCCTGACCGACACCGCCGACGAACGCGCCGCCTACGTCCTGGCCGTGTCCCGCCGCGCTCACCTTCACCTGCGGTGTCGCCGCATCGACGCCCGCCTTCGCCTTCGCGCCGATAGTCGGTGCCGTCTGCGAGATGCCTTGGCCGACACCGCTCACATACACGCCGCCGACGACGGAGCCTTGGGCTTGGAGGACGCCGAGGTTCGCGGTCGCCCAGTTGGTGAAGCCCTGGTTGACACCGCCCAGTCCGACGACGACGCCGTTCGCGAGTCTCGCCTTGGTCGCGTCCGACGCGTAGCCCTGCGCGAGTGCGCCCGCCGCCTGCGGTCCCTGCTGTGCGAGGAACGCGGCGAGGTCGGTGTTGCCCTGCTCAAAGATCTTCTTCAACGCCACCCAGAAGCCCTGGACCTGCTGGACCGACCGCAGGAGCGACTCGGTGAACCGTTGCGGGTCCTGCGCCGCGATCAGGACCTGCCAGTCGGCGTGGATGTTGCCGGTGTGGCTCTTCGTGTCCTGCTCTAGCTGGTTCATCGCCGTGTCGATGTTCTGGTTGAACGTCGTCAGCGACTGCGCAGCGGTGGGCAGCGCGCCCTGCACCGTCTGGCGGAAGTTGTCGATCGACTTCGTGAACTCGTCGGTGCGGGTCTTCGCGCCGTCGGCGGAGATGCCGATGTCCGTGAGGCGTTGCTTGAACTGGTCGGCGGTGATCTTCCCCGCCGCGTACGCCTCCTGCGCCTGGGCGATCTTCTGCGTGTTCGCCGCCGTCGATGCGGTCGCCTTGTCCACCGCGGCCTGATGCTGCTCCGCGGCGGTGGTCGCCTGTTGCAGCGCGGTCGTCCAGCCGATCGTCCCGTCGGTCGCGGCCTTGACCCACGCGTTGTACTGCGGCGTCGTGATCTGGCCGGTGACGCGCAACTGCTCCAGTTGCTTCGTCACGTTGGCGGCGTAGGCGTCGCGCAGCGACTGGAGTTGCAGGACCGTGTCGCGGTACACCTGCGCCTGCTGACGGAACTGCGGCGGGATCAGGGTCTGGGTGTGGTACCAGAGGCCCGCCGACTCGGTGAGTTCCTTCTGCGTGACGCCGAAGCGGTCGAGGTCGGGGGCTGCGCCCGCCAGCGACGCTGACAGCGCGTTGAACTGGGTGGCGGTGCCTTGGATGCCGGTGTTGAGTTGTTGGGTCGTTTCGCCCGTGCGCTGGAGCGCGTCGTTGACCGCGGGCGCGTCCTTCTTCAGCCCCGAGGTCGAGGTGTCGAAGGCGGTCATGTTCTTGTTGAGGTCGGCGACCGCCTTGGACAGGTCCTCGACCGATGACACCTGATCGAACAGCGCCGTGCCGAGGTCCTTCGTGACCTGCTCGGTCGTGGAGGCGGTGCCGGTGAACGCGTCGAAGATGACGCCGACCGCGGCGATTGCGCCGACAAAGATGTAGATCTCCGGGGCGACCGCGCCGAGCGCCGCCATCAGCCCGGCGAGCACTCCGTCGAGCGCGCCGGTCGCCACCGCGATCGCGCCGAGACCGAGCGCCACGCCCATCAAGACCGGCTGCGGGATGAGCGCGAGGCCCTGACCGATCGCGTTCAGCCCGTCGGCGACGGCCTGCATCGGGGCTGCCGCGACCGCGAGTGCCGGGGCGAGCGCCGACACGAACGGCAGGATCACCGCGCCGACGCCGCCGAGCACCTGGGCGAGTAGCTGCGCGATCGGGATGAGCGCCTGGAACGTCGCGATCACCGGCTGGAGGAGCGGCAGGCCGACGGTGACGAGCGTCTCTTCCAGCGAGGTCTTCAGCGCCCGGATCTGCACCGCCGCGTTCTGGGTGCCGTCGGCGAACTTCTTCGCCAGGTCCGGGTACTTCTGGAGCGCGAGGTTCGCGCCCGCGGTCGCCTTCTCAAACAGCGTCAGGTCACTGGCGGCGCTCTTGCCGGTCTCCTTCAGCGCCTCGGCGTTGATCTCCGCCGACGAGAGCGCGACACCGAACGGGGCAAGCGCGCGGCCGCCGCGCGCGAACGCGTTCGTCAGTCGGTCGGTCACGTCCGCGGCGTCACCGAGACGCGGGTTCGTGACCGAGAAGGTCGAACCGAGCGCGAGCAGTTTGTCGGCCGTGTCCTTGACCGTCTCCGCCGACGCCCCCGAGGTCTGGCCGAGTTGCGCGATCCGGGTGACCGTCGCCTCCAGGTTCGCCATCGGCGTGCCCGTCACCTTGCCGAGTTCCTCCAGCGAGATGTTCAGGCCGTTCACGTCGATCTTGGACACGGCTTCGGCTTCCGCGCCGAGCGTGTCGATGAACCGTTTGTGCTGCGCCTCGGCGTCGGCTGCGAGCGTGACCGTCTCGCCCAAGAACGCGGCGAAGGCTGCGCCGCCGACCGCGACGCCCGCCATCGCGCCGCCCATGCCGCCGAGCATCGACGTGAAGCCCTTGCCTGATCCTTCGGCCGCGCCGAGTGCCGCTTCCAGGCCGGTGACCGCGCCCTCCATCCCGAGGACGCCACCACCACCGGGCGCGCCGGTCGCCTCGGTCGCGGACGTGCCGAGGTCGTCTATCGACGCCTGCGCTTCGGAGGTGTCCGCGACGACGGGCACGTCCACCTCGGGCACCGACTGGTCGAGAGCTTGGATCGCGGTCTCGGCCTCGGACGTGTCGGCCGCGACCGGAACGTCTACGGGCGGGACAGCATCCTCGGCGGCGGTGACCGCTGCCTCCAGCGGCGCGGTGTCAGCATCGACCGGGACGGCGGTGCCTTGCAGGTCGGCGAGCGCGGTCGCGAGCGCGGTCGAGAAGTCGGTGACCGCCTGTTGCAGCGCCTGCGCGACTTGGTCGATGGCTTGGAGGGCGGGCGATACGTCAAGGCTGAGTTCTTCTTCCAGCCCTGCCATCGCTCACCTCCTCGTCGGATCGTGCTCCAGAAGGGTGGCGAGGCTCTGACGGTCCGCCACGCTCGGCGGTCCCCAGCGCGGCGGAGGACGGCCCTCAGCCGCGGCCTTCACTCGCGCTTTCAGCATCGCACGACCCGGCGAGTCGCGACCGCTAGCGGTTGGCGGCGAGACGCCATCTGCGGCTGGCTGCGGGACGGCGAGGCCGAGCACGGACGCGACCTCCCAGATCTCGCAGGCGTCGAGATCACGCGGGTTGATGCCCCGCGCCGCGGCCGCTTGGTAGAGCGGCCCGAACTCATCGAACGGGCTTAGGAGCGGCGTTTCGGGGCGTTCGGCTTGTTGCTCCTCGTCCCAGGGGCCAAAGGGACCTGCCGCCAGTGGGTGAGCACGTCGTTGAGGACGGTGTTCGACAGGACCAGCCACGGCGGCCAGTCATCGACGGACGGGACCTCGCTCTCGGCCAGCGCCTTGAAGACATCCGTCCACCACGTCACCGCCCCGCCTTCCGCGGCCTCTTGCACCGCGACCGCGCGCGCCGAACGGCGAGCCAGCTTCTCCTCCGCCGCGAGATCGTCGTCGGTCTGCTCTGCGACCGCGGCCTCGGCCGACGCCTGCGCCATGCGCCCCGTCTCGGACGCGATCTCGTTGAGCGCGATCCGCCACGCCTTGAACTGGCCGAGCGTCGGGCGGCGCAGCGTCACGTCCGTGTCGTCGTTGAACCAGATCGTGACCCGGCCGTCGGGACGGAGGTCGAGGGCGCTGCCTTCGTCGGCAGGCGGGTCAGGGACGGGCGTCAGGCTTTGCGTCACGCGCCTAACGTACTCCGCTCACGTCCACGAGGATAGGCATCGACCAGCCTGCGGTCCCTCCGAGCGGCCCCATCGGCTGCGCCATCTCAAAGGTCACGCGCTCGCAGTCGATCGCATCGAAGGACGGGAACAGGGTCGCCTTGGCCCACCGTTCGGTCAGGCCGTCCCAGAGCGTGCCGAGGTCGTGTTGGAGCAGCTTCGCCGCCGCGGTCTCGTCAGCGGAGGGTGGCGGGTTCCCGTTGTCGTCCAGGGTCGGGTAGCAGCGGACGACCCAGACGAACAGCCGTAGCCGCGGTTCGACGGTGCATCGGTTCGGCGGCGACTGGCGGGCCTGGAGGTTCGTGACGGTGACCGCGAGCGCCGGGCAGTCGAGGGCCGGAAGGTTGCCGTGCGTGAGGAACTGCCGGTCCGGGATCGTCGGCGCGCCCGAGTCGGAGTAGCAGGCGATGGCCGAGTCGAGCAGGTCGGCGGCGACGCCTGCGGGCCAATCGTTCGACACGGCCCGAGGTTAGAACGGGCGTGCGCTCCAGGCGAGCGCCACGATCAGGGTCGCGATGCACGTACCGACAAAGACGATGATCCACAGCGCGAGGAACAGGCGCGGGGAGCAGCCCCAGCGCGTCTCATCCTCCCAGAACGGCCGGTCGGGGTCCTGCGCCCAGTCGTAGGGCGGCGGTCCCGTCCGTTCAGGTTTCTTCGGTTCTTGTTGCACTCCCGCCCTCTTCGATCCTGCGGAACTCGGCCCGGATGACGAACGCCGCTTCGCCGAGCAGTCTCGCCTCCCACGCGTTGCGCGCGTGTTCGGCGTGCACGTCGATCATGTGCCCTTGGACGTTCACCATCCACCAGCCGCACCCGTCGCACCGCAAGACATAAGGGTCGGACTCGACGCCACGCCAGTGGCCGTCGCACCACTCGTCAGGGCTTCCTTCGGGCTTCAACCTTCACCTCGTCACCGTTGCGGGTGTAGACCGCGCCGCAGGCGTTGCACTCGGCCTCGGACTCGCCGCGCCACAGCCGCACCTCGGAGTGGCAGCGGTCGCATCGCCCGACGCTCAGTTCGTGCGTCACCTGCTGGAAGATCACCCGTACAGCCCCGCCTCGCGCACCTCGTCCTCCCACGCCTCGCGCGGAGGCCAGGACAGGCGGAACTCCTCCGCCGCCTTGATTGCCTCGGTCACGTAGTGGGGGTCGAGGTCGGCCATCGTGACCCTCATACCGAAGATCGGCGGTCCCGTCACCTCGTCGGCCACGTCCGCGTAGTAGCGGAGCCGGTCCATCTGCTCGGCGAGCAGGGCGCGCCTCATGCGTCACCCCGCTCGATCGCGGCGAGCAGCGCCCGCCTGGTGTAGTAGCGGCGTGTGACCTCGACCATCGTGAAGTCGTCGGGGTCGCGGTCCTCGGGGAGGCGCATTCCGACCCAGTAGGTCGCGGTGTAGGGCGTGCCGTCGGAGGCGTGGACGATGCCGTGGAACTTGCGGATGCTGAGGCCGTCGAGGAGGTTCATCGGACCGTCTCGCCCGTCTCGGACTCGATGTTGTAGACGATGACGGCCACGTCGTTGTCGCCGCCGCCGATGCTGCGCACGAACCGCTCAACGGAGTCGAGGGAGGCGAAGGCTTCGCCCTCGTCCTCGGTCCAGTCGAAGTAGCGGTCGTAGATGTGCGGGGTGCTCGTTGCCATACCACAAGTATAAGCGCCCCGCCCCGCATAAGCAAATCGTCCCGCCAGATTTCGGAGAAATATCGGAATAATATTTCTCGGCTTCACAGGCCGGGGATGAACGCCGCCACGTCGGCCGCGACCTCGGGCATCGCAGCGGGCGCTTCGGTCGCCTTGGGCGCAGGGCGCAGCAGGTCCGCCCGCCAGCAGTTGAGGACGCCCTTCGCCTGCGGGTCGGTCAACTGGCGACCCTTCTCCTTCAGGTCGGTCAGGAACGAGAAGTCGCCGTCGTACACCCGCAGCCAATCGCGCGCGGCGCGGGCGTTCTCGTGCGTGATGTCCATGACCTCGACCTTGCGCCCGAGCGAGAGCAGCCACCCGGCCACCTTCGCCATGCGCTCCTCGCGGGTCAGCTTCGGCCCGTCGGTCTGCGGGCGGCGGTCACCGCGGTAGTTGCCCTCCAGCCGCTCCGTGTCGCTGACGACGATGCGGACGACCGCGTCGGCGCGGTTGTACTTGTCGCCTGCGCAGAACCGGCAGTCGCCGTGCGGGGCTTCGTCGCCGTCGCACGGTTCGCCTTCGGCGATGAAGGGGCAGGCGGGGTTGGTGTGCTCCACGACAACCTCGTCCTCGCCGTGTGCGCCGAACGTGGGGTGGAGGGTCAGAGTTTGCGTCATGGCACAAGTATAAGCGGGTCCGCCCGCCTAGTCAAATCGTGCCCGATGATTTCTCGGGGAAGCAGTCGGGGCAGCGCCGCACGGCCAGTGGCTCCACCGACCAGGACGGCCCGCAGGTCGCCTGCATGAGCGACAACCCGCAGGCCGTCCGCACGTCGAAGTCGGCGAACGGGTCCTTCACTCGCGGGAGGTGCAGTGTGCCGTCCTCCACGTCGAGCATGACGACTCGGGCGGTCACCGCTCATCGTCGCGGCGAGGTGACGACCGCTCCGTCAGCGCGCACGGCTCGCCGACGAGCGCGCACAGCCCCGCGAACGTGTGCGGGCGCTCTGCGATGCCCCGCAGGCGGCAGAGTTGCGCAGCGTCGCTGTACGCCTGGTGCTTGGCGTCTTTCGACGGGTTGACGGGCCGCTTGCCTGCGCGCTGCGGGCCGACTTCCTGGTAGCGGTCGCACCATGCGAACCACTTGTTCGCCCGACGGACGAACGACCGCACGCGCTTGGCGTACATGAGGTCGAACGAGGCGCGGGTCTCGGGGCTGAGGTCGGTGGTCATTGTTGGCTCCTTCAGTCGTTGAAGAGGGTGAGGGTCACCGTGCGGACTTCCAGCGAGTCCGAGCGCAGGTGCCAGGCGACCAGTTCGCCTTCGGCGTCGCGCTCCTCGCGCTCCACGACGAACGGCACGGTCACGCCCGTCGTCGGGTTGTGCAACCGCAGCCCGCCCGCCCCGAGGCCGTTGGTCGAGGACACTTCCCCGACGAACCGGCGTGCGCGCGGGTCGTAGCTGAGTTGGGTCGTCTCGGTGACGGGCTGGTCGGCCGCTTCCGCTGCCAGGTACTCGTCCTCGCAGCGGGGGCAGACGCCTTCCACGTCGATGTATGCCCGATCGGCGTCGGTCAGGCGGTGCTTGGTCGAGCGGCAGACGTAACCGAAGCGGGGGTCGGAGAGCATGATGTCCCACTCGGCGTCGGTGAAGGTGATGGGTTCGTTGTGCGTCATACCGACAGTATAAACGGCGCGCCCCGCATAAGCAAATCGTGCGCCAAGATTTTCTCAGGGGGCGGAGCGGAAGGCTCCCGCGTCGATCGCCCACTGGAGCGAAGCCGTCCACCGCGTCGGCATCGGCAGCTTGAACCAATGCTGGCCAGGCTGCCCGGCGACGCTCTTGAAGGCGTACACGCCCGACCCTTGCGGCCCGGTGATCCAGTAGAAGACGAGCGCCCGCGCCGTACGGGGATAGATGCGCCCTCGCCCGACGTACACGCCCGTCCCCTCGTCGGTGTAGCTGGCGTGCTCCGCGGTCGCGTAGATCGTCGTCCCGATCGTCGTTCCGTCGGTCTGCGCCACATCGACCTGGATGCTCTTGTTCAGGTCGCCGGTCATCGGCGTCGGCGCAGCCTCAGCGGTCTGGCGTCGGCATTCCTGCGCAGCCGCGTTCACGAGGTTCTCGGCCGCGGCGAGGACGGACGCCCGCAGGTCGTCCGCGAAGCTCACGGCAGGGGACCGAGCATCGGGTTCGTCGGTATCCGCACCGCGCGCCCCACGTCCGGGCTGAGGACCTTCGCCCGCTGCCGGTTGCCGTACGGGTTGACAGCCTTCACGAAGTAGTCCACCTCGGCGACACCGAACTTGCCGTCGTCCACGAGCGTCAGCGGGTCGATCACGATCATCGCGACCCCCTGGCGGGTGATGGTCTGGACGCGTTTCGGCAGACGGCACTCGGGCTTGGCGGCGCACGCCAACGCGATCTCGCACGCGAGCGCGGACGCGGCGCGCACTCCGTCAGGCGGGATCGGGAGGCCGTGCTTCAACGTCACCTGGAAGTGCGGCGGCGAGACGATCAGGTCGCCGGGCGCGGTGATCGGCCATGTCTGGCCGTCGAGGCGGACCAGCCAGCGGCCGTCGTCCACGCGGTAGTCGGCGGGGTCGAGGACGGTGCCGTCGATCGCGACTTGGGTAATCGACTGGACGTTGGCGAAGCCGAGCCGGATTTCCGGGACGCCTTCACCGCGCGCCATCCGCGAGTTGGAGCCATACCAACAGTTCCTCGCCCGGTCGAAGAACCAGGAGCCGCCCCAGGTGAAGTAGCCGGGGCCGCACGGATCGCAGGGCGTCGCGACGATCGGCAGGACTGTCACCTCGCACACGCCGTAGATCTTCCCGGTGAGCCGCCACAGCCACGCTGACGCTGCCGCGATCGCCTCGGGCAGCGTCGCCGGGTCGATCGCCGAGCACGGCCCACAGGCCGTCACGTCGGCGTCCTCGCACCACGGATCGCAGGGCTGGTCGGTGACGCCTTGGATCACGGAAGCACCGATGGATTCTGGACGCCTTGGTTGACGAGTTGGTCGTGGAAACCCGCGAGGCACGGGCAGGTGGCGGGGCCGAGCCGGGTCGGGGGCGTGACGAGATCGGTTTGCGGCCAGACCGTCGCCATCGCCGACAGGGCGTGGTTGACGAGCGCAGGCGTGAACGGGATGCCGGTGATCGGGATGTTGCCGTCCACCATCAGCAGGTCGAGTCGGACGCCTGCGGTGTCGGGGCCGTGCTGCCCGATGATCGTGACGTTCGGGATTCCCGCGAGGTTGTAGGTCCGGGCCGCGGCCTCGTGGTAGGCGAACGCGACGATGTTCTTCGCGCCGCCTGAGCCGGTCGTGTTGATGAACGTCTGGCCGGGGTTCGTCGCCAACGCCGAGAACGCAGGCGAGACGATCGTCGTCCATTTGGTGGCGTCCCAGTCCATGAGCACGCCCGCGTGCACGGCGGTGTGCGCGACCGTGTCCGAGTCGCCCAACGGAGCGGCCGGGAAGTGCAACGGGTCCGGGGCCATCGTGCCCGAGAGCATCGCCACGCCCGGAGTCGGACCGAGACGCGTGGACTGCGCGTTCTGGACGCCGGTCAGCGCCGGGGCAGCCGAGGTGGCGAAGTCGATCGCCGCGAAGCAGATCGCCATCTTGCCGACCTGCGGTGGCGCGCTGCCGGGCGGCACGGAGTGTGTCGTCGCGGCTGTCGGCGTGACGTAGGCATACTCCGCAACCGTGAAGATGCCCGCAGCAGGCGGGGCCGGGTTCGTCACTCAGATCACGGGGCTACGCCCGAGACCCACGCGGTGCCGTTCCAGTAGCCCTGACCGGCCACACCCGAGGTACGGGTCTGCACGTAGTCGCCGGTCGCCCACGCGGTCGTCGGGCTGGCGACGATCGTGTTCGGCGTCCCGGAGATCAGGTCGGAGACAGTCGCGGGCGGAGTCGAGCCTGCGGGTGTCCAGGTGCCGGGCGCGCCTGAGGTCGCGCCGGTTGAAGGCGTAGCGGGAGGCTGCGCCGGGACCGGGATACCGCCGCAGTTGGCGTCCGGTGGCGGGTTGTTCAAGAAGACGCCGTACACCTTCGTGATGCCACCCACGTCCGCTACGTCGGTCGGCCAGTCGTTGAACGGCCCGTCGGGCGTGATCGCCGTGTTGTCCTGCGCGGTGCCGGTCACCGGGACGATCAGCGTCTGGTCGTTGAGGACGAAGTGGTCGGGCGTGAACTTGCACGACGGGAACACGAAATGCCAGAACGCGCCCGTCACCCCATAAGGCAGGACCGCCTGACTCGACCCGTCCCACGCGCGCGTCCACACCTCCAAGCACACCGGGTTCTCCAGGGAGTCCTGCGCGCCCGGTGGTTGGAACCCGATCGGTGGTGTGCCGATCACGGTGCCACCCGTCAGCAGGGACAGAAGTTCGGCGTCGAGTTGGCACAACTCCATCTTGATCGTCGCGTTCTTGATCCGGTCCACGTCCTTGAACGTCGCGCAGAGCCTGCCGCCGCCGTTCTTCTGGATGATCTCGTCGCCCGCTTCCAGGTTGAGCGTCACGTCCACCGTCACCTGCGCGTCGGAGACGTAGCCGTTCGTCGGACCGGCGAGTGGCGCACCGCCCGAGGTGAGCTTGGCGACACGGATGCGCTCGGTGCGGATGGATGACAGACACGGAGCCATTGAGGTCCTCCTACACGAGCGACGTATCGACTTCGACTACTTGGGGCGGCAGGCAGGGCGGGTAGGTGACGGCCGCGAGCCGTGCCGCTTGTCCGGTGATCGTGTTGGCGTTCCGGTCCACCATCAGGTCCACGTCGGGTGCCTGCTGGACCGAACCGAGACGGACGGTGGCGACCCCGGTGATCGCCGCCCACTCGTGCGGCGCGGTGAGCGCGGCGACGGCCGGGGGACCGACGATGTTCGATCGAGTCGCGTATCCGGCGTCGGCGGACACGATCGTGCCTTGCATCGTCGTGATGACGTTGCCGGTCAGGTTGAGTGCTGCGCCTTCCGACCAGAGCGCGAGCACTCGGGGCGAGCAGTGGATCATGTAGCGGCCGAGGCCGGGAGCCTTCGCCCGCGCCTGCTCTTCCAGTTCGGCGAGCGCGGCGTAGGGACGGAGCGCCGTGCCCGGCGTCGGTGTCACGTCCACGCCGTTGCGGACGACCGACGGGTTCTGCACACCGCCCGGAGGCGCGGTGGCGACCCCGTTCCAGAACTCTCGGGCGAGCGCGAACGACGCGGCCGGTCCGGTCAGCATCCGCTGCGCGCCGTCGTGCACGTCCTGGGGTGTGATCCCGAACGTCGAGCACTGGTAGTCGGCGATGAGCAAGAACGGCGTGTACTTGTAGAACGCAGGTTTCCCGATGGGTGGTGCCGTGCCCGGCGAGTCGGTGCACACGTCCCACACGCCAGGCGGGCCGCACGTGTCGCCGAGCACGCTGAAGCCTTGCGTCCACCGGACGCCGTTGTCGGTGTCGGCGTTCACGACGCGCGCCGAGGCGATCAGGTCCGCGACTCCGGGCCGGGGTGCCTGTTCGGGGAGTGGAGCGGGCAGGAAGGCACCCGACGCCAGGAGCGCCTCCGCCTCCCTGCCGCTCAGGACATCGACGGTCATCGGCTCACGTGCCTGTGTTGGCGCAGGTCGCCTGCGTTGCCAGCGCCGCTGCCGCGCCGTTCAGGCAGATCGGCACGTTGATGTTCAGGCCCGGGTATCCGGTCCGTGCGACCGCTTCGAACGACTCAAAGAACGTCTCGAAACGGTTCTTCGCGTTCGTGGTCGAGTCGCGCACGATCCCGAAGTCGAGGGTCCCGCCATCCAGGAACGTGTAGGAGCCGACGGGCGCGATCAGCATCTGGACGTGGCCGGGGTAGTTGAACGCCGGGGTCGCGATGCCGGTCAGGTCCTGGCCGGTCAGGTCGGACTCCATCGTCCACGTCACCCGCGTCTGCCAGCGGCTGAAGATCGCCTCCACGTCGCTGTCGGTCCATCCGATCGTGTTGTCGCCCGGAGCCTGCCAACTCATGTCCACCGCGACCATGTCGGCCAGCCAGCCCGGCAGCCATGTCTGGAGCGGGAAGCCCTCCGGGACGCGGTAGCGGTCCTCGTACCAGGCGCGCGCGTAGCTGAGCGCGAGGTTGAGGGCACGCATCGAGTTGACGGTGAGCGCCGGGGCGGTGCAGGCCGTCGCCTGCGCTCGCATGGATGCGAGCAGCCGACGCTCCGCGAACCGTGCCCACGCGCCGCGGGTCACGTCTTGGTAGGCGCGCATGTTCTCCGGGTTGTAACGGTCGGAGAAGTTGCTGAAGCACAGCCGTTCGTAGATCGCGTCCACGGTGACCGACTGGGCGGGGCTACACGGGATGCACCAGATCGACTTGGTGACGTTGCCTGCCGCGTCTTGCGCCGCGGTGAGCGCGCCGATCGCGGTCGGGTCGGCGTCACCGATCCCGACGGGTGCCTGCCATTGCATTCCGCCTCGGCTCGCCGTGAACGACGGGAGCGAGTCGCGCACCGGCCGCGCCGCGGACACGTCGGCCTGCACGCCGTACTGGACGGGCAGCGGACCGCAGATACCACCGGAGGCGATGATCGCCGGGATGGACGTGACCGCGTTGATGCGGTGCTGGTTGACGAGCAGTTCCTGGCCGAGCGTGCGTTCCTCGGGCCGGTCCCACTCGACTCGGCCGACGGGCACGTTCTGCACGTCGCCGGTCGGCGCGCCCCGGAAGGTGCCGAGCCGTTCGCACATCGCCACAGCCACGTCGTCCCAGTCGGTGAAGTTCGCGCCTGCGGCCCGACCCGGCAGGTCGGGGGCGGCGAGGATCCGCACACCGTCGGTCGTCGGTGTCTCGACCGGCCGTGACGACCGCGGGACCCTGACACGCGCGCGGCCCGGGACCGCCCCGGCCAACACCACCTCGGCGTCGATGATCTCGACCTCCTCGTCGGTGTCGTCCTCGGCAGATTCCTCTTCGGCGTCGTCTTCGACCACCTCGCCCTCGGGCGCAGCCTGCTCGCCGCTCATGCGCGCGTCGAGTTGCTCGACGTTGCGAGCCAGATCGACCCGCTCCTCCTCGCGGCGCGTGTTCTCGCCGTTGATCTGGTCGAGGCCGTCGGCCAGTTGACCGAGTGCCTGCACCGCGGATGCGTCGAGGTCGCCTTCGCGAAGCTCGTCGTACAACGCCCGCAGGTCGCTCTCCAGGGCAGCCAACTCCTCGTCGGTCATGCCTTCCAGCGACTCCAGACGAGCCAGGAGTTCAGCCACTCGGTCCATTGCACGCTCCTTCTCGGAGAATCACGAAGGGGTTGCCGTCGCGCACCGGGCGACTGACTCGCGCCGCATCGCACACCGGGCGACGGGCGGATGATGGCCGGATCGTAACCCCGGACGCCTCCGAGGAGCGCGAACCGCTAGCGGTGGATGCGCCGGTCCAGTTCCTGAATCTGTCGCACCCGAGCGCGAGCATCGAGCCGCGCGAGCGTCTCCTTGCGGACGATCGCCCGCAACGCCACGACCTCCGACTCCATCGCCAACATCCGCTGCTCCATCGTCAGCGGGTGCGGCACCGCTGCGGCGACGAGCGCCATCTGCCTCCCCGACGCGACCCGCGCGCGCGGGACCGGGAAGCCGGGACTGTTGACCATGAGGACGTGGATGAGTTCCGGGTGTCCGGCGACGGGTCGCCAGTCGCCCGAAGGCTTCGATGCCCGCAGCGCGCTGATACGCGAGTCGGGCAGCCCATAGCGGAGCGCGCCGTGAATCCAGGGACCGAAGCGGTCTTCCCCGGCGCGTGCATCCGCGACGACGAGGCCGGTGTTGTCGTAGTGCGCGAGGGCCTGCACCGCGGATGCGTACAGGTCGTACTCGTGCCCGTCCGCTTTCGGGTCCGTCGTCATCGACAGGTTCCCGACTGCGATCCGGCTCCCGTCGTCGCAGATGACCTCCCCGAGGTGGAAGTGGGCGTAGTTGGTCCGGGAGTGTTCGGGTGTGACGCATCCGGCCATGCCGACGTGGCATGTCCCCCACAGGCCGATATGTCCGTAGATCTCGCCTTGGTCGGTGACGGTGAACGGCGTCGGGCCATCCAGGCGCAGGTCGGTGAAGAACCGGGCCGGGGGCCGGTAGCCGGGCTGACATTCCGCGCAGGCGGCGACGAGCGCGGCGTCGGTGAAGTTCGGGGCCGGGATCGACTCGGGGTCGCGTCCCGAGTCGCGCAGGTGCTTGGCGAGATGGTTGTAGACGCCCTGCTTGTCCGCCGACGGGATCGACGTGCCGCCCCTGCCTCCATTCAGCGCCGCGATACCTGCGCTCACCGCGCTGAGGTTGGCGACGCCCGGCTGGCCGTTGTCGCCGACCATGTGGTGCGGGAACTTGGCGTCGGACTTGTTCACCTCCGCCGCGTCGGTGCCGATCCAGCCGTACATGGCCCGCGCGGTCGCCTGGCTCATGGGCGCGTTCAACTTCTGCTGTTGCGCAGCCCCGTCCCACGGCGCGTCGGTCGTCCCGGTCTCGTGCGTCCCGACAGCACCGAAGTTCCGGCCACCGGTGCCGAGCAGGAAGAGCAGCCCGCCGCCCAGGTCCTCGCCGTGCGGGACCTCCTCGCCTGCGACCTCCTCCACGACCGCGGGGGTCGCCATCTCGTCGGGCATCCAGATCTGTGTCTCTTCGAACGCGGCGAACGGCGTGACGGTCGCGCCCATGATCCGAGCGTCTCCGTACCGTTCCAGGAAGCGTGACGGGAAGCCTTCTGAGTCAGGCTCGAAACCCTCGACCACTACGTCTTCGCCGCTCACGTCCACGCTGACGCCGCGTAGCCCGGCCCGGACGTACTGCTCGGCGTCGGCCGCGCGCGGTCCGGCGAAGTGTCCTGCGGCGAGGATGCGAGACGGTTCGGTCGGGTCGCGTTGAATATCCTCGATGGTCCCCGCATACCACGCGCCTTCGTGTCCGCCCGGCCCGGTGTCGGACTGGAGCATGAGCGGCAACGGCAGGTCTCGCCACGTGATCGAGTCGAGTTCGAACATCCGGCCGTCCGCGGTCTCGTGCCCTTCGACTGCGAGGAGCGCCTGGAACGCGCTGCCCTGCGCCTCGGCTCCTCCGGGCGGCGGCGGAGCAGGACTCGCGGCGGGTGGCTTGTTGGCGGGCGGGATCGGCGGCGGGTTCGGTCCCGCCTGCGCGGCGACGGCCGCGGTCGCTTCCGCTTCGGTCGCGTAGCAGCCGAGCACGTCGCCCGAGTCGTCGTCCACGATCGACCAGGGCAGGTCGGTTCCGCAGGTGTCCGGGTCGTTGTTCACGTGCGCGGCGAATGTGACGGGCGGCATCGCCGCACCTCCTTCTGCGGCGTTCAGCGCCGCGATCTGCGCCAGAGCGTCTTCCTGCGTTGCGTGGCAGCCTGCGACGCTGCCGTCGTCGTCCTTGACGACTGCCCACGGCGTACTGGCCGGACATTGGGCGTGCGGGTGTTCGGTGTGCCAGGGCATCACTCGCTCTCCTCGTTGCCGAGGATGATCTCGACCGCGCACAGGCAGCCGTCATGATCCTGGGGCTGGTAGTAGTCCACGTCCGGCCAGCCTTCGCTGTTGGCGAGGAGCGGGTCGTCCCAGGTCGTGAACTCCACGCCGTCCAGGTTCTCGTGCGGTTCGAACGGTTGCGTACGGGCGGACGGGTCGCCATAGTCCCAACGCCAGCCGACCGGGTTCGCGCCATACGCGCCCGACAGGTAGTCGAGCATCCCGTCACCGAGCGCGACTTCACCCGCGGGCGCTTCGGCCGGTCGCGTGTCGGGCGAGGCGGTGACGCCCCCGGCCTGCGCGAGCGCGTCACGGACCAGCGACGACGGGACGCGCGTCTCGACCGGGATCTCTCCGACGGGAGGCGCGGTCGGACGCTGATCCCAGATCGCGGCTGCCGCGACGGCGGTCATCCCGGCGAGCAGGAAGAGCCAGCCGCGGTGCGTGTTGTCGTCCTGCTCGGTGTCCCACTCGTCCTCGTTCCACGTCTCGGACGGATCGCCGAGCGCCTGCGCGGTCAGCCGTTTCGCTTCCTTGCGGGTGCGAGTGACGGCCGCGGTGAACGCGTGCTCGGCGCTGCCCAGGTGCGCGTCGAGCACGTCCATCTCCTCGATGCCGAGCGAGTGCACGGTGTCTCGGCCGAGGACCATCGCGACCTCGGACAGCGGGACCTCCCGCACACGGTCGCGCAGGTCGGTCGTCTTGGCGCTGCCGTTGACCGCGCGCACGACGCGCGCGCCGACGATCTCGACCGCGCGGGTGACGGTCGTATCTGCAAGTGCGAGCACCCGAGCGACAAGTGCACGGTCGAGTTGTGCCAGTAGCGTCCCGAGTTCCCGACGGCCCACCGCCGCGGTCGTCGCGGGCGGAGTGGGCGGACCACCGGGCGGCGGGCCGGGAGTCGTTGTCTCCGGAGACGCGGGTGGCGTCGTCGGAGTCGGGCTTGTCTCGGGGAGAGGCTGGCCGGGAGTGACCGGCGTTGTCGTCGGGATGACAGTCCCGGCCGGGATGACCTCGCCCTGCTCCAACAGGATCGTGAGCACCTCGGGCGGCATGGCGCGGACCTTCTCGGCGAGCCGTCGGCTGTACTCCACGTCGTCGGGCGCGTCGTTGTCGCCTGCGCCGCCCTTCGATCGCAGGAACGCGTCCGACACGGCGAGCACCTCGTGCATCTGGAGCGCTTCGGGGAACTCGTTCGGATGGCCGACGAGCGCGCTGGAGTCCTTGCCGATGCTGATGTCCGCCCACTGCGGGATGCCTGCGTCATGCAAGATCGGCTGAAGGAACCCGACGGTCAGGCCCTCGTCCACGAGGTCCACGAGCGGTTCGATGTGCGCCTTGAATGTCTGCTCCTGGACCTGCCACGCGCTCCAATGGTTCACGTCGGCGAGGCCGAGCAGGATCTCGGGCGGAATGTCGAGACCGCGCGCGAGACGAGTGACGCACTCCTCGCGCAGTTGGATGGCGAGCGGATCGAACGGCCGTTCGATGAGCAGGTGCGCGAACGCGCCGAGCGCGGCGGCAGGGCCTTTCACCATCATCGGCACGACGGCAGCCGCCGAGTCGGGGTCCATGATCGGCGTCGTCATGTTGAGCAGGAGCGTCTCCAGCAGCGGGTCGTCCCAGCCGTCCTCGGGCGGTTCGCCGCCATCCACCGACGGTGACACGAACGTCAGTTCGTCGGGGACCTTCAAGACGCCTGCGCCCGCGATCCGTGAGGTCGCGACGGCCCGGACTGACCGTTGGAGCAGAAGCAACTCCTCGCACGTCGAGAGCAGCGGCCGCATCGGCGAGTCGGCCCGGATACGCCACGCCGGATGCCGGTGCCAGATGCGGATGAAGTCGTCCAGCGGCCCAAGCTCACGCGACGATTCCGGAGAGCCTTCCTCGTAGATCGTGATGCTCTCGCCGCTGACGCGCACCTCGCGGGTCGAGAGCACCTCCCACGACTCGCCCGTTGCCGCTTCCTCGTCGGGGTGGCCCCACAGGTAGACCTCACCGACGAGCGCCGTGTTGATCCCCAGGTTGGTCTGGAGTCCTTCGATCCCGCCGACCGACGAGTTGAGCCGGTCGAGGGTCGCGGACGCGACGGCCGCGGCCTTGCGGAGGTCCTCGGACAGGTTCTCGTCCTCGGGGTCGAGGGGGAGCGGCGGGTCGGTCGGGTTCAACTGGATCTGCGGGAAGAGCCGCATCCGGCCGACGGCGTTGCCTAAGAACTCGTGCGCGAAGTGGATCTCGGGCACGTCATCGAAGAACCCCCACGCCGACTCCTGCCAGGCGATCGTCGCCTGCCGTGCTCGGTTGAGCAGCGCCGAGGAGAGCGGAGTGTTACTACGCGTGATGCGGCGCGCAGCGGCGGTCATCGCCCTGGCCTGTGGTGCCATGCCGGGAGCGTAAGCCCGGAGGCCGCAGATGGGGCCGAACCGCTAGCGGTTGCCGATCGTGCCGACGAACTGGACGGTGCGCAGGCAGCGGTCGTAGTCGAGGCCGTACCGGCGCAGCGCGCTCAACAGGTCGCGCAGCTTGGACGAGTCGGTGCCCAGTTGTTTGGCGAGGACGTTGCAGGCGTCACCGAACGCGTCGGCGCGGCGCTTGTCGCGGGGTGCGGCGTCCCACGCCCGCCATGCCTCGATGAACTCAGCCGTGTTCATCGGCGAAGGACGCGGCGAGGGATGCGGCCCCGGCGACGGCGAGAGCAGTCCGGACTCGCCGCCAGCCGGGAACGCGCGGCGCGATCAGTGTCACCCCGAACGCAATCCATACGCCGACGCAGTGCGGACAGGTCGCCAACTCCGCCAGCTTCGGGTGCTGATGATCGGCCGCCCACTGCCATACCCGATCTCGCGGTCCTTTGAGCAGATCGTCCTGTGCAAGGAGTCGGGCAAGGCGGTAGGTCGCGAGGCTGTCGAGAAGCAGGTCCACCGGCCCGCGCCCGCTGAAATGGCTATGTGAAACGGGCGCGGGTCGATGGGGTTCACGCGACGTGTTCAAGGCCCGGGATCGGGATCGTCGGGAAACGATGGTGCTGGCGGCGATGCCCGACGAACCGATGTGCGCCCATCACACGGCCGCAGTCCTTGCAGTGTGAGTGCGGCGAGGCGATGTGCCGTTCCAGCTTCGTGTCCTGAACCTCGGGAATGCCTGCGAAGTGCAGGACGCTCAGGCCACAGAGCGGGCACGACGGATGCCCCTGCCGGTTGGGGATAGGCCATTCGACTCGCGCCGCCCTGAGTGCGGCCATGCTCATGCTGCCTCCCACGTCTCCGCTGCCACGACCCCTTGGAGCCATTCTTGGATGGCGGGTTCGACGGGCAGTTGCGAAGCCGAGCAGCCGCAGCCGGTGAGGCGCGTGATCCGCCAGGCGTCGGTCTCGCCGATGGCGAGCCACTGACGGTCTGCGACGTGAACGACGCGCGACACCCGCGGCAGTTCGCCTCGGAGTTGCGCGTCCTTCGTGAACAGGCGCGCCCGCCACGGTCCCGGCTCCGCCCGTTCGATCAGGACGCGGTAGTTGACGAGCGTCGGTTCACCGAGGCGCTCGACCCTGGCCGGGAACTCGTTCAGGTGCACGCGTAAAGCGTAACGGCAGATCAGCGACCTGTCGTGGACCTACGCGGCAATGATCGAGTCGTCGGACGTAGCAGGGGCGACTCCAGACGTTCTCGGATGATGGCCCGAGCCGCCTCGGCCTGGCTGACGTTCCGTTGCGCGGCGAACGTCGCCAGCCGTTCGTGCTCGACCTCGGTGCACCGCACGTACACCACCCGGTCCTTCACGCCGACAGAGACTACTCAGTGGGCGGCGACGAACTCCGGATGCTTCGTCGTCATGTGCCGTTTCAGTTGCGTGAACGACCGATGGCAGCATGGGCAGACGCCTTTGGCGACCCGCTTCTTCGTGCGTTCGTGCGCCTGCCGTTCCGCGTCGAGTTGGTCGCGCATCGAGACGATCGACGCCTCCGCCTCGCGCAGCTTCTGCGCGTCGGTCTTGCCCATGTAGTGCCACTGGTGGCCGAGCGGGCAGTAGAGCGTGTGCTGCGCCTTGTGCTTGATCGCCTGGTCGTAGAGCGACTCCGGGATGGCGTACGCGATGCCACAGACGCACTCGACAGTCGTCAACTCTTGCGTGTGCAAGATCTTCGTCATGGCTCCCCTTCTCAGTAGCGCACCTCGTGGATCTCCATCGGCGTGATCTGCCGCTTCAGCACCGCGATCACGTGGTCCACGCACAGGGGACGACCGACCGCGGGCTGGTGGCGGCTGACGAACACGGCGACAGCTTCAGCGTCGCACAGGACGCACTTGGCCCGCTCGGGGGCGGGCGTCTCGACCCACCCCACGGCGGACCTCCCTACTTCACCCGCGAGGCTTGCCGCCCCGCCTCCATCAGCGCCCTGTCGTTCTCGGCCAGGTGTGCGGCGAGGTCCTCGTGGACGCTGGCCGACTCCGCCTCGTCTGAGAGCGTCATGAGCAAGTCGTCTAGCGCCGACTGGCAGCCGTCGCACCGCACCCAGGCGATCGGCGCGGGGATGAACTCCTCCTCGTCGCCGTCGAGGCCACAGATCGTGATGCCGGTGCTCAGAAGGACGTGGATTGTTCGCCCGTTGCCGGTTCCGGGTCGCTTGACGTACTGCATGGCTCCTCCGTTGGTTTGCGGATCACGACGGTGCTCATCACCGGGATCTCCCACTGTCGGCCGGACTTCAGCCAGACCTTGCACTTCGGTGACCGCTCCTCGCCTTGCGGGAACGCGGCCAGGAACGCCCGGGCACGCCGCTCCGCGACCATCACGCCGTCGGTGCGGTTGCCCCACCAGAACATGAACTCGGTGCGGTTGTCGTGCATGTAGACGGACACTCGCCCGGCAGGCAGGTCGCGCGCGGCCGGGATGTCGTAGACCCGAGTGACGTAGCTGATGCCTGTTCGCGTCGGACGCTCCTCGCGGAGCGTCCATCCGAGCATTGCGCCGAAGGACTCGGCTTCTGTTGCTGATCCGTAGGACACGGATTCCTCCTCCTTGTTGTCGGTTGCGCCAGAACGGCGGGGACGGTGGCAAGCCCCCAGGATGCGCCCGGGGGAACGGAGATGCCCGGAGGCTTGCCCGCCCGTTGTACTGGCGGGTCGCCCCGCGCAAGTCCGCCAGCGTGCTGACGCCCAGCATGGGGAAGCATGGCGCAGCGGGATCAACTATATAGGAGCGCGGAGGCATAGCGCAACTCGGGCAGCCGCGCCGCAGGGCAGACCGCTTCCCCCGCAC
>Ga0126383_10000352_pt1 | contig 24895 bp, 22 predicted proteins | sample PanSoiMetPlot_35_FD_96882 | JGI IMG/M metagenome (GOLD analysis project Ga0126383, IMG submission 96882) | Tropical forest soil microbial communities from Panama - MetaG Plot_35 | ecosystem: Environmental > Terrestrial > Soil > Tropical forest > Bulk soil | place: Panama | collected 2016-02-17
CAGGAGATCAAGCTCGCGGTGGAGGTCGCCGACATTGTCGATCGCGGTCTCCGAGACCGAAAAATGTGTTTCTTTGCCGAAGGGCTTAACGTCGATCCTGACGGGCTTGCCTTTTTTGCCTTTGATCAAGGTGATTTGTTTGGCGGCGTGTTTGCCGGAAACGGAGCGCAATATGACGAGGGTGTCGCCGTCGGTCATGGTGATGCCATCCGTTCAGCGATCGCCTGCCGCAGCTTTTCGCGTTCCACAGCGAGACGACGGTAATGGTCAGCGACGGCCGACTCGGGACATACCATCGGATCGCTTGGCGGCAGAGCTCGCGCCCAGCCTCGGGGCGAGCGACCAAGGCATTGGCCTCAACCTTCCGCGCCCCGAAGCGTTTCAAGTAGCTCTGCACGTAAGGCCTGAAGTGATCGGGATGCTTTGGGTCGGCGAGGCTTTTGCCTCTGCTCGTTTCCAGGTTGTCGATCCAGGTGAGCCCGTTTGCCTCGATGAAATCGGAGTACAGTGCTTGCACCCGCTTGCGCGGGTGCACCTGCCGCCGGTGTGGCCGGCGGCGGTGCAGTCCCGCGGCCTTCCGGTGCTTTTTGAAACCGCGAAGATCCCGCGCCCAATACCGCCGCATATCGCCGACGCTGGTGCGGATAAGCTCGCGCAGCTCGCGCTCGACTTTGTCGAAGCCGTATCTCAAGAGAGACTCCGGCGAGGCTGAGCCAGCCACGGTCCGCTTCAGATCGGCAATTAACTTGCGTGACCATTTTTCAGCGTGCGACGCCATAGATTTGCCCCTCGATCCGAGGAAATTCCTGACCTTGACGCCGCCGGCAGGTACGATGACAGTCGGGTCTGGGTTTCCGGTCCAGTGGGTTGATAGGGCGTAAAGCTCTAGACTAGAGCGTCCTGTCCAGCGGGCAGCGGCGCCCTTTCATGCTCCCCTTTCACTCAGTGGCTTGCTGCGCCGGAGCTACCCCGCGAGACGCAAGTGTCTTGCGGGGACGGCCGGGCTTGCGCGGCTCCCGCCCGCGCGCCAACAGCGCCTCGCGAAGCCGTTCAGCCTCCAATTTTTCATCGACGAAAAAGTGATGGCCGATGCGGATCAGTTGGAACCCATAACGTCTGGCAAGGTCGCGTCTACTGCGATCACTGCGCCGGCGCCCGACGGGCATCGGGAAATGCTTATCGACGAAAACCGGCCATGGGGTGAACCCGCCAAATCCTTCGGCTGGCGGCCTGGCGTCATCAAGCATGTTTGCGCTCCTTTACGGCAAGGAGCGTCTATATATCACCAGTTATTGCGGAGAGCGTGTGCCAAGAATTCAAAAAGGAATTTTTGGCACACCAGACACCATCATTCAATCGCTTGAGCCTGGTTGGCACGATAAAGAGTGCCTCGACTGACGCCAAGAGCTTTTGCTTTTTTGCTTTTGTTCGTTTTGTTCCAGTCTATCTCTTTGAGTTCATTCCTTACTCTCTCGCACACTTTTGCGGTGTTGGGTGGTCGCCCGAGGGGTGCCGAGACCTTGTATTCGAGCCGCAGCTCAGTAGAATTTTTGCTGAGCCGCGGCCGACGCCAGCCCCCGCTCTCTACCAGCATCGAAATACTAACAACGATGCGGCGGGGCCCTGTCGACGTTCTCATTTCGCCCTCCTGCGCACGATCGAGGCGACTTTCTCGGTGGCATCGCGCAGCGGCGCGTCGGCTAAGTGCGCGTATCTCTGTGTGGTTGCGGTTTTCGAATGGCCGAGCAACCGGCCGATGACTTCAAGGCTGAGGCCCTCGCCGACTGCGACGCTGGCGAAATTGTGTCTTAAATCGTGGAGCCGGACGTCTTCGACCCCAGCTGCGGCCCGGATGATGTACCAATCGCTTTCAAGCTCATTCGCGCCGGTTTTGCTATTGCCGGCGCGGAACACGTGGTCGTCTGCGCGCAGCTGCACGACTTTACCGCCAGCGTTGCGTTCATCGCGGCGACGCCTCAGCACCGCGACTGCGCCCTCCGACAACGGGAGGCGTTTGGTCCGGCCAGTCCGTTTGCCTTCCTTGGTCGATTGACTCGGCAAAACCCAGGTTGCGGTGCCGTCGAGATTTTCGATCTGCGCCCAGGTCATGCCGAGGATTTCGCCGCGCCGCGCGCCGGTGAATACGGCGAGCTCGAGCTTGTCAGTGCTATCGACCCAATGGCCGCCCATCGCGCGATGGCGCTCGATTTCGGCCATCAGGCGCTCGATTTCCTCGGGTGATAAATACCGCTCGCGACGGTGCTCGGTGTTGCCCTTGACATGCGCTGCCGGGTTATCGGCTCGCATATTCCAGGTGATTGCCTGCTGGAAAATGATTGAGACCAGCGACTTGACCGAGTTAGCCCGTCTCCCCCTTCCTGCTGCCGTAATTTTCCAATGTAGCTTCTCGACGTTCTCGCGACTGACAGCGGCGACCTTCAGCCGCCCCAATGCCGGGAGGATCCAATCGCGGGCCATCGCGCGATATTCGTCCCGAGTGCGAACTCCTCGGCTCGGCAGCGCCTCGGCGATGAAGCGATCCCACAGCTCGGCGACGGTTGGCGCTCGCCGTTTCTGTCGTTTCTCCTCACGGTCGCCGAGTGGATCGCCACCGGCGTCGACTTCGCGGCGCAGCTCCGCAGCGCGCTTGCGAGCTTCGGCGATAGGCCAGGCCGCCACGTCGCCGATCGTGATCCGGCGCTCGCGGCCGGTATCCTTGACGCGGTAATTGAGACACCACGATCGAGCGTCGCCGGGTGTCACCCGCAGCATAAAGCCGCGCGGCGAGCGGTGGTCGTGGTCGAAATAGACGCCCGATTCGGCGGAACGGGCAAACTTGTCGGTAAGTGGAAGCTTCTCGCGCATCTGACGGTTCTCTCGTGTCAGCACGGCCGCCGACGATCATGTCAGCGCCGAGTCATGACACCTATATGCCGAGTACTGCCGAAGTGCGACTTTATTTTTCCGAAATGTCGTTCAAAGCCACCTTAGGGCAGTGACTGCTAGTGCTAAGCTAGGGACCGCAAGGACCTCTTGTCACATGGTCTCGCTGTCCGGCAGCCAGACGACATGCGTCACGCCGTTCTTCTTCATCTCGCCGAGCACCGTTTCCGGGCTCAATGCGACCACCGCTGCGTCCGCCATCTTGCCTCGCGATTTTCTGCGCGCATTACCCTCCGACCCTGAACGGATTTGGTCAAGCGAAAGGGGTGCTGGCTGTTCTGGCTGTTGTGGCTGTTCTTTGGACTGAAATATCAGCCGGCGATGCCGCGAAAAGCGTGGAAATCCTGGGGTGCAGACCGCATTAATGGTCACAGAACAGCAAAATTCCTGGCTGTTCCTGGCTGTTTTTCGCTGTTCATCGGATGGAGTGGCCTACGGATTTCTGCTTCAGGGCTGATGTTTGTCGATGATAATATCACAAAAGTGCCAATTTATCAAATACCGAATGCCGACGCGCTTGCCCGACCTGGAGGAATGCGGCCTAATTCGGCGGCGTTGCACGCATTCGAGGCATTCGAGGGAGGAAACGATGGATGATGCGTCCGCGAGGCCCCTGGCGGCAGCCGGGAACGAGATCGACCGGCCGGTGCCGAGCCAACCCTCGGCGCGGGTGTGGGGCAGCGATGCGGTGGCGGCGATGCTGCGCGAATTGGACATTCCCTATGTCGCGCTCAATCCCGGGTCGAGCTACCGCGGCCTGCACGACAGCCTCGTCAATTATCTCGGCAATAGCCGGCCGCGCATGCTGCTGTGCCTGCACGAGGAAAGCGCGGTCGCGTTGGCGCATGGCTGGGCCAAGGTGACGGCGCGGCCGCTCGCGGTGATTGCGCACGCCAATGTCGGGCTGATGCATGCGACGATGGCGATCTTCAACGCTTGGTGCGACCGCGTGCCGATGATCGTGCTCGGCGCGACCGGCGCCGTCGATGCGGTGCGCCGCCGGCCGTGGATCGAGTGGATCCACACCGCGCGCGACCAGGGCGCATTGATCCGCAATTACACGAAATGGGACGATCAACCCTCCTCGATTGGCGCGGCGCAGGAGGCGATCCTGCGCGCCAACATGATCGCGCAGACCGCGCCTTGCGGCCCGGTTTACATAAACCTGAACCTGGAACTACAGGAAGACGAGGTCACAGCCGCGCCGCCGCTGCCCGATGTTGCCCGCTTTGCGCCGCCAGCGTCGGTCGAGCCGGCCGGCTCAGAGCTGCGTCGGGCGGCCGAACTACTCGCCCGCGCCGAGCGTCCGGTGATCCTTGCCGGGCGCTGCTCGCGCGACCCGGAGGCGTGGCATAAGCGCATCGACCTCGCAGAGGCGATCGGCGCGCGGGTCATGACCGACCGCAAGGCCGGCGCCGCGTTCCCGACCGACCATCCGCTGCACGCGGCGGGTCCCGCCACATCCTTGTCACCGGCCGGAGCGGAGCTGGCCGCGGCAGCCGACGTCATCCTGAGCCTCGATTGGATCGACCTGGCCGGCACATTGAAGGCCGCGTGCCGCGGCAAGGCTCCGGCTGGCAAAGTGATCCAGGTGTCGGTCGACCAATATGTCCACAATGGCTGGAGCATGGACTATCAGGGTCTGCCGCCCGCCGATGTCTATCTGCTCGCCGAGCCTGAGGCGGCGGTGCGGGCGCTGTTGGCCGAAGTCAAGCGACTGCGCCCGAACGCGCCGTCCTTGCCGCCACCGCGCGAGCGGCGCGGCCCGCCGCCTTTGTCTGCGCTCGAGACTGCCTCGATCGTCGAGGTGCCGCTGTTGGCGACGGCGCTGAAGCAGGCGCTGGGCGGAGCGCCGGTCTCGATGATCCGATTGCCGCTCAGCTGGGGCGAGCATCTGTGGGACTTCCGCCATCCGCTCGACTTCCTCGGCGCCGATGGCGGCGGCGGCATCGGCTCGGGGCCGGGCATGGCGGTCGGCGCGGCATTGGCGTTGCGCGACGGTGAGCGCCTGCCGGTCGCGGTGCTCGGCGATGGCGACTACCTGATGGGCGCCACGGCGCTGTGGACGGCAGTGCGCAACTCCATCCCGCTGCTGATCGTGATCGCCAACAACCGCTCGTTCTTCAATGACGAATTGCACCAGGAGCGGGTCGCCCGCGAGCGCGGCCGGCCGGTCGAGAACCGCTGGATAGGGCAGGCGATCCGCGACCCTGACATCGACCTCGCCGCGATGGCGCGCGCGCAGGGCTGCACCGGCATCGGCCCGGTCGAGGACCCGCGCCGCCTCGTGGCGGCCCTCACCGAAGCCGTCGCCGCGGTCCGCGCCGGCCAGGTCTGCGTCGTCGACGTGCGCGTCGCCGCCGGCTACGATCCCGGCGCCGCCAGCGGCATCATGCAGCGCTCGGCCGACGGCGATTAACGGCGACCAATAGCTCTGTAGGATGGGCTGAGCATCCCGCGAAACCCATCTTAACGAGCACAAGGGATGGGTTTCGCTTTTGGCTCAACCCATCCTACGGGGCTACGGGGCTACAGAGCTTCGACGCCGGAAAGGGCTCGCGGAACGAGACGATCAGCTGTCGATGCGGCTTTCGGCTGGCCGGCCGAGCGCCGGCCACCTGCGCGCTATCCATTTGGCAAAGAGTTTCGCCGCGACGACGGCGAGCGACAGAGCGACCACCCAACGCGCCAATGTCAGTAAGGCCGGAACCGTGAGCTGCGGCCACGGGGTCTGCCACAACACCTCGCCGCGTTGCACCATCCACTGCCACGCGATATTGGCGATAATTGCCGACAGTACGATGATCCCCATTCGCCCAGCCATGCGGCCGCGGAATAGAAGCGCGAGCGCCGGCACGAAGAGGCAGAGAACGGCGAGCTGGCCGATTTCGATGCCGACATTGAAGGAGAGCAGCGACACCAGCAGGTTCGAGCCGGCAAATTGCAGCTGCTCTTTGAGCACGTCGGCGAACCCGAAGCCGTGCACCAGACCGAACAATCCGGTGATGATCCACCGCTGGTTGACATTGGCGCCGATGATGTTCTCGATCGCCATATAAAAGATCGACGCCGCGATCGCTGCTTCGATGAACGGCGGAAACCAGGTCCCGATCGGCGCCATATTGTACGCGGTACCGATCAAGGTCACGGAATGCCCCAACGTAAACGCCGTGATTATCGGGATCAGCGCAGTGATCCGGCGAAACGGGATGATCAGGCACAGCAGAAACAGCAGATGGTCGATGCCGCTCAAAATATGCTCGATGCCGAGCTTCACGAACCCGGCGGATGCCTGGTACCACGTCGGATCGAGCGCGACGCGGCCGGATGCGCCCGTGATCATCATCGCCCGACTGGGTTCGCCGAGCGGGATAAAGCGAATTGTCAGCTTGACATAATCCCCGAGCTCGGCGCCGATGGTCGTCTCGATCGAAAACAACGATTTGGGCGAGGAGATCGGGTAAACGAAATGGGCGTCCAGATAACCCTGCTCGAAAGCAATGACGGTATCGGGCGCCAATGGCTCGGCCACCTGCGCGACCGCCCAATCGTAATCTTCGAACGAGCGATCCGCGAGCGGCGCCAGCTGCCCGGTGGCGCTCGAAGGCACGAGGCGAACATTGTTCTCCCAAAGCTGAAGAGCGCTGGCCAGACCTTTGAGCGCGGTTTCGACGGCGGGCCTTGACGCCTCGATCTTGTATTGATCCCCTGCCAGAGGAAACGGCACGCCGCGCAACAAATCCAGAGGTACGCGGACAACGAAATCGAGCTGACGGGCCTCGACTTTGACAAACCCATTCATGATCCGGTCGAGCGGCAGATCGTGAGCATTCGCCAGGGGCAAAACGAGGGCCGTCTGGCACAGCCAGACGGCCCCACAGCAGATCCAGCGCTTCAACATCGGTGATTCTTTCCAGACCAGTGGCAGCGGCCAAGAAGCGCCGCTTCTCGGCCGCTGGAGGCGCTTCTAGTGGCTGGACCTAACTTGCACGAACTTCTGAATGCGGCGGCCGGTGATCGTTTCGGCAAGGTAGATGTTGCCTTTCGAATCGACGGCAGCCGTGTGGCTGTACGCGAAGTGACCGGCATTGTGACCCGGGCACGGGATAATTCCGCAGACGCCGAGAGCCCCGAACACGGTCGCCGTCGCCTTGTCCATCAGCCAGACGTTGTCATTGTTCAAATCGACATTGACGATCGTATTCTGGCTGGTCGGGCTCTTGGTCGCGAGATAGTCGATATTCGGCCAGAAATCGATGTCGGACGATCGCGTCGTGAGGGAACCCAGAATAGCGGCGGCGTCTTCCGGGGTGGCATTCTGGAACGCGTTGTTGCCGATGACGGGGACATTGCTAGGGGGTGTCTGGCCGGCATTCAAGCCGATATTGATTATTTTCTTCGGCAGGCACAGAGGTTCCGGATTGTCGGTCGTTGACGCGCCGCCACAACCGCGGTCGAACACCTGAATTCGGCTGTTGGGGCGGTCGCAGGCATAGACATAGCCGTCATTGCCAAGGACGATGCAATGCGGGTGCCCGCCGCCGGTAGCTCCGAACGTCCCGGCGGGGCACGCCTGGCTGTTGCTCGCCACGCCGTTGATCACGCACGTCGTGCCCCATTGGCGATTGTAAGTGTAGGTCTTCCCTCCGTCGGTGGTCGTGTAGACGACGATGCGGTGATTGCCGTATCCGTCGGCAATGTAGACGCTCCCCGGCGTGCCGGTGACTGGATCGGGCAGCGGGTCAACCGCCATATCCGGGGGTTCGTTCAGCAGGTTATGACTGGTGTTGAGGTCGTTCGTCTCGCCACACGAGCTGAACGGGTTGGAGCTTGTCGGAGTGCCGTCGCACATTCCCTTCGTGCCGATCTGGGCGACAAACGTCGCCGCCTCCTGTTGCGAGTTGGCGGTAGCGGGGTTGTATTTCTGAACGATGCCGTCGCCGTTTCCGCCGAGCCAGACGTACCCCTGGTAATCGACATAGCAGCCATGCGCACTATGCGGCAGGTAAGCCGCGTACCCGTAAGCCGGACCCGTTTGGATCAGGCTGGGGTTCCCCCAACCGGCGACCACATTGCCGTCACTGTCGAATGCAACGACCGGGGGGGAGGGGATCGCACCACCTGCGGTGGCGTCGTTCCCGTTTATGGCGCCTCCTTGATTTCCCTGAAGCACACCATTTACGGTTACGCCGACCTCCCATCCGCGGTTGAAAGTATAGACGTTATCATGCTGGTCGATGCAGTTTCCGGCGACCTCACCTTGCACCCAGGTGTGCGCCTTGCCGTCAGCCCCGACAGGTGCCGGCAGTGGCTGGGGCCAGGACGCGTCCACCGCAAACACCGGTTGTCGACTGCCACTACTACTACCATCAGCTAAAGACTTCCCCGCGGCGATCGCAAGCGCGATCACGGCGACCATTACACCACCGATGTAGGTATACTTTCCCGTCTTCATGGCTTTCCTCCGAAGGGGCAGCACTCTTTATTACGGTGGCTGCCTCTATTCTGGCGGTTTTATTTGTATCCGCGCTGGCCCTCTTTTAACTAATGCGCATGGTTAAAAATACTCCGCTCGGCTGGCGGACGTCAATGAGACAGCGTTAATTTTATTTTATCGACCTGCGCCGGGCCGCAGCGCGTCACAATAAAAGCGAGCGTCCGGCTCGCTGGGAGCCGGGCGCTTGATGCTCGAAATTCAGGCTTGGTGGAAGACGAGCGTGCGGATCTCGATGCTTTCGCGCGGGCGCGCGTCGGGAGGTGTCGTCGGGTCAGTGAACGAGGTGTGCGGCATGAAGCGCGCCGGGATGTCGGTCTTGGTGTCGGCGATCTTCAAGAGCAGCGCCTCGTCCCGCCGCATTTCAGGCACGTAGTACCACTGGTGCGCCGGGTTGTATTTCACCGAATAGGTCTCGCCGACGCGGTGGCGATACACCAGGTCCGACGGCACGAGGTCATCGGCAGCGAGAGTGCGTGAGTCGCACACCGCCAGTGGCGCATCCTGCAATGGGCTGAACAGCGGGCGCCACAGATTGATGACTTGGACGCGGCCCTTCAGCAATTCTTCGGCCTCGTCGGGCAGGAGGTCGCGCACCCGCTGCGGCCCCGAGTTCGCTGTGTGGTCGACATGGACGCGGGTCGCCGGCTGGCGCGGTCCGCTGGGCGCACGGTCCTTCAGTCCGGTAACGCGGCGGCGCTGCAGATGGTCGAAGATGAATACGCGGCTGCCCCCGGTCACCTGTTTGATGACACGCTCGGCTTCGGGATAATAGACCCGGCGAACTTCGTCGTCGTCCCAGAAATCCTGCACAGCGCTGCGCTGCTCGACGAGCGCGAAGCCCTGCGTATCGAGCGACATGTCCGATGAGATCGGTCGCATGTCGTGGATACGCATCTTGTGCGGATCGTAGGTCATGTTCGAACGCTCGCCCATCTCATAGGCGTAGTAACGCGGCCGCTCGGTCATCGGGCCGAGATAGTTCAGCTCGGCCTCGACATAGGGCAGGCTGTCGACGTTGCTCATATTTCCGTCCTCCTTAGTGGTCAATGATGTCGAGGGCTCAGAAGATCGGGAATCTATAGTACTCCGGCGGCGGGACATCGCGGTTGGAGTGTGGCGTCGGCCGCGTTACAGCCAATATAGCGCGGCGCACCCAATTGCCGATAGTGCTGCCGGCAAGCGTCAACACGATCATTACTCCCTCCAAAACGGCTTGTTGCTGAGGAATTCGGCATCCGCGCGGCTGAGCCCGATATCCTTCAGCATCCTGTCATCGAGCGCGGCGAGCTCCGCGCGCTCGTGCGTCCGCCGGCGCCATTTTCGGATCGTCGCGAAAAAGCGGTTGCCGGCGTCGCTCAACGCGTGGATGGCGTTGTGCCGCCCGGCGCGATACTGAGGCTGATGCCAATGGATGGCGGCCATATGAAATCTCCTAATGTGTGCGAGCATAGAAAAAGCACTCGCCTGAACTTCACGTTTGTGCAAATGGTAGCCATATGCCTTCGCGACAAACGAGAGTTTCTCAGAGCCGGCTTAGATTTTCTCATCCGTGATGAATAGCCATCTGCCGCCCTTGAGTGCGCTGCGGGCCTTTGAGGCGGCGGCCCGCCATATGAGCTTCAGCAAAGCCGCCGACGAACTGCATGTGACGCCGGCGGCAATTAGTCACCAGGTCCATGCCTTGGAGGAGGATCTGGGGGTCAGGCTGTTTCACCGGATGAACCGCTCGATCGAGCTGACGGCCTCGGCCCGGATCCTATTACCCGGCTTGTCGGAGGCGTTCGCCGGCATCCAGTCCTCGGTCAGGCGGTTGCGGGCACATAACGACACCGGCACGTTGACCGTGACGTCGTCGCCCTCTTTTGCCGCCAAATGGCTTGTGCTGCGCCTGCACCGGTTTCACGAGCAACATCCCGAAATCGACGCGCGGATATCGGCGACGGACGAGGTCGTTGATTTGACCAAAGGCGACTTCGACATCGCCATCCGCTACGGCGGCGGGAAATACCCCGGCCTCGATGCCGAGCTGTTGTTCACCGACGAGGTGTTTCCGGCCTGCAGCCCGCAGCTGCTGACCGCCGGTCCGCCGCTGCGCACCCCCGCCGATTTGTCGCGGCACACCCTCATTCACGACCTTGCGGTCGAGCGGGACCCGCTGGTGCCGACCTGGCCGATGTGGCTCAAGGCCGCCGGGGTGCACGACGTCCCGGCAGCGGCCGGCCTGACCTTCAACAACATGCATCTATCGCTCGATGCGGCGATTGCCGGACACGGCGTCGTGCTGGCCTACAGCAACATCGCCGCAGCCGACCTAGCCACCGGCCGCCTCGTCAGACTGTTCTCGCTCGCGCTGCCCGACCACTTCGCCTATTACATCGTCACCGCACCCGGCTCGCTCGAGCGGCCCAAAGTCCGGGCCTTCCGCAACTGGCTGCGGCAGGAGGCCGACCGGTAGCCACACTCCTCGCGGCCTGCTAGCGTAGCACCAGATCGACCCTTTGGCTGGAGGGACACAGATGCAGTTTGGCTTTGGCGCGCCGGTCAGCGGACCGCTCTCGACACCAGACAATCTTGCGCGCATCGCCGCCGAAGGCGAGGCGATGGGTTACGACTACACGACGATCAGCGATCACGTCGTGATCCCGCGGGATATCGAGGCCAAGTACCCCTACAGCGACACCGGCGAGTTCCCGAGCCGCTCGCGCGGCGACCGTCATGAGCAGCTGACGGCAGTTGCATTTGTCGCCGGCAAGACCTCGCGGCTACGCCTCGTGACCTCGGTCACCGTCGTGCCGCACCGTCCCGCAGTGCTGCAGGCCAAGATGCTGGCGACGATCGACGTGTTGTCGAACGGCCGGCTGACTTTCGGCATCGGTGCCGGCTGGATGAAGGAGGAGTTCCAGGCACTCGGCGTCCCGCCATTTCCCGAGCGCGGTGCGGTCACCGACGAGTACCTCGATGCGTTCCGCGAGCTTTGGACCAAGGACGATCCGCGCTTCGAGGGACGCCACGTCAAATTCACCGACATGCTTTTCGAGCCGAAGCCGGTGCAGAAACCGTATCCGCCTATCTGGGTCGGGGGCGAGAGCGGCCCGGCCCTGCGCCGCACCGCCCGGATCGGCGACGCGTGGTATCCGATCGGCACCAACCCGCAGCACCGGCTCGATTCGATGAGGCGTTTCCAGGCCGGCGTCGAACGGCTGCGCCGGCTGACCCGCGAAGCGGGACGCGACCCGTCGAAAATGGGTCTTGCCTACCGCATCACGAGCGTGGGTAAGGCACTGCCCGATCGCGCCGACGATGGCGAGCGCCGGCTGTTCTCCGGCGAGACAGCAGACATCGTCGCCGATTTGCGCGCGTTCCGCGATTTCGGGGTCGGCTATGTCGATTTCAACTTCGACGGCACCACCGCTGACGCGATGCTCTCGAATATGCGGCGTTTCCGTGAGGATGTGCTGGCGAAGATTTGAATGGTGTTAGCTTGTCATTGCGAGGAGGCAAAAGGCCGACGGAGCAATCTCGGCCCCGCTGGCGCACTCGCGCGCGAGATTGCTTTGCTCCGCTCGCAATGACAGCTCCAAATCCGGATGTCGCGAATTCTTGGTGGAGGAGCAGCCGTTGTTGAAGCTCGGATACAAGGCGTCGGCCGAACAATTCGGACCACGCGAGCTGTTGGAGTTTTCCTGCCTCGCCGAGGACGTCGGGTTCGACTCGGTGTTTGTCAGCGACCACTTCCAGCCCTGGAAACACACCGGCGGCCATGCGCCGTTCTCGTTTGCCTGGCTGGCGGCGCTCGGCGTCAAGACGCGGCGCGTCGAGATCGGCACCAGCGTCGCGACACCGACCTTCCGCTACCATCCCTCAGTCGTCGCGCAGGCGTTTGGCACACTGGGAGCAATGTTCCCCGACCGTGTCGTGCTCGGCGTCGGCACCGGCGAGTCGTTGAACGACGTGCCGGCGACCGGCATGAAATGGCCCGGGTTCAAGGAGCGGCAAGGCCGGTTGCGCGAAGCGATCGCGTTGATCCGGCGGCTTTGGAGCGAGGAGCGGGTGACGTTCGAGGGCCAGTATTACCGGACGCTGGCCGCCACGATTTACGACAGGCCGGAAAAGCCGGTGCCGATCTGGCTCGCCGCCTCGGGACCGACCGCCGCTGCGATGGCCGGCGAACTGGCAGACGGGTTCATCTGCACGAGCGGGAAGGGGGAGGCGCTCTACCGCGACACCCTGCTGCCGAAAGTCGAGGAAGGGTTGAAGCGCGCCGGCCGGCCGGGCAGCAGCATCGAGCGGATGATCGAGGTCAAGGTCTCGTTCGACACCGATCCGCAACGGGCGCTGGAGGACACCCGGCACTGGGCGGCGCTCGCGCTGACTCCGGAAGAAAAAATGAGCGTCGAGGACCCGCGCGAGATGGAGCGGCTGGCCGAAGCCTTACCGATCGAACGGGCAGCGAGCCGCTGGATTGTGTCTTCCGATCCCGAGGAGCAGCTGGCGCAGATCCGCCCCTATTTCGAGCTCGGCTTCACCCATCTCGTCTTCCACGCTCCCGGCCCCGACCAGGCTCGCTTCCTCGGGATCTACGCCGAGCAGGTCCTCCCGTTGCTGAGATCGAAACTCGGGTGATCATGATGCCAGACCCGGCTTGGCGCCTATCGTCGCCCCCGCGAAGGCGGGGGCCCAGGGGCTGCCGGTTCGGTCGCTTAGGGCTCGGGACCCCCGCTTTCGCGGGGGCGACAGAAAACGAAAGGTCCGTGGCGGAGAGCGATCCGGAATGCCTTCGCAGTTGACCCTAATCCCGCTGTGCGGCGTAAAGCTGGTCGAGCCGGGTGACGATCTCGGTGCGATTGCCGTCGCCGCGTTTGCGGCGAACGGATTGGTCCCGGAGCGCGATGACGTGCTGGTCGTGGCGCAGAAGATCGTCTCCAAGGCCGAAAGCCGCTATGTCGACGTGACGGAGGTCGAGCCTTCGGAACGAGCGATCGCGCTCGCCGCCAAGGTCGGCAAGGACCCGCGCTTTGTCGAGGTTGTGCTGTCCGAATCGCGACGCGTCGTGCGCCACCGCCCGGGATTGCTCATCGTCGAGCACCGGCTCGGCTTTGTGATGGCCAATGCCGGCATCGATCATTCGAACTTGCCGGCCATAGAGGCAGGCGAGCGGGTCCTCCTGCTGCCGGAAGACCCGGACGGTTCGGCGCGCGCGTTGCGCGGGCAAATCGGATGCTCGTCCGGGACGGATATCGGCGTTATCATCAGTGACAGCTTTGGCCGACCGTGGCGCAAGGGGACCGTCGGCGTCGCGCTCGGCGCTGCTGGTTTGCCGGCGTTCATCGACATGCGGGGTCATCCCGATCTCTTCGGGCGGGAATTGCTGGTCACCGAAACGGGGTTTGCCGACGAGATCGCCGCCGCTGCGGGGCTTTTGATGGGTCAGGCCGCCGAAGCCGTGCCGATGGTGCTGGTACGGGGGCTCGCCTGGTCGGCTCCGGAGGCACCCGCCGCCGCCTTGATCCGGCCCGCCCAGCACGACCTCTTCCGATGAGCGTGGTCGCGCTGTCGGGCGGGATCGGCGGCGCGAAGCTGGCCCTCGGCCTGTACCGTGTATTGCCCCCGGGGGAGCTGATCGTCGTCGCCAATACCGGCGACGATTTCGAGCATCTCGGGCTATCGATTTCGCCCGACATCGACACGCTTCTCTACACGCTCGCGAGGATCGACAACCCCGAGACCGGCTGGGGACGGCGGAACGAGACCTGGACCTTCATGGCGGCGCTCGAGACCCTCGGCGGCGAGACCTGGTTTAAGCTAGGTGACGGCGATCTCGCGACCCATGTCGAGCGCAGCCGTCGCCTCGCCGGCGAGACCCTCTCGGAGATCACCGACGATTTCCGCTGCCGCCTCGGCATCTCGGCGCAGCTGCTACCAATGAGCAATGACCGAGTCCGCACGCGCCTGCTGAGCGAGGAAGGCTGGCTCGATTTCCAGGATTACTTCGTACGGCGGCGCGCGGCGCCGGTCGTGCGCAAGATCGTTTATGCCGGGGCCGAGCGGGCGCAGGTTAACCCTGATTTTCTCGCCGCGCTCGCCCAGAACGATCTCGACGCGGTCGTGATTTGCCCGTCGAACCCGTTCCTCAGCATCGACCCGATCCTCTCCGTTCCCGGCGTCCGCGACGCGCTGCGTGCCTGCCGCGCGCCGGTCGTCGGAGTCTCGCCGATAATCGGCGGCAAGGCCGTTAAAGGCCCGACTGCAAAAATAATGGCCGAGCTCGGTCTGCCGGTTGATGCCGCCGCAGTTGCGCGGCATTACGAGGACTTCCTCGATGTCTTGATTACCGACGGCGGGGATGCGAGAGAGGTCGAGGGCATCGGTATTCAGGTGACCTCGAGCAATACCTTGATGCTGACCATCGAGGATCGCGAAGCCTTGGCGAGGGCGGTGCTGGCGGCGGCTGACCGAGGTTTTTGAGATGGGAGTGTGGGCGGTCGTGCCGGGGAAGGAGCTGGCTCAGGCCAAGGAGCGGCTGTCGCCCGTGCTGGCGCCCGAGCCGCGGCGAGCGCTGATGCTGGCGATGCTCGAGGATGTGTTGATAGTGCTGGCCGCGGCGCCCGGTCTCGCCGGGCTGGCGGTCGTAACGGTCGATGCTGCGGTGCGCGGCCTGGCGACGCGCTATGGCGCCCGCATCATCGAAATAGGCGCCCGCGACGGGCATACCGGTGCGGTCGCGGCAGCGGCGCGCCTCCTGGCCGAGGAGGGATGTCCCGGCATGCTGACCGTGCCCGGCGACATTCCGCTGGTGACGCCCGCCGAAATCGCGCAGCTTGTGGCGGCGCATGCTTCGCCGCCGGCGTTCACGATCGTTCCGTCGCGCGACGAGCGCGGCTCGAACGCGATCATCTGCTCGCCGCCCGACGCGGTGACGCTGCGCTTTGGCGAGGATAGCTTCTTTCCGCATTTGCGGGCGGCCAAGGCATGCGGCATTGATCCAACCGTATTGCGCCTGCCGGGCATTGCGCTCGACATCGATACGCCGGAGGATCTCGCCGCTTTCGCGCGACTGCCGTCGCCGACCCGCGCCCGTGCCGTGCTGGGCGGCGCCATAGGAGGCCAGTGGAATGACCTACAGCGAGGTGTTGGCGCGGGCTGAAGCGGGCCGGTCCTTGTCGCGGGCCGAGGCTGCGGCGCTCGCCGATTGCCAGGACACGCGGGGATTGATGCGGGTGGCGTCGGGGTTGCGCGACGCGGCGGATGGCGGCCTCGTGTCGTATTCGCGCAAGGTGTTCATTCCGCTTACCCAGCTGTGCCGGGATGTTTGCCACTATTGCACCTTTGCCCATCCGCCGCGCGCCGGCGAGGCGGCCTATCTGAGCGCGGAGCAGGTGCTTGAGATAGCCCGTGCGGGGGCGCAGGCCGGCTGTCACGAGGCGCTGTTCACATTGGGGGACAAGCCCGAGCTGCGCTACGCGGCAGCACGCGACGCGCTCGCGCAGCTCGGCTACGACAGCACGCTGTCCTATCTCGCCGAAATGGCGAAGCTGGTGTTGCGCGAGACCAGCCTGCTTCCGCATTTGAACCCGGGAGTAATGACGCGCGCCGACATCGACCGGCTGCGCAGCGCCTCGGTTTCGCAAGGCATCATGCTGGAGAGCGCAGCCGAGCGGCTGCGTCGCCGCGGCGGGCCGCATTTTGGTTCGCCCGACAAGGACCCGGCAGTTCGCCTCGAAACCGTCCGCGCCGCCGGCGAGGCGGCGGTGCCGTTCACCACAGGGATCCTGATCGGCATCGGCGAAACGCGCCGCGAGCGCATCGGATCTTTGCTGGCGCTGCGCGATCTGCACGACCGCTACGGGCATCTGCAGGAGATCATCGTCCAAAATTTTCGGGCCAAGCCGGGAACGCGAATGGCGCAGGCGCCCGAGCCGGATCTCGATGACCATCTGTGGACCATTGCCATCGCCCGGCTGATCTTCGGCGCGGAGATGAACATCCAGGCGCCGCCCAACCTCAATCCGGGCGCGCTCGCCGAGATGATCGCGGCGGGGATCAATGATTGGGGCGGGGTCTCACCGGTCACCCCGGACCACGTCAATCCCGAAAGGCCATGGCCGGCGCTCGACTGGCTGGCCGAGCAGACCGCCGCCGCCGGCAAAGTGCTGGTCGAGCGGCTGGCGATCTATCCGGCCTATGCACGCGATGTGGAGCGCTGGGTCGACCCGGCACTGCGCCCAGCGGTACTGCGAGCAACTGACGGGCAGGGGCTCGCGCGCACTGATGACTGGGTGGCCGGCTCCGGAACCGAGCCGCCGATCGAGATTGCCCCTCACCCCGACCCTCTCCCCGCAGGCGGGGCGAGGGAGGGGCGCGCGCAGCGGAAGGTTGAGGGGCAGCTGGCGTTGATCCTGGAGCAGGCAGCTGCCGGCGAAGACCTCAAAGAGGCTGATGTCGTCCAGCTCTTCGCCTCTCGCGGCGAGGATTTCGACGCGGTATGCCGGGCCGCCGACCGGCTCCGCCAACGGGTCAATGGCGGTGTGGTCAGCTATGTCGTGACCCGCAATATTAACTACACAAACATCTGCTATTTCCGCTGCCAATTCTGTGCGTTCTCGAAGGGCAAGCTCAGTGAGAACCTGCGCGGTCGCCCCTACGATCTCGACATCCTGGAAATCCAGCGGCGGGTGGAGGAAGCGTGGGAGCGTGGCGCGACCGAGGTGTGTCTGCAGGGCGGCATCCATCCGGAATATACCGGCGCCACCTATCTCTCGATTTGCCGCGCGATTAAGGAGTCGGTGCCGGGGATCCACATCCACGCCTTCTCGCCGCTGGAGATATGGCAAGGCGCCAAGACTGTCTGCCGTTCGGTCCCCGATTTCCTGCGCGAATTGAAGGCGGCCGGGCTCAGCTCACTGCCCGGTACTGCGGCCGAGATCCTCGACGACGAGGTCCGCGCCGTGATCTGTCCCGACAAGATCAAGACCGGGCAGTGGCTCGAGGTCATAGAGGCCGCGCACGCCGTCGGGCTGCGTAGTACAGTCACGATCATGTACGGGCATGTCGACCGGTACGAGCACTGGGCCCGCCACCTGCTGCGCATCCGCGCGTTGCAGGCCCGGACCGGCGGCTTTACCGAATTCGTGCCGTTGCCCTTCGTACCGATGGAGACGCCGATTTATCTGAAGGGCCGTGCGCGCCGTGGGGCGACCTACCGCGAGGCAGTGCTGATGCACGCCGTCGCACGCCTCGTGCTGCATCCGGTCATCACCAACATACAGACCTCGTGGGTAAAGATGGGCACCGGCGGAGCTGCGGCCTGTCTGAGGGCGGGCGCGAACGACCTCGGCGGCACCCTGATGAACGAGAGCATCACCCGCGCCGCCGGCGCGGTGCACGGCCAGGAGATGCCGCCCGAAAGCATGGAGGGGCTGATCCGATCATTGGGGCGCCTGCCGCGCCAGCGCACGACGCTCTACGCGACTGCCCCGGTCGAGCGTAAAGCCGCTTCATTTGGTGCCGTTCCGCTTACGGACCCGATCAATACGCCCGCCCGGCGCTACGATCGGCATCAGCAGAGTGCCGCCGCCGATTAGAATGTTCAGGGGAGGAAGAGCATGGAGATCGAGGCCGCGGTTTTTCGCAAGGTCCACGAGCCGCTGACGATCGAGGCGGTGGAGATCGACCAGCCGCGGGTGCGCGAGGTGCTGGTCCGCACCGCCGCCACCGGCGTCTGCCACAGCGACCTCCACGTCGTCGATGGGGTCGGGCGCTTCCCGCTCGACCGGCCGATCGTGCTCGGGCACGAAGGCGCCGGTGTCGTCGAGGCGGTCGGGGCCGATGTAACCTCGGTCAAACCCGGCGACCACGTCGTGGCTTGCCTCTCGGGATTTTGCGGCAATTGCGTGCAATGCCTTTCCGGGCACCCGAATTTGTGCACCGGCGGCCTCGTGACGCGCCCCGACGAGGCAGCACCGCGGCTCTCGCAGAAAGGCCAGCCCTTCCGGCAGTTCATCGGCATTTCGAGCTATGCCGAGAAGATGTTGCTGCACGAGAATTCGGTCGCGAGGATCGACCCCGAGCTGCCGCTCGACCAGGCCGCGCTGGTCGGCTGCGGCGTCTTGACCGGGGTCGGCGCAGCGTTGCGCAGCTCGGGGTTGGAGGCAGGCCAGACCGTCGCGGTGTTCGGCTGTGGCGGGGTCGGGCTGTCGATCGTCCAGGGCGCGCGCATCGGCGGCGCGCGCCAGATCATTGCCATCGACCAGTTCGTCACAAAGCGCCAGATGGCGATGCGGGTCGGTGCCACGCATTTTGTCAACAGCAGTGAGGACGACCCGGTCAAGGCGGTCCGCGCGCTGACCGGCGGCGCCGGGGTCGATCACGCCTTCGAGGCGGTGGGTAATGCGAGGCTCGTGCGCCAGGCAATCGAGAGCCTCGCGATCCGCGGCACCGCGACCATCGTCGGCGTGTTGCCGCCCGATGCGATGATCGAGTTCCCGTGGATGGCGATCCGCCCAGAATGCAAGGTGCAGACCTCGCGCATGGGCTCCAACCGTTTCCGCTTCGATATCCCGCTCTACCTCGATTTCTTCCGGCAGGGCCGCCTCGACCTCGACTCGATGGTCACCAAGCGCGGCCGCCTTGGCGACATCAACGAAGCCTTTCGCGCCATGAAAGCCGGCGAAGTCGCCCGCACTGTGCTTACCTTCGATTGAGGGGCCTTCCTACGCATTGAAGCCCAGACGTCATTCCAACCGGATTGGCCTTGACGTCACCAAGCTGGATAATGCTGTTCGCAGGCCTCGGCACGTGGACTGTTGCGCTTATAGCCCTTTTCGGAGACCTGATACGGTCCAGATGGAATCGGCCCGACCTGACTGTTGAACTCATCTCCGACGCCGGGGAACCGCAGCCCCAGATCATTCGGTGGCAAGATGAGGCCGGCACAACGAGGCAGCGAACGCGGGAGGCGCGCTATTATCGGTTGCGGATCACTAACCGGAACCGAAGAGGACCGGCTCACGAGGTCCATGTCGTTGTAGAGTCCATGACGCGACCGGGTCCTGGTGGTGGCGAGCCCATTATCGAGTTGCGAGGGCCAATACCTCTTAGGTGGGAACACGCCGAAGCATTCCCAGCTGTCAGGAACGTGGGTTCGCCAGTGATCGCCGATCTACTGGCGGTGACATCCGATCGAACGCTCGCGGTTCAGACCTCCCCCGCGACGAGAGATTATGTCCTGGGGGCAGACTTATTCATTACAGTAGTCGCCCGCTCGCTCGAACGAGAAAGCGCACCAGTTCAAATCAGGGCAGTATGGGATGGAGGCTGCGAGACCGAAATGAGACACCATCTCCGCCTCACGCGCGTAAATTAGGCGAAGGGGCGGCCGTGAGTTCACCCAAGCTGGAAGATTTCTATGTCGATCTCGCCGAGCGGCGAGTGGTTCACAAACCATCCGGAATCGAGATCGAGTTCTATGAATACACGAATGAGCAGGACTGGAAGAAATCCGACAGTGCCATGCTCAGGGATAATCCATTTTGGCCGGGAGACAGAGCTGAACTTGCTCGGGCGGCGAAAGAGACAGCTCTGGCGGCAGGCATGCGATCGCGAAAGCCGGTGAGGTAACCAATGCTTAAGACCTTGGCGACAGGGTATCACGGACTGCGATCAAAAGATCGTATCCGTGCCCGGTACGACGCGCGCCTTTCCAGGTGATAATTCAACGCGGCCCGCTCGGCGACATCAACGAAGCCTTCTGGGCGATGAAAGCGGCCGAAGCCGTCCGCACGATTCGTCTTTTTGATTAGCGGTCACGGGATCCGCCAGCCGGCCTTGGTGGCGAACTCCTCGAAGAAATTCAGATCGTAAGCACGCTCCGGCGACTGCCGGACCATTTCATCGATTTGGTGCGCGTCCTCGCCGACCAGGATGCGCCAGTTGTCGGCCTTGACCCCGTCGAGAATGATCCTTGCCGCCTCGGCAGCGCTCGTCGGCGCCTCCGCGCGAAAGCGCCGCTCGCGCTCGGCGACCATTTTCCGAATGTCGTCATCCGACAGGGCGGCGGCGTCTCGGCCCATCGAGGCGATGCGCGCCCGCGCTTGCGCGATCTGCCGCGCATCCATTGCGTCAGCCAGGTTGCCGCTTTGCAGCTTGCGCGAGTTGAGCGGGATCGAGGTGCCGATATGGCCGGGCATGACCACCGAGCATTTGATGTGCGGCGCATTGATCCTGAGATCGGTAATCAGCGCCTCGGTGAAGCCTTTCACCGCAAATTTTGCCGCCGAATAGGCGGTGTGCGGAATGCGCGGCCCGACCGACGCCCAGAAGCCGTTGACGCTGCTGGTGTTGACAATGTGGCCCTCCTCAGCCTTCTGCAGCATCGGCAGGAAGGCGCGGGCGCAGTTGTAGACCCCGCCCCAGCAGATATTGAACGTCCTCTCCCACTCCTCGCGGCCATGCGCGAGCATGCTGCCGCCGCCGCCGATGCCGGCATTGTTGAAGAGGAGATGGATCTTGTCGGTGGCATGGTGCGCGGCGACCTCGTCGCGAAATCTCTCGACCTGTGCCGCGTCGGACACATCGGCAAGATGCGCCGTGACCCGCAGGCCTTGCGGCAGCCCGGCCGCCTCGCACAGCCGCCGGGTTTCCGCCATCCCCCCTTCGGAGACATCGCACATCGCGACATTGCAGGCCTCAGCGGCCAGCTGGCGGACGAGTTCTCTCCCCATTCCCGAGCCGCCGCCGGTGACGACCGCGATCCTGCCCGCGAAATCCTTCATTCGCCGTCTCCTGGGTTGGCCGAATCAGCGCGGTGTCGATTTGCGGCTGATTTGCCCCGGCCACATCCGGTACTCTTAGGCTTCGTTGGGGAGGAGAGGCAATGCATTCGATCCGCATCGATCGTGGCAAGCGGCTGGCGGAGGAGCCGGGCTGCGGCCATAACCGCTTTCACCCGGACATTGCGCCGATCATCGAGGTCGGCGAGGGCGAAGAGGTGGCGCTGGAGACGCGCGATGCGCTCGACGGCCAATTGAAGCCGGGCACGACGGTCACGAGTTTTCCGTCGCTCGATGTCGGCGCCGTCCACCCGCTGACCGGGCCGGTTTTCGTAAAGGGCGCCGCTCCCGGCGACATTCTCGAGATCGAGTTTACTGACATCGTCGCGCAGCCGGTGGCGTTCAGCGCGATCATGCCGGGGCTCGGATTTCTGCGCGACGTCATGACCGAGCCGTTTCTGGTGCATTGGCAGATCCGCGACGGCTGGGCCACCTCCGCCGAGATACCGCGTGTGCGTATTCCCGGAGCGCCGTTCATGGGAGTCTCGGGCGTCGCGCCGTCGGCCGAGAAACTCGCGCATTGGACCGCGCGCGAGCAGCGCGTCATCGACGGTGGCGGTTTGGCCTTTCCGCCCGACGCCGCGGGCGCAGTGCCGCCGGGACCCTGCGGTCTCGCCGGTCTGCGGACATTGCCGCCGCGCGAGAACGGCGGCAATTTCGACGTCAAGCAGTTGACCAAAGGCGCGAAGCTCTTTCTCCCAGTCTTCAAGGAGGGCGGCCTGTTCTCGACCGGCGACGGGCATTTCGCACAAGGCGACGGCGAGGTCTGCGTGACCGCCGTCGAGATGGGCGCGACAGCCGTCGTGCGGTTCAAGGTGCACAAGGGCCTTGCGAATACCCGTAAGTTCACGGCACCCGTGTTTTCGCGGACGAGCTATTTTGCCGACCCGCGCTATGCCGCGCCCGAGCGCTTCCTCGGCGTCATGGGTATGCCGATAAATGCCGACGGCGAGATCGAGGCGGAGAACCTGACCTTGGCGTGCCGCAATGCCGTGCTCAATATGATGGAACTACTGCAGGAGCGCAGCTTCAGTCGCGAGCAGGCCTACGTCATCTGCTCGGTCGCGGTCGACCTGCGGATCTCGAATGTCGTCGACGTGCCGAACTACGTCGTCTCGGCATTGTTGCCTGAAGCGATTTTCGACGGGGATTGAGAAAGGATGGCGCGATGGCAAGGCTCCAACCGATCACCAGCAAGGACCAAGTTCCGGCCAAGGACCAGGCGGTCTTCGACTCGATTGTCGCGAGCCGCGGCGCGGTGCAGGGACCGTTCACGATGTTCCTGCATTCGCCGGAGCTGGCCGGGCGCCTTGCCCATCTCGGCGCCTATGTCCGCTTCGAGGGCTCGCTCGACATGCGCGTGCGCGTATTGGCGGCAATGACGGTGGCGCGCGAATTCGAGGCGGTCTACGTCTGGGGGGCGCAGACCGGCGGCGCCCGCCGTCTCGGCGTGCCAGAGGAGACTATCAACGCGATCCGCGAGAACCATTCGCGCGGCCTTCCGCAGGAGGATGCCGAGATCGTCGATTTTACTCGCCAGTTATTGTGCCGGCATCGAGTCGACGATGCCACATTCAGGAAACTGCAGTCGCGCTTCGGCAACGACGCTCTGATCCAGCTGACCGGTGCGATCGGCTATTACAGCATGCTGGCGATGACCGTTAATGCCTGCGAACTCGAGGCGGCGCCTGGCGCCGAGGTATTGAGAACCTGAGGGATCGGGATAGCGAGCCTGGGACGGACTTCGATCTCCCTACGCGAGCTTTCGGTCACCGGATCATCACGATCTCGACGCCGACATCCAAGCTTGCCCAAAGCCGGTCGGCCGTAACCACTCGGTGTCCCAGCTTATCACCCAGAGCTAAACAAGCGCGATCGCCGAGCGACAAGCCGGCATGGCGGGTTGCGGAGCGCATTCGGGCAGCCGTGCGCGCCTGAGGCCCGTCGAAGGGAACGACGTGCAAATCCATCGCGGCTACTGCTGCATCCGCTTGCGCGTCGTTTAGACCATCATCGTGCAGCTTCGAGAGGACCTCGCAAAGATTGACGGCGCTGACGGTCGCGCCAACGAGGAGGCGCGGATCGACATAGCCGAACTGTTCATTCTTCAGTGCCGCGAGTATCGCGGAAGCGTCGGCGACGATATCGTCCTCATTCACGCGCCGCCTCGTCGCGCCGCTCAGCAATCAGTTCCGCTACCAGATCGCGAGACCCGGAACTATAGCGAGCAACAATCCGCTGCGCTTCTCTCAATGCTTGTTCCTTGGTGCGTATGCGAAGTTCCCCTTCTCCAATCGTCTCAACGATCAACTCGTCTCCAGGCTTCAAACCCGCGGCGGCGCGACATTCCGCCGGGATCACAATGCGGCCTTGCTGGTTAATCCGAGACCTGCCCTGCATGACATACCACCGCCCATCTGTCATAATGTTCCCTATATGGCATTTCGGATGCCGTAAGATAAGAGGAGCGCCGACCGATGCTGACCACCACCCATGACATGATATTGCCGACCGCGATTACCGGGTCGTATCCGCGCCCGTTGTGGTACGACACGAGCCTTTCCGGGCGCTCGTTCAAATCGGCGCTCGGCGATTCTTTGTTCCGAGAGCAGTATCTCGACGCCGTCGCGGCAATCATCAATGCGCAGGAGGCCGCCGGGCTCGACATCGTCACTGACGGCGACAGCCGGTTCGACCTCGCGATCGGCGGCAAGTCGTGGTTCTTCTATCCGATCGAGCGGTTGGGCGGCATCGAGGGCCACCGCAGCACGTCGCAGGGCTGGATGGCGCGGCACGATATCCGTCCTGGCAAGATCCTGTGGGAAGTGCAGGAGGCCTATCAGCCGGCGATCGTCAAGGAGAAGCTCAGCCGCGGTGCGCTCGAATACGCCGCGCTGTGGCAGATTGCCCAGCGGCTCAGCAGTCGCCCGGTCAAGTTCGGCGCGATCTGCGCGCCGGCCCTGGCGAGCATGCTGTGGAACGAACATTACCCCGACAACCGGGCGATGATTCTCGACCTTTGCGATATCATGAACGCCGAATTCCGTGAGCTCGCCGCTGCCGGTTGCCCGGTGATCCAGGTCGAGGAGCCGCGCCATCACGGGCTGACGACCCGGCCCGACTGCACCGATGCCGAGCTCGAATTCCAGACCGAAGCCTTCAACCGCCAGCTCGCCGGCGTCGATGCCGAGATCTGGGTGCACACCTGCTGGGGTAACCCCAACCAGCAGCGGGTCTATTGGGAAGTCCCCAGCTACGAGCGCGCATTGCCCTATCTGTTGCAGCTCAATGCCGACGTCATCACCTTCGAATGCGCCAGCAACGACGGCAAGGACCTGCCGCTGTTCGGCAAACACCAGACCGACAAGAAGATCGGCATCGGCGTCGTCAACCACTGCAACACCGTCGTCGAGCCGGCCGAGCACGTCGCCGCTCTGATCCGGAGGGCGCTCGAATACATCCCGCCCGAGCGGCTCGTCATCACGACCGATTGCGGCTTTGGCCGCGAGGGCCTCTCCCGGCGCATCGCCTATTATAAATGCGTGGCGCTCGTCGAAGGCACCAACATCGTGCGCCGCGAACTGGGCCTCCCCGAAGCCCATATCCGCGCCGCCGACCCCAAACTCTA
>Ga0126383_10000353_pt1 | contig 24881 bp, 21 predicted proteins | sample PanSoiMetPlot_35_FD_96882 | JGI IMG/M metagenome (GOLD analysis project Ga0126383, IMG submission 96882) | Tropical forest soil microbial communities from Panama - MetaG Plot_35 | ecosystem: Environmental > Terrestrial > Soil > Tropical forest > Bulk soil | place: Panama | collected 2016-02-17
ACCGGCATCAAGGAAATCAAGCAGGTCATGGCGGATGCCGACCGCGCCCGCCAGTACGGCACGCGCACCATCGTCTTCATCGACGAGATCCACCGTTTCAACAAGGCCCAGCAGGACGCCTTTCTCCCCTACGTCGAAAAAGGCAGCATCCGGCTGATCGGCGCGACCACCGAGAACCCTTCCTTCGAAATCATCTCCGCTCTGCTGTCCCGGAGCCGCGTTTACGTCCTCGAGCCGCTTACCGCCGAGCAGATCGTCCTGCTCCTCCGCCGCGCACTCGACGACAGGGAACGAGGCCTCGGAAGGTTCGAGCTGCAGGCGTCCGACGAAATCCTCAAGAAGATCGCCGCCTACTCGAGCGGAGATGCCCGCAACGCCTACAACGTCCTCGAGGTCGCGGCGCCGATCGCCCGTGATCACTCCGGCAAGGAAAAAGGTGCCGTCATCACCGATGACATCGTGCAGGACGCATTGCAGAAGCGGGTGCTGCTCTATGACAAAACCGGCGAAGAGCACTACAACCTCATCTCCGCCCTGCACAAATCCGTACGCAACAGCGATCCTGACGCTTCCCTTTACTGGCTGGGGCGCATGCTCGAAGCCGGAGAGGATCCACTTTACATTGCCCGCCGCGTGGTGCGCATGGCGGTCGAAGACATCGGACTCGCCGACCCCGGCGCCCTCCCGCTCTCGATGGCGGCGCGCGATGCCGTTGATTTTCTCGGCATGCCGGAAGGCAATCTCGCCCTCGCCCAGGCCGTCGTCTATCTTGCTGTCGCGCCAAAGTCAAATGCGCTCCTCACCGCCTATGCCACGGTGCAATCGGATGTCGAACGCACCGCCGCCGAACCCGTGCCCCTCCACCTGCGCAACGCCCCCACCGGCCTGATGAAGGGCCTCGGCTACGGAAAGGGCTACCAGTACGCCCACGACCTTGAAGAGAAGGTCGCCGACATGCAGTGCCTGCCGGACAACCTGCGCCACCGGATCTACTACGAGCCTACCCAGGAAGGCGTCGAAAAACGGATTGCCGAGCGCCTGGGAGAGCTCAAACGCCGCCGCTCGGCCGGTGAAAAGGACCCTTAGCGGCTTTCTTGGCGCCCTTCGCGTCCCTTACGGTTCAGCGTTCTTGCAGGCCCGATAAAGAGAACCGCAATCTTACGGCAAGACATCCGAAACCACGTCGGCGCAATATCTCTATCCATTGCGGCTTCGAGCCTCAGACCGAGGTTCGCGGTGTCGCGGTTTTCCTCGCGCGCTTTGCGGTTAAGAGGTCTTGCAGCCCGATAAACAGAATCACAATCTCACTCCATTACATCTAAGCCTAAGGTAGAGCAATTCCTGTATACATCGCGGTCTAGCGCTTTCAACGGAGCTTCGCTATGTCTACGCCTCCGGCCCTCACCGCTTTCGAGCAACCCACGCTCCAGCGCTTCCCCCACGAGCAGGTACAGGATTTCCTCAAGCTGCAGCGCGCCGCCCAGAAGATCACCTCCATCCTGGATCTTGACCAACTGATCGACAAGATCGTCAACGACGTCGCCCGCTCCTTCGGATGCGTCGAAGCCAGCGTCTACCTGCATGATGAAACCCGCTCCGAAATGACCCTCGCCGGCGTCTGCGGCTGCACGGTCAACCACAAGGGTCTCTGCTTGAAGGTCGGCAAAGAGGGTATGGTGGGCTACGTCGCTGGCACGGGACAGATGCGCTACGCGCCCGACGTCTCGAAAGACCCCTATTACGTGCCGTGCGAAACCGAGGTGCGTTCCGAAGTCGCCATCCCGCTAACGGTGGATAACCGCCTGGTAGGCGTGTTCTGTGCCTCCCATCCCGATCTCGACGCTTTCCCGCCCGAGCAACTGCGCCTGCTGCAGGCGCTCTGCGGACACGTCGCCGTCGCCGTCAACAACGCCCGCCTGCTTCAGAAGGAGCGCCGGGAGCGGGAACGCATGGATCGCGAAGCCGACGAAGCCCGCCAGATCCAGCAGTCGCTGCTGCCCCGCAGTTCGCCCTTCATCCCTGGCATTGCCGTCGCCGGCGTCTCCGTGCCGGCTGGCGCTGTCGGCGGAGACTGGTACGATTTCATCCCGCTCGAAGACGGACGCTGGGCACTGGTCCTGGCCGATGTTTCCGGCAAAGGCACCGCCGCGGCCCTGCTCATGTCGGCCACGCGCGGCATGGTGCGCTCGCTCGCCTCCAGCTGCAGTCCCGCGAACGTGTTAACCAAGCTGAACCGCCTGCTGGTGGACGACTTTCCCAATGGGCGCTTCGTGACCATGATCTATGCGGTGCTCGATCCCGCGAGCCGCACGCTCACCTTCTCGAGCGCCGGGCATCTGCCGCCGCTCCTGATGGACCAGGCCGGAGCGCGCTACGTCGACAGCGAGAAAGGCCTGCCGCTGGGATTAACCTATAGCGAGTATTCGGAAAAGAAGGTCTCTCTGCCCGCTGATTCACGAGTGCTGTTTTACAGCGACGGCATCACCGAAGCTACCAATCCACATCACGAGGAATTTGGCGCCGAACGGCTGCGTATCGAAGCCCAGGCAGTGGACGCCTGCCCCGAAAAGCTGATCGACACCGTCCGCACCTACGTCAACGGCCACGGCCTGCAGGATGACGCCACCGCTATTCTGATCAAGGCCTGAAAGTCTCCGCACGAGGCAGGACGGGCGACTCCGCCCGTCCCATGTGAAGTGTGAGGACGCCTATCCCTAAAGTAAGCGAAGATCTACCTGAACCGCGCCCGGTGCTCCTGCAGAATACACTGATCCATCACCACGAAAATTCCCGCCTGGCGCGCCTTTTCCGCAGCTTTTTCGTCGATCACGCCTTCCTGCATCCAGATGGCCGGCACCTTCAACCGAATCGCCTGGTCCACCACCTCGGCGACTTTGTCCGACCTCCGGAAGATGTCGACGATATCGATCTTCAACGGCACCTCGAGCAGCGAGGGATACGCATCTTCCCCCAGCGCTTCCTCGATCTTCGGATTGACCGGAATGATGTGGTAGCCCTGCGTCTGCAGGTAGGCAGCCACGCCGTGGCTGGGCCGCAAAGGGGAATTGGAGAGTCCCACGACCGCAATGTTTTTAGCCCGCTTGAGAATGTCCGTGATAGGGTCGGTATGCGCGAGAGAGGCCATTTGCGCCTATTGTAGCGCGTCGTCCGCAAAAAGCGACGCCCGGTAAGCCCACGCAGGCAGAGCCGCATCGGCTGGTCCCCCGAGCCGAGCGATGCCGCTGCCCTACTCCGTGCCCATTAGAGAAGCAGCTCCATTGCGCCTCAGGAACCACGCAGAATCCCGGGCGAGGAACATAACACGCGGCGAAGCTGCGTCTTTACGCAACGAACTTGCCCTAATCCATACGCCTCTTGGTCGTATCCGACTTCTGCCTGAACATCTTGGTGGCCAGCTTGCGCACCGTCTCCGACACCTCCTTGTTGCCGGAAAGGTTTCGCAGGTCGTGCACCAGCAGGTTCTTCATCAACCCGAGGGAGATGTCGAGTGGAGTGCGCGGATTGAACACCAGGTTACGAACGATGCCGTAATGCTTGACGTAGCGCCGATTCAGCGGAATCTGCCGCAACACCGCCTCCAGCACGTTCTTCTGGCTGGCGAACTTCTCCACTTCCAAGTCAGAGATTTTGGGCGATTCCAGCACGGCCAGCGCGACCACCTTCGTCCCATCGCGGATCAGCAGTGACCGCTCTTCTTTGGTTCCCCTCATGGCCAGCTGAATACGGCCTTTGATATCGAGCTTGCTGATTTTCTGCAGCGCGCTTGCCCGCTCTTCTTCCGCTCCCAGATGCGATTTCTTCTGCACCGGCGCTTTCCTGGGGGCGGCTGGCGCCGCGGCAACAGGAGCCGCCGGAGTGGCCGGGGTCGTCGCAGCCGCTGGCGTTGCCGCCGGAGGCTCGTCCAGGTCCAGGGACAGATCCTCGTACACTCCGCCGATCGGTTGAAACGGCTTCTCACCCTCGGTCGCGATTTCCTTGGCGTTGGCGTTCAGGTAAGCGACCAGGCCTTCGTCGAGCACGGCGTCGGGACTTTCGTTCACAGTAGCGGCCGCGGCCGGGCTCTCCCCCCCGAGGGTGAAACCTTCGGCCACGAGCGGTGCCTCCACCCCGGCCGACTCGTCGACGGCGAGGTTCGAGTTCGACTGCAGAGCATTCAGAACTTCAGGCGTGGCTTTGACCCGCGGACTATTCAGCATCGCCTCCGCAACTTCGCGCGTGCTGCTGGCCGCCAGTGCGATTAGCGATTCTTCGCTGACCGAGGGATTTTCGAGCAGCAGCGGCAGCAGCGCGGGACGCAGGTTCTCCCCGGCAATCATGTAATCGAGCACTTCCTGCGGAGTGTGGGGATTCGCGGCGGCCTGTTTCGACGCATTCTCGTCCCACCCGGCCAGCGTCATGCGCGCCTGCATGCCGAAGACTTTGTTGTGCACCGCCAGGTAAACCAGGATCTCAATCGCCTCCGGCGCGGGCACGGAGAGCGCGCCCCGGGCCGCGGATTGCATCAGGGTCGCCGGAACCGCTGAGGCGCGGATCAGATCGATCATGCGTGACATCGGACGAGAGCCCCTGCTTACCAGATCAAGTCAAATAGAGACGTCATCCCGAGCGTAGCGAGGGATCTCGAGTGGGCTCGTTCGCGCAAGGTTACAGACTCGCCGCCACCTTTGGAATCACCTCAACTCTTCCGTTTTCTACCTGCGCCGGCAGCCGCTTCTTTCTCTAATTGGCGAACCACCCGCTCCAGCTCCTTCACCAGCCGGTTGGGTCGAGTTCGCCGGAACTCATCCGCCAAGGCGCGGTAATACCAAAGCGTACCATCCCGCCTTCCCCGAAAACGTTCCCAGATAGATTCCCCAACTTCGCGATAGTCGCGCAGGATGGTTCCCGCGTTGTGCAGTTTGTCGGCACAAGAGACCAGTCGCACTTCGGTATCTTCGCTGCGCAGGCGCTTCAGATACTTTCCCTTGCGCTCAAACCAGGGAGGTTTCGGTTCGGCGTAGCTGTCGGTGCAACCATCTACGATGTGCGCGACCCGCTTGCCAAAGCGCCGCTCGACTTCTTTTAGCATGGGCCGTCCGCCGCAATCTTCCACCACATCGTGCAGCAGGGCGGCAATCGCCAGATCTTCATCGCCGCCCGCCTCGAGCACGAGGCTGGCAACGCCCAGGAGATGGCCGACGTAGGGGATGTGGCTGGCTTTGCGTGACTGTCCGGCATGCTTGCGCGCGGCAAACAGCAGGGCCTGTTCGAAGCGACGGCCGAGCCGCAGAGTTCCATTTTGGGAATGAACGTTGCTCGCGGACATCGGTCACCTCCCGGGCGGTCTTCCCAGACATCCCTAAGCCCCAGGAAAACCACTGCGGCTGTTCTGACCGGGTACCACGTACCCGGTACTACTTCCCGTCCCTTCGCATGCGCAGGTAGGCGCCCATGAACGGCTGCAGATCGCCGTCGAGCACCCGGTCGACATCGCCAACTTCAGTTTTCGTTCGATGATCCTTCACCATGCGGTACGGCTGCAGCACGTAGGAGCGGATCTGCGAGCCGAAATCGATGTCCAGTTTCGAGTCTTCAATTTTTTTCGTGGCCTCACGCTTCTTCTCCATCTCGAACTCGTAGAGTTTCGAGCGCAGCATGCTCATGGCGCGTTCGCGGTTCTTGTGCTGCGAGCGCTCGTTCTGGCAGCTGGCTACTAAACCCGTGGGAATGTGCGTGATGCGCACCGCCGAGTCGGTGGTGTTGACGTGCTGCCCGCCCTTGCCGCTCGAGCGGTAGGTATCGACGCGCAAGTCCTCAGACTTGATGATGACTTCAATGCTCTCATCAATCTCCGGGGAGACGAAGACGCTGGCGAAAGAAGTATGCCGCCGTTTCGCCTGATCAAAAGGCGAGATGCGCACCAGGCGATGCACGCCGATTTCGCTCTGCATCATGCCGAAGGCATATTCGCCGTTGACCGCGAAGGTGGCCGACTTCAATCCCGCTTCTTCACCCGCCTGGTAATCGTAGAGCACGGTCTGGAAGCCCTGGCGTTCGGCCCAGCGCAGGTACATGCGCAGCAGCATGTCGGCCCAATCCTGCGACTCGGTGCCTCCGGCGCCAGGATGGATAGTCACGATGGCGTTGAGCGCGTCGTTTTCTCCGGAAAGCAGGCTTTCGGTTTCCAGGCGGTCGACCAACTCGCGCAGCGAGTCGATGTCGCGCCGCAAGTCGGCCTCGACGTTCTCCCCTTCGTGCGCTAACTCGAAGTAAGCATGGATGTCATCGCCGCGCCGAACCAGGTCGGCTTCGGTCGCCAACACGTGTTCCAGGCGCTTTTTCTCGCGCATGAGGACTTGCGACTTCTGGGGATTCGACCAGAGATTGGGGTCGGCAGCCTGTTTGTCGATTTCAGCTAGTTGTTGACGCAACTTGTCGGCGTCAAAGGTACTCCCGGAGGTCGCGAACCTTGTCTTTCAGTCCCGCATATTCCTGTTCCAGCTCTTCAACCATGACTATTCTCGTGTCCTCGGGTGGATTAAAAAGCGCGCGATGAGCGCGGCTAGAGAAATTATCGCACACAGGTATGCGAACCAATCGCCGTGACGGGTGTAAAAGGTGGTTACGTTATTGAGCGCGTAAGGCGCAACCAGCGTGGTCCGGACCTTGCGCGGAACACTGGCGACAATGCGCCCGTAGGGATCGATGGAAGCCGTGACTCCGGTGTTGGTGCTGCGCAACAGCCAGCGGTCGTTCTCGACGGCGCGCATGCGGGCCTGCTTGAGATGCTGCGCGTAGGCCCCGCTGTCGCCGTACCATCCGTCGTTCGAGACATTGACGAAGACTTCGGCGCCGTTGGCTGCCAGCTGGCGGATTTCATCGGGGAAGATCGATTCGTAACAGATGAAAATGCCGAGCTTGGTGCCTCCGGCATCGAGCGGAGCGCGCGAGGCGCCGGCAGTGAAATCTCCGACTTCTCTGGTCAATCCTCCGGCGAAGGCAAAAATTCTCTGGAACGGAAGGTATTCGCCGAACGGGACGAGATGCACCTTGTCGTAGCGCGCGATCCAATCTCCGGAAGGACTTACGAGCGCGGCGGAGTTGTAGTTTCGCGTGGGTCGGCCGGCGGTGGCATTGGTCACGCCGATGGCGCCTGCGACGACCCAGGCCTGCGATTGCCGGGCGATGTCGCTGATGGCCTGGCGAAAACTGGGATCGCCACTGATAAACGGCGCCGGGGATTCGGGCCATGCGATCAGATCGGGATGCCGGCCGGAAAGGAGCTTGGGTTCGAGACTGGCCAGGGTCAATTCCCGCAAGGTGTTGTCGAAGTAATCCTTGGTCCAATCGCTGCCTTCGAGGATGGGGATGTTCGCCTGCACGAGGAATGCCGTGCGATCGGGCGAGAGGGCGGGTCCCGGCACCCACAGTCCCGACTGCAGAACGATGGAGGCGAACACCGCGGCCAGCATGAGCTGCTTGCGAGCCCCGTGGCGCACCAGGAAGGCGGCGGCGAACGCCGTGTTCACCAGCATGATTTCAAATGACAGACCGTAGACGCCGGTGGCGGTGGCGATACGCGATAAGGGAAGGTTGTCGACCTGCGCGATGCCCAGCAAGTCCCAGGGGAATCCGGTGATGCGGGTGCGGGCCAGTTCAACCGCCACCCACGCGACGGGCGCGAACACCAGGACCCGCCGGCGCGAGTCGCCGTGGGCCAGCAGGCTGACGATAAGTCCGAAGGCGCCGTGGTACAGAGCCAGATAGAGGCAGAAAAGAATCAGGATGCCCAGGGCCGCGAACGTCTCGACACCGCCGTAGTGACGCATCACGCTGTAGATCCAGTAACAGGATCCGGCGTACCAGAGGATGCCGCAGACGTAACCCAGGAAAAAACCCTGCAAGGGGGTGGCGGGCAGGAGTTTGGGCGCGTCAGGGAGTTGCAGGGTATTGGGAAGGCGCGCCCGCAACAGGGCGACCAGCAGCGGAGCCACCGCGACCCACGAGAGCATGAACAGATTGGGCAGAGGAAAGATCAGAATCTGCAATGCCACCGAGAGCAGGACCAGCAGCCAGGCGTTGCGGTGGATGGAGCGCACAGGAAGAGAATATCAGGCGGCTCCGGGCTTTAGGCTCTGAGCTCAGGACCTTGGGCTCCGTAGAGACGCAGCTTGGCTGCGTCCTCTGTTCTTGCGGAATACGGAACGGTAATCACCAACAGATTTCACTGTCGCCGTTCGGGCGGCGGGGGCCATCTGCCCCTACGCGGAACTTCACGAACGCCACGATCTCCGGGGTGAGGTAGGGCGGCGGGTGGATGCGGAACACTGGGCGTCCCGCTACTGGTTTCAGGGATACTCTCTCCCACGCGGCGGTGTCGATTGAGTCATGCAGGATGACGCCATCGGCGCGGTCGAGGAATTCCTGGGCGGAGGCTTTGAAGTCCTTGGTTGCGGGATCGAGGACGGTGAGGTAAAGATCGGGCTTGATGAATTTCAGGATGCTATTCGATTCGGCGATCACGTTGGCGGCTTCGCGGAAGCGTTTCCGCAAACTAGGCACGGCTTCGGCCAGTCGGCCTTGCTGGGTGCGGACCCACCAAACTTTCTGCGCTCCGGCCGCCAGGAAGCGCGAAGTGTCGGACTCTCCGGTGCGGTCGTTCTCTTCCGTGATCTTCCAGGTGTGATCGGTGGTGGCGCAGTCGCAGGGTTCGCCATTGGCGCTGCAGATGCCGTGCCCGTACTGCGTGATCTTGAGCGCGGTCCAATGATATTCGGGCAGGGCGGCGATGAGGCCGGCGACGACGCTGGTCTTGCCCACGCTGCGCGAGTGCCCGCCGATGACAACGATGGCCATTAGGTTTTCTTTTTCGTGAGGCGCGCCAGCACTGCCAATTCTTTCAAATATTGGGTAATGGGACGCGCCGGGGTTCCCCAGAAGACTACGCCTTTTCCGCGGATGACCTTCTTGCTGGGGATGCCGCTCTGGGCACCGAGAATCGCTCCCGACTGGATGCGCACGTGGTCGGCGATCCCAACCTGGCCGCCGATGATGACGGCGTCTTCGACCACGGCACTGCCGGAGAGGCCGGTCTGGGCGGCGATGACGACGTCTTCGCCGATCTGCACGTTGTGCCCGACGTGGACAAGGTTGTCAATTTTCGTGCCGCGGGAGATGCGGGTGGCTTCAAGGGCGCCGCGATCGACGGTGGAGTTGGCGCCGATTTCGACGTCGTCTTCGACTTCGAGGCGTCCGATCTGGGGAAACTTATGGTACTTGCCTGTGGCCTTGTCGCGAACATAGCCGAAACCGTCGCTGCCCAGGACCGCTCCGGCATGAAGGATGACACGGTCGCCGAGGCGGCTGGCGGGGTAAATCGTCACGTTGGGATAAAGGCGGCAATCGCGTCCGATGCTGACGTCGGGGCCGATGACGCATCCGGCGGCGATCGAGGTCCCCTGGCCGATTTCCACATTGTCGTGGATGACGACGCGCTCGCCGATCTCGACGTTTCGTCCCAGGTTGGCGGTCGCATGTACGACCGCGGTGGGATGAACCCCGGCATGGAATGAGTCCGCGGGGATAAGAAATTCTGCGGCGCGGGCGAAGGCCAGGCGGGGCTGGTCGGTAATCAGCAGAGGTTTGGAGGTCTGGTGCGTTCCCGCGAAGCTGCCCACGATCACCGCGGCGGCGTTTGAATTCAAAGCGGCGGGAAGATTCTTCTCCTCTTCGACGAAGACCAGGTCGGCCGTGGAAGCGGCGCCGACGCTGGCGATGCCGGCGATTTCCAGGCTAGCGTCTCCGAGAATGCGGGCCTGGATGAAGGCGGCGATGTCTTCGAGCGACCGCTTCATGGTGACTTAAGTATACGTGGAGGGGCTGCGGGGGAAGACGCGCGGAGATAGAATCGGGGAATGGAGCGCAAGGTTTTCTGGATGAGCTTTACGGTGCTGGGGCTGCTGGCGGATTTTCTGCTGCCGCTGTGGTGGGCGGTGGCAGCGACGCTTCCGATTTTGTACCTCAGTTGGTGGATCGCGTATCGCAGCGACTGGTTCTAAGCCAGTCGTCAGTCACCGGCCTCTAGAGACGCAGCGGACCTGCGCCTTAAGCCAAGCGCAACAATGTTTAAAGAAAGCGAGGATATCCCGGGCGGCACTAGTGCTGTAGGTGGAAATTACATTTTATCATCAGCATTTCCTAGATTGCTTCTTGGGTCCTGATCGTCCTAGTGTGGTTCCGGAGAACGGAGTCACGCATGAACTCGCAGGTCGAGTTATCGGAGCTAACCTCGAACAAACTGCCTGAGCCGGTGCCGTACGCGGTGATCATGCCAGCAGACGCTCAAAGGCCGCTTCCCCTTTGTCTTCTGCTGATGGGCGGAGGAGGGAGCCGGGAGAGCCTGGTGGAGTGCCGGCCGTTGTTTGAACAGTGGTGGGCGGAGGGGGTTCTGGCACCCATGGTTCTGGCCACGCCCAGCGCAGGACTCAGCTACTATGTGGAAGATGCCGACGGCGGGGTGTGCTGGGATTCGTTTCTCGCGGAGGATTTCATTCCCCATTTGCGCGCAACGGGCCACGCTCACGGCGCCGCGATTGCGATCACCGGGATCTCGATGGGTGGGTATGGCGCGCTGAAAATGGCCTTCGCGCGTCCGGAGTTGTTCCGGCTGGTTGCGGCTATGAACCCGATGCTCGAGCCGGGGTATCGCGACTCCGATGTCAGGGCGCGCAATCGCCTGCATCACGGGGCAGGCGGTCCGAAGCGGCTGATTGGGCCGGGAAGGGACCCGGTACTGTTTGCGAGTAATCATCCGGCAAACCGGGCACGAGCGCAGGCGGAACAAATTCGGGAATCGGGCCTGGCGATCTTTCTGGAAGTGGGCGATGAGGATTTTGTCAATGCCCATGACGGGACCGAGTTTCTCCATCGGGTGCTGTGGGAGTTGGACCTGTCGCACGAATATCACCTGGTGCGCGGAGGCGATCATGGCGGGCCGACGCTACGTCCGCGGATGCGAGCCATGTTCGAGTGGGTGAGCGCGGTGCTAACCGCGCGGGATGACGAACCCAGTCGAGAGCAACGCGCGCTGCAGGCGATGCGGGATGCGTTGCAGGTTGCGCGCGAACAAGCGGCAGCGATTGATTCCACGGTGCGTCGAAGGTTCGGCGTGCTTCCAGGGGTGCCTTGACACGCGGGCGGCTGCCGATCCCCGTTGGTTTCCGTGATCCCTGAGACAGCGGAGCTCGGTTTCTATGGAGGGGAATTCCGAATATTTCAGTACAGCGGGGGCTCTCCCTCGGGGCGGGTTTTCCACCGGCGGTGGACCCAGAGCCACTGGTCGGGATAGCGGCGGACGTTGTCTTCAATCACTTTGGTGAATAGCGCGGTGTTCGACACGGCGTCGGCGTCGGCGTCTCCGGTGCGAATCAGTTGTACGGCGGGATCGAAGCGCAGGCGGTATTTGCGGAGGGCGGGGTCCCAGATCGTGAATCCGGGAACCACAGCCGCGTCGGTGCGCAGGGCGATGCGGGCCATACCGCTGGCGGTACAGGCGGGAGTTCCGAAAAAGTCCACGAACACGCCCTGGGGCGGGGTCATGTTGGTGTCCATGAGGATGCCGACGGTCTCGCCTTTTTTCATGGCGGAGAGCAGGCCGCGCACGAAATCGTCCTTGTCCACAGTGGAGTTGCCGTGCATGGTGCGGTATTGGCGCATGAGGCGGTCGAGATAGACATTATCGAGTCCGCGCATGACGATGTGCAGGGGGTGTCCCTGAAGGGAGTGAGCGAAGGAGGAGACCTCCCATCCGCCGAGATGGGCGGTGAGGAAAAGGACTCCCTTGCCGCGGGCGAGAGCACGCTCGAAATTCTCGAAGCCGTCATAGATGACAACCTGGTCGACGTTGGCAAGCGTGTATTTGGGGAACAGGCAGACTTCAGCGAGCTGGCGTCCGAGGGAGGTGAAGACTCCGCGCAGAATGCGCGCGCGCTCATGGCGGCTTTTTTCGGGGAAGGCGAGGGCGAGGTTGCGCATGCCGACCGGGCGCAGGCGGATGTGGAGCAGATAGATGAGCCAGCCGAGCGTGATGCCGCAGGCGCGCGCCAAAGGGCGAGGCAGCGCGCCCAGGGCTTTCACCATGAGCCAGACGGGGGCGTATTCGAGTTTCTGGCGCATCGCGAGGCGGTGACTTCTTTCCCTCCGGCGCTAAAGCGCGTGGCTCAGTTTTTCGCGTGGCGGCACGACTGAAGCCGTGTCCTCCCGTCCTCCACACTTGCCCAATCGGGACGGGCGAGGGCGCAGGTCCCCCCACCCAATCCCGTAGTTACTTGTTAGCGGCGGTCTTGGCCCACTTGGCCAAGGTGCTCAGGAACGGATACGCGGTTCCGGGGGCCTCGATTTCTCCGCTGAGTGAAGTTTTGAAGGGCACCATGCGCCCGTAGAATTCACGGGTGCTGTCTTTGTCCTGGTTGATAACGGCGCCGCTAAGTTCGAGTCCGGCGAAAGCGCCGCGGGCGCGGGAGTAGCTGAGCACCTGGGCGCGCATCTTCCAGTCGGTGTCGGCGGCGGCGTGGCGTCCCACGGGCCCGGCGGCGACGCTGGCGTCGGCACCCAACTTGAATTTGCTGGAGAGCAGGTTGCGCACGCCCTCCTGATTCATGACGAGCATTACCAGATCCACTGCCTCACCGCCGATCTGCAGGCCAAAGCTGCCGCCCTCGATGGCAAAGAAAGCGGGAGCGCTCCACCCCTTGGGAGTGCGGCAACTGGCAACGCCGCGCCCGTAGCGGGCGCCGAAAACGAATCCCCCCTTGAGCATGGAAGGAACGACGGCCACGCATTCTGCCGAGCCCAGCACTTCTTGGGGAATGCCGGTGTCGGGGGCGCTTTGGATTTCGTTGAGGACGGTGGCGGCCGACTTTACGCGGTCGACCGATTTGTTGTCGCTGGTATTGTCAGCAGCCACGGCGGCCAGAGAGAGGCAAACCACTACCCACAGAGCCAGAAGTTTCTTCATCATCTCCTCAGCGTGCACTCGGAATTAAGCCTGGGAAAGCCAGACCCTGATTTTAATGGATTCGAGCAAGCGGGCGGCGGGTTGGACGGGGGAAGCCTGGGGTAGGAGAGCAAAAAAATGCGGGGTTGGCAGTAGTGACCCTAGATCTCCACTCCCAACCCCGTCTCCCAGGTTCTGTGGTAGGTGAAGCGAGTATGCGGCAGGGGTGGAAAGGCGACAAGATTACGACGGTCACTGGCCGGTGGTAACCATGGGAAAGTGGCGAAGGGAGGCAGGATGTACGGCTTGCGGGAGATGACGATCTCGAGAGACGCAGCTGTACTCGGTCGCTACAGCCGGTTCATTTCCTTCGTTTTTCTGGATTCCGGTTCGCCGGATGCCTCGCGCCGTTCGCGGTCAGCTGAAAGCGTGTCCTACGCGGTTCTTGGGGCGCCGGGAGGCGCCCTTTGGGAATTACTTGGCGGAGACCAGGGAATGGGTGATGGCGTGGACCGAGAGGGCGATGCGGTTTTGCACACCGACTTTCCGCATGAGCTTGGCCACGTGGGCCTTCACCGTGCGTTCTTCAATGCCCAGGGCGGCACCGATTTCTTTGTTCGAGCGCCCGGCCACCAGCATTTCCAGGACTTCCTTTTCGCGGTCGGTGAAGCTGACGCGGCCCGCGGGGAAGATGCGCCCGGGGGCGGAACTGACGCGCTCGATGAACATGGAGAGGACGCGGCGCGGGGCCCAGACCGAGCCCTGGTTGACGACGCGGATGGCCTGCACAAATTCGGTGGGGGAAGCGGCCTCGTCGACGTAACCCTTGGCGCCGGAAGCGATGGCTTTGAGGATGGTTTCTTCATCCATGCCCGAACCGGTGACGATGATGCGCAGGTCGGGACGCGTGGCCTTGAGGCTGGCCATCGTGTCGAACAGGTTTTGTCCGCTGCGATTACCCAGCAGAACCAGATCGATGTTCTGAAGCGCAGTAAGATCCGGCAGCGAAGCCGAGACCAGTTCGAAATCCGACTCGGAATCGAAAAGCGCGCGAAATCCCACGAAGCGCAGCGGATCACTTTCCACGACCGCAATACGAATGGCGGGCTTCTTTGCTGGAGCCGTTGCTGATTTCATAGCCTTCCTACTCAGGGTAATCTGCGGCTAGCATAGACGCATTCCACTGGGATGCAAAGAGTTGGTCATGATTCAGGATTACGGGGGTAACATAGGTACATGTCATTCCGGTGGGGCACAACCCAATGAAATCAGGGCGCAGTACACAGATCGCATGGGCGGCAGTAGTGTGGATGACGGCAATACTCACTAGTGCACAGACGGCCTATACGCCGAAGTTTCCCGGGGATCCGGCGCGGTCGGATTCGGAAGCGGCGGCCCTTGGCTACATGCGCACGGTGCTGCGCGCGCAAAAGGAATACAAGACCAAGCATGGGGATTACGCCAAAACCCTGGCCGAGCTGGTGCACAGCGGTTCCTTTACCAAGCGCATGACCAACACCGACCGCGGGGATTACACCGCCAGCTTCCGTTCGCACAAGGACGGTTACGAACTGGCGCTCACACCCAAGCAGTTGGACCCGGAGCACCGCTCGTTCTACGCCAAGGAAGATGGAGTGATCCACGCCGACGAGGAGAAGGCGGCGAGCGAAAGTTCGCCGAGGGTGAAGTAGGCCCCGCCCCGCTCGACGAAGGGGTCGTCGAGGCGGGTTTTATTGCTGGATTTCCGCGGCGCGGCCGTTGCGGTAGGTCACCCTCAGGGGATGGCCTCCGTTCGGATAATTCACTGTCTTCACGGCGGGATCCATGGAGCTTTCAGGAATGCCCATTCCCACCGCGAAGGAGATCTGAAATTCGTTCATGCCCGGCTTGACCTGGTGTTTCTCGATCGCCTCCCAGATGTCCGCGGGCCAGTGTTTGAAGAGTTCGTGCGGGTCCTGGATGAATAGCATTTCGTCGGAATAGATCTGGTAAGTGCCGGCTTTCAAGGAGCCGATGGGAAAAGCGTAGCTCTGCCCTGCTTTCTCGAACACGGCGATGAGCTGTTGCTGGTCCGCTTCGCCAGGAGTCACGTCGGTGACGACGTCTTTGATCTCGAGGCGTTCAATGGGCAGAAGTTGTCCGGCTGGGTGGGTAAAGTCGGCGTGGCGCGTGGCCGGATTGTAGGGGTAGTAGGTGTAGCGGTATCCCTCCCTGACCCAGACCGGCTGCCGGGTGAGCTGGCGGGCGGACTTCAGATCGAAGGGATAGAGTTTCCTGGGGACGACATAGTCGTCGGCCTCGAGCGGAGGCGCGGTCCTGGCTGCTTCGGCGGCAGGTGAACGGCGCTGGTAGAAAACGTAGGCTACGCGCACCCCGGCGACCAGGATGGCGAAGGCAAGGACCAGTTGGATGCGCTGCTTCAGTTCCGGGCTCATGGGAAGAAGGGTAAATTTACCAGATGGGCCGGGGAGGTGCTGAACGTCGATGGCCTGTCCGGGTTCCAGCTTTGCGGTAAACTAGGCTACGGGCCGGGTTTCGACCGGGAGACAGGGATGCCAGTAGCGACACAAGAGGATGTTCTGGGCGCGCTCAAGCAGTGCTATGACCCGGAGATTCCGGTGAACATCGTGGATCTGGGGCTGATTTACGACGTGCGCTTCCAGGCGGTGGAGAACGAGCAGCAGGATGTGACGGTGGACATGACGCTGACCTCGCCGGGGTGTCCTGCCCATGTGCAGATTGGCGAGCAGGTGAAATCGCGCCTGGAGCAGCTGCCGGGAATTCGCACTGCGAACGTCAACGTGGTGTGGGAACCGATGTGGACGCCGGAGCGGCTGAGCGCGGATGCGAGGAAGCAGTTGGGGATTGAGTAGGAAAAGCTTAACCGCAGAGGGCCGAAAGACGGCCCCCAAAGGGCGCCCGAAACATCTCCTGTTGTTCCTTCCTGTGGTGATCCACTGAGTTATTTATCCAGCAGAGCTTCGTACCAGCGGGGATTTTTGCGGCCGGCAGCGATGCGCTCGACGACGCGCGAGATCAGCTCAAGATATCGGGTTCCCTGCCGGGCATAGTCCGGCAGGTGATCGCGAACATCGGCGAACTTGTCCGGATATTCCGAGGCCAGAGTCGCAATGCCCACGCCTGCGACCAGCAATCCTGCGGCGGTTTTCCCCTTCAGAAACAGGATGACGCTGGCTCCGGCTGAACCCGCCACCATGACGCGTTTCCAATCTTGCATGCGCAGCCTCCGGCTCACATTGTAAAACGGTTGAGCAAGTCGACAACCGTTATACTTCCGGCCCGGAGGACTTTCATGGAGCCAAGACAAGTAAGGATCTTCTTGCTCCTGATCTGCCTGCCGGGTGCGTGTCGGGCACAGACCAGGCCGCGGGCGCGGGATCTGGGTGTGCCGTTCGACGGCACGCCGGGACCGGTAAATGCCATCACTGATGTAAAAGGCGTGGAGGTTGGGGTGACAACGCTGATCTCGGGAGAGGGCAAGCTGCAGGTCGGCGTAGGCCCGGTGCGCACGGGAGTGACGGCCATTCTGCCGCGGGGGAAGAATGTGCTCGACGCGGTGTTTGCCGGATGGTTCACGTTGAACGGCAACGGCGAGATGACGGGAACGACCTGGGTGGAAGATTCCGGGTTTCTCGACGGACCCGTGATGATCACCAACACGCACAGCGTAGGCGTGGTGCGGGATGCGGTGATCGCCTGGCGCGTGAAGCATGCGCCTCCCGATGAAGAGGGCTACTGGTGGTCGTTGCCGGTGGTGGCCGAAACCTGGGACGGATACTTGAATGACATCAACGGCTTTCACGTGAAGCCAGACGATGTCTTTCATGCCCTTGACAGCGCGCAGGGCGGGCCGGTCCCCGAGGGGAACACCGGTGGAGGCACGGGCATGATCTGCAATGAATTCAAGGGCGGAACCGGGACGGCATCACGAGTCTTGCCGGCCAGGCGGGGCGGATACACGGTGGGTGTGCTGGTGCAGTGCAACTATGGAGATCGCGAGGAATTGCGAATTGCTGGCGTTCCGGTAGGGAGAGAGATTCCGGAAAACAGGGTTTGGCGCAAGGACGTAGGGTCGATCATTGTGGTGGTGGCCACGGATGCTCCGCTGATCCCCACACAACTGAAACGGGTGGCGCGCAAGGTTGCGCTCGGACTGGGGCGCAACGGCAGCTATTCCGGGGATGGTTCGGGAGACATCTTCATCGCATTTTCAACCGCCAATTCCGGGGCTGGCGCAGCAAAGGGGGTGCGGCAGCTCAGCATGCTGCCCAATGACGAACTGGATCCGCTTTTTCTGGCCACAGTCGAAGCCACGGAGGAGGCGGTGATCAACGCCATGGTGGCAGCGGAGACGATGACCGGGGTCAGCGGGCGGAAGGTCATCGCGTTGCCCCACGATCGTTTGCGCGACGTGTTAAGGAAATACAACCGGCTGGAGAAGTGAGACGCAGCGGAGCTGCGTCTCAAGGCCGGAAGATCAGGTGACTATCTTCATGTTTGCCTTTGAAACTGATCATGCCGGGCTGGGCTGTATTACCTCCTGGAGGGCGGCGGCAAAGGCGTCGATGGCCCGCTCAACCTGCTCCCGGGCAATAACCAGCGGAGGCTGGAAGCGGATTACGTTGCCATAGACCCCGCCCACGCCGACAAGCACACCCTGACGGAAGAGCGATTCGCGGATGGCGTCGGCTTCGGCGGTAGCGGGGGTTTTGTTTTCGTCTTTGACCAGTTCTACCCCGATCATCAGGCCGAGGCCGCGGACGTCGCCGATGAGCGGATTGGACTTCTGCAGGTCACGAAGCTTGCCCAGGACGTGCTTTCCGGTGTCGGCCGCCTTGGCGGGAAGATTCTCGCGCAGCATGAATTCGATGTTGGCGAGAGCGGCGGCGCAGGAAACGGGATTGCCTCCAAAGGTGGAGAGATGATCGCCGGGCTTGTAGGCGGCGGCGATTTCGGGGCGCGTGGTGAAGGCGCTGAGGGGAAAGCCGTCCGCGATGCCTTTGGCGGTGACCAGGATGTCGGGATCGACACCGTAGTGTTCGTAGGCGAACATCTTACCGGTGCGGGCGAAACCGGACTGCACTTCGTCGGCGATGAAGAGGATGCCGTGCTGGTCGAGAACCTTCTTCACTTCCCTGAAGTAGTTTTTCGGCGGGATGATGATGCCGCCTTCACCCATGACAGGCTCGGCGATAAAGGCGGCGACGTCGCCCGAGGTGGCGAAGCGAATGGCATCGTCGAGGGCGCGGGCACACTGGCGTCCGCATTCTTCGGAATCGTTGGGCCACAGCGAACGGTAGGCGTAGGGAGCGGGGGCGAAGGCGACGCCCGAGGCGTAGGGCCCGCCGCGCTTCTTGCGTCCCTGATTTCCGGTGATGCTGAGCGTGCCCCAGCTCCGTCCGTGGAAGCTGGCGTGGAGGGAGACGAACTCGTGCTTGCCGGTGTAGAGGCGGGCGAGTTTGAGGGCGCCTTCGATGGCCTCGGCGCCGCCGTTGCCGAAGAACGTTTTGCTCAGGCCGGGAGGGGCGATGTGGGCGATCTTCTCGGCGAGATCGGCGGTCGGCTGCGAATGATAGATGTAAGAGGCGCAGTGGACCAGCTTGTCGAGCTGTTTTTTCGCAGCCGCAATCACTTCCGGGTTGCCGTGTCCGGCGTTGACCACGGAAATGCCGGCGAAGCAGTCAAGGTATTCGCGGCCGCTGACATCAGTGATGACGGCGCCGCTGGCCTTTTCGACGACCAGGGGCACGACCTGCTTCATGAAGCCGGTCATGACATAATCTTTGTATTTTCGGATGGTGTCGGACATAAAGGTCCTCAAAGGCTGTTATCCAGAAGAGGGCAAAGGTTCGCAAAGACGCCAGGAAGACTCTTCTTCTTCGCGTGCCTTGCCGTCGAACTCCCTTTCCTAGAATTTTCGTGAGTGCTCTCTTGCCCAGCGCTCGATAACGACTTTCTTCTCGGTGTAAAACTCGACGGCGTCGCGGCCCTGGCCGTGCATCACGCCGAAGAAACTGTCTTTCCATCCGCTGAAGGGGAAATAGGCCATGGGCGCGGCGACTCCGATGTTGATGCCGATGTTGCCGGCGGGCGCCTCGTACCGGAACTGGCGCGCGGCCGAACCGCTCGAGGTAAACAGTGACGCCTGATTTCCGTAGGCGCTGCGCTCGAGGAAGGCGACGGCTTCATCGAGGTGGTTGGCGTGCACCAGGCTCAGCACCGGACCGAAGATCTCAGTGTCGGTGAGTTCGCTGGCCGCGGGGACGTTGTCGAGGACGGTGGGTTTGACGAAGTTTCCGGCTTCGTATCGCGGGACTTTCGAATTGCGTCCGTCGAGCAGGACTTTCGCGCCCTGCTTCTCTCCCAGGGTGATTAACGATTCGACTCGCGATTTGCTTTGCGGTGTGATCACTGGGCCCATCTGCACGCCTTCGTCGAGCCCGCTGCCGACGGGCAGTTTCGCCGCGGCTTCGGTGATGGCGTCGCGGAAGCTCTTCTGCGCGTCACCGACTGTGACCGCTACGGAGACTGCCAGGCAACGCTGACCTGCACAACCGAAGGCGCTGTCGCCGATGATCTGGGTGGCCATCGGCATATCGGCGTCGGGCAGAACGATGACGTGGTTCTTGGCTCCGCCCTGGCATTGCGCGCGTTTGCCGTTGGCGCCGGCACGGGCGTAAACGTATTTGGCGATTGGAGTCGAGCCGACGAAGCTGATGGCGCGGACCTTGGGATGGTCGAGCAAGGCATCGACCGCGGCCTTCCCGCCGTTCACAAGGTTCACCACGCCCTTGGGGAGTCCCGTACGCTCGAGCAGTGCGTAGGCGCGGCGCATGGTGAGGGGCACACGCTCGGAGGGCTTCAGGATGAATGTGTTTCCGCACGCGATGGCGTAGGGAAGGAACCAGAAGGGAATCATGGCGGGAAAGTTGAAAGGCGTGATCGCGGCCACGACGCCGAGCGGCTGACGGATCATGGTTTCGTCGATGCCCCGGGCAACGTCTTCCAGGTTGTACCCCTGCATCAGGGTGGGAATGCCGCAGGCGACTTCGACATTTTCGATGGCTCGGCGCAACTCGGCTTTGGCTTCGGCAAAGGTTTTGCCGTTTTCCTGGGTGATGATGCGGCTGAGGTCATCCAGGTGATCTTCGAGAAGTTGCTTCAGCTTGAAGAGCGGCTGGATGCGGTCTTCCGGCGGCGTGCGGCGCCATTCCGGATAGGCGGCGGCCGCAGCCTCGACGGCGCGCGCGACTTCGGCGGCGTCGGACGACGGCGACTTGGCGATCACCTCGCCGCTGGCGGGGTTGACGACGTCAGTCCATTCCGCGCTGGTGGGTTCGACCCAGGCGCCATTGATGAAGTTGGGAACTCGGGTTTCGGTAAGTACGGCGGTGCTCATAAGTAACCTTGTGTTGTCCCTGAAGGGACTTGCTCTTCGATTATTGATGCCAATCCGGTGTCGGGGTGATCTGTGCCCTCGTTTCGCGACCGGAGAGGCGCGGCGCCTCTCCCTACGCGAGCTGAGTAGCGAATGCGCCCTTCTTTTCGTCGACGTGGGCCAACGCGGCCTCGAGGACGGCGAGTCCTTCATCCATTTGGTCATCAGTAATGACCAGCGGGACGAGCACCCGGATGACGTTGCCATAGGATCCGGCGGAAATCGTGATCAGGCCGTGTTCGTAACAAAACTCGGTGACTTCTTTGGTTTCGTCTTTCGCCGGTTCCCGGTTGTCACGAGACTTGACCAACTCGATGGCCTGCATGCCGCCCATTCCACGGACATCGCCGATGAGAGGCCAGCGCTCTTGCCATTCGCGGGCGCGCTTCTGGAAGCGGTCTCCGAGCTGATTGGCGCGGGCGAGCAGACTCTCTTTTTCAAAGAGGTCCAGCACGGCCAGCGCCGCAGCGCAGGAGAGGGGATTGCCGGCAAATGTGCCCCCGAGTCCGCCGGGCCCAGGCGCGTCCATGATTTCGGCACGGCCGGTGACCGCGGCCAGTGGCAGGCCTCCGCCGAGTGATTTCGCAGTTACGATCAGGTCCGGTTCGATGCCGTAGTGCTCGCTGGCGAACAGCTTTCCTGTGCGTCCGAAGCCGCTCTGCACCTCGTCGGCAATGAACAGGATGCCGTGCTTGTGGCAGAGATCGACCAGCACGCGGTAATAATCGGGCGGGGGTACGACGAATCCGCCTTCTCCCAGCACCGGCTCGGCAATCACCGCAGCAACATCTTCCGCAGCCACGACCCGCTTGAACGTGTCTTCAAGATGGCGCGCGCAATGGAGACCGCACGACGGATACTGCAATGAGTACGAGCAGCGATAACAGTAGGCGTACGGAACGCGATAGACGTCGCCGGGAAAGGGCGCGAATCCGGCCTTGTACGGGTGCGTCTTGCTGGTGAGGGCAAGGGTCATGAGGGTGCGGCCGTGGAAGGCGTCTTCGAAGGCGATGATGCCGGGCCGTCCGGTGTGCGCGCGGGCGATTTTAACGGCGTTTTCGACCGCTTCAGCGCCGCTGTTCATGAAGACTGTCTTCTTGGGGAACTTGCCGGGCGTGACTTTGTTCATCCGCTCGGCCAGGGCGACGTATTCCTCGTAGGGTGTGACCTGGACGCAGGTGTGCAGGTAGCGGTCGAGTTGCTTGCGCACGGCGGCGACGACCGGCTTGCGGCGATGGCCGACGTTGACGCAGCCGATGCCGCCTGCGAAGTCGATGTAGCGGTTGCCGTCGACGTCCTCCAGCCACGCGTCTTCAGCTTTGGCGACGTAGATGGGCGTGCTGTGCGAAAGCCCGCGCGGGACGGCGGCTTCGCGGCGGGCGCCGAGTTCTTTGCTTTTCGGGCCCGGAACGGATGTTCTTAATTGAATGGTTGCCATGGAATTCTCACTTCTTGTTGTCAGCGCTGATGCCGTGACGGAATCTCTTCAGCCGGGTTGCGGCATGAGGGCGAACCCTCAGGCCAAAGCGCAGGACTCTGCTTCGCCTCAACGGCGCGACTGAAGTTGCCCCCTCCCGTGATGCTCTGCCTCGGGTTTTCTTCCGCCTTGCCATTTTTTCCTGGCTACTGCTGCTTCTCAATACCAGCCGATCGGTGATTCGTTCAGGTTGATGTGCACCTGCTTGGTCTCGAGATACTCTTCGATGCCCCATGGGCCCAACTCGCGGCCGAAGCCGGATTGTTTGTATCCGCCCCACGGCGCTTCCACGTAAGTCGGCTGCATGTGGTTGACCCAGACGATTCCCGCGCGCAGCGCTTTCACGGCGCGGAAGGCCTTGAAAATATCGCGGGTCCAGACCGCAGCCGCAAGGCCGTAGGGCGAATCGTTGGCGATTTTCAACGCCTCTCTTTCGCTTTCGAAAGGAATGACCGAAGCCACCGGGCCAAAGATCTCTTCGCGGGCAATGCGCGCGCTGTTGTCGACGTCGTAGAAGATGGTAGGCTCGACGTAGTATCCCTTGGCAAATTTCTCGGCGCGTCCTCCGCCGAAAGCGATCTTGGCTTCTTGCTTGCCCACTTCCTGGTAGGATCGCACGCGCTCGTACTGATCTTTGCTGACCAGCGGGCCCATCTTGGTGTCGCGATCGAGCGGGGCTCCGAGTTTGATCGTTTTCGCTTTCTCGGTCATCCGATCGACGAACTTCTTGTAGATCGGCTTTTCTACCAGGATGCGGCTGCCGGCGGAGCATACCTCTCCCTGGTTAATGAAGACGCCGAACAGCGCGCCGTCGATGGCGGCTTCGAAGTCCGCATCGGCAAAAAAGATGTTGGGCGACTTGCCGCCCAGTTCGAGGGTGACGCGTTTCACCGTGTCGGCGGCTTGCTTGACGATGATTTTTCCGACCGCAGCGCTGCCGGTGAAGGCGATCTTGTCGACATCGGGATGCGCGACGAGCGGAGCGCCGCAGCTTTCGCCGAAGCCGGTGATGACGTTGACGGCGCCCGGAGGCAGGCCGACTTCGGAAAACCATTTCGCGAGTTCCAGCGCGGTCAACGGGGTTTGCTCGGCGGGCTTGAGAACGCAGGTGCAGCCGGCGGCGAGGGCAGGCGCAAGTTTCCAGGCGGCCATCAGCAGGGGATAGTTCCAGGGGATGATCTGCCCCGCGACGCCGATCGGCTCTTTGAGCGTGAGACTCATCGCATTGTCGGGAACGGGATTCACGTAGCCGAGAATCTTGGTGGCGAGGCCTCCGTAGTATTCGAAGCAGGTCGCGGTGTCGGCGATGTCGAATTCAGCCTCTACGATGGGCTTGCCGCAGTTGCGAGCCTCGAGTTCGGCCAGCATCGCGGAATTCTGGCGAAGCTTGTCGGCGATGCGGAACAGGACGCGGCCGCGCTCCTGCGCGGTGCTCGTGGACCACGGGCCTTCGTCGAAAGCCGTGCGGGCGGCGGCAACGGCGCGATTCACGTCGTCGGCGTTGCCGTCGGGGACCTGCGCGATCACCTCTTCGGTCGAGGGATCGTAGACCGGGAAGGTCTTCGCGGACTTGCTGTCGACCCACTCGCCATTGATATACATCTGATACGTGCGGACCTCGGTCTTGACTCCCCCGGGCATGAGAACCTCCTGCTTCCCCTAATCCTTCGTTTCCACGATCGAAGTCGCGCCCCTCGCCTCGCGCGGGGGGACAGGCGCGGCGCTTACGTTGGTCTTGCCGTCTCCAGATGCTTTGCGCTCACTGCCGGACGCGAATGCTTCAGTCGCCCGTAGACGAAGAAGAAGAACGCTGCCAGCGCGAGAAATGCCAGGGTGATGCTGAACATCTTCACTTCGTACCAGAAAATGGAGCTGATCTGTTTGGCCGGAAAAAATGCGAGCGCGATGCCCAGCATCGTGGTCAGTAGTCCGCTGGTGCCCGCGAAAACCAGCGTCCTCTTGCCGTAGCGACCTTTGACTCCCGACTCGGTAAACGCAAACCTCAGCAGCGCGGCAAACACATAAAGAAACGGCACCAATTGCAGCACCACCGCCAGCGAAAGCATGGTTTGAAACGCTTCCTGCACGCCGCCCGAGGCGAGGAAGTTGATGACTACGAGCACGAGTGAAACCAGGGCCTGCACGATCAGGGCCGCGTGCGGCGTTCGGTATCTGGGATGTACTTTTCCCAGCCACTCCGGCATGTAGGAGTCGAGGCCAGCGACGAAAGGAATGCGGGCGGAGCCGCCCATCCAGGCCGAGCCGATGCCGGCGATCGACAGGCTGAGCATGACTGCAAAAGGGGCGACGATCCAGGCCACACCAACCTTTCCCGCCATGTGGCTCACGGCCTGCACGATCCCCTGCAGCACGCTGATGTCGTTCTTACCGACGGCGATCAGCAAGGTGAGGGTCGCGCCGATGTAGAGCAGGCCGGAGAGCACTCCGCCCCAGGCGACGGCGCCCGGCAACGTGCGTTGCGGATCGCGAATTTCGTCGCCCATCACCGAAGCGAGTTCCAGTCCCACCAGGCCGAAGCAGATCACGGCGAAAGAATTCAGCACGAAGCGCGGATCGTCGGGAATGCGAAAATCCGCCGCGGTGATGGTGGTTCCGAAGCGCGAAATAATCACCAGCCCCAGACCGGTGAGGACGGAAGCCGCGATTCCCGTCCCGATGGCTCCCAGATTGTTGAGCCACTTGCCGACGCCGAGTCCGACGATGTTGAGAATGGTAAGAACCGCAAGCAGGAGGAGCGAAGTCACCAGCGCGAACGTCCTGTTATCGGCTAATCCCACGTGGCCGGGACCGAGCGCGAAGACCGAGACACCGACGAAATAGAGCATGACCGTCGGCACGTAAAGCATGTTGTTGGTCCAGTAGCACCAGCCGGAGAGGAATCCGTGAAAGTCGCCGAAGACTTCCTTCGCCCAGAGATAGACGCCGCCTTC
>Ga0126383_10000354_pt1 | contig 24853 bp, 24 predicted proteins | sample PanSoiMetPlot_35_FD_96882 | JGI IMG/M metagenome (GOLD analysis project Ga0126383, IMG submission 96882) | Tropical forest soil microbial communities from Panama - MetaG Plot_35 | ecosystem: Environmental > Terrestrial > Soil > Tropical forest > Bulk soil | place: Panama | collected 2016-02-17
AATCACGAAGAAATCCCCATCTGCCATCGTGACGACAGTATCTATACACTAAGAGCCCAAGCCCCCTACTTGTTGGGAAGACCGATCGCCGTTCGGAACTCGGCCAATGCCGCGTCATAGGCACGCAGTCGAGCTACGAGGCCGGTACTGAGCGTCTGGGCCGCGAGTCCCTTGGCATTCTGGCACTCCTTGGCCGACAACGAGAGCGAGTCGAGCTGCAGTGTCAGCTCGCGCGCCGGTTTGCGTGTCGGAGGATCGTAGGCGACGGGATCCATTTGCCCGCGCCCGCTCGCGATGAAGCTGCGTGCAGCGGAGCAGTAGGCGGTGAGACGCTTGGCGGCGACCTTGACCTGACTCGAGTCCTTCGAGCCACGGACGCGGTTCAGCCGATCGATCCCGGTCTTGATCTGTGCCACACCGCGACCCGCCGTGCGCAACCCCTGCATGTACCGTTGCTGCTGGGGATTAGGAGGTGGCGCCGCCGCTGCGTTGGAATCGGCGCCGCCGGGTAATTGCGCGACGGCACGTCCCGCCAGAGCGAGAGTGCCTAACACCAATAGCGTCAGGGTGATGGAACGAGCGCGCAAGCCGTGGCTCCGGAGCATTCGCATGAGCCTTGGGTTATAATCTCGACATGCCGGTTCCCGCAACCTCCCGGATGTCGCGCACGTTTGAAGATCGCGCCGACGCGCTGAGTCATTTCTTTACACGGGCCGCCGAGGCTCCGCGCTTCATCGCGTTCGACGACGCCGTCGGATGTCCCCTCGATCAGGCGCTCGCCGTCATCGAGTGGACGCAGGCGGCGGGCATCCTGCACGACGACGATCTGATGCACGCCGCCTGGATTCGACCCGACGCTGCTGCCGCGGTCGTGGAGCGCCGCGACGGCGACCGGCGCGTGTTCGCCTACTTCGGGCCGCGCATGGATCAGCCGTACGCGGATCCCGGCGAGTGCGAGCTGCTGTATGACGGTCCCGGCGTGCGCGCGTATGCCTTTGCCGAGCGCGGTCACGCCGTCGCGCACTTTCTGCGCGCCACGCAGGGAACGGGAGCGATGCTCGCCCTGCTGGGGCGGCGCGCTCCGGAGCTGCGCCACGTGCGCCGCTGGCTGGCGGACCTGTTCAGTGGACCGCCCACCGGCGAGGCGCGCTCGACTCTCTTGATGGCCGGGTGGTTCGCCACCGCCGGCGCTGGATGCCTCTTTCTCCCCGCGCAAGCTGGGGAGCCCTACTGCTATAGCGAAGTCAGCATCGACTCCTGACATGACGACTGGATTCCTGGCACTGGCCCTCCTCGCGCAGGCGCCTGCTCCCGCTGCGTCCGCGCCCGTCGCGCGGCCGGCGCAAGACACCGCGCGTCAAGCGCGCTACGAGCGCGTCCTGAGCGGCGTCAGCGACTCGCTCGACGTGGTGCGTGGGGCGATGGCCGCGTTTCAGGTCGATCTGCCGAGCGCGTCTCCAGACCTCGTGCTGGCTCGCGCGAGCCGCGTGCGGAATTCCTGTCACGGCGCAGCGACGGCGGCGGAGCAGGTGTCGACGGTGTTGGCGGGGGGCGTCTACATCCCACACGCCAGGGTCGAGCAGGGAAAGCTGCGCGGCGGCACCAGCGATCTGCGCCGCACGTTGGAACGCTGCGAACGGGAATGGGCGGTGTTGAATCCGGCGACACGCGCCAACGCCGACAGCCTGCGGGCGTGGGGTCCCTATCGCGGAGCCCGGCTCGACGCCGCGATACGGTCCTACGTCGGCTTGTTGCGCGCGTTCATGAAGCAGGCAGCACTGAAAAAGCCCGCCGTCGGCTGATGTGGGGAACGTGAATGCTGTTGATCCACAACTCCACACGATGTGGACGGAATCCGCAACGCCCCGACTGCACGCTGGTTATGATCCACATTGGTTGCACATCGACGTGAGCTAACCCGAAGAAACATCGGCGCTTGCGCGATTCTACCCTGTCCATAAATTGTCCCGTGCGTCGCGTGGGGAAGGGTTGGGACCTCAAGTTCCTTCCACGCCTACACGACCAGTCCGAGCGGGAATTCCGGGGAAGGTGCCGATGCAACAAGGGCTCAGGCGCCTGTCGATCCGGGAGGATCTCACCGACTCGGATCGCTGAGGCCAGTCGCGTGCCTCAGCCACGTCGACGCGGTGCCTCGACGTGCAGTGCGGAAGGTCGGTCCGCGACCCGATCTGACCCGCAGCACTCGCAGCGGTGAACCTTGCGACCCGGCCAGGTCGCTTGGGGATGGAAGCCGGAGCTCCTGTTAGCCCTACCGCGGACGCAACAGTCCACCGGCGGCGACAGGACGAAGAACGGAGGGAGCAATCCCCCGGCTCCGGGTAACCGATGTGCGGAGCCCCTGGGCGGCCCTACGGGTCGTACCAGGGGCTTCGTATTTTGGGCCGACCGTTGACGCCGCACGCGTAAGCCGGGTCTCACCGCGATGACACTACCACTCATCGGAACCGGGGTCGCAGCCCTCGGCAGCCTCGCCTGGGGCGTGTACGACCCGACGAGCCCGCTCTTCGGTCGTGTGATCGGCCGCGGGCCGAAGCGCGAGCGTGTCCTTTATCTCACGTTCGACGACGGGCCGCGGCCACCCGTGACGTCGCGGATCCTCGAGACACTCGAGCGCGAGCGCGTGCCCGCCGCCTTCTTCCTCGTGGGCGCTGCGGTGCGGCTGCACCCCGATATGGCGCGCCGCGTGGCGGCTGCGGGACACGAGATCGGCAACCACACCAAGAACCATCGTAAACTGCACCGCCTCGGGCCCGGCGCGGTCAGGGCCGAGCTGACGGGCGGGCACAGAGACATCGTAGAGATCACGGGAGAAATCCCGCGTGCGTTCCGCGCTCCGCACGGGTACCGCAACCCCTTCGTCACCCGCGTGGCGAAGAAGCTGCGTTACCAGACGGTAGGGTGGACGTTCGGGGTGTGGGACTCCGATCGCCCGCCGCCCGAGGAGATTCGCCGCCGCGTGCGTGTGAAGCTGAAGCCCGGGGCGATCATCCTGCTGCATGACGGCGACGGCTACGACCCGGCGGGCACGAGCGAGCGCGGCGACCGGTCCAATACGGCGGCGGCGCTGCCCGGCATCATCGCCGACGCGCGCGCCGCGGGCTACGAGTTTCGATCTCTGGGGGAATTGCTCCGCTGACCGACCTGCACCAACCTCCCGAAACTCCTACAACTCGACCTGCGCCCCCACCTCGAATACCTGCGTCGCCGGAATCTGGAAGAACGCCGTCGCCCGCAGCGCGTTGCGCGACATGAACGCGAACAGCCGTTCGCGCCACCGCGCCATGCCCGGGCGGTCGGTCGACACCAGCTCCTCGCGCCCCAGGAAGAACGTCGTGCCCTCGAGCGGGATCTCGAGGCGATACTCGCGGCAACGGTCGATGATGTCCTGCATGCTGGGGTCCTCCATGAAGCCATAGCGCGCGTTCACGCTGTGAAACCCCTTCCCCAGATGCTTGACCTTCACTCGCTGAGCGGGAGGGACGTGCGGGATCTCCTCGGTTACGACCGTCAGGAATATGACCCGCTCATGCAGCACCTTGTTGTGCGCCAGGTTGTGGACCAGTGCCGGGGGGGTGCCACCGGGATTGCCGGACATGAACACCGCCACGCCGGGGACGCGGAGCGGGGGATCGGCCGCGAGATCCGCCATGAGAATGTTGAGGGGGACGGATTTCTCCTGCAGGCGCTTCGACAGGATCTCCCGGCCACGCTTCCAGGTCGACATGAGCAGGAACAGCACCGCGGCGATCGCGAGGGGGATCCAGCCGCCGTTTTCGATCTTCAGGGCATTAGCGACGAAGAAGGGGATATCCATCGCCAGAAAGAGCAGCACCACGATGCCGGCCCTCGGAAGACTCCAGCGCCACACCTCGCGTGACATGACATAGAACATCAGTGTCGTCATGAGCATCAGGGTCGACAGCGCGACCCCGTAGGCGCCGGCAATGCTGGTGGCTGATCCGAAGTACAGCACGAAAGCACAGGTCAGCAGCATCAACCCCCAATTCACCGCCGGCACGTAGATCTGCCCGATCTCTCGCGACGAGGTGTGGTCGATCTGCATGCGCGGGCTGTACCCGAGCTGGATTGCCTGCCGCGTCAGGGAGAATGCGCCCGAAATGATCGCTTGTGAGGCGATGATCGCGGCGGCCGTCGCCAGCGCGATCAACGGATAGAGAAACCAGGACGGTGCGAGGTGATAGAACGGGTTCTCGGCTGCGCTGGGGTCTTGCAGCAGCAGGGCACCCTGTCCGAAATAGTTGAGGACCAGAGCGGGTGCTGCCGTCGAAAACCAGGCGATCTGAATCGCCTTGTGGCCGAAATGACCGAGGTCGGCGTACAGTGCCTCTCCTCCCGTCACGACCAGAAACACGGCGCCGAGAACGACGAAGGCACGCCCGGGATTCTTCACGAACAATTCCACGGCATGCACCGGCGAAACCGCCGCCAGCACGCCGGGTTGCCGAAAAATCGCCACCACCCCGAGGATGGCGATGGTCCAGAACCAGACGAGCATGATCGGGCCGAACACCGCCCCGATCCGCGCCGTGCCATGGCTCTGGAACCAGAACAACCCGATCAGGATGACCAGGGTCAGCGGGACGACCACGCGCGCCAATTCCGGCGTGGCGACCTCGAGTCCCTCGGTGGCGCCAAGGACGGAAATCGCAGGGGTAAGCGCCCCGTCGGCGTAGATCAGCGCGGCACCGAAAATCCCGAGAATGATCATCACATGGCGCGGCGCCAGTCCGCGTGCCTGACGGCTCCCTTGAACCAGCGCCATCAGGGCCAATACGCCTCCCTCGCCCTTGTTGTCCGCGCGAATGATTACGATGTGGTACTTGATCGTCACGACGAGGATCAGCGACCAGAACACCAGCGACAGCACGCCGAGGACGTTCTCCGGCGTAGGCGGGATGGCCAATCGCCCGGAGAAGGTTTCATGGAGCGCGTACAGCGGGCTCGTTCCGATGTCGCCGTAGACGACGCCGAGCGCGGTGAGGCTGAGCAGCCCCAGGTACTTGCCCTGGGGAGTCTTGTCGAGGGTCAACGGAGATCCTGGTTGGCGATGCCCCAATCGCTCGATCCGCGATAGGGCCGGCGATGATCCAGCTGCCAGACGCGCTTTTGCGAGATGAGTCCTTCTGTGAACGCGTCCGCATCGCGCAGCGCCTCGGCCATGCTCGCGGTCTTCGCGCTGGCATTGTCAGCCCAATGCAACACCTCTGCTTCGAGCGTCAGCGGCAGCACGGGACTGCCGTGCTCCAACCGGCCGTGATGTGACAAGATGAGGTGCAACAACAGCTGTCGCTCTTCGGGTGTGCACGGGGGGGCCGGCTCCTCGTTGAGGCGCCGCTCCAGCATGAGCGCGCCGAGCGTGACGTGTCCCAGCAGGTAGTGCTGGTCGGTGTAGCCGAACACTCCGTCCCAGCGGTAGGCGTCGAGCTTGCCGATGTCGTGCAGCAGCGCCCCCGCCAGCACCAGCTCCGGATCGGCCCCCGCGGCGCGCGCGATGGTACGGGCGATGGCGCCGACCTCGACGGTGTGGGTGAGCAGGCCGCCGAGCGTAGCGTGGTGACCGGAGACGCTGGCGGGGCACGCCCCGAAGCGCTGCCGGAAGTCGGCGTCCTCGAAAAACAGGGCGAGCACGGCTCGCAGTCGCGGCTTCGCCAGCTCGGCGCGCCACGAATCCACCGTTTCCCAATAGCGGGTGACGTCCCCGACGCTCGGGAGCAGGCGTCCCAGCTCGGCGGTACTCGGCGGCAGTACGCGGAGCGAGCTGACGCGCAGCTGGCGGTGACCGCGATAGTCGGCAACCTCACCCAGCACCTGGACCACATGTCCCGGCCGGATCCCCTCGACCATCGCCTGCTCGCGGTCCCAGAACGGGGCGCTGGTGAGCCGGCCGGTCGCGTTACCGAACGTCAGTACCGTGCACCAGCCGCCCTCGAAGCTGCGCTGCTCGGCGTCGAGCACCAGCAGAGTGTCCTGCACCCGCTCACCGGGCTGGAGGGACGGGAGGTCGAGGACGCGGGAGGGCGGGGGGGTCGGGGGGGCCGGCATGGGAGCGGGGGAAATATAGGGGAGCGGCAATTGGGGAGTGGTACCAATCGTTGCACGGCGTAGCACATTGCCGCACCGTCACGTACCTCGTCCCCCTCCTCGTTCCCCGGTGTTGAGTCGCGGCAGGTCGTTCTCGCGGTCGTGCTCCTTGTGGAAAGGCAGGCGCGGAGCGCGGATCGGCACGAGGTGGGCGATCGAGTTCGCGTAGTACTCGAGCAGCGGACGGCCGCGCGGCAGAATCACGTAGCTCGATCCGGTTTCGATGACGAGCCGCCGCAGCCGCAGCATGCGCCATGCTCGATCCCAGATCTCGCCGATGCGGGCGCCGCCGCGCACCACCTTGCCGTTGACTTCGAGCAGCCGGTCGCGCAGCACGTCCATCCGCTCGAGCACTTCGTCGCGCGACACCACCGTGCGCTGAAACGAAAGCAGAGCGGCTGCCGCCAACGGCACCGGCGTGACGGGGATGATCGCACCGATGCGGTTCATCATCTCCAGCGCGAGGCGCTCCAGCTCGGGGAGGCGGCGTTCCTTCGGCCAGGTCAGCACGCCGGGCGGCGCGGTGGCGAGCCAGCTGCGCAGCGAGAGCGGGGTGCCGAAGTTCACCGCCACCCGGCCGTAGCGCCGCAGCCGCCCCGTGACGAGCCGCAGGGTGTTGCCCACCAGGTAGGACACGACGGTCGTGAGCTGGGCCAGCCGGCCAGGGCGGTCCTGTGGATCGACCAGCTCGCGAATCAGAGAGCGGTCTTCCAGCACCCGATCGTAATTGAGAGCCACGGGGACGAGCCAGATGTCGCGCTGGAACGCCGGATCGATCAGGGCGCGGCAGATGTAGTCGAGCAGGCCGAGCTTGGGGGGGCGCAGCGCGCCGTCGCGCGTGAGCCCCCCTTCGGGGAAGATCCCCTGGGTCACCCCGTTCGTCGTGATCAGCTGCACGTACCGCTCGAGCACGGCGTGATACAGCGGCTCACGAAACCGGCGCCGGATGAAGTACGCCCCGAACGATTTGAACACGTACTCGAGCGGCCAGGCCCGGGCCCACTCTCCCACCGCGTAGCTCACGTGCGTGCCGCGGGCGAGGACGTAGGCGACCATGATGTAATCGGCGTTGGAGCGGTGATTCATCAGGTAGACCACCACGTCCTGTTTGGGAATGCGCGCGAGGGCCGCCTCGTCCTGGTGGTCGACACTCACCTTGTACAACAGGTGGATCAGGATCTTGGCCGAGTTGTAGCCGAGCTTGTAGTAGGTGAGGACGTTCAGGTGGGGGACGATCTCGTCGATGTAGCGCGTGACGAGGCGCCACACTTGTGCCTCAGGCCGTCCGTGATCGCGGGCGTGCTGCTGCACCGCTGCTCCGACGACGGGGTCCTCGAGCAACGTTTCCTTCACGCGGCGCCGCTGTTGCAGGTGGTAGCGGGCGAGGCGGGTGCGGAACCGCAGCACGGAAGCGCGGCCCGCGTGGCGGAGCCGGTTGCGTGCCAGGTAGACGACCGCGGTCGCTACGCCGAGCCCCACTCCAAGAGCGATGGCCCAGTCGCGAGCGGTCACGCGGCCGGAAACTGTCCTTCGGCTTTGAGTCGCTGGTAGGCCATGCCCTTGAGCCGGGCGATCCGGGCGGCCATCGGCGGGTGGGTCGCGAACAGGTCGGACAGCCCGCCCTCGCGCAGGTTGGCGCGGCGTCCCAGCGGGTCGGCGATGCACAGATGGGCGGCGCCGCGCTTGATCGAAGTGGTGGGAGCGTCTGCGGCTTCGATCTTGGTCAGCGCGCTCGCCAGCGCCATGGGATTGCGAGTGAACTGGGCGCCCATCGCATCGGCCAGGTATTCGCGCTTGCGGCTCACGGCCATCGCGAGGAACTGCGCGATGATCGGGGCGAGAATCCAGGAGATCACCCACAGCACCAGGACGACGATGACGACAAGGCCGCCTCCCTTGCCCTTCCCGCCGCCGCGCGAGCCGCCGCCACCCCCGATGCGGCCGCCCGAGGCGAGCAGCCGGCCCACCCCGTCGTGCATCAGCGCCACGGCGCCGACCAGCGCAGCGAGCGTGGTCATGAGCCGTACATCGAGGTTCTTCACGTGTCCCAGCTCGTGCGCCACCACCGACTGCAGCTCATCGCGGCTGCAGATGTCGAGTAACCCTTGCGTCACGGCGATGTGGGAACGCGACTGGTCGAGACCCGTCGCGAAGGCGTTCGGGTCGGGATCGGGGACGATCCAGATGTCCGGGCGCGAGATCCCCGCCGCTATCGCCATTTCCTCGACGACGTTGACGAGCTGGCGCTCCTTGTCGGTCTGCGGGTTCTCGAGTTTCACCGCACCGGTGGACCACAGCACCTTGTTCGGCCCGGTGGAGAACCCGTACCAGGCGATCCCCGCGCCGATCGCCGTCATGATCAGCCCGAACCAGGGGAAGGTGTGGTGATACGTGTCCGGGGGGGCGTCGGACGTGGCGAGCCAGTAGGCGAAGTCGCCGCCGAACCCGAGCCAGGCGAAGAACAGGACGAAGGCGATCACCAGCCAGACGGTGCGCCGGCGGTTCGCCTCCTGCTGCTGAAAAAGGTTGAGCCCGGTGTCGTCCGTCACGCCTTGGGTTTCATGGAGAGATCGACCTGCGGCACCGCGCGCTCACCCTCGTCGGTGATCTCCCACAGCTCGGCGGGGGTCGCCTTGGCGATTCCGGCGAACAGGTTCGTGGGGAATTGCTGCTGCTTCGTGTTGTACTGCGTGGCGGTGTCGTTGTAGCCCTGCCGCGCGAAGCTGATGCGGTTTTCCGTGGAGGTGAGCTCCTCCTGCAGCTGTGCCACGTTGCCCGTCGCCTTGAGCTGCGGGTACTGCTCGACCACCACGTTGAAGCGCGACAGCGCTGCCGTGAGCTGGTTCTCCGCGGCCGCCACCGACTTCATCGCGTCAGGGCTGGCGTTGGCGCCCGCCGACACGGCCTGATTGCGGGCCTGGATCACCGCCTCGAGCGTCGACTTCTCGAAGTCCATCGCGCCCTTCACCGCGTTCACGAGGTTGGGAATCAGGTCGTGGCGGCGCTTCAGCTGAACGTCGATCTGCTTGAACGCATTGAGCGTCTGGTTCTTGAGACTGATGAGGCCGTTGTACGCGCCGACGCCGTACAGGACGACCACCCCGAGGATGATCAGCAGAATCACACCGCTCATGAGTTACTCCCGGATGTGGAGAACGAGTACTACGCGGGCCACTGCGGCAGGAGTTTCGCGAGCGCCTGGCGCACCATCTCCGCTACCCCGGCCTCTTCGGGGCCGAGCCGGGCAAGCGGGTGGTCCGTATCGAGGTGCAGCTCGACGCCGCGGGCGACGGGGATGCGCCGCCAGCTGGACGGCGCTCCCGGCTCGCGCTCGACGTCGCGCGACAGCCACGCGTTGATGGCACGGCCCGAGCGTCCCCGCGGCAGCCCCTCGCCGCCGCGCAGCGACAGCCGGTCGGGGGGCGGTAGCGCCGCTCCCAACGTTTGCGCTGCGCGCCGCTCGAGCACGTCGCCGGTCTGGTCTTCCATTTCCCGCGTGATCGCCGCCAGCGTGGCTCCCTCCATCTGGCGCAGCTTGATGCACAGCAGCTGGAGGAAGTGGCGATACGTGTAGGTGGCCGCGGTGCCCCGGCCCTCGGGTGGCGCCACCAGCCCCCGCGCGACATAAAACCGGATGGTCCGTTGACTCGGCGTGGCCCGCGCAGCGGCATTGATCGGCGTGATGGCGGACGCCTGCAGCACGGCCCCCACGAGGATGGACAGGTCGTGCAGGTTCCACGGTGCGAGATTGCGGTACTCTCGCAGGGTATGGAGAGGGTCGCGCTGGGGCGCGGCGGTCATCGTTTTCAACATAGCGCACCCCCGGCTGGCGGGTTAGACCAGGGGCGCAAGCGGTGCGGCGGCGCGTCGTTTCGCTCCGTCGCGCGCGTTTTCGATGATGCTCGCGCCGGCCCCCGGCGTACACTTGTGCCGTGCGTCGCGGTTTCACCCTGACCGAGATGGTCGTCGTCCTCGCCGTCATGGCACTGCTCACGACGATCGTCGTGTCGCGGCTCGTTCCGCTGGTCGACTGGATCGCCGCGGATGGGGCGGCACGCGACATGACCACGGCACTGGCGGTCACGCGGACTGCCGCCGTCCTGCGCGGCGTGCGCGCGCGATTGCGCATCGCCGCCGATTCATTGCGCATCGACCGCGAGGGAGCGGCCGGATGGGAACCGTACGCGCGCTGGGCCGGTCCGGCGTCGGCCGGCGTCTCGCTCACCGTCTCCAACCCGGAAGTCGTCTTCAGCCCGCTCGGAATTGCCTGGGGACTCGGCAATACGCGGATCGTGCTGCGCCGTGGGTCCCAGGTTGAAACCATTACGACGTCGCGACTTGGGCGCGTGCGGCGCTTCTGAGGCGGGGCGTGCAACGCTTTGGCGGATCCGTGCATCAAACTGGGTGCGGCGGTGATACAGCGGTTCTGCAACAATTTCGCCGCCGGCTGCGTAGGGTAGGACGCCAAGCAAGCGATGCGCTGGAACAAGAGGTCGCGGCCGAAGTGTGACGGCCACTTCGCCCGACCCGCCAACCCGGGGTGCGCAAGCCCCCGGGTTTGGTCTTTTCAGGAGCCGGGAGCGTCCCCGCCGTCGAGAAAGACGAGCGATCGCCGCCGCCGGACCACCTCGGCGAGCGATGCGTAGACATGCGGGTCGAGGGCCGTTCCCACGAGCTCGCCCATCCGTTGCACCGCCTCATACGGCGACATCTTTTCCTGATACGGCCGGCTGGTGCACAGCGCGTCGTAGATCTCCGCAGCGCCGATGATGCGTCCGAGCAGCGGGATCTCCTCCCCCTTGAGTCCGTCGGGATACCCCGAGCCGTCCCACCGCTCATGGTGATTGCGGATGCCGCCCAGCACCGGACGCAGCTCGTCGATCGGGGCCAGCAGCTGAGAACCGATGATCACGTGCTGTTTGATGTGCTCGTTCTCTTCCGGCGTCAGCGGCCCCTGCTTGTTGAGGACGCCCTCGCGCGTGCCGATCTTGCCGATGTCGTGCAGGCGTCCGGCGAGCCGCGCAGCCTCGACGACATCGTCCGCCAGACCGAGGTGAGCCGCGATCGTCGCGGTGAGATCGGCTACGCGGGCCGAATGACCGCGCAAGTAGGGATCGCGCGCCTCCATGACGTTCACCAGCGCCTCGAGGGTCGCCACGGTCAGGCGTGCGGCCTTGGCCCGTTCCCGCCCCAGCGCCTCCTTGGCGCGTTGGTCGATCTCACGCGTCGCGCGCCGCTCCTCGCGGCGCCGCAGCGCGCCCTGGACGGCGCGCGCCAGGTCGTCGAGGTCGAGCGGCTTCGTCAGGTAGTCCATGGCGCCGCGTTGCATGCAGAGCGCGGCAGTCGTGGCGTCGTTCACCGCCGAGAGCATCACCACCGCGAGGTCGGGATCGAGCGCCAGGGCCTGCGGCACGAGATCGATGCCGCTCATCCCCGGCATGCGGATATCGGCGAGCATCAGCGCGACGGGATTGGCCCGCAGCACGTCGAGCGCTTCCGCTCCCGACGCGGCGGTGAGCGTGGGCAGCTCGAGTCCTTTGAGGAACCGTTGCAGCGCGTGGCGCATCGGCTCCTCGTCGTCGACGATCAACACCGCCGTGGGGCGCACGGGGTGACCTGACACTAGGCCGCCACGAACTGCAGGGGCACTGGGCCAGGCACGATCCCGGCACGGTGGCCGCGCTCGAGCAGCTCCCGGACCGCCCGCCGTCCGCGCTCGCCGTAGTCCACGGTGTAGTCGTTGACATACATCCCGACGAACCGGTCGGTCTTCGCGGGATCGAGACCGCGGCTGTACGACTGTGCGTGGGCCAGCGCTTCGGCGCGATGCGCGAGACCGTACTCGATACTGGCTTTCAGATCGCGCGCAACGGCGCCGAGCATGGCGTCCCCGAGGTCGCGGCGCGCGACGTTGCCGCCGAGCGGCAACGGCAATCCCGTTTCGTCGTCCCACCAAACGCCCAGGTCGACCCACAGTGCGAGGCCCCGATCGGCGTAGGTCAGCTGGCCTTCATGAATGAGCAGCCCGGCGTCGACGCGTCCCGCCGCGACATAGTCCTCGATCTGATCGAACGGCACAACGACGGTGCGTGCCGCCGGCTGGTAGAGCCGCAGCGCGAGGAAGGCGGTGGTGAGCTCCCCGGGCACGGCGACGGTCCGCCCGGCGAGGGCGGCGCGCGGATCGTCCGGCGCGCGTTGGCGCGCGACGATGCGGGGGCCGTAGCGGTCGCCGATGCTGGCGCCGTGGGCGAGCAGGGCGTAGCGGTCGGCGAGGTAGGCGTAGGCGTGGATCGAAACGGCGGTGACTTCGAGCTCTCCCGCGAGCGCGCGGCGGTTCAGCGTCTCGATGTCGGCGAGCTCGTGTACGTAGCGGCGGCCGCCGGTGTCGATGCGTCCGGCTGCCAGGGCCCAGAACATGAACGCGTCGTCCGAGTCGGGGCTGTGGGCGACGCGGATGACCTGTTCCGCCCCCGTCACGATGCTTCGGATTCGGCGATCGCGCGCGGCAGGGTGGTGAAGCGGCGTGCGACGAGCTGCAGGGCCGCATCCGGCGTCAGCGACAGGCGCATCTCGCCCGCCGTGAGGCCGAGGTAGAAGCGGGCGTGCTGCTGCAGGGTGCGCACCTGGGAGTACCCGAGCCGCTTCGCGACGTCCTCGACGGTGAAGCCGGGATCCTGCAACAGGCGGTGCGCGTACAGGACGCGCGCGGCCGCGAGAAAGTGGCGCGGGGAGGGCATCCCCGCGCGCATGAACCAGCGCTCACAGGTGCGGCGTCCCACGCCAGCCGAAGCGGCGAGCTGCTCGACCGTCTGGACTCCCTCCGGAGCGCGCAGGGCCCCTTCGAGCAGCCAGCGGATCTCGGGGCGCATCTGGGCGAACGTCGCGGAGATCTGCTCCAGCAGCTGTTGCGAGCAGGCGCGCGCCTGCTCGCGCTCCAGCACGGCGCGCAACCCGTCGGGATGATCGTCGAGCCTGCAGAACACGACGTCCTGCACGCCCTGACGGCCGAGCGCGAGCAGCACCGGGGCGAGCGCAGGTGTGAAGGTCGTGTACAACAGCACGGGCAGGGAGGGGAACAACAGTCGCAGCCGCTCGATCTCCTGGCTGCGCGGCTCTCCTGACAACATCGGATCGACGACGGCGAGCTCGATCGGCTGACGGCAGATGAGATCGACGACGTCGCCCCACGCTCCTGCCGGTACAAACCCGAAACGCGCTCCCGCCGCGCGACGCAGGCGGAGCACTTGGATCTCGGGAACGGCAGCCAGAACGAGCATCAGTGTCGCAGGAACAACCTAGGTTGTCGCAAATCCGACCTCAAAAACCTCGCCAGCCCCGCTCAATATGAGCCTCAGCCGCACTGCTGTCTACTCTCTCTCACACCGCTGGAGGCTCTATGTCGCGCCGGATTTCAACTCTCGTCGCGCTCGTCGTGGTGGGGATTCTGCTGGGTGCATCGGCTTGTTCATCCAGTGCCACCGGCCCGGCCCCGGTCAGGGCGGACCAGACCTGCGACTTTCAGAGCGGCAGCACTTGCCATCACTAGCCGATCGATCAGTGGGCGAGACCCGCCAGGGCGCGCGACACCTCGTCGAGGGTCGCCGCCCAGGCTGGGGCATCTCCGAGGTCTTCACCCTCCAGCAGTGTCGTGTCACACGCACTCAGTCCCGCCGCAATTCGTTCGATCCGGAATTCGAATTCGTGCAGACCATGACTGCGGGCGACCTGTAGCGCCTGCTTCAGCTCGATCGCGCCACGATCCAGGTGGCCGAAGCGTGCCAGCCCGATTCCGAGCTTGAGATGAAAATCCGCAACTTGGTTGGGGTGCATGCGTGCCAAGGCGCGGCCGCACTCGGCGCTCCACCGAGCGAAGCCGACACGATCCCGACGGAACGACGCGCAGTGCATCAGCTCGATCAACGCGTTGTTCGCGAGCTCGACGCGCTGGGCCCGCTTGAGAGTGAACCGAAAGGCGTGCTCGGCGGCTTCCACCGCCCCCAACCGCCCTAACGAGTAGCCGAGATTGTACAGCGCACCGAGCGCTTCTTCCGGATCGCTCTCTGAAAGCTTGAAGGCTCTCCAGAAATGCAGAAGAGAATCGGGCGTCTGCCCACGGTATCCCAGCACGATGCCAATGCCGTTCTCAACCTGTGATTCCAGACCGGTATCGTGCAGCGCGCGCGCCTCACTCAGCAGGTCGAAATACTCCCTCTCTGCCACCGCGAGGTTCCCTTTCGAGACCAACACGTTGGCGCACCCCAGGCGGGAGAAGGCCACCATACGACGATCGCCGGTGGCCGTGGCCAACGAACCGGCACGCCGGTAGGCCACCTCCGCCTCGTCGAATCGCGCCGCCAGGCGCATGGCGCGCCCGGTGAGCATGGCGACGGTGATCGCCGCGGAGGGTTCTATCCGCTCGCCCACATTCCGCTCGAAGGTCGCCAGTACGTCGAGCGCTTCCTCGAAGTGGCTGGCGCTGATCAGGTCCCGGGTCAGATCGAACATCACCGGAGCGATGAGGCCGGGATTCTGACTGCGGTGTGCGTAGGAGGCGCTGCTGACGAGGTCCAGGAGGCGGTCCGTCTGCGGTCCCGGCTCGAGCTGTTCGTGGCAGTATCGGCCAGTCGCAGCCGCCTGGTACCCGAAGAGGTCATCCCCATGCGTCGCCGTCTGGCTGGCGCCGAGCAGGTCGACGAGCCGCAACACAAGAAACGCCGCTTGTCCGAACCGGCTCTGGGCAGAATCGAGCTCGCGGGCTGCGCGTTCGAGAAACACGACGTGCGACAACCCGGGCGCCATCGACTGCACGTCCACCATCAGCTGCGTCCCCTCCGGAGGTCCGTCAACTTTGGGTACACCAAACGCCGGGTCAATACCGGCAATCGACGTGCCAGTGGGGATTCACGAGGTGCTCTCCACCCCCCATTCGCGCATTTCGTGTGGGGTCCCTTCCCCGTCGATCAGGAACGTCAGGGAGCGCCGCCGCTTCACCACCTCCGACAGGGCGGCGAACACGGCGGGGTCGACCACCGAGCCGGAGAGCTCGCCCAAGCGGCGCACCGCCTGTTCCAGGGTGAGCTTCTCCTGATAGGGGCGTGAAGTGCTGAGGGCGTCCCACACCTCTGCGGCGCCGATGATGCGCGCGGCGACAGGGATCTCATCGCCGCGGCGTCCATCCGGATACCCGGTCCCGTCCCAGCGCTCGTGATGGCTGCGGACGACGTCGATGATGGGCCCGAGATGTTGCAGCGGACTGAGGATCTGCGACCCGATCACCACGTGCTGCTTGATGTGCTCGTACTCCTCCGGGGTCAGCGGGCCGTGCTTGTTCTGCACGTCCTCCCGCGTTCCGATCTTGCCGATGTCGTGGAGCCGGCCCGCGAGTCGGATCTGCTCGATTTCATCGTCGGGCAGGCTCATCTCCGCGGCAATCGTTGCCGACAAATCCGCCACACGGGCGGAATGCCCCCGCAGGTAGGGATCCTTGGCCTCGAGGGCGTTGATCAACACTTCGAGCGTCGCCACGGAGACGCGCTCCAGCCGCGCCCGCTCGCGCTGGAATTCCTGGGTGCGGCGTTCGACTTCTTCCTTGATATGCTGATCGAGCTCGCGGCGGCCGATCATCATCTCCCGCCGCTTCAGGGCGCGCTGAATCGTTCGTCCCAGCTCCAGCAGCTCGACCGGCTTCGTGAGGTAATCGAGCGCGCCGCGCTGCATGCACAGCGCCGCGGTCGTCGCGTCGTTGACCGCCGTGAGCATCAGGATCGCGAGGTCGGGGGAAAGCTCGAGCGCCTGCGGGACGATATCCACTCCGCTCATCCCGGCCATCCGGATGTCGCACAGCATCAGGGCGACGTCGTCGTGGGCGCGGAGCTGCTCCAGCGCCTCCTCACCTGAGGACGCCGTATGGACCAGGAACTCCTGTTTGGTGAGATACCGTTTGAGGGCATTCCGAATGGGCTCCTCGTCGTCCACGACGAGGATGGGAACCGGAGCAGTGCTCATGCCAGCCGTCCCTCCACCAGGCTCGGAAGATTCACTATTCTACGGTGTCACCGAAAGCAAAGTTAGTCGGTGACACCCGACATGTCGCGCTGTCGCGTTCCCGCACCTGAGTGGCGCAAAAACGACCTAGGAGCGTGGATCCACCGCCCCTACTTGAAGATCGGGGGTCTCCGGCAACGGATCGCATGACGACATCCCTGCGGCGCATCGCGAACCTGGGACTGGGCTCCGTCCTCGGCCTGCTGCTCGTCTTCGGCAGCCTGTCGATCTGGGGGGTCACGGGCCGGGGCCCCCGGATCGAGATCCTCGCCGGCGTGCTCCTCGCCGCCGTCCTGCTCCTGATGACCCGCTGGCAGTTCACCCGCAACCTCGTCGAGCGCGACCGTGCGCAGGCTGAGGTCCAGCGCTCCCGCTCGTTCCTCGATTCGGTCATCGAGCAGATCCCGCACATGGTGTTCATCAAGGACGCCACCGACCTGCGGTTCGTGCGCATCAACCGGTCCGGTGAGGAGCTGCTCGGATACTCGCGCGCTGAGCTGATAGGAAAGAGCGATTTCGATTTCTTTCCGGAGAGCGAAGCGCGCTTCTTCGTGGAGAAGGACCGCGAGGTGCTGGCGCGCGGCACCGTCCTCGACATTCCCGAAGAGATCATCCACACGCGCCACAAGGGCGCCCGCATCCTGCACACCAAGAAGGTCCCGGTGCTCGACGCCGACGGGCGGCCGCAGTTTCTGCTCGGCGTTTCCGAGGACATCACCGAGCAGCGCCAGGCCGCGGACGCGCTGCGGGTCGCCGAAACCCGGCTGCAGCAGGTGCTCGCCTTCTCGAGCACCGTGATCTACGCCCTCGACGTCCGGCCCGGGAAGCTGATCCCTACGTTCGTCAGTGACAACTTCTCCCGCATGACGGGTTATGACGCGGCGGACGCCCTCGATCCGACCTGGGTCGCCGCCCGCTTCCACCCCGACGAGCGGGAGCGGCTGTTGGCGGAAACGCCGGCCTTGCTCGCCCAGGACCGGTTCACCCGCGAGTACCGGTTTCTGTTTCGCGACGGCAGCTACCACTGGATGCGGGACGAAGCCCGTGTACTGCGTAATGCCGTGGGGGGGCCGGTCCAGATCCTCGGCGCGTGGCTCGACATCACCGATCGGGTGCGGGCGGAGGAAGAGTTGCGCCGGGCGCGGGCCGCGGCCGAGGCGGCCAACCGGGCGAAGTCAGAGTTCCTGGCCAAAATGAGCCACGAGCTGCGCACGCCGTTGAACTCGATCATCGGGTTTTCCGAGATGCTCGAGGACCAGACCTTCGGAATCCTGAACGAGAAGCAGCATCGCTACGTGGAGAACGTGCTGGCCTCGGGACGCCTGCTGCTGCAGGTCATCAACGACATCCTCGACCTCTCGAAGGTCGAAGCCGGCCGGATGGAGCTCGCCCTCGCGCAAATCGAGGTCGCGCCGGCGCTGGACGAGGTCCGAGCGCTCGTGGAATCACTCGCCCAGCGCAAACACCATACTATGGAAATGGACGTCGATCCCGGCCTCCCGTCGATCGTCGCCGATCCCGCGAAGTTCCGCCAGATCACCGTCAACCTGCTCAGCAACGCGATCAAGTTCACCCCCGACGGCGGCCGCATCCGGATCACCGCGCGCCGCCCCCCCGGCGAGCCGATGATCGAGATCGCGGTGACCGACACCGGCATCGGCATCGCCGCGGAGGACACGCGGCGCATCTTTCAAGAGTTCGAGCAGCTCGACTCCGAGTATGTCCGCGAGCAGCAGGGCACGGGGCTGGGGCTGGCGCTCACCAAGAAGCTGGTCGAGCTGCACGGCGGCCGCATTCAAGTGGAAAGCGAGCTCGAGCGCGGCAGCACGTTCCGCTTCTATCTGCCGTTGCGCGCCCCGCCGAAGCCCCAGCCCCCCGAGCCGGCGGCCGCTCCCGAGCCGGACGTCGCGGTGGAGCGGGGGCCGCTCGTCCTCGTCGTCGAAGACGACGCGCGGGCAGGCGATCTGCTGGGTCACTTCCTCACCGAAGCGGGTTACCGCGTCGCGCATGCGTCGACCGGGTCGCAGGCCGTGGCCCTCGCCCGGACGCTGAAGCCGGACGCGATCACCCTCGACATTCTGCTCCCCGGCGAGGACGGCATGGCGATCCTCGGACAGCTCAAAGGCGCGCCCGCCACGAGCGCGATCCCGGTGGTCGTCGTGAGCATCACCGACCATCGCGAGCTGGGGCTCAGCTTGGGAGCGGTGGAGTGGCTCGTGAAGCCGGTGCAGCGTCACGACTTCGTCGCGGCCGTGCGGCGCTCGCTGGGCGCGGTTCCGGCGGGCCACACCCCGACGGTGCTCGTCGTCGACGATGAAGCGCCGACCGTCGAGCTGCTGACGGAAACCCTGACGCGCAACGGGTTGCGTGCCCTCTCGGCGACCGACGGTCGAACCGGCGTGGAGCTGGCGCTGGCGCACCTGCCCGACGTCATCGTGCTCGATCTCGTGATGCCCGGGATGACGGGATTCCAGGTGGTGCGGCAGCTGCGCGATCATCCGGCGGGTCGCAACATCCCCATCCTCGTCTTTACGGGCAAGGAGCTGACCGCCGAAGACCGGGCGCGCCTCCTGGACGGGGTCCAGGCGGTGGTTCGCAAGGACGGCGCGGCCGAGCTGCTGATGGAGCTGGCTCGGGTCTGCCCGGCGGCGAGGCAGCCGGCCGCTTGACGCGCACGCTCCGGAAACGAATCCTGATGGTGGAGGACTATGCCGTGAATCTGGAGCCGGCGACGGTACGGGGCGCCCAGGGATATGACGTGCTGCGGGCGCGGACGCCGGAGGAGGAAAGGACGATGGTGACGCGGCTGCTCGGGACCGGTAAGCGGACGTGACCGAACCTGCTCCGCTGCGGCGTCGCGAAGCGGTGATCGGCCGCGTGCTGGTCGTCGACGACCAGGATCCCAACCGCCTGCTGCTGCGTGATCTGCTGGAAGCGCAGGGCCACGAAGTGATCGAGGCCGTCGACGGCTCGGAGGCGTTGCAGCAGGTGGCGACGACATCCCCGGACGTCGTGCTGCTGGACATCGGCATGCCCGGGATGGACGGTTTCGAAGTGTGCCGCCGCATCAAGGCCGAGCCGTCCACCGCTTCCATCCCGGTGTTGCTCGTGACGGCGCTGAGCCAGCGCGACCAGCGCCTGCTCGGCATCGGAGCGGGGGCCAACGACTACATCACGAAGCCCATCGACAAGAGCGACCTCACGCTCCGCGTGCGCAACGCGGTGCGCATGCATCAGCTGTACGTCGAGGTGGAGCAGCAGTACCGGCGGCTGGAGCGGCTCGAGCTGCTGCGCGACAGTCTGGTGCACATGATCGTGCACGACTTGCGATCCCCGCTCGCCGGCATCCGCGCCTACCTCGATCTCCTCAAGCTCGACGGCGCCGGCCGGCTGGATCACGATATGACCCAGTCGATCGACGAAGCGCGCAAGGTCGCGGTCGAAATGACCGAGATGGTCAGCGACCTGCTCGACGTGAGCCGCCTCGAGGCGGGGAAAATGCCGCTCGAGCTGGCGCTCACGGATGTCGGGATCGTCGCGACCGACGCGGTGACGGGTATCGGCGCGGCGGCGCGGCGCGTGTCGCTGCAGCTCGAGCAGGGCCCCGAGCGGCTGCGGGCGATGATCGATCCGAGCGTGATCCGCCGCGTGATCGCCAACCTCGTCGGCAACGCCATCAAGTTCACCCCGGCCTCCGGCCGTATCCGCGTCGCGGTGCAGGGGAGCGACGGGGGGGTGCGCGTGTCGGTCAGCGACACCGGGCCCGGCATTCCGCCGGAGTTTCACGACAAGATCTTCGAGAAATTCGGGCAGGTCGAAGCGGCGCGGCAGGGCGCCAAACACTCGAGTGGCCTCGGGCTCACCTTCTGCAAGTTCGCCGTCGAAGCGCACGGGGGGTCGATCGGTGTGGAGAGCGTTGTGGGGCAGGGCAGCACGTTCTGGTTCGTCGTGCCGCTGCGGGGCCCTGCGCCCGCCGCCCCCTCTCCGGCGCCGTCCCCGGCGTGAATGTCCTCATCGCGGAAGACGATGCCGTCGGCCGGCTGACGCTGCAGGCGATGCTCACCGGCGCCGGCTACCAGGTCACCGCAGCGAGCGACGGGCAGGAAGCGCTCGACGCCTGGCGGCTCACCGCGGCGCGGGTCGTGATCTCCGACTGGATGATGCCGGAGATGGACGGACTGGAGTTGTGCCGCCACATCCGCGAGGACCGCTCACCGCACTACACGTACTTCATTCTGCTGACCGGACGCGGCGGGAAGGAAAGTTTCCTCACTGCGATGGAGTCGGGGATCGACGATTTCATCACGAAGCCCGTCGATCCCGACGAGCTGAAGGCGCGGCTCGGCGTGGCGCAGCGCATTCTGGGGATGCGGCAGCGCATCGACGCGCTCGAGGGTCTGCTCCCGATCTGCAGCTACTGCAAGCGCATTCGCAACGAGACGGATCAGTGGAGTGAGCTGGAAGGGTACATCGAGACGCGATCGAAGGCCGAGTTCAGCCACGGCATCTGCCCCGACTGTTACCGCACGAAGGTGGAGCCCAACCTCACTTGACGGTGTGACTCACGGCAGCGCCGTGAAACGCATCCAGCAGGGTCGCGCGGTCGGCGTACTCGGGACGGCGGCGCGCCCGCTCGCTCGCCTCATTGGTGAGGAAGTGCTGATAGGCGTCGCGCGCCCCGCGCGCGTTCGACTGCGCTTCGAGCCCCCGGGCGCGCAGGATGTCGGCGAACAGGTGGGTCGGCACCTCGCGGCGGATCGTGTCCGCTTCGGCGAGGGCGCCGCCCGCGTCCCCTCCCGCGAGCTTCAGGAGGCCGACGTCGAAGTGCGCGTCGAGCGACAGCGCCGGCAGCTGCTGGTAGGCGCCGAGCGCCATGGGCAGGAAGAACTGCACGCTGTCGGCCTTCCCCGCTTCGTCGAGGCGCATTACGCGGTCGAAGAGGCGCTGCGCCCGCTCCTCGGGTGACATCTGGCTGATGTCGGGGGCGGCACTGCCCGCGCTCACGCTGCCGGCGAACGGCGCGGCCGACGTGCCCGGCGCGGCAGATTCCGCCGTTCCGCCGCTGCCGCGCATCGCCAGGACACCGATCAGCCCTCCCACAGCCAGCCCGGCGATGCCCCATGGCAGGCCGACGCGCCATCCAGTCGCGGGAGCCGAGGTGCTGGCTCCGCACTTGTGGCAGTAGCGCGCACCGTCCGACAGCGTCGCACCGCAGGCATGGCAGGTCATGGTGCGCCAATCTAACTGCCTGGCAGGATACGACGAGACAGCGTAGCGTATTGCGATATGCCTGACGCGTTTCCCGGACAGGACCGCACCCGCCACATGGGTGAGTTGAAGCGCGGGCAAAGCCGCTGGAATGTGTACCTCGAGGTCCAACCGGACGCCGAGCTGGAGGCGGTGCGCGGCCGTATGCACTTCGTCGGCGACGGCCAGCACAAGACGACCGGATGGGTGTTTCTCGAGCGCCAGGAAAAGGACATTCTCGAGCGATTCGGTGAATTTTCGGCGGTAGAGCTGGTGCAGTTCGTCGAGGCGATCCCCGGCTGATTTCGCTGTCGCTCGATTTGTGCAAATGTTGCACGGTTCCGACTGCAATCTGACGGTTTTCAACATCCTTCCAAGCTCATCCACGTTCTTTCCTGCAGTTGGCGCAGGTTTTGCTTGACGCCCATCGGGGTGCCCGGCTACCTTGCGCCATGCCAGAACCAACGGCGACCGCATTGCGGGAAGCCCGTCGCACCGAGCCCGGAGGCGGGCTTTCGTCGTTTTGACTACCCGTTCACGCCGACCAACAAGGAGAGAGGATCAGTCACATGACCGCGACGTTGGAACCGACGAGAGAGGCGAAGGGTTCGAGTAAGCCGTCGCCTGCCGAAGTGATCCGCCGCGCCCGCGAGGCCGGCGTGCAGGTGGTGGACGTGAAATTCTGCGATCTTCCGGGCACGTGGCAGCACTTTTCGCTGCCATTGAAGGAGCTGAACGAGGACGTCTTCAGCGAAGGGCTGGGCTTCGACGGGTCGTCGATCCGCGGCTTCCAGGCGATCAACGAGAGCGACATGCTGCTCTTCCCCGATCCCTCGAGCGCGTTCGTCGATCCGTGCCTGCAGGTCCCGACCCTCTCCCTGACGTGCGATATCGGCGATCCGATCACGGGGGAGCGCTACACGCGCGACCCGCGCTACGTCGCGCAGAAGGCGGAGCAGTACGTCGTCAAGAGCGCGACCGCGACCACCGCCTACTTCGGGCCGGAAGCCGAGTTCTACATCTTCAATTCGGCGCGCTTCGATCAGAACGCGCATGAAGGCTACTACCACCTCGACTCCGTCGAGGGCATCTGGAATTCGGGGGCGAACGGCACCCCGAACCTGGGGCACCGGCCGCGGCACAAGGAGGGGTACTTCCCCGTGCCGCCGGTGGACAAGCTGCAGGACCTGCGCTCGCGCATCATGCTGGCGCTGATCTCGGCTGGGATCGACGTCGAGGTGCATCACCACGAAGTGGGCACCGCGGGCCAGACGGAGATCGACATGCGTTTCACGACGCTGACGCGCATGGCCGACCAGGTGATGATGTACAAGTACATCGTCAAGAACGTGTGCGCGCAGTACGGCTACACGGCGACGTTCATGCCGAAGCCGATGTACGGCGATAACGGCTCCGGTATGCACGTGCACATGAGCCTGTGGAACGACAAGACCAACCTGTTCTACGATCCCAAAGGCTACGCACTGCTGTCCGATCCGGCGCGCTGGTACATCGGCGGGCTCATCAAGCACGCCGCGGCGCTGCTTGCCTTCGCGGCCCCGACGACCAATAGCTACCGCCGTCTGGTGCCGGGGTACGAAGCGCCGATCAACCTGATTTACTCGCAACGCAACCGCTCGGCGATCTGCCGCATCCCGATGTATTCGAAGTCACCGAAGTCGAAGCGGATCGAGTTCCGTGCACCCGATCCGTCGAGCAATCCCTACCTCACCTTCGCCGCGCTGTTGATGGCGGGGCTGGACGGGTTGCGCAACAAGATCGAGCCGCCGAAGCCGATGGACGTGGACCTCTACGAGCTCGAGCCGGCGGAGCGGAAGCACGTCAAGAACACGCCGGGAAGCCTCGCCGAGTCGCTCGCGGCGCTCGAGGCCGACCATGCGTTCCTGCTGGAGGGCGGCGTGTTCACGCAGGATCTGATCGATACGTGGCTTGGCTACAAGCGGGCGAAGGAGATCGATCCGGTCGCCCTGCGGCCGCACCCGTACGAGTTTTTCCTGTATTACGACTGCTAACGGCGGTCGGTAGGAGACGGTAGAAGACGGTTGGGGTCGGTAGGTGAAAGGCCGCCCGTCTCCTACTGTCCCCTACCGTCTCCTACCGTCATGCCAGAGAAGACCACCGGGGCCTCCAAAGCCGACATCCTGACGCTCGCCAAAGAGCGCGACGTCGCGTTTTTGCGGCTGCAGTTCACCGACATTCTCGGCATCAACAAGAACGTCGAAGTCCCCGCCAGCCAATTCGAGAAGGCGCTCGACGGGGACATCATGTTCGACGGCAGCTCGATCGAAGGGTTCGTGCGCATCGAGGAGTCGGACATGGTGCTGAAGCCCGACCTCGACACGTTCCGCGTGCTGCCGTACGATGACGAGGGCGGGAAAGTCGCCCGCGTGATCTGCGACATCTACAATCCCGACGGCTCGGCATTCGCCGGCTGCACGCGCGCCGCCCTGAAACGTCAGATCGCCCGGGCGCGGAAGCTGGGGTACGAGCTGATGGCGGGAGTGGAAGCGGAGTTCTTCATCTTCCAGCTCGATGCCCGGGGACGGGCGACGGTCGAAACGCACGACGAGGGGGGATACTTCGATCTCACCCCGGTGGATCGCGCCGAGGAGATCCGGCGCCTGATCATCCGGGACCTCGTCTCGATGGGATTCGAGGTCGAGGCGGGGCATCACGAGGTGGCGCCGGGGCAGCACGAGATCGATTTCCGCTACGCCGCCGCACTCGAAACGGCGGACAACCTGGCGACGTTCCGCTTCGTGGTCCGCGACGTCGCGTTCCGCCATGGTTTTCTCGCCACCTTCATGCCGAAGCCGATCTTCGGGCAGAACGGCTCCGGGATGCACACGCACCAGTCGCTGTTCGCCAACGGCAAGAACGCGTTCCATGACCCCAAGGGGAAGTGGGAGCTGTCGGCGGTGGCGCTGTCGTACATCGCCGGGCTGCTGGAGCACGCCCGCGGGTTCTGCGCCGTCACGAACCCGCTCGTCAACAGCTACAAGCGGCTCGTGCCGGGGTACGAGGCGCCGGTGAACGTCGCGTGGTCGATGCGCAACCGCTCGCCGCTGGTGCGGATCCCCGACAAGCGGGGCACCGGGACGCGGTGCGAGCTGCGCATGCCCGATCCGTCGGCGAACCCCTATCTCGCGCTGGCGGTGCAGCTGGCCGCCGGACTCGACGGCCTCGAGCGCAAGCTCGAGCCGACGGACCCCGTCGACAAGAACATCTTCGAGATGAGTTTCCGCGAGCGGCGGCGATACCGGATCGACGAGCTGCCGCGGGATCTGCACGAGGCGCTCGAGTGTCTCGAGAAATCGCCGGTGATCCGGGGAGCGCTGGGCGAGCACATCTATGAGCGGTTCGTCGAGGCAAAGGAAGGAGAGTGGAACGAGTATATCGGGCAGGTGAGTGAATGGGA
>Ga0126383_10000355_pt1 | contig 24845 bp, 23 predicted proteins | sample PanSoiMetPlot_35_FD_96882 | JGI IMG/M metagenome (GOLD analysis project Ga0126383, IMG submission 96882) | Tropical forest soil microbial communities from Panama - MetaG Plot_35 | ecosystem: Environmental > Terrestrial > Soil > Tropical forest > Bulk soil | place: Panama | collected 2016-02-17
AACAATGTCCCGCCGGTGAGTTCGAGATATGGCGATAAACGCCCGCGGCGCTCAAAGTTCCACTTGAGGCAGAGCGGGTCGAATCCAGCTCCGTAGACTGTATTGGCAGGTTGAAATACGAGGAAGACGGGAACCGCGTCGACGGCGTATTCGAATCGACCTCGAAGAAAACCGGGCAGATGTGGCCCGGTCAAGACCCATCCGTAGCGCAATCCGGCGTTGAAGGCGCCGGTATCGCCCCGTCCGCCCGCGACGGAGTGTCCACCACCAGCCCAGATCTGGACTTCGTGCCCGCCGGCTTCCGGCCCGACCTGGGCGCTTAGCAGATTCGGAATGATTAGGAGCAGAAGAACCAGAAGGGATCGTGTAGGGGGCATTGGTTCCTAGCAGTGGGCCGAACTCTTGCTTCGATTACCTCGTGAGCCGTGAATCGCAAGTTCGAGAGCATCCTTCGCCGCATGGGTGAAGTCATGCCGCGCGACGCCTGCTTCTTCCAGATAATCGCCGAGCACTGGAATCACGCCCATGGCTTCCACATCCTCGAGATCATTGACAATCTGGCAGGCGCCTTCCAAAGCGTATTTGGCCTTGAGTTCATCAGAGACCGGCGTTCTGTTGATCAATGCATAATCGAAGATAGGTCCCTGCGCGTGCCGATTGAGAGCTCGAATGTGGTCCGCAGCAGTTAGGCCGAGGCTCTCATTCGCCTGCGTCATCAAGTTGCAGATGTAGACCTTCGTTGCGCGGGATTCAACAATCGCCTGGGAAATTCCTCGAACCAGCAGGTTTGGGATCAGGCTGGTGAATAGCGATCCAGGCCCGATTGTGATCAAATCAGCATTCGCAATCGCCTCCAGAGTTTGAGGCATCGGACCGACATCCGGCGGAACGAGTAACAGTTCACGAATCCGCCCTTTGCTGGCAGTGATCTTGGTTTCGCCGCGCACTCGGGTTCCATCCTCCATTAGCGCCTCAAGTTCGACATTCGAGGTCGTAGCGGGATAGATATGGCCGCGCGTCAGAAGAATTTCTGAGGACAGACGAACCGCTTCCGAGAAGTCTGAGGTCAATGAAGTCAGTGCGGCGAGAAAGAGGTTGCCGAAGCTGTGACCCTCTAATCCAGAGCCTTTTTCGAACCTGTGACGAAAGAGCTTAGACAGTAAGGCTTCATCTTCGCTGAGAGCAACGATGCAATTGCGGATGTCCCCCGGCGGCAACATATTGAGTTCCTTCCGGAGTCTCCCACTCGACCCTCCGTCATCGCTGACGGTGACCACTGCACACAAATCGCGGATGGACGGGGAAATAGACTTTGTCGCTCCCGCTTCCATTGAGGAAGGAACAAATCTCTTGAGTCCCTTAAGAAGAGTGGAGAGCCCGGTTCCGCCACCGATCGCAACCACGCGAAGACCGCCAATCTGCGCGTTCTTGTTCTGCGTCGAGTAGTCGGCGGCCTTGGTTTCCATCCTGCTTGTCCTCGAGGGGCGCTAGAGGGATTCTTCGTCGCCGAGTTGAGTGGAGGGCTCGAGCTCCGCGCCCGGATCGGGATACAGCAACTCGGTAAAGCGTGGATCCTCGGCCAAATTCTGGAAATCCGAATCGTTGCGTGCCTGGAAGCGCAGTTGCGGATTCAATCGAAGGGCCTCGTCCAAGCGACGCAGAGAATCTTCCACGTGCCCCGTGAGGCAATCCAGCGCAGCCAGTCCGTAGGTGACGTAGTCAGACTTAGGGTTCTGCTTGAGCAACTTATCGAGATGCTCGCGCGCTGTGACATAGTCGCCAACATTCATGAGCGAGACGGCATAGTCGAAGTGCTCTTCCGCCGTTTTGAATTGGGTCGCCGCATTCCGCTCAAGGTGTTGGTTACAGATATTGAGATGAACGGTTGCACGGTCCGCCAGTTCCTTGCTCGGCCCGGTAAGCACCTTCTGAAAGAAAGGCTTTGCCTTCTCGAACTTATGCTCCTGCATTGCTCGCAGACCAGACTCATAGCTCTGCAACGCTTGCGTGTAGCGCGGATCTTCCGCCGCTGTCTTCTTGGGGGTGGGTTTTTGGGCCATGTGTAAAACTCTTCCTGTGTTCTTCGTGATGGCGGGCTCCTTAGGCGACGCGCTCCGTAGTCTGAGCAGTAAAGTATCGCCTAAACAACGGCTATAGGTCTAGGTCTTGGGAGTAGTCACCGCCATTCCATCTCGACCTTCAATTTGCGTTGGACGCAATGAGGAACTATTTCATGGTTGCGGCTTGCTCAAGGTCAATCTGTTTCCACTCGCCCCTTATGATGCCGGCGCGGATCGCGGTCGCAGACCTACCTCTCTGGTTCTGCTGGTAGGTATAGTACAGCTCCTTCAAGCAGGTTGAGCACTGCGCACCATGGGTGTTTTCAAAGCAACTATGCAGGCTGTTATGCCCCATGCGGTCGCAATAGCAGTAGCACGGCTGCTGGTGAAGCACGTTGGGAATCTTTGCCGCCAATTCGTAGGCATGCGTCTGATACGGGTATTGGGCGTCCGCGCCCCACAAATCTGCCTTGGTTAAGATCGGCGGCAGCTTCGTGGCTTTCGGCGGTGGTCCGGCGTTGTAGGCGGGAACACCACCCGCTTCCTGCGGTGCGGCCCATTGGGCCGAAACCGACAGGGTAACGATAAAGAGAAAAGCCAGCGCTAAGCTGCGGGACACGATCTTGTTGCGAGTTACGCGAACGATCATTGAATTCACCCCAATTCGCTCATTGTAAACGACAACCATATAACCTGCTGGTTTTGAAGCCGCTTCTGTATACAATAGAGATGCATGCCGGAAGGTTCCTCGAATCCTGGATCGAACGCTGGTGCGAGCACATCAAAAAGCGCGGTCGTGCCGCACTCTGGATCGGCCCAGGCTCCGGCCCTGATTGATCCATCACTTCGCATTAGCGCTGGTCTCGGTGTCTGGCTGCGCGACCTGATCATCTCGCTTGCGATTTCCGCGTTCATCATCATCTTCCTCTATCAACCCGTGAAGGTGGAGGGCACCAGCATGATGCCTTCACTGGAAGATCAGGAACGGATTTTCGTCAATAAGTTCGTTTATCGGTTGGAGCCGATCGGGCGTGGCGATATCGTTGTATTCCGTTATCCACGTGATCCTTCAAAGAGCTACATCAAGCGAGTCATAGGAATGGCGGGCGATCGCATTCGCATCGATGCGGGACAGGTGTATGTCAACGGCCAAGCGCTCGACGAGGCGTATGTTCCTTCCGAATATACCGACGCTCGGTCCTACCCTGAGGTGACCGTCCCTGCGAATTCCTATTTTGTCTTAGGCGATCATCGATCGATGTCGAACGACAGCCGCGATTTTGGCGCCGTCAACCAGGGCTTCATCTACGGTAAAGCAGTTTTCGGATATTGGCCTATGGATAAACTGGGCCGCGTGAAGTAGCCTGCTTAGAAAGCACCCTTTTTTCCTCAGATTTCCTCAGCTTCGCGGCCTTCTTTCCTTGGCCATGCTCAGAATCCCTGATAAAATCTATAAAATCCACTCCTCGGAGCGAGAATGCAGGCTATCCTTGCGCTGGAAGACGGCAAAGTCTTCCGAGGCAAAGGCTACGGCGCCAAAGGCGAATGCTACGGCGAAGTCGTTTTTAATACTTCCATCACCGGATACCAGGAAATTTTCACCGATCCTTCCTACTCCGGACAGATCGTCGTTCTGACGAACCCGCAAATCGGAAATTACGGTACCAACCAGGAAGATAACGAGGCCACGCGTCCGTGGATCGAGGGGCTGATCGTGCGCGAGTTTTCGCGCGTCAGTTCGAACTGGCGCTCCCAGCAGGTAGCCGAAGAATACCTGGAGCAGTTCAAGGTGCCAGTGCTCTCCGATATCGATACACGAGCTCTGGTGCGGCATCTGCGCGATCACGGCGTTCAGCGGGGTGTGATCTCGACGATCGAGAGTGACACCGACAAGCTGATTGCCAAGGCTCGCTCGATTCCGAAGATGGACGGCACTGACCTGGCAAAGGAAGTCAGCACGAAGCGGTCGTACGTGTGGGAAGTCGGCGAGCGCTCGCACGAACCGGTCGCCGTGGTCGGAGTGAAGGACGAACCGCCGCGCTTCCACGTCGTTGCGTATGACTTCGGCATCAAGCAGAACATCCTGCGCAAACTGCGCGGTGAAGGATGCAAAGTCACGGTCGTCCCGGCGCAGACTCCCGCAGAGGACGTGCTCGCACTGAAGCCGGATGGAGTCTTTCTGTCGAACGGTCCGGGCGATCCGGAGCCGTGTACGTACGCGGTCGACTCAATCCGCCGGTTGATGGGACGTCAGCCGATCTTTGGGATCTGTCTTGGCCATCAGTTAACCGGCATCGCGCTAGGTGGCAAGACGTTCAAGCTGAAGTTCGGTCATCATGGCGGGAATCATCCCGTGAAGCAGTTAAAGACCGGGAAGATTGAGATCACCGCGCATAACCACAATTTCGCGGTTGATCCTGATTCGCTAGCGCAGAGCGAAGTCGAGTTCACGCACATGAACCTGAACGACGAAACGCTCGAGGGTCTGCGCCATCGAAACATGCCGCTCTTCAGCGTGCAGTATCACCCGGAAGCCGCGCCCGGCCCGCACGACTCGCATTATCTGTTCAAAGAGTTCACGAAGATGATGAAGGAGTGGAAGGGCAGTGGTCGGTAGTAAGTAATGAATCGCCACCAGAAGTCGGATAAGACTTGCCTGCGGAATGTGTGCTGACGCTGGGCTTCGACGAATCGCGATTTGAAAGGGCGCGCCTTTAAGGCGCGCCGCTGGAGTGGACAAAAGACTTGCGGCTTTAGTCGCTGAGGTTCACGGGTGAGACCTACGAGAGAGCACGCGACGAGCAACGGACAGACGTACATGATCACGTCACGGACGTGGGGAAGCCGCACGCTCTTCTCGAGAGAGGTTTGGGCCAAGCTGCTCATCGACACTCTTTATCACTATCGCGGCTCTGCGTATCTGCTCCAAGAATTCGTAGTGATGCCGGATCACATCCACGTGATTTTGACTCCGAAGACAAGCTTGGAGAAAGCCGTCCAGTTCATCAAGGGTGGGTTTTCATATCGTGCAAAAAAAGAACTCGGCTCGAATATGGAAGTCTGGCAAAAAGGATTTTCCGATCATCGCATTCGCGACGCGAGCGACTATCAAATTCATCAGATTTATGTTCAGCAGAATCCTGTTCGAAAGCATTTGTGTGAACGCGCGGAAGATTACCCCTATTCATCTGCAAGGTCCGGATTCGAACTCGACCCTGCACCTCAGGGGCTAAGGCCCATCAATCGATCCGAGCCAGTTACGGCGCGCCTTGAAGGCGCGCCCTTTCAAAACAACATCAGGGAAGCGGAGACGGACGCCGCCCCCTTTGATGACAAGATCAAAAGCGCGCGTGCCGTAGCCGTGCCATCGGCAAAGAAAAACAAAACTGCATAATGCCCAAACGCACTGACATCTCGAAAATCCTAGTCCTCGGCTCCGGGCCCATCGTTATTGGCCAGTCCGCCGAGTTCGACTACTCTGGCACGCAGGCCTGCAAGGCGCTCAAGTCTGAGGGCTACGAAGTTGTGCTGGCCAACTCGAACCCGGCCACGATCATGACCGATCCGGAGTCGGCTGACCGCACCTACATCGAGCCGCTCACGCTGGAGTATCTGGAAGAGATCATTCGCATTGAGCGCGAGATGTCTCCCGGCGCCGGTTTTGCCGTGCTGCCGACCGTCGGCGGGCAGACCGCGTTGAACCTTGCCATCGAACTTTCGGACGGCGGGGTGCTCGAGAAATACAACGTGGATCTGATCGGCGCAAACGTTGCCGCTATCAAGAAGGCCGAAGATCGTCTGTTCTTCAAAGATGCGATGCAGCGCATTGGTCTCGACGTCCCAAAGTCGGCGCTCGTTAAGCATACGAAAGATGGACTGGAGTTCGCAGACAAGATCGGGTTCCCAGTTATCGTCCGCCCCTCATTTACTCTCGGCGGCACCGGTGGCGGTATTGCTTATAACCGAGAAGAACTTGGCGAAGTGCTGACTCGCGGCCTGGATCTGTCGCCAGTTCACGAGGCACTCATCGAAGAATCCGTCCTCGGCTGGAAAGAATTCGAGCTCGAGGTGATGCGCGACACCGCCGACAATGTCATCATCATCTGCTCAATCGAGAACTTCGATCCGATGGGCGTACACACCGGCGACTCGATCACGGTCGCTCCGGCCCAAACGCTCACGGACCGCGAGTACCAGGCCATGCGCGACGCTTCCATCGCGGTCATCCGCGAAATCGGCGTCGACACTGGCGGTTCGAACATTCAATTCGGCGTGAATCCTGAAACCGGACGAATGGTAGTCATCGAGATGAACCCGCGCGTGTCCCGGTCGTCAGCTCTCGCCTCAAAGGCCACAGGATTCCCAATCGCCAAGATCGCCGCGAAACTTGCGGTGGGCTACACGCTGGACGAAATCCCGAACGACATCACGCGCAAGACCCCGGCGTGCTTCGAGCCCACGCTCGACTACGTCGTCGTCAAGATTCCGAAATGGCAGTTCGAGAAATTCCCCGGCGCCGACGACACGCTCGGCCCGCAGATGAAGTCGGTGGGCGAAGTGATGGCCATCGGCCGCACCTTCAAAGAAGCGCTGATGAAGGGCATCCGCTCCCTCGACACGGGTAAGAAAGTGGGTTCCGACAAGATCGAGCCGAAGATTCTCACACAGCGACTCGTCACGCCCCATCCAGAGCGACTCGCCTACGTTCGCTACGCACTCCGACAGGGACACACGGTCAAGCAGATTGCCAAAATGACGTCGATGGACCCGTGGTTCCTCTACCAACTCAAAGAAATTAACGACCAGCAACTTGAGTTGGAAAAGCACCCCATGGAATCGATTCCGACCGAGGTGCTGCGCGAGTCCAAGCGTATGGGCCTCTCTGATGGACGTTTGGCGCAAGTCTGGCGGCTCGAGACACAGGACAAGGTCCGGCATATGCGCAAGAAGCACGGCATCATGCCGGTCTACAAGCGCGTTGACACCTGCGCTGCGGAGTTCGAAAGCTTCACGCCTTACCTCTACTCGACCTACGAGGACGAAGACGAGGCCGCGCCGACCGACAAGAAGAAAGTGATCATCTTGGGCAGCGGACCGAACCGCATCGGGCAGGGAATTGAGTTCGACTACTGCTGCTGCCACGCCTCGTTTGCCCTGCGCGACGACGGATACGAGACGATCATGATCAACTGCAATCCCGAGACCGTCTCGACCGACTACGACACCAGCGATCGTCTTTACTTCGAGCCACTCACGTTCGAAGACGTCTGGGCGATCTACCAGCACGAAACCTCGAAAGGTGCGGACGTCGGCGTGATCGTCCAGTTTGGCGGCCAGACGCCACTGAACCTCGCACTGCCTCTAAAACAAGCTGGTGTGAAGATCATCGGTACCTCCCCCGAGTCGATCGATCTCGCGGAAGATCGCAAGCACTTCAACAAGCTGCTCGAAGATCTCCAGATTCCGCAGGCCCCGGGCGTGATGGCGACCTCGATTGAAGAAGCGGTCGAAGGCGCGAAGCGGATCGGTTATCCAGTTCTGGTCCGCCCCTCATACGTGCTCGGCGGGCGCGCCATGGTAATTGCCTACGACGAACAATCGGTAGTGCGCTACATGAAAGACGCGGTCGAGTACTCGCACGACCGCCCCGTATTGATTGACCACTTCCTCGAAGACGCAATCGAAGTCGATGTCGACGCCCTCTCCGACGGAGAAGATGTCGTCATCGGCGGAATTATGCAGCACATCGAAGAAGCTGGCATTCACTCTGGCGATTCCTCCTGCGTGCTGCCCGCAGTCGATATCCCGCAGCATCTGTTAGAACGCATGCGAGAGTACACGTTCAAGCTTGCCAAGGCTCTCAAGGTTGTTGGCCTGATGAACATTCAGTTCGCGATCCCGCGCGGAAACGGCGGCAGCGGCAACGGATCCGAAGGCAGCAAGGTCTATGTGCTCGAAGTGAATCCGCGTGCCTCACGCACGGTTCCTTACGTGTCGAAAGCGACGGGAGTGCCGATGGCCAAGATTGCCGCCCGTCTCATGACCGGACGCAAACTCCGCGAGTTCTTGCCAGATTTCATCCGGCGCCGCGCCGATCTTGATACCGGCAGCTTTTATTACGTGAAGTCGCCAGTGTTTCCCTGGAGCAAGTTTCCGGGCGTCGACACGGTGCTCGGGCCCGAGATGAAGTCCACGGGCGAAGTCATGGGCGTCGCCGACAATTTCGGCGAGGCTTTCGCCAAGGCGCAACTTGCTGCAGGACAGAAGTTGCCCACTAAAGGCGCGGTCTTCCTCAGCGTTACGGATACAGACAAGCGGCATGTCGCGGGTGTGGCCAGGAAGTTTGTCGAGATGGGATTCAAACTGGTAGCGACGGACGGCACGGCTCAGGTGATCGAGGCAGCCGGCATGAATGTGGAGCGGGTCTACAAGGTAAAAGAAGGACGTCCGAACGTCGTGGATTTCATCAAAGGACAGCGCATCCAACTCGTCGTCAACACGCCCCACGGCCAGGAACCCTGGTTCGACGAAAAAGCGATCCGGCGCGCCGCCGTCACCGCGCGTATTCCGACGATTACGACACTGGCGGCCGCACGGGCGGCTGCGGAAGGCATTGCCGCCCTTCAGCGCGGTGAAGTGAATGTGCACGCCTTACAAGAGTTGCACGCGGAGCGGGCGAACGTGTCGCGATGACGATCTTAGTTCTGAACCGTATACCGCGCTTTGTGACTATCTACGGAGTGATGTGGATGCTGCTGCTGGGTGCAGCACCCATAGCTTGCATTTATGGTTTGAGGGCGGCTCCCAAGCCCGAAACGGCTAAGCGAACCCGTGGAGTTTGCGTACTCGGTTTCCTCCTTTCAGTCTTTTTGGCATTCTGCCTCGCTGTCACCACACTCCAGCCCCTGCTGTCGTAATCTTGCCTGCGACGCTTATTTTCGTCTGTGGGATGTTTCGGCCATCCACTTTGGAGTTGAAGGGCGTGCGTATCTATCTGATTTTATGCATGGCCGCCGGTGAGGTGTTTTGGATTTGGGCGGCGTGGGATCAATTTGCGCGGGGACGAGCGTAGCTGGATTGGTTAATGTGTTACAATTCTGACACATGAGTAACACAGTCACGATTCGGTTTCCTGATGAGCTTTTGGAACGCTTGCGGGAGAAGGCTCGCCGTTCGGGATTGCCCGTTGGTCAGGTTGTGCGCCAGTTTGTTGAAAACGGATTATCTGAGGAATCGCCTGCTCAGCAAAATCAAGCATGGCGCAAGTACATTGGAATCATCAAAGGCGGCCCGCGAGACGTTTCCAGCCGAAAAGGGTTTTCGCGCGGATGAATGCCATTGCTGACACAGGCCTGCTAGTCGCGATGGCGCGCGCAAATGACCAATACAATGAGTGGGCATCTGAAATTGGGGTTCAGATCGATTGGCCAGCATTGACCTGCGAGGCTGTTCTCGCGGAGACTGCTTTCCAGCTTCAGTCGTGTGAACCCGTCCTAGGGATGTTACGCGACGGAGTTATTCAGGTGGCATTTGACTGCGAGAGCAATCTGGAACATTTGCGGGATCTTGCCCAACGCTACGCGGATCGCAAGCCTGATCTGGCTGATCTATGCCTGATTCGAATGAGTGAACTTTTTCCTCGGCACACTGTTGTTACTGTTGACGAAGAAGATTTTCGGATCTATCGCCGCAATAAACGGGAAACGATTCCTATACTTTGCCCACCAAGATAGGGCATTGAGGTAACCCATGCTTCTTCACGGTATTCTTCCTCCCATCACCACGCCGTTCTATCCCGACGGCAACGTCTACTACAAAAAGCTCGAGGCCAATGTCGAGCGCTACTCGCGCACGCCGGTTGCCGGAATCGTGGTCCTCGGATCGACCGGAGAGGCGCTCATGCTCTCCGATCAGGAGAAGCGCGATGTGCTCAAAGTTGCACGGGAGACCACCGCGCCAAATAAGGTTCTGGTCGCTGGCACTGGTATTGAGTCGGCCATCGAGACGCTGCGGCTGACCGAATATGCCGCCGAGCTCGGCTACGACGTGGCCATGGTGCGTACGCCGCACTACTACAAGAAACAGATGTTACCCGCGAATCAGCTTGCGTTTTATCGAACCGTCGCCGACCGCTCACCGCTGCCCGTCATCATCTACAACTTCCCGCAGGCTACCGGGTACGATATGCCGGCCGAAGTAGTGATTGAACTGGCAGAGCATCCCAATGTGATTGGCATCAAGGAGTCCAGTGGCGATATAGAAAAAGTGCGCAAGATGGTTGAAGCTACGCGCCACATTAAACGAGTTGCTCCTGTTACGGAAACGTTCGACGCAGTCACTCCACGCATGCTTGCCGCCGCAGTGGCAGGAGAATCCGGAGGAGGGGAACTGGTGCCCGTCGGAGCACTCTCCGGAGCAAAAGAATCAAAGCCATCTTCTGCGGCTGTGACCGTTGTGGGGAAGATGAAGACACGTCAGAAGGAAGTCGGATTCCAAGTACTCGTCGGAGCGGCTCACAAATTGCATCCATCGCTTGATGCAGGTGCAGTCGGAGCCATTTTGGCGTTTGCCTGTCCGGCGCCCACGGCCTGCTACGAGATCTACGCCGCGTGGAAGGAAGGCGATGCCGAACTGGCGCGCATCAAGCAGGAACGAATTGCGAGGGCGGCACAACGGGTCGGCGATCTTGGCGTCCCGGGATTCAAGTACGGGATGGACTTCAACGGCTACTACGGCGGCACGGCGCGATTGCCATTCTTGCCGCTGACGGTGGACACGAAGGCTGAAGTCGAGTCCCTGTTAGCCGATATCCGGAACTGACCAAGAGGACGACGTGGCACGGAAGACTTCCTCACCCAGCATGCCACCGATCTCCGAGCAGATGAAAGCCTGGTCGGCAGCCCTGGCCGCCGAAATCGGAGATTGGCCGCAGGTCAGTCAAAAAGTGTTCTTCGGTTTTACCGCCCTCTACCGCGGCAAGAATATGTTCGGAATCTTGCCGCGCACCCGCTGCATAGAGACCAGGAATACCATCGCATTCCCCATCGATGTTCCCAAGCGCTCCGTGCGGGCGCGACTCGATTCCGATCATCGCATCGGATCAATCGACAAGAACAACAGCCGTTGGTTCACATTCGAACTCTCCTCCGACTCCGACCTGCACGATGCCTTGAGCTGGCTGGGTGACGCGTACGACGCCGCGAGCACGAAAAGGAAATTCAAGTAGCGTGGCTCTGCACACAACGCCAGTGGCCGCGAAGCTGTGCTCGCTTTCGAGATGCTTTTCTCGATTCAAGGAATGATATTCGGAGCGCTCGGTTGGAAAAAGATGCGATAGTTGTATCTTGGAAATGCGAAGCCAAGGTCCCAGGTAAACGTGCGAATCTCAGGTGAAGATTTTGCTGTGCCGAAGAAACCTGCCGTCGAGCATTGGACGGATCGTCAGCACACCTCAAGTTGGAGAAGAGAACTACAGGTGTGGGAACTTGTGTTATTGGTAGCAGTCGGTGGTGTTCTGTTTGACATCACTCAAAGGGCTTTCAGTGGTTGGCACACTGTTGTAGCCGATTTTGGGGACAACGCTGCGTACTTGCAGGCTGCGAAGGCGATTCGTGAGTGGAATTTTCGCAGCATCGACATCCAGCATTTTATGGGTTACCCGTATGCCATCGCCGCCGTTTCACTATTGTTCCATCTCCCTCTTGAATTGACTCTATTGCTTATAGCGAGCGTAGCGTCCCTCATTAGTACGCTTTTGGTGGCGTCGTTGTTTGGCATGCGAGTGGCCGGCTATTTCGCACTGACGAATCTAATGTGGCTCCAGGCATCTTTCTTGGGCGGTTCTGAACCGTTGGCGGTTGCACTTGCGATGGGTGGATTTTGGAGCTTCCGCAAAGATCATCCTCTCTGGGCAGCTCTTCTTTTATCGCTGGCAACCACAGTTCGGCCCCTGATGGTCTTTGGGCTGGTCGGAATAGGGTTGGTGTTGCTTTATCAGAAGCGCTACGCGAAGTTTCTTGGAGCATTCTGTTTGGGACTGGCAATCGGCCTGCTGTATGTGTGGCCGCTGGCTCATTATTTCGGAGACCCGTTTCTCACCGTTCACAGCTACACTTCGCGCGATTACGGCGCGGCCAATGTGCATGGACCTCATGGTCACCTGTTCGGTTGGCCCTTTCACGCCATTATTGTTGGCACGCTGGTGTACCCGGCACCTTGGACTAATTTGGTGTTGAGCTTTTCGTGGATCGCATTGGTACTTGCAGGAGTGTGGGCGATGTTCTCGCGGGATTACCGCCGGTACGCGTGGGCCAATCCACACGAGGCCGTGTTCGTCTCCTTATTCCTCATCGCGATCTTCTGCTACGACTATCTGATATGGGCTCGCAGTAACTTCATGCGGTTTTCGATTCCAGTGATGCCTTTCGTCTTTTTTGCCCTGCGGCGCTGGCTGCCTGAGGATCGGCGAATATTGTGGTTTATCGGAATGCTGGCCTCGTTCCTGGCTGCCTGTTCGGCGATTGGGATTAGAAATGTTTTCCACTTCAGGTGAACCCATGGAGCTAAGAGTGGAAGCGACAGCCCCTAAAGCGGCAACCGAACGCCAAGCAAGCAAGGGGACGCGGATTCTGCTGTGGATGCTATTGTTGCTTGCGGTATGCGAGTTTGCTATCCGTGGTCCTCTTCGTTTTCCCTACTCTGCAAACTGGAATGACCTGGCTCAAAACTACGCCGCTACCAGACTTTGGCTAAGAGGGCAGAACTTTGTGCGGCCAGAGAATTTCGCCAGCCTCTGGGACGAAGAGGTGCACGAAACCCTGAACCCCGGAACGATTCGTACTCATCTGGCTCCTCCTCCGGGAACATTGGTGCTGCTGGCACCAATCGCGGTTCTGCCTTGGGACGCCGCAAAATTGGCATGGGAAGGTCTGTTGGTAGCGGCAGCGGGGACAATCATTTGGTCTCTCGCCAGATTGGTTGGATTTACGAAGAATCAGCCAGAAGCTTATGGGTTTGTCGCGTTCTGTTTGGCTCTGGCGCCCCTTCACACAGGAATCGCCGGTGGGAACGAAACCATTATCGTGGTGGCGTTGTGCACTCTGGGTATGTTGGCGGGTTCTGAGGGGCGCGACGTTCTAGCTGGCGTAATGTTCGGCGCCGCCTGTAGTCTCAAGCCACACATTGCGGCTTTTCTTCTGCTGTATTACCTGCTCCGGCGGCGTTGGCTGCTTCTCACCGTTGTCGTGGCGTTCGGGACGCTGTTGGTTTTGATAGTGATCCTGCGGTCGCAGGTCGCGGGAGTCTCGTGGGTCCATGACTATTTTCACAATATTCAAATCCTCTCCACCTATAACAAGATCGACGATTTTACCTCTGCTAATCCGATTCGTTTTCTGCTGATCAACCTCCAAGTTGTGTTCTATTCCTACACGTCAAGTGCAGCCTCAGCCAATATCCTTGCTTTGGCAACAGGCGCGTTGCTGGTTGCGGTGTGGATCTGCCTGACGGTGAGACTAACCGCAACGGAAGCGGAAATCCTCGCACTTTCGGCGATCGCCGTGATCGGGCTGCTTCCTGTTTATCATCGGCTTTACGACGCCTCCATTCTGGCCATACCCGTTTGTTGGTGCATGAGCGAACTGACCGGCGAAATGAAAACGGTCGCGCGAGCCGCTCTCATTTTGATGGTGCCGTTTTTGTTTCCCGGCGCTGCTGTTTTGCAACAACTTGCAAGGAATGGACGCATTCCTGAATCCTGGCTCTCCACGTGGTGGTGGGAAGGTCTGGTAATGCCGCACCAGACATGGTTTCTTCTCTTGCTTGTATTAGTTTTGCTCTACGCGCTTAATCGGAAGCACTCACAGATCGTCTCCAAAATCATCTTCGCCGGGAAGGATCCGGAGTAGAAGGATCCGGAGTAGATGACGGCTGGTTGAGATCCAAGCCAAACTCAGGTTTCTTATACGTCCCCTCAATGTGGACGGGTACAACTTCGCCTTGCGGCTTCTTCTTGAAAAACGGATCCATCACTTTCAACATCAGCGATTTCAGTCCGCTCGAGGTTTTGGAAATCTTTGTGTCGACCCGCATCGACCCATGCAAATTGATCTTGTAATTGAGAATGTTATAGGTGCCGTGAAGACGGGCATTAGCACCGGGAACCACAAAGCTCAGATCACTAAATTTCGTTACCCCGCCGGCCAAATCGACTTGTCCTTTCAGATCGGTAAGAACAGTCTCTGGATCCTCTTTGTTCTTTCCCCTCGCTCCGGCGCTTAACGTATCGACGTCTCGCTGTGTTTCTGGCTTAGTGAAACTCCCTTCATCCACTCCGAACTTCCCGTGCAGGCGAACTTTATTGAGGAAGGGCATATCCCCAGGTGGAATTTCAACGCTACTCGAAAGGGACACAGGTCCCGACATTGGAGGGCCGTCGCTAGTGAACAATCCAAGAATGTCTTCAATGCGTCCGTCGCGCGATGCGAGCCTCAACTTTGCCACCTTACCCTTTCCTTGCTCGGCCCCGGCGACACTACCCTCGGCGATGATAGTAGTGTGCCGGAACTCAGCCTCGACTCGATTCAAGAAAGTGTCACCGCGAGTAGCATCCACGAACGCATCGAAGGTGGACCTGAGTCGGACCTTGTGGCCACCGTCCTGGACCTCGAAATCAGGCGTGTCTGTCGAGCCAGACACGTTGAGATGTTTGAGTACTCCGTCGAACTTGCCCTGCGAGTTCAGAATACCGGCGATTCCTCCGTATACGCTCAAATCCGCATGGTTAAACTTGTACGCTCCCGACAGCGGCGTGTCCTCATGATGACCGTCGGCCCAAGGTCCAAACTTGCCGGTGACAGTAATTTCTCCCGGAGGATTGGGATTGTGAAGCTTGAGGTGATAGCTGATCGGGCTGCCCCATCGAACTCCGGTGAGGAGCGCATCGTGCACATCAAAACCCAGAGGCTGGCTATTCTTGTCATCGGACAGGAAGGAAACGGAACTTCCGTTCGCCACGAGTTCGTCCACTACCAGTTTCGAATGCTGCGAGTGAAAAACCTCATGACTGCCGAGTGGCGGTATAAACACGCGGGCTCTTTCCGCGATAATCCGGGGAACGTGCTGAGTCAGAATTCCGGCGTAGCTTCCTTCGATCCTCATCCTCTCGATCGTGATCAGTTGGAAACGGTTTTTCCCGTGCCAGAATTCGATCCCCTCAAGAACGCACCCGGGAACGGGAAAATATGTCGGATGATAGCGCTCGACCGTGACGGTGCTATCGCTGGCTTCGGCGAGATCCTCGATGACAGCTTGTTCAGAAAATGGCCAAAACTTGTGGCCCACCGCGATGCCTGCGACGAGCAATATGAAAACGATCAAAATGGTGCCGACCAGGAAACGACGAGCATGTGGTCTATCTGGAGATCGGGGGGTTGGGATTTCAGTATGGGAAGGGGCGACGCCGCTTGGGGACGACATAAGTCTTGGAGTCGGGATCGCTTTCTAATGTTGGAAGTCAGGATGCAAATTATTTCGCAAGAGTACCTACATTGTCTTCCTGATTGCGGTTTTGGCGACACACCACTCTTGGACCTCCTCATCAAAGCCTGCGAATGATATGATCGTTGGTGAACCTCCTTAGGCTCGATCTTCGTCATTACACCTGCGAGAGAATCTCCCCGTCCGGTCTCTAGTCTGTTTCCCGATAAAACTGCGTTTTCTTTGAGGTTTGAATGCAGCCGACTGAACCTCTGCTTGGACGAGCGGAATAGTTGGACGCACCTCGCCTCACCGTTTTAACCGCATATTTCAGGAGAAAACTCAATGAAACTTCTAGTGATTGGTTCCGGCATGATGGGTTCAGCTGCCGCCTTCGACATGGCGCGCACTCCGCAGGTGGATTCCGTAACTCTGGCGGACAGCGATATCAAACGCGCCAGAGAGGTTGCAGCCCGTGTAAACCGTATTACGCGCGACAAGAAAGTTCGCGCGGTGTTACTTAATGCGAGCGATGAGAAGTCAGCCGCCAGGCTGATGCGTGGACACGATGCCGCACTCTCGGCGGTTCCGTATTTCTTAAACTTAGGTCTGGCGCGTGCCGCTGTCGAAGCGCGATGCCATTTCGCTGATCTTGGTGGAAACAACACTGTCGTGCGCCAAGAGCTTGCTCTCGCCAAGCAAGCCGAGAAGCGTGGTGTAGCATTGGCCCCGGATTGCGGCTTGTCGCCTGGCATGGCCTCTATCCTTGGCGGCGAACTGGTACGGCGGCTTGGCGGGCGCGCTGATGCCCTGCGGCTTTACGTCGGAGGACTCCCTGAGCAACCCACCCCGCCTTTTCACTATCAACTCGTCTTTTCCGTCGAGGGACTGATTAACGAATACGTTGAGCCGGCCCGCATTCTGCGGAAAGGCAAACTAATCACCATCGACCCGCTTACGGAGCCCGAGGATTTCCACATCTCCGGCTTCTCGCCGCTCGTGGCGTTCCACACTTCCGGTGGGACTTCAACCTTGCCTGAGACGTTCGAGGGAAGGGTGGGGGAGTGTTTCGAGAAGACTCTGCGCTACCCCGGCCACTACGATCTACTTTGCGAACTGAAAGAGCTAGGTCTGTTTTCAAGTGAGAAGATGAAGTTCGGCAATGCCGAGGTCTCTCCGCGGGCGATGATGTCGAAGATTTTCGAGGGCAAATTCGCTTCGAAAGGACCGGACGTTTGCATCATGCGGTTGGAAGCGCACGAGTCAGTGAACCGGCCGGGTGTGCGCGGATTGTTGGGTGGACGCTTGAAGGGACGCGTCGCATCGTTCACCATGGTCGATCATTACGATCCAAAAACCGACATGAGTGCGATGATGCGAACGACGGCATTTCCGGCTTCGATCGTCGTACAAATGCTCGCGTCTGGCGCGATCAGCAAGCGTGGCGGAGTGCTTCAGGAGATCGATGTACCCGCGGATTTGTTCCTCGATGAAATTGAGAAGCGGGGAATCAAGATCGAGTACGCAATCGAGTAGGTCATGATTCAAAACTCCGGTAGTCCAACGCAGAGTACCAGCGGTTTTTGACCCTTCGAAATGGCACTTACGTGGTGTTACTTTTCTGCTCGTTTTGATAGAGAATAACGACCACAGTGGAGGGAAGAACCACCGCAATCCACAGAAAGGTACTAGATAATCGTGCAAAGTGAAGCATCGTCTGGTAGCATCTGTGCGGTCTCGGAGTTGGGTCCCCTTTAGCTTTTGTGAGGAACATGCGTAAGACGATGGAAATGAAAGCGCATTCATAAGTTCGCGAGTCTCCGGTCTCCATCCCAGGGATCTGACCGGTTAAGGTGGGGCGAGTTGTCGAGTCAACAGGAACCTTCAGGTAGTGTCATCTATGTGCGGCGCCGGAGGACTAGGCGGCATCAACGGAGTCGCCGCATCCAGCACGTGCTCCTACTGACCCTCTGTGGCGTCGTCACCGCTGGTTGTGCGGCGATCGCGCTTCGGTATCTCAGCCCTTCGCTGTTCAAAGCCTCTCGCGGTCCCGAGCCAAGCCGTCAGGCCGTGGAGGCCAGCCGCAATCACTTTCTAGCCGTCCAACAGGAAGCTCTGCGTTCGATCGAGAACCGCCCAGTTTATCCATATTCCGTCGTGCCCGGAGGAGTGAAAGATGCGCATGAACTGAAGTGGGTGGCGGAGCACGACCCGGTTGTGGCCTCCCATTACGCAGGATTCGACTATGACCATGCCCGAATAGTGCGGCTAGTGCTGGCTCGCACCGTTTATGTTTCGTATCGTATCGGCCGCAAGATCTACTGGACTCGCCATCGCGTCACTCTCAAGAAGGGCGAAAGCCTAATTACCGACGGAAAAATTACCGCTCGTACCCGCTGCGGAAACCGCGTTGAAGAAGTTCCGCAGCAGGCTACTTCGCGCTCAGAGCCTCCCGTAGCGAAATTCGAAGAACCCGTCCAGCCAAACCTGGGCACGGGATTGTCACTGCCTCCTGTACCTTTTCAGTCGACTTTGCTCACTCGCCCGCCGGTTCCGGGTTTAGGACCAGCCGCGCCGCTTGGCTTGTATGATCCTTTGGGCGGAGGCTATCCGTGGGTTCCGATTGCTCCTCCGCCTCTGCCGGGAGTGTGTGGCATCGGCAAGAAGCCGGGCAAGGACGGAGTCGTCACCGTAATCACCAACGGTAAGAAGAAAACCATCGGGCCGTGTCCAAGTGGTGGGGGTGGAACGAGTGCGGCCCCGGAACCTGGAACGTGGTTGCTAGTAGTTTCCGGACTTGCCTTCTTGTGCTGTGTCGCTCGACGCAGATTTGTCCTCACCCCGGCCCGATAACTTGCATTTGCTGACGATGCTTCGGTAGCCTTCTGGACTCGTTCTCCGGAGGCTTTTCTTGCATTTCTCGAAGCGTTACTTATCCCGGGCTGCCGTGATGGTGGCAGTGCTCCTCGATCTTAGCTTCGCAATTTCAGCCCAGACCATCCAGCTTCATGTGGATCTGACCGACGCCCCGCGCAACATCTATCACGCCAAGCTGCGCATTCCCGTTCGCCCGGGCGATATGTCTTTGGTTTTTCCCAAGTGGATTCCGGGGAACCACCGCCCGAGCGGCCCGATTGGAGCACTCACCGGAATCCGAATGGAAGCCGGAGGTCATCCGGTCTTGTGGCAGCGCGATCCCGTGGAAATGTACGAATTCCACGTAGCTGTCCCTGCAGGAGTGGATTCTCTTGACGTTTCCCTTGATGCCATCACGACGGAAGACAGCGCTGGAGGCGGCGGACCGGCGGCTTCCGACAATCTGCTCGACCTGAATTGGAATGCTGTGGTGCTGTATCCCAAGGGCGTCCGCTCAGACGATGTGACGTTCACTCCGTCGGTCAAGCTGCCGATAGGGTGGAAATTTGGAACCGCACTGGAAGTCACGCGAGAAAACGGCAGCGATGTGGAATTCTCTCCGCTATCTTTAACGACGCTCGTTGACTCTCCGTTAATCGCTGGAGTTCACTTTCGCAAAATCGAGTTGAGCAAGGCCAGCGAGTCACCCGTGCACGTCATGGACTTGGTCGCTGATTCCGATGCCGCACTCGCCATGTCGCCCAAGGATCTAGCTGCCTACAAGAAGCTGGTCGCGGAAACCGGAGCCTTGTTCGGCGCACGACATTACCGCCACTACGATTTCCTCTACACGCTGAGCAATCAGGTCGGCGGACACGGCCTCGAGCACCACGAGTCCAACGACAGTGTGGTCGCAGAGCGTACGCTGCTCGATCCTGACCTGGATATGCTGCAAGCCAGCCTTGTGCCCCACGAATTTATTCATTCTTGGAATGGGAAATGTCGCCGTCCTACGGGGCTTGCGACTCCGAACTATCAGGAGCCGATGATCGGAGATCTGCTCTGGGTTTACGAAGGGCTGACCGATTATCTCGGCAACCTGTTGGCGGAACGCAGCGGTTTGTTGAACGCCGAGCAGTATCGCGAGTCTCTGGCAGCCACGGCGGCCATGCTCGATCACCGAACGGGGCGCACTTGGCGTCCGCTTGAAGACACAGCACGTTCTGTGCAGACACTGCGCATGTTACTGACCCCGGGGTGGCAAAATTGGCGCCGTAGTCTCGACTATTACCCCGAGGGAGAATTGATCTGGCTGGAAGTCGACTCGATCATTCGCCAACAGACGAATGGGCAGCGCTCCCTGAATGATTTCTGCCACCGCTTTCATGGAGGCGAGAGTGGTCCGCCGAGAGTGGTGCCGTACACCTTCGAAGACGTGGTGCGTGCCTTGAACGAGGTTGCACCCCACGATTGGGCTCAGCTTCTCCATGAGCGGGTCAGCGCAACCTCTGAACACGCCCCACTCGGAGGCATTGAAAGAGGCGGCTGGAAGCTCGTCTACAGTGACCGGCCGAATGTATTCACGCATGCGGCCGAGGAGAAATTCAAGTTTGCTGACTTCACCTATTCACTTGGCTTCTCAGCGGGAGAAGATGGCAAGATCGCAGACGTGATCGTTGGATCTCCCGCGCACCGGGCAGGAATCGGTCCCGGCATGAAACTGGTTGCGGTAAATGAGAGGAAGTGGTCCCCGCCCGTGCTGCATGCGGCCATCAAGGCCGCTCAGACGAGTAACCAATCGGTAGAGTTACTCGTTGAGAACGCGCAATTCTTCAAAACATATTCCGTCGATTACCACGATGGAGAGAAGAATCCCCACCTCGAACGAGTAGCCGGCCAGCCCGATGTGCTTGGCGACATCCTAAAGTCAATGACTCCATAGGCTGAACCTGAAGTTCTAATCTTTCCGTATGCTCCGCAATTATTGGCGATTTCATGCAATCTGGGTCCGTTTGGGTCCAGAACTCAGTTGAGCATCCCGCCGACAGCCAGCGCTGCAGAGCGGTGATCTGCCGAGATCGAATGTGTGTAATGCACCATTGTGACCGGAGAGCCTGGGGCGTGTCCTAATCGCTCCTGGCGTACCTTTAACGGAGTGCCAGCCTGATCCATCATCGAAGCGCAGCAGTGACGAAAGGCGTTGAGTCCCTTCGTCCGAATGTTGAGCTTCTTGCAGATGGGATCGAGGTTGCACCGTCTGATGTTTCCCGAATCGATCGGCTTCCCGGTGTGTGAGCAGAACAGCAGGTTCAACTCGTTCGGCTTCCACACACTGAGAAACGACCGGATGCGCTCTGTGAGTTGCGGAGTGATCGTGATGCTGCGCTTCGCATTCTTGCTCTTGGGCTCCTGAAGCCTGCCGCCCCAGATGCTGTGAGTGACCCGGATGAGCTGCTCGTCTAACTGAAGATTCTCAATCCTCAGTCCAGCGAGTTCGCCCGCCCTAAGCCCGGTCTCTGCGGCGATCCAGAACAACGTTTTGTATTGGCCCTCGGCATTTGCGATGATCAACTTCGCTTCTTCCGCGGTGTAGAGCAACGGCGGAGGAGGTACGACCTTGGGCAGCTTCAGATCCTCGAAAGGATTGTGAGCAACCCATCCTCCAGCCCTAGCCGAGCTCCAAATCAGTTTCAAGGTGAAGATTAGGTTCTTTCTGGTTTTGGCTCCGGCTGCGCGAGTCGCCATGAAAGTCTGTACCGTTTGCCACTGGATGTCCTTCATCAGATACGGGCCGAAGTAAGGAAGGAAATGCACGCGCAGTTGGCTGGAGAATGACGCTTGACTCGATGGCTTGAACTCAGTCAGAACGTTCTTCTTCCACCAGCCGCAGAACTGAGCAAAGGTCTCCGACCGCAACGGACGATTGTTGGGCCGGTTGACAGGCGCCACGCGGGCCTCCAATTCCCGCAGCGCAAGTCTCTCTGTTGGGAAATCCTTTTTGTATCCCAGAAATTCACACCTGCGGACACGTTTCACCTGATCGCCTTCGATGACATCCTCACGCCATCGCCCGAACCAAGCAGGATTTCGCCGTCCACGCAAGAACACACTCCCGCGTTGATACCTCCGTCTTGCCATCCGTTCCATCTCCTGAAGAGACGGACGGGTGTTCGCCGTCGGAACGATACCACGGTTCCCAATCGGGAACGAGTTGTTAGATGTGGCACTCACGTGTCAAAAGGGAAGGTCTTCGTCCGTGATTGGCTCTGGTTGGGGTGTTCCCGTATTGGCGTCCACTACTTCAAACGACTCCATCCCGAGGGCATCAAAGATGGCGCGTTGCTGCTCTTCTGTCTGCTCTCTCCAAGAGGAAAAGATGTTTACACCGACCCTCCATGTCAGTCTGTGGGGTCTGCAGTAATACCAGTGCCCACGTCCAACGTTGTACATACCAACGTCACGCTTGCTATAGTCGCGCTTCTCCTCCGCACACTTCGGACACTCGCCAAAATGTTCATCGTGGTATGCCTTCACCGTAGCCGTGCCATCAATCCATTGTGGAATCCCCGCCGAAGAGCCTAGGCTCAAGAACGCATCGCGGTTCGGCTCGAACTCTTCCGGACGAATAGGTACCGACTGACCACCGTGGCGGCCTTCAGTTACCCATAGCATCCAGTCTTTGTCGACGTGACTATCTCCCACAATAACCGCGGGACAGCCGTCCCATCCGTCCTCTTCGTTGCGAATGTATCCGAATGTTTCAGTGTTCATCGTTGTATTCCTCCTTTGTAAGTTAGCTATCCTTGTGCATTGCACATGCAGTGCAAATGCATCAATCTACCCAGCGACACGGTGCACAGTCGTAAACCGAGTGCCGGGCGAAATCGTCAGCGTCCGAAAACACGGCCTTGCAATCCGGACAGCGAAGTTGTGTGTAGTGGCTTTGCGGGAGGCTTGTTATGACCTCCCGCCGGTGGGGTTGAGTGAGTTGTTTACCCTCGACCCTGCCTGGGGCCGAAACTTTCATAGGCGCTTTCTTTTCAGAAGCGCCCGTTTCCCAACTCAGAATCTCACTGACGGCTGAGTATGGGGGTATGACGTCCTTCGTGACTACCAGCACCCGCACCATGCGGCGTTCAAACACTCGAGGAGAGAGAAGCCTGTCGGCGCGATTACGTCTTGGAGCATTGGCGCCGTTAGCCTGAAACCAGAGCTTGAAGTACTTGCTGCCCCTGCCAGCCCTTGGAGTTCTACCTTTGCCTAGGGCAAACCACATCGGAATGTCTCGTGCGATGCGGTTGAGGTTGGCGTCAAAAAGGTCGAACTTTAAAATGGCGGTCCACCGCTTCCATGCACGGTGGAAGTAATAGTCCGCGAAGGCGACATAGGCCCGATACTCGCCAGGCTCAACCAAAGTTCCGAGAGTGGTTGATATGTCAAGCTTGGGCGTGCGCGACTTACGCGGGGCCTCTATCTCTCCCTCCACATCTACCGGCTGCGCGAACCGAGACGTAGTGATGGCGCAAGAAGCCCCGCCTTCGCGTTGTGGGCGAAAACTCATCCCAGATCCTTGTGTTGTTCCTGAAGGTCTGGAAACAGCGAACTGGTACTCACCTCGACATCGGGTGTAACGTCGCGGATAGTTTGGGGCCGCTTACGGAGTTCGGAGCTTGGTGTAATCGGCGGTGGGCTAAGCCGAAAGAATCCTCGTTTGGAGCCACTTTCCAGCCGCTCAATCCGAATCTCGATAGACAGGCGGCGTTTATGGCGTAGGGCGTGGACCCTAGCCGAGTACTGCAGCGAGATACGGGCTAGATCGAGGGCGGAGACCCATCCCGGATAAGCCTCTTGCAGTTTGACTAAGATGCGCGATTCTTGAGTGCTGGCCTCGCTTTCATATTGACCAGCATCGATATTCGTGTAGACTGAGCCTGACACCTTAACACTCTCCTTGAAACGGCGCGTGACCTTCTCCTGGGCCGCGCCGTTCGTATTTAGACCGCTACGGCCTCACACTTAGGTTCCTGCCTCAACGACGGGAGTCCGGCGTTCATTACCCGGTGCAATTCGGCAGGCGTCACCAGTTAACGTCTCCCTACCCGCGTTGTCTTCAGCGAACCGCGCCAGACGTGCAGGCGCACCGTTTCAATAGAAACGCTCAAGCGCTTCGCCACGTCGGCCAAGGAATAGAGTCGGTCAGTATCCATAAGCAAAGTCTCCTGTTCGGGAATCCCCCGAAACTGACTACTGTTTTAGCTTGACTTGTCGTATTGGCCAGTACAGAATCGTAAGTATGCGTAACACGCGTAAGCATCCCTTACACACGCCGATGTTCATTTGGGACGCGAACAGAGGCGAACAGATGGTCCGCCTGCTAAATACGGATCCGAATAGCTATCGGATCGAAATACGGGAGGGATGGGCGAAAGCTAGGAATGAGCTTGCCAGCTTTATCCGAGAACTAAACGCCGCGGAACGACTCGGCAGTTCGGCTCACACGGAAGCAATGAATCGGGTAAACGCCCGAATGGCGCCGCTGCGCTTCACGCTGCAACTTAAGCACACTCGCGACGGCTTGAAACGCGAATTGTTGCCCGCGGTCTGGGATGAGGGCGCGGACGCTAACGACCGTACTGTCCCCCTCGGACTGGCAATGATTGCCGATCTGGTCGCGGCCGGCGAACGCGAACTCGGAAAACTACACGAATGCGACAAGTGCAGAAAGTGGTTTACAGCCAAACGCAATCGCAAGGACGCAAGATTCTGCGAGAAACGATGCCAGCAGTCATGGAATAGGACGACGGAGCACGGCAAAGCAAAGAACCGCGAGTATGTGGCTAACCACAGAGAGGGCGTAAAGCGTGAGCAGGAGAGGGCCAAGAGGCAAGCCCGAAGGGACGCAGCGAATCGTAAGCCAGGCCAGGCCTAATCCGACTCCCTCAAACACCCTGTCAGTTTTGGGATTCACTTCCTTGTAGCCCATTCATTTCTATGCCCCTTGCCTAGTGGCTTAGGTGATTGGGTGATTGAGTGATTAGTTGATGCGGTATTTTTGCCTCTGCTTCTGGCCTCTAAGGCCCACACGCCAACTTTTCACCTCTCACCTTCGAGCGTATCCAGAAAGTCCCCTTGTCCCTGGTCCTCACGTCGGGATTGAGGCATTGAACTCTTGGCGGTTGGATAGTCAGCCAGGTAAGGGACGGTTATCAGCGCTCTGAGCGGGAAAAAGGGGACCCATCAGCCTATTAGGGAAAAGTTCATTTCCCCCAAGCGGTGGAACGATGCATCGGCGGCCTAAGGCCTAAGGCTGGAGAGAGACCTAAATGTGTTCTGGGGGGAGTCCTTCAAGGGCATGTTGGATCGGCGCAGGGAATTCTCGCTTTAACTGCCGCAGTCTTTTTGCTTTCTTTGCGCTTGTTGTCCACGGCAGTTGCTGCGTAGAAGTAAGTGCTG
>Ga0126383_10000356_pt1 | contig 24802 bp, 23 predicted proteins | sample PanSoiMetPlot_35_FD_96882 | JGI IMG/M metagenome (GOLD analysis project Ga0126383, IMG submission 96882) | Tropical forest soil microbial communities from Panama - MetaG Plot_35 | ecosystem: Environmental > Terrestrial > Soil > Tropical forest > Bulk soil | place: Panama | collected 2016-02-17
GATGAAGTTGCCCGCAGCGTTGTTGATCAACACGTCCAGACGACCGAACTTCTCGACCGTTCTTGAAATCAAGGCATCTACTTGATCAGGGATGCGAACATCCGTGGCGATGGCGTGCGCGGTGACCCCGCGAGCGGCGAGCTCCGCCACGGCCTCGTCGAGCACCGGCTGCTTGCGGCTGGCGATGACCACTTTGGCGCCGAGCACTCCAAGCGTCGCCGCAATCACCTTGCCGATTCCCGTCCCCCCACCGGTGACGATCGCCACCTGCTCTTTGAACGAATCGCTGGGCAGCATCAGGGTTCGGCTAGGAAGGAGGGCTCAAGTCCAGCAGCGCGCGCTTGTCCTGCTTCTCCTTAAACTCTTCCGCCTCCGGAAGCGCATCCTTCTTCTCGGAAATGTTCGGAAGCTTGGTCGCGTACTCCGTATTGATCGTCTTGTACTCCGCCCATTTCTCGGGAAGGTCCGACTCGGGAAAGATGGCTTTGGTAGGGCAGACTGGCTCGCAGGCGCCGCAGTCGATGCACTCGTCTGGGTGGATCACCAGGAAATTGACGGATTCGTAGAAGCAGTTGACCGGACATACCTCGACGCAATCTGTGTACTTGCACTTGATGCAGGGCTCGGCAACCACATACGTCATGTTCGAATCTCCTCCGCTTCCCTAACGCGCCGCGAGACTAGTGCATGGCTTAGAATTCTCCCAGCGAATTCCCGAGGCGCGCCTTAGGGGATCAGTCCCACTTTCTTGAGAAGCTCGGCGACCAACACTGCGCCTTTCGCCGCGCCCATTTTGGTATTGTGCGAAACCAGCACGAACTTGATTCCATTGTCCAGGACACCGTCCTCCCGAACTCGACCAACGCTGGTAGCCATCCCACCGTGCGTATCCCGATCCAACCTCGGTTGGGGCCGGAAGGGATCGTCCAGGACCTCGATCCAGCGCGGGGGAGAAGAGTGAAGCGCTCCCGCTTGTTCATCTCCTTTCCACTCCCGCATCGCTTGCACGACCTGCGCCGAGGAGGCCTTCCGCCGAAGCGAGACGAAGACCGATTCAGTGTGTCCTTCCAGCACCGCGACCCGCGTGCAGGTGCATGACACCCTCATTGGATGTGGCGCGACTCCCGCGCGTCCCGCCGGGACGCGGCCGAGGATCTTCTTCGTCTCCACTTCGACTTTTCCCTCTTCCTTGGCAATGTATGGAATCACGTTATCCATGATGTCGAGGGAGATTACGCCCGGCGAGCGGCCAGCCCCCGACACCGCCTGCAGCGACGTCATCAGCACGCTGGACACGCCGAAGGCGGCATCGAGCGGCGCGAGCGAAATCGCCAGACCGGTCGTGGTGCAGTTGGGAATCGGGACGATGAATCCCTTGCTCCCTCGTCGCCTTTTTTGCTCGACGACCAGGCCGGCGTGAGAAGCGTTGATCGGCGGTATCAGAAGGGGAACGTCTTCCTCGTAGCGAAATGCGCTGGCGGTCGAGATCACCGGGATTTCGCGCGCCAGCTTGGGTTCGAGGTCGCGAGCCACGTCCGACTCGACCGCGGAGAACGCGATGTCGAACCCCCGGGGGTCCACTTCAGCCGCATTGACCACCTTCGTCCCGGCGATCCCGTCCGGGAGCGCCTCAGAGACGAACCAAGACACCATTCCATCGGCGGACTTCAACGCATCTCGATAGCTCTTGCCCGCCGACCTGCTGGACGCCGCGAGCGCCGCGATTTCGATCTGAGGATGGTCCTTGAGCGCAGCAATGAATTGCTGACCTGCGAGACCCGTAGCACCGACGATGACGGACCGAAGCTTTGCCATCCCAACTCCGCAGAGAGGTTACAGGCCTAGATAACACCGTTTCCGATCAAAGTTCAGCGCCGCGCGGTGCGCGACGCTTCTTGGCGCTTTCGCTCGCACGGTTACCTACGCATTCGACCGCTTTCGAGAACCGCTGCGCTTTCTTGACCGGGGCGCGCGACGCTTCGTATAAGATTTTCGTTCGCGTTCTGGCGCCATGGCCAAGTGGTAAGGCAAGGGTCTGCAAAACCCTCATTCCCCGGTTCGAATCCGGGTGGCGCCTCACCGACTCGCCCGTTGCCGATCGCCAGGCGGCGGGGAGCCTCGCGAGGTCAGCTCGGTTGTCTCAAGCCCTGCGCTCTGTGATCCTCGTCTTCGTTGCTTTGCTCGGTTGCGCGAGGACGCCTCCAAGCGGCCTTGGTGCGCCCGCGCGGGCTGAATCTTCGCTGCCGTCGCGCGCCCAGGTTGCTGACGGCAGCGGCCTCGCGATCCAGCCGATCGCGGGTGCCGACGATCTCGAACCGCGCGCTTACCAGAGGCGGCTGGACTTCCGTCGCGGAGATCCCGTCGTTCCCGTGCGGTTGATGGAAGGACAAGCGGAGGTGAGCTTCGCCTCGCCAGGGCGGATCCGGATCCGCGTCGCCGGCGCGGTGCCAAAGATCGTGGAAGGCGCGCCGGGCTCGCGTTGGAGGGTTCGAGTCAGCGCCGCCGAACCAGCCGCGAGCTCCGTGCACATCGTCGTGGGCGAGCTCTCCTTCTCGGACAAGTCCGGTCTGGCGTCGGAGCTGGATCTCTGGCAGCAGCGCGGCACTGCAGTGCGGGCGCGCACCATCGGTACCGTGTACGGCATACGCGGCCAGGTGATCGACAATCGCCGCTATCTGATCCTGCTCGATGAAGCGGTTGAACGCGACCAAGCCGCCGAGCGGCAACGGACGATCGATCGCCAATTTGCCGTCCGCAGCAGGACGGTGGAAGACGTGGCGCGGGAAGCCACTGGATCTCTCGAGCTCTTCGACGCGAATGGAAATCTGATCGCGATTGCAAAGGACTACCTCGCTGCGGAGCCACTCGAGAGCGGTGGCATCGCAGTTGCGCGCGTGGAATTTGGAGTCGGCTACGACTTCCACGGTTTCGAGGATCGCCATTACCGCGGCTCGCTTGAGCTCACCGTCGATCGACGCGGAAAGCTCGCGGTGGTGAATCTCGTGTCCCTCGAGGACTTGCTCAAGGGCCTGGTGCCGGCGGAGATGTTCGCCAGTGCACCGATCGAGGCCCTGAAGGCGCAGGCCGTCACTGCGCGCGGAGAAGTATTGGCCAAGATCGGCACCAAGCACATCGGCGATCCGTACTTGCTGTGCTCAGAGCAGCACTGCGCGGTCTACAAAGGCCTCTCCGGCGAGGCGGAGACCTCGACCGCAGCTGTGGAAGCAACGCGAGGGGAAGCCCTTTTCTCGGCGGACCAGCGCCTGGTCGACTCGGTCTACAGCGCTGTGTGCGGCGGCCACACCGAGGACAACGACGTGGTCTGGGGAGGACCAGCCAATCCGAATCTCCGCGGCAAACCCGATGTGCTCAGGGCCGAACGCGCAGCTCCATCGCCGAGGGAGCTGTCGGCATTTCTGGCGGCCGAAGCGCCGGCCGCGTGCCGCTTGGCCACCCTCGCCCAGCCCGGGAAGTACCGGTGGGAGCGGCGCTTCACGGCGGAAGAAGTGGACCGCTTCACGGCAGATTTGCGGGTGGGTTCGGTGCGCTCGATGACCGTTCTCGATCGAGGCGTGTCGGGCCGCGCCCGTTCCCTCAAGATCGAGGGAGTTGGTCGCTCGGTAGAAGTCCGTGGCGAGCTCAGCATCCGCAAGCTGTTCGGGATGCTCAACAGCGCGATGTTCATCGTTGAAAGCGAGCGTTCCCCGGATGGCGCAATCCGAGCATTCACGTTCCGCGGCGGTGGCTGGGGCCACGGGGTCGGGATGTGCCAACTCGGCGCCATCGGCAGAGCGGAAGCGGGTCAGGATTACCGCGCCATCCTCCGCCATTACTTCAATGGCGCGGAAGTGGTCCGGCTTTACTGAGCTTTCCGACTTGGTGGCGCCAACTCCAGCACAGACCTAGATCTGTGAAATCCCGGAATTTTTCTGGTCGAGCACAGTCAAATGGGGTTTGAAATGGTGGGGCAGTGTCCTAAATCTAGCGACGGGTGTAAGAACACTCACCGAAAGCTGGTCGGCTCGACAGCTATCATGTCGGAGTGAACGCGAGAGTGGTGACTCGTTTTCAGCGACGGAAGTGGCGCGACGGGCCGCGGCTCGCGGCCGCATCGATCCTTGCCCTCCTCGCTCACATCGCTTTCATCGGGATTTTCATCCTCCTGTCTTTCATCGAGGTCAATCTCCCCGGCCGTCCGCCCAAGCGGCACTCCCCCAATCCCGTTGTCCTGCGCGGGCTGTCCGCCCAGCAGTGGGCGAAGAATCGCGGGCAGCTGAAGGTCTCGCCGAGCGACGAGTCGGAACCCGTTGTCGCGCAGCGACCCAAGCCTCCGGAGCAGAAGAAGCCGGAGGAGAGGCCGAAGGGCCAGGTGGTGGATGTCGCGCCCGGAAATGGCCAGGAAGCGCCGGACGCCAAGTATCTCGCCGAGAGCTCGAACCGAACCGACAAAGAGCAGCGCTCCAGAGATCAGACTGCGTTCTATCGAAACGCCATGCCTCGCCGAACGAGCAGCACGCCACAACAAGCACCTGGGCGAGACAACGTCGAGAAGCCGGTGATCGTCGGCAACAATGGGCTTGCCAACGACGACCGGCCGCTTCGCGATGCCAAGCGAAAGTCGATCTTCGAGGTTCCTGACGTGAAGCGGCGTCAGGAGGTCGCGATGAGGGAGAAGACCGGGGACGGACCCGGCACGGAGGTCGCGAATCGAAGCGAAACTGCCGAGGTGGTTGGCAACTCCAATCGCCTTCACATCCAGCGAGGCGACGGAGCTGCCGGGGAGGAGGAATCATCCTCGGGTAAGAAGGGCGCTCCCGGAATCGCAAACCTCGTTCCCTCGATGTCTGTGCTGGACAAGATCTCCGGAGCCGCACCGAATGATCACCTGCAAGACGTCGAGGAGGGCGACGGCACATTCCTCAACACCAAGGAATGGAAGTACTCCACCTTCTTCAACCGTGTGAAACAGGGCGTGGGAATGCACTGGGATCCGGGCACTCAGATTCGCCAGCGGGATCCAACCGGGAACATCTACGGGGGGCGCGATCGCTATACCATCCTGAACGTGACGCTCACCGAGCGCGGGACGGTGAAGAACATATACGTCGAGAAGAGCTGCGGGCTCGATTTTCTCGACCTCGAAGCGATGGCAGCCTTTGAACGGGCCCAGCCGTTTCCAAATCCACCTCCCGGTCTCGTTGCAGCCGACTCAACCGTCCGCTTCTCCTTCGGCTTCTTCCTCGAAATGGGCGGCGGGCCGCGGATGCGCCTCTTCCGAGGGGCGAACTAGTCCCAGCGCTCATAAATGGAGACGCTCGCTCGGGCCTTGCTGGGCATCGGCTTGTTGCTCGTATTGCTCGGGGGCGCGCTCCTCCTGGCGTCCAAGATGGGCGTGACGCGCTTGCCGGGCGACATTGTCTGGAAGAAAGGAAATTTTACGTTTTACGCGCCGCTGGGACTGATGCTGCTGATCAGCATTCTGCTGACCATCGCCCTGAATCTCTTCTCCCGGCGCTGAGAGACCTTGGGCCCGCCGCGATTAATCGCCGGTCGACTGCGCTCGCTGCCCATCTTCGATCGGTGGACAGGTGCAGATTAGGTTGCGGTCGCCCCGCGGATTGTCGACGCGGCCGACCGACGGCCAAAACTTGGCGTGGCGAACCCACTCCGCCGGAAATGCGGCCTTCTCCCTGGGATAAGGATGGGTCCAGGCAGAAGCGGTCACCGCCTCGGCCGTGTGCGGAGCATTCTTCAGAACGTTGTCCTCTCGCGGAGCCAGGCCTCGCTCGATTTCGCGGATCTCTTCTCGAATCGAGATCAGCGCATCGCAGAAGCGGTCCAGCTCCGATTTCGATTCGCTTTCGGTAGGCTCGATCATCATGGTGCCGGGGACGGGAAATGAGACCGTGGGCGCGTGGAAACCGTAGTCCATCAGCCGCTTCGCCACGTCTTCCACCTCGATGCCTGCGGTACGCTTCAGCGGTCGCAGGTCGACGATGCACTCGTGTGCCACGCGGCCGTTCTTTCCACGAAAGAGCACCGGGTAGTGGGGCTCTAGACGCTGAGCGACGTAATTCGCATTCAAGATCGCAACCTGCGTCGCGCGAGCCATGCCTTCCGCACCCATTTGCTGGATGTAGACCCAAGAAATCGGAAGAATGCTCGCGCTTCCCCACGGCGCAGATGAGACTGGGCCGATGCCATCTTCGCCGCCGGTGGAAATCAGCGGATGAGATGGCAGGTACTTCGCCAGATGCGCCTGGACCGCAATTGGCCCCATGCCTGGACCGCCGCCGCCGTGGGGGATGCAGAACGTCTTGTGTAGATTGAAGTGGCAGACGTCCACGCCGAACTCGCCCGGACGGCACAGCCCGACCAGCGCATTCATGTTCGCGCCGTCCATGTACACTTGGCCGCCGTTTTCGTGGATGACCGAGCAGATCTGTCGAATCTCCTCCTCGAACACTCCGTGGGTGGAAGGATAAGTGACCATCAGGGCCGCGAGCTTGCGCCGGTGCTGCTGGACCTTGGCTCGAAGATCCGAAAGGTCCACATTGCCCTGCTCATCGCAACTGACGACCACGACTCGGCAGCCTGCCATGACTGCCGATGCGGGATTGGTGCCGTGGGCGGACGAGGGAATGAGGCAGACATCGCGATCCCCTTCCCCGCGACCTTGATGGTATTTTCGGATGACCAGCAGGCCTGCATACTCGCCCTGAGAGCCCGCGTTGGGCTGCAGCGACACCGCCGGCAATCCGGCGATCTCCGCCAGCGCCGACTCGAGTTGCTTGAAGATCACCTGATATCCCGCCGCCTGCTCCACCGGGGCGAAGGGATGAATCCGCGCGAATTGGGGCCAAGAGACGGGAACCATCTCCGAGGTGGCGTTCAGCTTCATCGTGCATGAACCGAGCGGAATCATCGAGTCGGCGAGCGACAGGTCGCGTGACTGAAGCCGGTGAATGTAGCGCAGCATCTCGGTCTCAGAATGATGGCTGTTGAAAACCGGGTGCTGCAGGAAGCTGGTGGTGCGAGCCAGGGGTCCGAGAAAGCCCTCCGCGGTGCCTTCGGCGAGTTGGTCCAAAGAACGGCGGACACGGGGCGTGGTCGTGCCAAGTGACCGGGACCCTGAGAACACCTCGAAGATTGCCTCGAGGTCCTTCGCGCCATGCGTCTCGTCCATCGAAAGGCCGATCGATCGCTCATCGATCCGGCGAAAATTCATCCGCGTGCGCACCGCGCGCTCAATGATGCTCTGGCACTCCTGAGCCGTCGCTTCTATTCGCAGCGTGTCAAAGAACTGCTCGTGCCTCGGTTTGAACCCAAGCTCGGTCAGACCGCGCGCGAGCACTTGCGTCAGCCGGTGGATTCGCGCCGCAATGGCTCGGAGTCCTTTCGGGCCATGGTAGACCGCGTACATGCTGGCCATCACCGCCAGCAGCACCTGAGCAGTGCAGATGTTGCTGGTCGCTTTCTCGCGGCGAATGTGCTGTTCGCGCGTCTGCAGCGCCATGCGCAGGGCGGGCCTTCCGTGAGCGTCCCGCGACACGCCGATGATCCGGCCAGGCACGTGGCGCGCGTTTTCCGCCCTGGTCGCGAAGTAAGCGGCGTGCGGTCCCCCGTATCCAGGTGGGACGCCGAACCGCTGCGCGCTTCCCAAGGCAATGTCGGCGCCGAACTCGCCCGGAGGTTTGAGGAGCGTCAGGCTGAGCAGATCGGCGGCGACTGCGACCAGCGCGCCAGCTGCGTGAGCGCGCTCGCAAAACGGGCGGTAGTCTTCGACCGAGCCGTCGGTGGCTGGGTACTGGACGAGCGCGCCGAAAACGTCTCTTTGAAACTTGAACGTGCGGTGGTCTCCGACGCGGACTTGGATCCGAAGCGGCTGCGCTCGCGTCTTCACCACCGCGATCGTCTGCGGGTGACATCCTTCCGAGACGAAGAAGACGTCGGCCGAGCTGGTTCCATGAAGTGCGCGGGCCATGGTCATCGCCTCTGCGGCGGCCGTTCCCTCGTCGAGCAACGATGCATTCGCCAGCTCGAAGCCCGTGAGATCGGCGACCATCGTCTGGAAGTTCAGCAGCGCCTCGAGCCGTCCCTGCGAGATCTCCGCCTGGTATGGAGTGTACTGGGTGTACCAGCCGGGATTCTCGAAGACGTTCCGCAGAATCACCCCTGGGGTGGTGCAGTCCGAGTACCCCATTCCGATGAACGATTTGAAGACCTGATTCTTGGCCGCGATCGCCTCGAGCTCCTCGAGCAGCTCGAACTCGCTCTTGCCCGGCTGAAGCTTCAACGGACGTGCGCTGCGGATTTGGCGCGGCACGGTCGAGCCGATCAGCTCCTCGAGCGAGGCGACCTCCAACAGTCGCAGCATGGATTTCACGTCGACATCGTCGGGTCCAATGTGTCGGTCGACGAATCTGTCAGTGCGCTTCAGGATCGCTGGCATGCGGCGGGTGAGTCCTCATCTGTGGTCTAGTAGACAGTCGCCTTCTATAACGGTCCGAGCGGCGGCGGGAAACCCACGGCCCACCGACGGCAATGCCCCAAGCCGCCACGGTGTTTTAGCCGGTCTTCTCCTTGACCAGCTTCTCGTAGTCAGCCGAGTTCATCAGTTGGTCAATCTGCTGCCCGTCCGCGGGCTCAACCTCGATGAGCCAGCCCGCCCCGTAGGGATCTTCGTTCACTGTCTGCGGCGAGTTGGTAAGCGAATCGTTCACCTTCGCGACTTTTCCGCTGATCGGCGCGAAGAGCTCCGATACGGCCTTGGTGGATTCGATCACCCCGAATGGAGTGCCCGCGCTGATGGTGCTGCCTACTTTGGGAAGCTCGACGTACACCACGTCCCCGAGTTCTTCCTGCGCGTGGGCGGTGATGCCGACGACGACCGAATTCCCCTCCCTTCGCGCCCACTCGTGCTCCTTGGTGTACTTCAGATTCTGGGGATATTCAGCCATCGACGTTTGCTCCTCCAACGCGGTGTTTACTGCTTCTTCCAGAATGGCGTCTTGACCACCCTGGCTGCAACTGGGCGGTTCCGGATTTCCACGTCAAAGGCGGAACCCTCCGATGCAATCTGCGGCGGCACGTAGCCCATGCCGATCGGCTTTTTGACGGATGGGCCGAGCGTACCAGAGGTCACTTCACCCACCTGGTTTCCCTTTTCGAGGATGCGATAGCCGTGCCGAGGTACGCCAGCACCGGTGAGCTCGAATCCGACGAGCTTGCGTCGCACGCCCTCCGCCTTTTGCCGCTCCAGCGCCAACCGCCCAATGAAATCTCCCTTGTCCAGCTTAACGATCCATCCCAGGCCGGCTTCCAGCGGCGTGTGCTCTTCGTCGATGTCGCTGCCGTAGAGCGCGTACTTCATCTCCGTTCGAAGCGAGTCGCGCGCGCCCAGGCCGGCCGGCTTGAGGCCCGCTTCCCTGCCCTCTTCGAGCAATGCGAACCAGAGCTTCTCGGCATCTGCCGGGGGGCAGTACAGCTCGAAGCCGTCTTCGCCGGTGTATCCAGTCCGCGAGATGATGGAGGGAACGCCAGCCACCTTTCCCTCTGCAAAGTGGTACGTGGGGATCTCCGACAAATCTGTGGGCGTCAGGCGCTGCAGCACCGCCGCCGCCTTAGGCCCTTGTAGTGCAAGTTGCGCGTAGTCATCGCTTCGATTGGCGGGCTCCACTCCGACCGCTCGCTGGCTCATCCACTGATAATCTTTTTCTCGATTGCTCGCATTGACGCAGATCAGAATCCGCTCGGTTGAGAAGCGGTAAGCGACCACGTCATCGACGAAACCGCCGCGGTCATTGAGCAACCCCGAATAGATCGCTTGCCCGTCCGAAATCCTCGCCAGGTCGTTGGAGAGAAGTCGATTGGCCGTGTCCAAAGCTCCCTTGCCGCTGAACTCGATTTCCCCCATGTGGGAGACGTCGAAGAGGCCGGCGGCCGTGCGCACCGCCTCGTGCTCGGCAATGACCGAGGTGTATTGCACCGGCATTTCCCATCCCGCAAAATCGACCATCCGGGCGCCCAACTTGCGATGAGCGTCGTAGAGAGGCGTTTGCCGGGGCATGAAGTGATCTCCTGGGGCGCCAAGGACGCGCGCGGACTATAACGACGGTTTCAACGCAATCAAGCAGTTCGGTCGTAAGCGCAACACAGCGGGCGACGATGAAAATAAGAAACCGCCTTAACCCTTCGAAGCCCTGCTTCTCGTTCGAGTTTTTCCCGCCCAAGACTGAAGACGGCTGGAAAAACCTTCGCAAGACGCTCGAGGAGCTTTCGGGGTTGGAGCCGGGCTTTGTGTCAGTCACCTACGGCGCGGGCGGCAGCACCCGGGACAAGACGCTTCAGCTCGTCGAGGAGATCAAACAGACGACTGGGATCGAGGCGATGGCCCATCTGACCTGCGTCGGCCACACGCGCGAAGAGCTGAGCGACATCGTAGACCGACTCCTTGAATCCGACATCGAGAACATCCTCGCGCTCCGCGGAGACCCTCCAATCGGCCAAAAGAGCTTTGCGCCGGTGGAGGGCGGCTTTCGGTACGCCTCCGAGTTGGTCGAGCTGATCCGTGAAAAGGACCACACCCTATGCATCGGAGGGGCTTGCTATCCGGAAGGACACATCGAGGCGCCTTCGCGAGACGACGATCTCCAAAACCTCAAGCGCAAAGTGGACGCCGGCGTCGATTTTGTCATCAGCCAGCTGTTCTTCGACAATGCGTTCTTCTTCGATTTCGTAGAGAGGGCTCGCCGGGTGGGAATCAACATCCCCATCGTGCCCGGAATCATGCCGATCACCAATTACGAGCAACTCAATCGCTTTGTGCGGCTGTGCGGCGCCACCGTTCCAATGCGGCTCTCTCTGCAATTGGAAAGGGTCAAGGATGATCCCGACGCTGTCACGCAGCTCGGCGTCGCCCACGCCACGGTGCAGTGTATCGAGCTTCTCAACCGCGGAGTTCCGGGAATTCACTTCTACACCTTGAATCGATCGCCCGCGACGCGAATGATCGTCAGCGCGTTGCGCACGCGGGGTTGAGCGGCCCGCGCTCTCCAAGCGGGTCGAGCTTTGCCGGCTCCAGCCGGACGCTACAGGGCAGGTGTCGGAAGCCTGTCGGCTACTTCGAACTGCGAGCGGTCGAAGCTGAATGCAGCGCTGGGTGCATGCAGCGCGTGCTTTTCCGTGAAGCGCACCCTTTTCTGCTCGGCGATGCAGGTCCACGTCTGGGCGGAGCGCGGGGTGGCGCGCGCGAACGCCTTGGGCGAGAACAAGGCCAAATTCGTCCCCTCCTCCACGTCCCGAGCCGAAGTGTACCGAAGGACCTCCACTCCCTCCGCGCGCATCGCCTGCCCCAGCGTCTGACTGGCCAGATAGCTCGTTTTCGAGGAGATCGCCGCGCGGTGCGCGTCGAAGGGCGATTTGCTCAAATCGATTGCTTTGCGCGACTCCACTTCGGCGACAAACGCGGTTTGCTCGACGGTGATCGGCGAAAGGTCCACCTTGGGTCCACTCAGAAAGACGAACCGATAGTACGCCTTCTCCGCGAATGCGGTTCTGAGCTGTTCGGAGCCGTACCAGATGCCAAGCTCGTCGCGTCGACCGAAGCGCGAGCCGTGCCTTAAGGGCGGGTAGCGAAAGGGCGTGAAGAGCAGGAAGTGCAGCTGACTTACCCCTGGCTGCTTGGGAAGCGCCGGCTTGTGACGGTCGATCAGCTCTTCGAGGAGCCTTTGCTCGTCCAAGGTGTCCACCAGCTTCAGGGTCGAGATCAGATGCTGCGACTCGACCACTCGCCAGGGGCTCGATTTGAGACGACGGAGGTTAGAGATTCCCCCGCATTGCATCCAGATATTGGACGACATGCACGAGACCCGGAACGGTTTCGATCAGCTGAACCGGCGCTCCGCCCAGATGGACATTTTCCGCCTGTAGCCACTTCTGGCTTTTCTCCCGCGAGCCACCCATCAGAGCGTCGAGACTGCGAAACACCCGAAGGAAGAGCACGGCGATCTCTCCCTCTTTGCTCCTGGAGTCGATCAATCGCGATCCCTTGTACAGCCGAGACAGCGAAGCGGGGCTCACGCCGAGCACCGCCGCCAGCGCCCTCTGCGACAGCCCCAGATTGCCTGCCGCCCGCAGCACCGCCCGGGTGAGCACGCCGGATGCCTGGGCTTGAAGCGCCGTATTTGCGGCTACATGGGTCATTTCACTTGAAACGATAATGCCATTTCGTTTCAATTGCAAGCGCGAGGGGATCAGGCCAAGGAGGACTTCGCCGCGTTGACCGTGTTCTGAATGAGCATTGCCACCGTCATTGGGCCCACCCCGCCGGGAACGGGGGTAATGTGCGAGGCGCGCTGCGCGGCCGCTTTGAATTCCACGTCGCCCAGGAGCTTGCCATCCGGTGCGCGGTTCACGCCGACGTCGATCACCACCGCGCCTTCCTTAATCCACCGCCCTTTGACGAGCTCGGGCGAGCCGGCCGCGGCCACCAGAAGATCAGCTTCCGGGATTTCCCGGCTGATATCGCTCTTGCGATGGCAAACCGTCACCGTCGCGTCAGCGGCGAGCAGCAGCAGCATCATCGGCTTGCCAACGATATTGCTCCGTCCCACCACCACTGCTCGCTTGCCGCTCACCTTGAACCCGATCTCATCCAAAAGCCTCATCACTCCCAAGGGAGTGCAGGGTCTGGGGCCGGGCCGCCCAAGCAGCAACTTGCCTGCATTCACCGGATGGAAACCATCCACGTCTTTGCGCGGAAGGACCGAGCTGATGACCTCCTCGGAGTCAAGGTTTGGGGGCAGCGGCAGTTGCACGAGGATGCCGTGGACTTCGGTGCTCTCGTTGAGCTGCCCGATCCGATCGAGCAGCTGCCGTTGGCTTGCCGAAGCATCATAGTGGTACTCCCAGTCCTTGAGCCCGACTTCCTGGGCAGCTTTGCGCTTGGCGGTGACGTAGATCTTCGACGCGGAATCTTCGCCAACGCGAACCACCGCCAGACCCGGAACGATGCCCGCAGTCGCGCGAAGACGCTCGACCTCTTGCCAGAGCTGCGCTCGGATCTTTGAAGCGATCGCTTTGCCGTCAATCAGCTGTGCCATCGCGGAGAATGTACGCCAAAGCCGTCGCCTGCGCTCGCTTGGCTGATAAGGTCCGGCACCCGTGTATCGCTGTTTGCGAGCGCCGTTGTTCTTGATTCCGGCCGAACCCGCACACCGTCTTGGCATGCAGGTGCTCAAGCTGCTGGGGCGCTCTTCTCGACTGTCTCGCTGGAAGCGAGGCCGCGCAACGCGAACGTCGATCGACCTGTCGATCCGAGCTGCGGGCCTGGACCTTGCCAACCCCGTTGGCCTCGCCGCCGGGCTGGACAAAAACGCCGAAGCCGTGATGGGGCTTTTCGCTCTCGGCTTTGGCGCAGTCGAAGTCGGGACGGTGACCTCGCGCGCGCAACCCGGCAACCCCAAGCCCCGGCTGTTTCGAATCCGCAAGGAGCGCGCGCTGCTCAATCGCATGGGGTTCAACAACGTCGGCGCCGCGGAAGTGGCGGCCAGGCTCGCACGTCTCGCTTCGCGCCCCGGAGCAGTCGGCGTCAATATCGGCAAGGGTCGCGACACGCCGATCGAGCAGGCCGTCGAGGATTACGTGCACTGCGCCGAAGTGCTCGCGCCGGTCGCCGATTACCTCGTCGTCAACGCGAGCTCGCCGAACACGCCCGGGCTTCGCCAGCTGCAGGAACCGGAACGCCTGGCGACGCTGCTGGCTGCGGTTCGCGCGGCTGTGGACAGGGTCGGGGCGTCAACACCGCTGCTCCTGAAGATCGGCCCGGACCTCGCTCCGAACGCCATCGATGAAATCGTGGAAGTGGCAATCGCCGCCGGAGCGCAGGGCCTCATTGCCACCAACACGACCACCCACCGCCCCTTCTCGCACCGGCTGAGCTCCGAGCAGGGCGGATTGTCCGGCGCTCCGCTCCGGAGGATGGCGACGGAAGCGGTTCGCCGCGCGTACTCGCGCAGTCGCGGCCGCTTGTCGGTGGTGGGCGTGGGCGGAATCTTCAGCGGAGCGGATGCCTACGAGAAAATTAGGGCGGGCTCGTCCTGGGTGCAGATCTACACCGGCCTTGTTTATCAAGGCCCGAGTGTCGTCTCGGACATCCTCCGCGAGCTTGAAGTCCTGCTCAGGCGCGACGGCTTCACCTCAGTGCGCGAAGCAGTTGGGGCTGAGCAGAAGAGTTGATGTCCGGCCTTGTTATGCGGCTCCAAAGGCTCGGACCACGGACGTGGTCGGCCATTCGCGTTAGCCCGGCCAGTGCCGCCCGGCGAAACGGGCCGTGCCATGTCCCAGATCCAAGCGCCTGACGATGATCTTGCACCCGGCCGCTTCGCAGCGGGGACTCCGAGGATGGTCGAGAAGACGTCGTGAATGTGGACGACTCGCCTGCGCGTCGCATGCCATCGGGTCGACCGATCGACGCACGTCGTTTCGGCCCCTTCGAGGGGAGCGGAACTTTCAACTGAAAATCGCTACAGACGAGATCGGTCGCGAACAGGCAAATTGATCAGGGCCTGTGGTTCGATCGACTGACCGCGAACGTAGGCTGGCCCGAGATCGCGAGCCAGGGCGGAAAGCGCCGCCTCCGCTTGCCGTTTGAGCTCACCCGTCGCCTCTGGCGGCGCACCCTGCTTGAGAACCGAAGTGACGCTCTCGATCGCAGCTGCGCTCGCGCGAGGGTCGGAGGCGTCGCCGGCGATCAACTTTTCCAACAGCTCTCCGACGCGATTGCGGTCGACCGGCGCAACGTTGAGCGCGGTGTCGAGCAGGGCGTTGGCCGCGATAGCAGCAAAGAGCCGCTCGACCCCGAGCTGCCGCAGCGGCATCCCGAACCGCTCGACCGCCTCGCGCGCCGCAGCCGCAGTCCCACCGAGAAGCGCTGCCAGCATCGCGATTTGCTGCCCAGCCCGCTCGACCGCGCTTTGTGCTTCCCGCAGCTCAGATGCAGATCTGAAAGGGACGGGCTCTCCACCCTCCACGCGAAGCGCGCGCATCGGACGCTTTCGACGCAGCGCCGAGAGGACCAGCTCCTCCTCTGCGAAAAGAAGGTAGGCGCCATCCAGCCGGGACAAGGGATGGCGGGCGATTCGATCGGCTCGGAACTTCAACTCCAGCGTGAGCGAGAAGCCGATTTGGAAGATGCGCCTCAGGCCGATCTGGCGAACCAAGTCGGACGGGCGACTCGTACTTGCGCCGAGGTGCTCAAAACCGAGCGCGAGATAGTCGCGCACCATTTCTGCGCCGCGGCGGCCCATCGCCGGATCGCCCAGTTCAGCGGCTTCCGCAACCAAGACGCAGTTGGCGAGGTAGCGCAGTTGCTCCTCGCATTGATCCCTTTCGTCGTCGGAAAGACCGCGAAAAGCCGAACGCAGGTGATCGGGGCGAGGCGCCGCAAGCTCTTGACCTGCAACGACCGCCTCGGATGTGGCGGGCCCAGGTTCGACGAATGTAAAGACGGCCGACGCCTCCTCGAGGGTTGGAAAACCCAGGTCGCCGAGGCGCGCTTGGCGGAGCTGATAGGCGGTCTCCTCGATCTCGCTCGGAAGCTCCCACCGAATCGCTTCAAACAGGCGGCTCGCATGGAAGGGATCTTCGGCGATGAGCCCGGAGACGAGCGCCCGCATCGTCGACAGCTCGGCGCCTTCGACCGTGAACTCGACAAGATACTTCCCGTCAGGCGTCTCAACGGCCACTCCTTCGGGTTGGAAATCGGGCTCCGCTTCGCGATCGTGCACCGCGGTAGCACTTAGAAGAACGAACTCCAGCAGCTCGACATCCAACGCCCGGACCTTGGCGAGAAACTCGTGCGGGTCATCGACTCGAGCGGCGCGCAACCAGGTGATCGCCCGGCGCGCCTCGATGCGATCCTTCGACCAAGCGCCCAGGTCCAGGAGCGCCTGAAACTGTTCGGGCGAAGCGAGATGGACCAGCTCGGTGGAGTCGGCCAGCCCTACCTCCGCGATCGTCGAGTAAAGCTCGTCGGCGGGAATGGACTGAACCAGCTCCCTCGCGTCGGGCGCGCTGACCAGAGCTTCGAGGCGCTCTTTGGGGGCCAGCTCCGATAAGCGGCGGCGAAGACGGGTGCGCTCGAAGGCGAGGTCCTTGCCGTTTCCTGTTTCGGCGTCGGGCATTCTCCGTCAGTAACACGGAGCAGTGACCGGGGCTCTAGGGAAGACCGCCTTGGCAGGTGTAAGTGAGGTGGAAGGAGTTGAGCACCGGGGTGCTGTGTCCATCGGTTGAGCTCAGCTGGAACTCGAGGCGCAGCCAACCCGTTCGGGGGACTGGGCCGGGTGGGCCTCGCAAATCAGCGGGCGAGTTGTTGAACGGCCCGTACGCCGGCGCGCTGCCAAGGGCCTGTTGCGTCGCGGCAGCGCGAACAAACAATTTCACCGAAGTGCTCGGCGGAATCGTGGCGTCCCAGATCACGGTTAGCCACACAGTGCTCGCAGAGCAGCCCTGGAAGTCGCGCCAGAATCGACCCAGCGGCGCGGTGAAGTGGCGCAGCTGATAACCGGTGAAGTCGGAATAGGTGTAGAGCGTGCCGGCCTGCTGCGGTGTCTTGTAGACGCCTCCGTCGCCTCTGAAGATGCGCATCGCATTGCCGCTGTAATTGTTCACCCAAATATTGTTATCGGAGTCGAGCCCAACCCCGATACTGGTGTACGAGTTGGAATCGGTTGCGTCAATGAATCCTGCATCTCCGGGGAAACGCCAGAGGCCGCCATCCTCCACATTGAAACCGATGAGCTGCGCCACGGTGCCCGAACCCGACAAATAATGGCCGCTCATCCAAGCGTAGCCTTGGTCGTCCACCGCGATGCCGCGACCTTCGCCGAATAGCGAGCCAGTCTGGCTCCTTGCGGCGGTAAAATCGAACTTAGTCCACGTTCCGGTCGCTGGAGACAGGCCAGGCCCATGGTCGTATCGGTATGCGAACGCGCCGACGCCGTATCCAGGCAGCCAAACGCGATCGTTGCCATCAACAGCGATTCCATAGGCGCCCGTGGGGTTCAACGACGCCGGCGGCGTGATGTTGTCGTTGATTAGGGTCGCGGTTCTAGTGTCTATCAAGGCAAGCTGTGCCCTGGGCGAGCCTGGTACAGGCACAGCCCACAGTCGCTGCTGGCTGTCAACCGCCGCTCCGTACGGGCCTCCGAAGGCGCTGCTCAGCTGGACGATGACCTGACTGCCGTCAGGATTTGTGGCGATCTGTCCATTGCTGGAATTCAGTTTGTAGAACCTGTTCTCGTCGAAAACCCCTGCCCAGATATCTCCCGCCGAGGCGCTTTCGATCGCGCCCTTCGAAATCGCCAGCGCTCGTACTTTCACGTTAGGCCCGAACTCCTGTGTGCTGCCCCCGGGGGCACCCACGGGCGTCGAAAAGAGAACGCAGTCGTCATAGGTGGCGGGATTGTTTGGGTTGCTCGGGACAATAAATTCTCCGGTGCTCGTATCGATTACGCCGTTGCCGTTGAGATCGCGGCTGGTCCTCACACCTCCATCGGGTAGGCTATGTCGACAATCGAGCTCGTCGTTTGCGATCTTCGTCACGGTGCCTTGAAGTCCAGAGGCACGATTCGCAATCCAAACATTTCCGTAAAGATCGATTGCAGTCCGGCTCGGACTGTTATGCTGGCTGTAATCGACATTCGGGACCGGATTTCCGAGTCCATCTCGCGGAATGACAGTGTAGTAACGCGCGACTTCCTTTCCCGTTCGGGTGTCGAATTTTGAGACTGTTCCGGCTGAATTGTTGGCAATCCAAGCGAAATGGAGGTCGATTTGGCGGCTGTCGAGCACGATGCCGCCGTCCGGGCCGAGGGTGACGCCGTCGCCGAGGCCGCCGCTTCCTCCATCGAGGGTGATGCCGTCCCGATCGGTTCCGTCGACGATAATTCCCGAGTCAGGCCCTCCGCCGTCCGGTCCTCCGTCCGATCGACCGCCATCTGGGCCTGCGTCCTGATTTGAATTTGAGCTATCGCAGCCGGAGCAGTTCAGCCCGCACGCAACCAAGCAAACGAGAGCGGTGAAGAAAATTGGGCGGCGGAGCATGAACACTCCCAGACAACTTCCGGACCGAGTTGCAGGCGACGGTTACGGCGCATGCTCACCGCAAGTTAATGAAGTCGTCAACTGCTGATTCCCGATGTCTCATATGCGCAGATCGGCGCAAGAGTGACACACGTGTATACAATTGGGTGGGTCTATTTATCCCCGCCAGGTAAAATGGAACCCGTGCGATCTCAGTTACCGCCGCTGGAAATCTTCATCGGAGTCCGGTTTGACACCAGCGCAGCTGTCGATCGCGCTGAGCAGGGTTTCCCACACCTCCTGGACTCCGATTCCTTCAACGGCTGAAAACAAAACAACGCGATCGGGGGTCAATCCAAGCGCCTTGGCGATTTGTTTCCACTTCACGTCTCGTCTGGCTTTAGAGATCCGATCGCTCTTCGTCGCAACGACGAGCACCCGCGGCGGCAGCGCCGCTAGATAATCGAGCATTTGCTGATCATCTGCGGTCGGACCGACTTCGGCGTCGACGATGCTGACAACCACGTTCAGGTTCGCGCGCCGCTCGAGGTACGTGGTAATCATCTGGTTCCAGCGAGCTCTCTCCGCTTTCCCAACCCGCGCGAAGCCATAGCCGGGAAGATCGGCGATCCGAACGCGCTGCCGCTTCCCATCCCATTCCAGATCCAGATCAAAGAAATTGATCGTTCGGGTGCGCCCCGGCGTCTTCGAGACGCGAACCAACTTTCGCCGGCCGGCGAGAGCGTTGATCATCGATGATTTTCCGACGTTGGAGCGGCCAACGAAGGCAATCTCGGAGACGGACGCCTCAGGGTAGCTTTCGAGGGAGACAGATGTGGTGAGGAAGCGCGCGCCGAGAACCTTAATCACGTGACTAGCGTTTGGCCGCGTCCGCGTGCGGCGGCTCCGCTCGCTTGGCCTTCTCAGCAGTCCAGTGATCGATCAGCTTTAGCTTTTCCACGAACTCAAAAGGCTTCAGTGAAGGGCTGGATGCATCGTGGCAGCTGCGGCAGCTTTTCTCGGATGGATCCTGCAAACCTACCAGGCGCACCAACTCGGCGTCCTTCATTACATAGGGGCTCGCGTAGAACTGGCCGCCGCCATGACACGTTTCGCAGCTCACGTTCGAGACGTTCTGATCCGACCAGTTCGGCGCGTGACAGGAAACACAGCGGGCATCCTTCTGCTGCTGTGCCGACAGCGAATCCACTGCCCGCGCGTGCTTCGACTGCTTCCACGCATCGTACGCTTGCTGGTGACAGGCTTTGCAGCTCTCTGGTCCGGTGAAGTCTGCAGCCCGCACTGCCCCGCTGGCCAGAAGGACGGCGAAACAGAACGCTCGAAATTGCATCGTCCTCACCTAGGTAACAGAACCGCGGTGGCAGGGGCAAGGCCCGGCGCCTCGAAAAACGGTTCTCAAAGTCGGTTGAGAGTGCGACCCTAAATCCACTAGTAGGCCCGTTTTGGTAGATTTAGCCCATGCGTCCTTTGGTGGTCCCAGCCACGCTGCTCCTTGCTTCCGCCGCGCTGGCGAAGCCGTGGAATGGCATCGAGCCCGGCGCCTCGCACCGCGAAGATGTGGTGAAGAAGTTCGGCGAGCCGACGAAGACGGTCAACCACGAAGGCAAGGAGATCCTCGCTTACGTCGGGCCACAAGCGATCAAGGGAACGACCGAGACTCAGTTTAGAATCGACTCTGCCAACAAGCTCGTCGAGCGCATCGACGTCTTTCCTGGGCCCACGGTGGACAAGGATGCGGTAGAGAGCACCTACGGCCCGCAGTGCCCGTCCGGAACCACGCCCGCCGGCCCGTGCTACGTCAAGAAGCTCACCGACGATTTCCAAACCTATTTTCTGTACGCGAGGCTGGGGCTGGCGGTCTTCTGGAACGAGGATGGAAAGTCAGTCCACTCCTTCGTATTCCAGGTCCAGAAAGCGGCGCCGCGATGACCTCGCCTTCTCCGCCGTCTTGCGAGCGGCCGCGATGCGCGTGATTGGCCTGACCGGCGGCATCGCGACCGGCAAGAGCACGGTCAGCGCTATGCTGCGCCAGCTCGGGGCCGCGGTGATCGACGCCGACCAGATCGCCCGCGAGGTCGTGGAACCTGGGACCGCGGCCTTCCGCGACATCGCGGGGCGATTCCCCGAGGTGATAGGGCCCGACGGGCGGCTCGATCGCGCGCAGCTCGCAGACCGCATCTTCGCCAGCGCCGAAGACCGCGCGGCGCTCAATGCGATTGTGCACCCCCGCATCCATCGGGTTTTCACCGAGAAGCTCGCCGCTCTGGAGCGAAAGGGCGTAGAACTGGCCATCTACGACGCGGCGCTGCTGATCGAGAACGGCCTGCACCAAGGCCTGGACGGGGTGATCCTGGTAAGTGCGCCCCGGGAGACCCAAATCGCGCGCTTGCAGGAGCGCAACCGGTTCACGCGGCAGCAGGCGGAGGCCCGGCTCGCCTCGCAAATGCCGTTGGAACAAAAGGCTCGACTTGCGAACTGGACGATCGATAACTCGGGCGACTTGGCGGCTACCCGAGCCCAAGTCACTCAGCTGTGGAATTCCATCCAGCCTCAGTCACCCGCCGGAGCACGAAAATGAGCGACGCAAATCGAAAGCATCCGAATCGCGCCGCCAGGCATCACCTCATCACCGGATTCCCGGCGTTTCTGGCGCGCCGGCTGGTGCAACAAATCGTTTCCTCCGATCCGGGCGCGCACCTTACGCTGCTGGTTTCACCAACTCTTCTCAAGGAATCGCAACCTCAGATCTCCGCCCTGAGAAGCGCACAGCTGCAAGTGCTCACCGGGGACATCGTCGACATGCATTTGGGCTTGTCCGGTGAGGAGTACCAGAGGATATGCGACGAAGTGACGGACATTTTTCACGTCGGCGAGCTTTCGGATCTAAGCGTGCCGAGGGAGATGATCTGGCGCGCGAATGTAGAGGGAACGCGCAATATCATCGAGCTGGCCCGGGACTGCACCCGCCTCCACCGCTTGAACCACTATTCGACCTGCTACGTCTCCGGCGAGCGCATCGGCGTGATCGCCGAGGACGAGCTCGATCTGGGTCAGAGCTTTCGCAACGCCTATGAAGAGACGAAGTTCCACGCCGAGAAGCTGCTTCAGCGCGTGAATGGTGCACTGCCGATCAGCATCTACCGCCCCTCGAGCGTGGTGGGCGACTCGCAGACGGGCGAAATCGATCGCTTCGAAGGACCCTACTACCTTGGAATTCTGCTCGCGATGTCTCCCTTGGTGGTGGCACTTCCACTGCCGGGCGACGGCACGGCCCCGCTCAACGTTGTCCCGGTGGACTTCGTCACCAAGGGTATTTGGGCACTTTCACGCGATCCGCGCGCGGCGGGACGAACGTTTCACCTCGTCGATCCGAACCCGATGAGCGCGCGCCGGGCGTACGAAATCATCGCAGAAAAAGAGAAGAAACGCCTGCCTAGGTTCAGCGTTTCCGCTAAAGCCGCGGAGGTGATGCTGCGGCTTCCGCTGCTGGAGAAGCTGTCTCGCCCGCACCGGGCTGCGATCAGCTACGTCAATCACCTGGCAATCTACAACTGCCGCAACACGCTGGAGCTGCTGGACGGAACGGGGATCCACTGCCCGCCTTTGACCAGCTACTTAGACAAGCTGATCGCTTACGTGCAGGAACAGTACCGCCGACGCCGAGACGATGTAAACGAAGTGGAGGATCCGCTCGATCAGCCGCTTCCGGATTCATGGGAAGGGGCGCCTTTGCACCGATAGAAATGAGCGAGTTTGGTTGCTCGAACGCACAAGGCGCACTACATCGGCGGCCGGACTCGACGCGAGGAGGAAGCCGGTGCCCAGACACTTCAGCGTGGGCGACACGTTCACCGAGGCGCGCGATTGCGACGCCTATCGACCCATTTATTACGCGTCCGCGTCGGGGGACTTCAATCCGATTCACTTGGACAAGGCGGTCGGCGAGGCGGCGGGCCTGGGCGGCGTCATACTCCACGGAATGTGCACCATGGCCTGGGCTGTGGAAGCGGCGACCAAATACCTCGGCGATCCCGGAAGGCTCCGCAAGGTAAGGGTCCGCTTTTCCCGACCGGTCGCAGTCGATGACACCATTACGTTCGAAGGCAAGGTAACGAGCATTGAGAATGGCCGCCTGGTCGCTGAGATCCTCGCCAGAAACCAGCGCGGCGAAGAAGTTCTCAAGGGCGCGGTGATCGAAGCGAGCGTAGCTTAGGCATCAAGCGAATCTCGCCCAGGCGGGGGAAATACATGGCCATCGATCCGAAATTCGTCGGCAAAAAATATGGGCCGTTTCGTTACCACATCGGCCTCGAAAAAATGCGCGAGTTCGCGTACGCAGTCGGCGGTGGAGTTCCGGCGGCCGGCTTCGGGTCGATTCCGGAAGGCCTGAATCCGCTGTTCTACGACGAGGCCGCTGCTCAGGCTGGACCCTACGGGAGCGTGATTGCGTTTCCGACCTTCGCGGTCACCTTCGCCATCGCGCCTTTCGCCGCGGCGGTGAGCGATCCCCAGCTCGGAATAGATCTATTGATGCTGGTCCACGGCGAGCAGGAGTTCGAATTCTTCGAGGTGATGAAACCAGACGAGGTGATGACGACCACCGGCACAATCACGCAGATCTTCGAAAAATCACAGAAGGACTTTCTCGTTGTGGTCAGCGAATCGAAGAACCAGGACGGCAAGTTGCTGGTGCGCGGGACCTGGACGGCGGTGGTTCGGCGGTAACCAACTTTCCGCTAAGCAGCGCCGAAGCTAGCCAACCGAGATCACTCCCTGCTCTTTGAGCTCGGTCAGAATGCGCGCGGTGTCAAGCCGCGACATCCCAGACACGGCGAACAGATCCTCCAGCGTCAGCGTCCCATCGATCTGCGCGAGCACGAACCCAGCTCGGTGGTCGAGATTGAGCCAGATGATCTCGTCCTGCTTGAGCAGCACCCGGGGCATCGCATCCAGTCCGCCGAGCTTCGATTCCAGCATCCCGAGAAGCTTCGCTTCGGTTTGCTCGCGCAGCTGTCGAATCTCGGGGCGATCCGGCGCAATCCGCTGCGCCCTCAAGATCAGCTCCATCGCGCCCGATTGGTCATCCAGCCCGATCAAGTCCTGAGCCGCTTGGAGAAGCGATTGAACCTCCGTCTCGCGGGCCTCGAGCGGATCGGTGGGGAGCAGAGTCGGCTGAGGTTGGGGATCGGTGCTCACCAGGTCTAGCGCAGGCGCGGTGCCAGGGTGGACGTCCAAAGCGCCGACGTCGGGCGCGGTGGTGGATCTCTGATCCCAAGCGCTCTCACTCTCGGGCAATGGATCTTCCTGCTTCGGCGCGCGCAAAGCGGATTGCGATTCGGGCAGTATGGCCGCCAGTCCCCAATCGACGTCCAAGCCTATCGAGCGACTGGGGCTTTCTCCGCGAACAAATGGATTTCGCGCTGCCGCCGGCGTTCCTTCGGGAGGGGTGCGGCCGATAGGTTGTTGAGGCAAGGGCGCGGAAGCGGGCGCCTCCAAAAGCTGCCGCGCGCGGACATTCGTCGGATCGAGGAGCAGCGCTTGCTCGAACAGGCGTCGCGCCCCTTCGTGATCTCCGCTGATGCGGAGCCACACTCCGGCCTCAACGAGCTTCCTCGCGCGGTGCGCGGTCATGAATCCGGTGGGCTGATTTTCTGGAGCCAGCCCTTGAAGAGATTAACCGTTCGCGTCAGCTGGTCGGTCGAGGATACAATCGCGGAGATGCTCTTGCTCTTGAGCACTTTCTCTCCCTCGGTGATGCCTTGCTCGCCCCGCTTGAGCGCCTCGATGCCGAAGTCTGAACCGTCCATCGCCGCCTGAATCTTTGGGAGCAGGCCTCGGACTTCGCGCATCACATCCCTAAGGTCGCGCCGGCGCTCGGCGAGCTCCTCCTGCTCCGGTTGGTCGAGCAGCTGGTCTCCTTGGTCCTCCAGGATCTGGTTCAGCTCCTCGCGAGTTAGCCCGCCGGAGGCGGTCACGGTGATCGACTGTTGCATTCCAGTTTCCTTGTCCTTGGCAGAAGCGGAGACGATCCCCTCGGAATTGATGTCGAACGTGACCTCAATCTCCACTTCACCGCGCAGGGCATCGCGCAGTCCGCTGAGCACAAACTCACCGAGAAGCTCATTCTCCCGAGCGATCTCGCTCTCGCCCTGCAGCACCATGATTTTCACCGTGGTCTGGCAATCCTTGGAGGTGGTGAAGATCTCGGTGGTGGACGTCGGGACGGTGGTGTTCTTCGGAATGAGCGCCCGCGCATATCCGCCGGCGATCGCCACGCCCAGGCTCTGCGGCGTCACGTCCAGCAGCAGCACGCGCGATTCTTCATGGGTGAGCGCATTGGCCTGAACTGCGGCGCCCAGCGCGACGACCTCCTCCGGATGCACGCCCTTGCAGGGCTCGCGGCGAAAGTACTTCTTCACCTTCGCCATGATCCGCGGCATGCGCGTCATCCCACCGACCAGGATGACCTCTTTCAGCTCGTCAGGTCGGACCTTCGCCTCCGCCAAAATCTGCTCACAGATCGAAATTGTTCGCTCGCAGAGGTCCTCGGTCAGCTCCTCCAGCTTCTCGCGGGTCAACGAACGCTGCAGGTGCAACGCGGATCCACCCCCTGGAGGCGTGCAGATGAAAGGCAAGTTGACCTGCGTTTCGTTCACCGTTGAGAGCTCGATCTTCGCCTTCTCCGCGGCATCCTTCA
>Ga0126383_10000357_pt1 | contig 24782 bp, 24 predicted proteins | sample PanSoiMetPlot_35_FD_96882 | JGI IMG/M metagenome (GOLD analysis project Ga0126383, IMG submission 96882) | Tropical forest soil microbial communities from Panama - MetaG Plot_35 | ecosystem: Environmental > Terrestrial > Soil > Tropical forest > Bulk soil | place: Panama | collected 2016-02-17
CAGCGCAGCCGGCCGACACCCTGTGAGGCGAAATAGAGCGCCATACCGAGCCCGAAGAGGCCGTAGAACGGCCCGACCGCGCGCAGATACCGCTCACCGGCTTCGAGCATGGCCGGATCGGTGTCGAACGGTGCGAGCCACAGACGCGGAAAAGCCGCAGCCGTCAGCCCGATGACCTCGGTGACGCCGGCCGCCGCCGCAGCGCCGATCCACGCGATGCGCAGTGCGCGCTGCCGGTGCTGCGCGCCGATATTCGTGCCCACCATCGCGACGAGCGGCCCGCCGAGCCCGAAGACGATCGGAACGAGCAGATATTCGAGGCGGGAGCCCACACCGAAGCCGGCAATCGCGGCCGGCCCGAACCGTCCGACGAGGCCCGTCGCGATCATGATGATCAGATTGGTCTGGACCGTGATCAGCGCCGCGACGCCACCGACCCGCAGGATGTCGCGAAACAATCGCCACTGGAAGCGGAACTTGCGAAACGACGGTCGCAAGACGGACCGCCCCGACCAGAGATAGGCCGCGAGGGTAATGCTGCCGACGGCGTAATAGGAGACCACCGCAACGGCGCCGCCGGCGACCCCGAGCCGTGGCAAGGGGCCCCAGCCGAGGATCAGGCAGGGCGAAAGCGACACCAGCACGACGACCCCGGCGCAGGTGACACGCGCCGGGACCGTCAGGTTGCCGGTGCCGCGGATCACATTGGCGAGCGAGTTGAAGATCCACAGCAGCACGGCACCGGAGAAGACCACATTGGAGTAGGTGAGCGCAGCTGCCAGGGTCGCACCGCTGCCTCCCATTGCGGTGTAGAGCCAGCGCCCGCCCACGAGCGCGCCCGCCATGAAGAGGAGCCCGAAGACGCCGGCGATGGCGAGGGCGTGCAGTGCCAGTGCGTCGGCGTCGGCGCGGCGCCCGCCGCCGAGCGATCGGGCAACCGCAGACGATATGCCGCCGCCCATCGCGCCGGCCGACATCATCTGCATCAGCATCACCAGCGGAAAGACCAGCGCCACGCCGGCCAGTGCATCGGTGCCGAGCCAGCCGACGAAATAGGTCTCGATCAGTCCGACCGAGGCCTGCACGAACATCACGAGGACGTTCGGGGCGGCCAACTTCAACAGGGTCGCTCCGATCGGCGCCTCCAGCAACAGCCGGGTCCGTGGATCGAAACGGCCTCGGGTGGGCTAGATGCGACCATGACCGGCGACAGGGCAGCCCGCGGCAGCGCCGCCTCGCGCAGGGACATATATTGGCTCCCGGGTACCGCGCCGCTTGAAATGCGTGCGTATGCACTTAATATAGGCGCATATGCGCTTTGTCAACCCCGAGGATGAATGGAAACCGACACGAGGCTAAAGCCGGAACTTTGCAATTGCCTGGCCTTGCGGCAGGCCTCCCGGCACGTGACTCAATTCTATGATCAGTTTCTGGCAGCGGCCGGACTGCGTACGACGCAATTCTCAATTCTCGCCAGGCTTCGCCGCCTCGGACCGACGACTATAAGCGTGCTCGCTGCCGACCTCGTCATGGACCGCACGACGCTCGGCCGCAATCTGCAACCCCTCGAGCGCGAGGGGCTCGTCGCCGTCGTCAAAGGACGCGAGGATCGCCGCAGCCGCGAAATTCGCCTGACCGAGGCCGGGGTCGAGCGCCTCCGTGCCGCCGTCGAAGGCTGGCTGAAAGCCCAGGCCGGGTTCGAGGGGGTGTTCGGGCAACAGCGCAGCGCCGAGTTGCGCGCGCTGCTGCATGCGGTCTCGGCCAGCCAGCTGCAGGTTCTGGCCGTCAGAGGACCATGACTCGCCAAAAGGTGGAACCGCAATTGCCTGAGTTGTGTTTTACGGGCTGGGCGGGTTAGGAAATCGACCAGTGCAGCTTCCCCACACCAACGCCAGCGGCGAAGCGGAGACCAAGGCCGCGCCACTTTTCGCGCGGTTTGCCCGCTGGGTCGAACGGCAGGTCGGGCGCTCTGCGACCTTCGTGCTCGCCATTGCCGTAGTCGTTCTTTGGGCAGCCTCCGGTCCGCTTTTCGGCTGGTCCGACACGTGGCAACTGGTCATCAACACCGGCACGACGATCGTCACATTTCTGATGGTTTTCGTCATCCAGAACACCCAAACCCGCGATACGCAGGCGATGCAGTTGAAGCTGGACGAGTTGATCCGCGTCAATGAGACGGCGCGGAACTCGCTGATCGACTTGGAGGAAATGTCTGACGCGGATGTCGAGCATATGAAGGCGGCGTTCGCGGCGCTCAGGTCGCTGGACGCTGGAAAGAATCCCGATAACGCGCAAGTCGGGAGAGACCTTCCTTCAGGGCGAATCGCGTCTACGTCGCACGAGGCTGGCGCGATCAGGGGATAGACCAAGCCACGCCCTTAATCCGAGGCCGTCGCGTCCGGCCGGCTTGACAGGCGGGCGGCTCTCCGGCACCTGAGCGGGTCATGCACTCAGCCGATTACCTTTCCGCCGGTCTCCTCGGCATTGTCGAGGGGCTGACCGAGTTTTTGCCGGTTTCCTCGACCGGACATCTGATCCTCGCCGATGCCTTGCTCGGCATCGAAGGACCGGAGAGCAAGCTGTTCGACATCGTGATTCAATTGGGCGCGATCCTCGCAGTGTGCTGGGTCTACCGCGAGCGCTTTACGCATGCGGTCACCGGACTCCGGTCCGACCCGATCTCGCAACGCTTTGTCGCAAATGTCGTTATCGCCTTTCTACCGGCGGCGTTGGTCGGCGTGATGGCGCATCGGATCATCAAGGAGGTGCTGTTCTCGCCCTGGGTAGTCGCCGTAGCCCTGATCGTCGGCGGGGTTCTGATTCTGATCATCGAGCGAGCGCGGCCGCGACCTCAGGTCCTCGATGTCGACGAGATGAAATTGCGCACGGCGCTCGGGATCGGTTGCTGCCAGATCCTGGCGATGATCCCGGGCGTGTCGCGCGCCGGCGCGACGATCATGGGAGCGATGATGCTGCGCGTCGACCGCGCTGCGGCGACGCAATTCTCGTTCTTTCTTGCGGTGCCGACAATGCTCGGCGCGACGGTCTACGACCTCTATAAAAATCGCGCGATCCTGACCGTCGAGGGCAGCGAGCTCATCGCGATCGGGTTCGTCGTCGCGTTCGTCTGCGCCCTCTTCGTCGTACGCACTCTCGTCGGCTTTGTCAGCCGCCACGGCTTCGGCGTCTTCGCCTGGTACCGCATCGCAATCGGCGGCGTCGCGCTCGCGCTCCTCGCGATGTCGCGCTGACCACCAGCTTAGATGACAGGCTAAAAGAAGATGCTGATGTTTTTGCGAGCAGCACATTCTGATCTATTACAATTTTGCGGCTGGCGATCTTCCACGCGCCGTCGACACGCCGCAACACGTCTCGGCGCGCCCCGACATAGAAGTCCTGCTCGGTTTCCGACCTGCTGCGGTAGACGATGAAATTGGAATAGACCTTAAGATCGGTTTTAGTCTCGCCGAACTCGACCTCGATATTCGTAATCAGATGGCGGGTGCGCGACGGGGGGTCTTCCGCCCAGGCCATTCCGGTGTCGAGGCGCGCGACGCGCGCGTCCAGCGTGCTCTTATCCTCGTCTAGTATGGCCAGCTCGTCTTCCTTGGTGCGATCGTCCTCGTCGTAGCGGCTGGGGTGGAGGATCGCGATCGCCTTGCTCGATTTGGGATAGCGGTTGGTCCTGCTGCCCATCCAATAGCGAATGTCGTCCGTCAGCAATTGCAGCCAGTCGTGAAAGCGGCGCTCGTCCAGTAACCGGGCCTCCCGGTAGAGGAACTGCTCGACTTCGCGGATCAGGTTGTGATCGGGAACGGGCTCGTTACGCATGACGGGCCTCGCCGGCCTTTCCGTCGCGGAGGTCGCGCCAGCTCGCGGCGTCCATCAGTTCCGCCCAGCGGCGGTAAAACTCCCGATGATTGCTCTCGCTGAAGCCGGAATCGCTCGCCCAGGCGCCGAGTGCGGCATCGAAGCGCTCATGCCCGAGCCCCATCTGATTGTTGATCGGCATGCGCCGCGCCACGACGCCGCGGCAGGTCTGCGTGCATTCCTGCCAATTGTCCATGTCGTCCTGCTCGAAGGTTCCGGCCGGGCTGAAGCCGCGCACCCCGGACAGCCGGAACGCGTTCTTCACTTCCGACGGCGCGGCCTTGTCGACGAACACCCACGACCAGATCTCGGTCTTATCCGGGCCGCGCGGATGCCACACGCGCAAAGTTCGCGAGGTCCCCCGCAGCAGCGAGAAGTTCGGGAACACGGTGCCGACGATCGGGTTCACCAGAGCTGCGCGCGACCCCAGCCGCTCTCTGACTTCGGGGCGGATTTCACGCTCGTAGGCCTGGATCTCGGGCATCGGCGCGTCGCCGAAGCCGTCACGGCCGATGCAGATCAGCACATGGCCGTTGCCCGGCGACACCATCCGGTTGGCGCTCGCCGGGCTCGCGGTGGACCCGACGCTGAACCCGGTCGCGATCGCCGCGCCGTGGCTCCAGTGCACGTGATAGGCATCGCCGCCGAAATTCTCGGCCGGAAACTTCCAGTTGCAGGGCATGACCCATTTATGGGTCGCGACGATCTCGATACCGCCCTCGCGGCGGTCGACAAACGTGTCGATATACCAGGCCATCTCGCCGAGGTACTCGCGGAGCGGCGGCGCCTCGGGATCGAAGGTGGCAAAATACAGGCCCTTGTAATTCTCCAACCGCGCGACCGGCCTTAGACCCCAGCGCTCGCGGTCCAACTCCCCGTGATAGGCTTCCTTGAGGTACGGCACACCGACCAGCTTCCCGTCATTGCGGTAGGTCCAGCCGTGATAGGCGCAGGTGAAGCTCGCGGCATTGCCGGCATCGGCGCGGCACAGCCGATTGCCGCGATGCCGGCAGACATTCAGAAACGCGTGGACCTGCCTGCCGCTGTCGCGCACGACCAGCACCGGATCCTCGCCCATATAGGTCGTGAAGAAGTCGCCGGGGTGCGGGATCTGGTTCTCGTGACACAGGAAAAGCCAGCAGCGCGCAAAGACCTCCTCCAGCTCCTGCTGGTAAATCTCGGGCTCGATGAAAATGCGCCGGGTGATGAGCCCGCGTTCGCCATCTACAAGACCACTAACTCCCACTCCCATACGATCCTCCTCGGTGCCTATCTCGTCGTTCCCGCGAAAGCGGGAACCCAGGGCCGCAGTATCAGCGGCCGCTCTGGGCCCCCGCTTTCGCGGAGGCGACGGTAACTCGCCGTTGAACTGGCCTCACTTCCGATTGCCTCACGCGCCCGCCGTAATTTCGGCCCAGCTCGCGGCGTCCATCAGCTGCGCCCAGCGGCCGTAGAACTGCCGGTGATTACTTTCGCTGATGCGGAAATCGCTGGCCCAAGCCTTGAGGTCGCGATCGAAGCGCTCATGACCCAGCCCCATCTGCGTGTTGACGGGGAGCCGCCGCGAGGCGACACCGCGGCAGGTGCGGGTACATTCCTGCCAATTATCCATATCGTCCTGCTCGAACGTGCCGGACGGGCTGAAGCCTCGCACCCCGGCCAGGCGGATCGCCTTTTTGACGTGTGCCGGCGCCGCCTTGTCGGTGTAGACCCAGGACCAGACTTCGGTCTTATCGGGCCCTCGCGGCTGCCACACGCGGAAGGTGCGTGACGTGGCCCGTAGCATCGAGAAATTGGGGAACATCGTGCCGACGATCGGGTTGATTAGACCCGCTCGCGGCCCGAGGCGCTTTTCGACCTCAGGCCGGATCTGCTGCTCGTAATCGAGCAGCTGGGGCATCGGCGGCTCGCCGGTGTCCTTTGGCCCGACGCAGATCAGCACGTGACCGTTGCCGGGGGACGCCATGGCGCCGGTCGTGTCGGGCTTCGTCGTGACGCCGGTGCTGAACGAGGTTTTAACGGCCGACAGATGGCTCCAGGGCACGTGGTAGGCGTCGCCGCCGAAATTCTCGGCCGGGAATTTCCAATTGCACGGCATCACCCATTTGTGCATGCCGCCGACCACCTCAATCCCGCCCTCGCGGCGATCGAAAAACGCATCGAGATACCAGGTCATCTCGCCGAGATAGTCGCGCAACGGCGGCGCCTCGGGATCGAAGGTAGCGAAATAGAGGCCCTTGTAATTGTCCAATTGCGCCACGGGGCTGAGACCCCACCGCTCACGGTCCAGCTCGCCGTGATAGGCTTCCTTCAGATACGGCACACCGACCAGCCTCCCGTCATTGCGGTAGGTCCAGCCGTGATAGGCGCAGGTGAAGCTTGCGGCATTGCCGGCATCGGCGCGGCACAGCCGATTGCCGCGATGCCGGCAGACATTCAGAAAGGCATGAACTTGGCCGGCGCTGTCGCGCACCACCAGAACCGGGTCCTCGCCCATATAGGTTGTGAAGAAATCCCCCGGCTCCGGGATCTGGCTCTCATGACACAGGAAGAGCCAGCAGCGCGCAAAGATCCGCTCCAGCTCCTGCTCGTAGATCTCCGGCTCGATGAAAATGCGCCGGCTAATGAGCCCGCGTTCGCCATCCACGAGACGACCAATCTCTGCTTCCATCTGGCTCTCTCCTCAGCCCCTCCGTCATTCCCGCGAAAGCGGAATCCCGGCCCCTAGGGCGTTACCGGCCGCCCCGGACCCTCGCTTTCCCGGGGTGACGGTAACACCGACCTCGATTTTTGTCCGAACCTCACGCATTGGAGGTGATGTCGGCCCAGTCATCTGCCGCCATCAGTTGCGCCCAGCGGCGGTAAAACCGCCGTTGGTTGCTGGGCCAAACACGCGTGCCCCGATAACGCGGAGCGCCTTTTTGACTTCCGGCGGCGCCGCCTTGTCGACAAAGATCCACGCCCAGACTTCGGTCTTGTCGGGCCCCCGCGGATGCCATACCCGGATCGTGCGCGATGTTGGCCGCAGGATCGAGAAATTTGGAAACACCGTGCCGGCAATCGGTTTTCCGAGCCGCAGCCGTTCGCCAAGCCGGTGCTGAATCTCGGGCAGGATCTGTTCTTCGTAGGCCAGGACCTCCGGCGCCGGCGGGTCGGCCGCCATATCGGGTCCGACCGTCATGATGCTGTGACCGTTGCCGAATGACAAAGCCCTGCCCTCCGCGTCCGGCTTCACGCGAAAATCGCCGCCCGATCCGGTGCGCACCGCGGAGATGTGACTCCACGGCACATGATAGCCGTCACCGGCGAAGTTTTCCGCCGGGAATTTCCAATTGCACGGCATGATCCATTTGTGCACGCCGCCGATGAGTTCGATCCCGCCTTCCCGGCGATCAAAGAACGTATCGAGGTACCAGGTCGCGCCGCCCAGATAGTCGAGCAGTGGCGGGGCCTGCGGGTCGAAGGTGGCAAAGTACAGGTCCTTGTAGTTGTCCAATTGCGCGACCGGCATCCAACCCCAGCGCTCGCGCTCAAATTCGCCGTGATAGGCTTCCTTGAAATAAGGCACCCCGACGAGCCGGCCGTCATTGCGGTAGGTCCAGCCATGATAGGCGCAGGTGAAGGTTGCGGCATTGCCGGTGTCGGCCCGGCACAGTCGGTTGCCGCGATGCCGGCAGACATTGAGAAAGGCATGGACCTGGTGGGCACTGTCGCGCACCACCAAAACCGGGTCTTCGCCCATATAGGTGGTCAGAAAGTCGCCGGGCCGCGGGATCTGACTTTCATGACAGAGGAATAGCCAGCACCGCGCAAAAATCCGCTCCAGCTCCTGCTCGTAAATCTCCGGCTCGACAAAGATGCGGCGGCTGACGAGCCCATTGCCGTCATCGACCAGTCGTCTCAGTTCGGCGGTCATTCCCGTTGCCTCCTCGGTTCAGGTGCGGCGCGGCATTCGGAGAGTGGCGCCGGCGTCGACGGTCAGGATCGTGCCGGTGATGCCTTTAGCGTTGGTCCGCGAGGACAGAAAGACATAGGCACCCGCAAGGTCGCCTGGCGCGAGCGCAATCTGCAGCGGATTGTTCGCCCTGAGCCTCTCCGCGGTGCTGGGATCGGCAAATTGCGAACGGCCATCCTGGCGTAAAACCAAAAGGCCGCGCAGATCTGTCATCGTTCCGCCGGCGCGACCCCGTTCACGCGAATGCGCGGGCCCAATTCGACGGCTAATTGGCGACGACTGCGTGCTTCGAGGCGGTGTAAAGCGGCCCGCCGCCGCCCGAATTCGACCCCGCCACGGAGGCGGTGAAGACCATCGAGCCATCCGTCTTGAAGAGCTCAGGCAACGCCGCTTTCGCGCCGAGAATGCATCGCTTGACGTTAACGCCGAACAGCTCGTCGAAAGCCTCCGGCAGGGTTTCTTCAGGAAACTCCGCGAGCGGCAGAAAATTGTCGAACACGCGGCATTGCCGACAAAGATGTCGAGCCGGCCCAATACGGCCACCGTCTCCGCCGCAGCGCGCTTATTGTCGGCGAGCTGGGCGACGTCGCCGATGACCGGGACGACAGCCTCGCCGAATTCGGCCTTCAGCTCCTGCGCCCGGCCCGGCACACGGTCGAGCACCCCGACACGCGCGCCTTCGGCGATAAAGCGCGCGACCACCGCCCGGCCGATCCCCGACCCGCCACCCGTCACCAACGCCACTTGTCCGTCGAGCCAACCCACGGTTTGTTACTCCTCGCCTGCTCGGGTACTTCTATACCTCGCAGGCAATCAGGTCGACCTCCGACCCTTGGAGGCATCCGATGCAGGACCTTCCGGTCGCGCTGGCCGACGGCGGTGTTTCGCCGGGAGAAGCCTATCTCGAAGATACCCCCGTGCTGCAGGCGCATGCGGGGACGCAGCCGGATCTGTACCTGCGCTGGAACCGGGTCGCGTTATCGGCACACCGGCTCGACGTCGTCGTTTTCTTGCACGGATTTTCCCAGCAGGGCGGCGAGATGGCGCTGACCGAAAAGGTCATGCGAAGCGGCCTCGATCTGTCCGGCAGATTGCGGCCGACCGTCGCCTTGCTGCCGCGCGGCAACTGGATCCGGCATTATTACTACGACTTCCCGGCCCTGCTGTCGGGCGGCATCGACCACCTGGTAGATTATGGCCTCTCTCAATTTTCCCGCGCAGTGGCGGTCGCCGCCTCGGGAGCGGCCGCTCCCTTCTCGGTCGGTCGCTTCATTCTCGCGGCGCATTCAGGCGGCGGCATGCCCGCGGTCGATATCATTGCCGGAGCATCGCGTCAGCCCGACGAATTCTATGCCTTCGACGGGCTCTACGGCAGGGACCCGACAAGCGGCGACCCGTTCCGAGGCCTGGAGGTCATCGGGGCTTGGCTCGGTAACCGCCTGCGGCATGAACCGGAGCACGAAGGCGCTCTTCGGGTTATCTATATCGAGCAGCAAACCGGCCCTTTCTCGCGCAAAGTGGCGGAACTGATCGCCCGGCTTCTGGCAGACTGCGACCCGGCTCTCACAGGGAGTCTTTGGCGCCGCTACCGGGTCGAGGTCTCCGGCGTCCAGCATTCGCAAATCGCTCGGCGCTGCATGCCGGAATTGCTGGCTTCATCGGAAGCGCGGTTCAATTGGCTGGAATAGCTGTGTGCGTTGCCGCTAGCATGGCGGTCCCTAAGCCCGAGGAGACGAAGAACATGGCCTTTTACGAACTGCGCCAATACAAGGTCCTGCCCGGCAAGATGGACGAGTGGGTCCGGATCATGGAACAGGAGATCATTCCCTTTCAGGTCTCCAAGGGCATGGTCATCTGCGGCAGCTTCCGGGGCGAGACCGACGATTCCGTCTATGTCTGGCTGCGCCGGTTCGAAAGCGAGAGCGAGCGCGAGGCGCAGTACAAGGCGGTGTACGAAAGCGACCACTGGAAAAACGAGATAGCCCCGCGCGTTCCGAACTGCCTGGATCGCTCGGCCATGGTCGTGACCCGCATTATCCCCACCGCAAAATCGACGATGCGGTAGCGCTCCCGGCATGGCTGCACCTCTGCCCGCACTCAATCTCGTCGCGGCAGCCGGCCAGCGCCGTGCCACGCTCGATCTCGCTCGCGAGATCGAGCGACGCGGCTTTGCCGGCATCTCGGTGTCGAGCCAATACAGCAACATGGCGCAGTGCCTCGGCCTCGCCTTCGCCACCGAGCGCATCCCTTTCGCCACCGCGATCGCGCCGATCTATGCGCAGACGGCCGACGAGTTCGCGCAGATGGCGGCCTATCTGCACGAAGTCTCCGGCGGCCGCTTTCAGTTCGGGATCGGCGTCGCTCATCCGCCGACCCATGCGCGGATGGGAGTGACGCCGGGCAAACCGCTCGCCGATATTCGTGCCTTTGTCGCCAAGCTAAAATCAGTCGAGGGCATCGGCCCGCTGCCGCCGATCATCCTTGCCGCATTACGCAAGCGCATGGTGGCGCTTGCGGCGGAAATCGGCGACGGCGTCGTCTTTGCGAATGCCTCTCTGTCCCATATGAGCCAGGCGCTCGACGTCATTCCCGAGACCAGACGCAACGACCGGGGCTTTTTCATCGGCAATCGGATCCGAACCTGCGTCTGCGAAGACGAGGCCGAGGCCAAGGCGGTGCTGCGGCGGACCGTCACCAATTACGCGCTGATGCCGTATTACCGCAATTAGTGGAAGGAAGCCGGCTACGTCGAGGAGATGAGCGCGGTCGAGCACGCCGTGGCGGAAGGACGGATGGCGGATATTTTGAGATATCTGCCGGACCGTTGGCTGGCGGATTGCACCCTATTCGGCCCGCCGGCCAAGATCCGCGACGGCGTCGAGGCGTGGCGCGCGGCCGGCATCAAGACGCCGGTGCTGGTGCCATTGTCCGCCGACGGCAACCAGAATACCGCGATCCGTCAAGTGTTCGACGCGTTCGAGTGACTGCCCCCTCTCCGCCTTTCAGGGCGGAGCGGGAATACACGCCCCGCTAGCCGCCGAACTGGAAGATGTTGGCGGGCTCCTCGGTATAGGCGCGGTCGTGGTAGAGCCGGCCGGTCATCGCGATGACGTAGGGGGCGGCGGCGCACGCCATCTCAAACTGTGGCTGCGACAGGGTTAGGCCTGCGGCGCGGCAGGCGGTCGCGACGCGGTCCCTCGTCGCTGCGTCGATCTCGGCAGGGACCGGATCTGGGACCGGCGGCAGCGCCGTCGAGAACTCGGCGTGCGGATCGAGCTGGGGCCTTCTCTCTCGCCAGGGCGTCGCCTTCTCGTAGGCATGTGCCACCCGCAATACCGTCGCATCATCGAACGGGTGGCCGATGACCTGCATCGAGAGCGGCAGGCCGTTGCTCGCAAACCCAATGCATTGCGCCAGCGCCGGGCCGCCGGTGACGTTGAACGGCGTCGTCAGTGACGCCCGCTTCCAGAATTCGATCGTGCGCCACGAGCCGAGGCGCGGCGCCGGCGCGCCGGCGGTCGCGGTCACCAGCACGTCGAAATCGGCGTAAACCGGCACCATTTCGGCCAACATGCGCCGTCGCTCGCGCTGGGCCTGCACGTAATCGCGAGCGCCGATGAGCACGGCCGGCAAGACGCGGCCGAGGAAATCCTCGCCGAAATCGCGAGGCCGGGTTCGCAAAACCGGCTCGTGCACGGCGAGGAGCTCACTTTCCGCGATCGTCACCTTGACGTCGTAATAATCCTGCGCCGGGCGCAGCCGCGCCTCGCCGAGCTTGGCGCCCAGCGACCGGAGCACCTCGATCGCTTCCTCCAGCGCACCGAGCACCTCCGCGCTAACGGCACAATCATCCTCGTGCAGGTGGCGCACGATCCCAATGCGCAGACCCTTGATGTCGCCGGTCAGCGCCGCGCGGTAATCCGGCACCGGCCGCGTCGCGCTCGCCGGATCGTTCGGGTCGTGGCCGGCGATCGCCTGCAGAACGATTGCGCAATCCTCGACCGTCCAGGTCATCGGACCGGCATGGTCGAAGCTGAACGAGTTCGCATAGACACCACAACGGCTCACCAGACCGTAGGTGGGCTTCAGCCCGACAATGCCGCACAGCGCAGCAGGACCGCGGATCGAGCCGCCGGTGTCAGACCCGAGCGCCGCCGGGACCAATCCCGCCGCGACCGCCGCACCGGAACCGCTCGACGAGCCGCCGGTGAAGTGCTCGCGGTTCCACGGATTGCGCGCCGGCGGCCACGGCAGATCGAAGGATGGGCCGCCATGCGCGAATTCATGGGTCGCGAGCTTGCCGGTCAGGACCGCTCCCGCGTCGTAAAGCTTGCGCACGGTAGTGGCATCGGTGGCAGGGACGGTGTCGAGGCAGACGCGCGAGTGCCCGGTCGTACGGAGGCCGGCGGTCGCATAGATGTCCTTCAGCGCGAACGGGATGCCGTGCATTGGGCCGCGGTAGTGGCCCGCCATGATCTCTCGCTCGGCTTGGCGAGCCTGGTCGAGCGCGCGGTCGAAAGTCGGCAGCAGATACGCGTTGAGCTGCGGGTCGAGCGCCTCCGTCCGCCTGATCAGCGCCGCCGTCAGTTCGGCCGGCGAAAGCTCTTTTCGTTGAATCCGCCGCGCCGCTTCGGCGATCGTCAGAAATCCGAATTCGACCTCCGGTCCCCTGGACTCGTTCGACATGGCGGTCATCCCACGATGGTCGATTTTCGCGGTCTCGGCAGCGATCTGGCGATTACCTGCGAAGCTGATCCTAGATCAGCAGACCGATCCTGCCGGCGGCGAGCTGATCGAGCAACAGCTTCATCTTTTGCCGCCGATCGGGTCGAGGGTCTCAAAAGGTCGACAGACCGCCTTTCTTGGGATCCCACTCCTTGCGAACCTGCTCTTGCGCGCGCTCGTTAACCGGAGCAGACCCCGCGACCGGTTTGGTTCCCGAGCGGTAGAGTTGCAGGGAGGCGCTGCGGAGGCCAGGAATGCCGCGTCGATCGAATGCTTCCTCCCAATTCGCGAGTTCCTCATCGGACAGCATGTAGCGGCGGCATGCTTCCGCCCGGCTGATCATCCCGGTGCGGGTAGCGACTATCACGGCGGCTTTTCGTCGGGACGACCACCGCTTGGTATCGGGAGGTGGCAGTTCTAGCTCTGGTTCGCCGGGGTTCCGAGCGGCACGGCGGCCGGATCCCTGCATGATTTGACCCTCCGACGACGACCCTTTGTTACTAAAAGGTCACGCTACTACGACTCGACGAAGGCCAGGATTATTCCCCTCCTAGACAGGCCACCCTCCTTTGTCCTAGCGGCTATCCGGGAAACGCCCGGAGCGGCCCGTTTCCGTTGCGGATGAGCGCGGTGTGGCAGATTACCGCTGTCTCAGCAATGCCGAAACTCGCCGAAGCCGCCGATTCGGCATCTGCCGGGCCTCACGCAAGGCGAGCGGCGCGCGCCCATGTGGTTGCGTTGCGACTTTCGGTGGGGAAAGTCCGCCTCGTGCGCCAAGCCGCGACGGCATTTACTCTTTATGGAGTTCTGCGGGCTAAATTCCGCTCTCAAGCATCGCAGACGGCCCTTTGAGGAAAAATCGCCCGATGATGGTCAATTCTCCCGACCGGCGCACCCTATTGCGGTTCGTGCTCGCCGCTGCCGCGCTCGGCATCGGATTGGGCCGAACCGCGGTCGCCTCGGAGGTCACGGCGCCGGTTGAGCAACTCCATTCCGGGCTCATCTCAATCATGAAGGCAGGCAAGACGGAATCCTTCCGCCAACGTTACGAAACGATCGCGCCGGTGATCAGCCGAACTTTTGATCTCGAAGCAATTCTGCGGCAGGTCATTGGTCCGCGCTGGGCGGTGCTGCCGGCGGATAAGCAAGCGGCGCTGGCCGATGCCTTTCGCCGCTATACGATTGCCTCCTATGTCGCCAACTTCGACACCTACTCAGGACAACGCTTCGATATTTCTCCCGGCGTCAGGGCCGTGGGCAACGACCGCGTTGTCGAGACCCGGATCGCCTTGCCCGGCGGCGGTGCGCACGCGCTCGACTATGTGATGCGCGCGGAGAGCGGTGCGTGGAAGGTGGTCGATGTGCTGGCCGAGGGTTCGATCAGCCGGGTGGCCGCGCAGCGCTCGGAAATGCGCTCCCTGCTCGCCGACGGCAGCGGCGCCGGGCTGCTGGTGAGCCTGCGACAGAAGACCGCTGAGTTGTCGGGGGGCATTTTGCAGTAGCCGCTCCAACTGCGGGCTGACTATCACCTGCCTGCGCGGACCACGGGGACGGTTGCCCCGACGCGCTGATCTTCCGATATAGGCCGAGACGGTCGCCCGCCGACCGCCGCATGCGACACCGCCTCGGATCCTTATGACATTTCCGGCTCTGCTCGTCGGCTTGGTCGATTTTTGCCGGCGCAATGCGCTCTCCGTGATTCTCGCGGGCCTATTCCTGGTCATTTTTTCCGGGTGGTACGCGGCCGCTCACCTCGGGATCACGACCGACACCGACAAGATGTTCGCTGCCAGCCTGCCGTGGCGGCAGCGGGCCGAGATGTTCAAGAAACTGTTTCCTCAGTTCCAGGACCTCCTGGTCGCGGTCATCGATGCGAAAGAGCCGGAAGAGGCGGACGCCACGGCCGCCTCCCTCGCCAAGGCGCTGGCTAGCGACCATGAGCATTTCCTGAGCGTTCGGCGCCCCGACTCGTCACCATTCCTCGAGCAGGAAGGGCTGCTCTTTCTTGACACCGCTCAGCTCGAATCGCTGATCGAGCGAATGATCGACGCTCAACCTTTTCTCGGCGAACTCGCCAAAGATCCCAGCGCGCGGGGTCTGTTCGATGCGCTCTCCCTGTTGGGCACAGGCGTCGAGCAAGGACAGGTCAATCTCTCCCCCTACCGAACGGCCCTGGCGGGTTTTCACGATGCGATGACCGGCGCACTCGCCGGTCATCCACAGCCGTTATCCTGGGTGCGCCTCCTCGGCGGCGAGCTCGCCGATTTGGGCGGCCGCTTCAAATTTGTCCTGGTGCGGCCCAGGCTCGACCACACCAAGCTGCAGCCGGGCGGAGCGGCGACGGAGGCGATCCGAGACGCCGCGAGCAATCTCGAATTCGTCAAATCGGGACAAGCCCGAGTACGGATCACCGGCAATGTGGCCCTCGCCGATGAGGAATTCGCCTCGGTGGCCGAGGGCGCAGCAACGGGGCTGATCGGCAGCATTCTGCTGATCGCATTGTGGCTGTTTCTGGCCGTCCACTCCTGGCGGCTGATCGCCCCGATTCTGATGACCCTGGGGCTCGGCCTGATGCTGACCCTGTTGTTCGCCGCCGCCGCAGTCGGCACCCTCAATCTTGTCTCTATAGGTTTTGGCATCCTTTTTGTTGGGATCGCGGTGGATTTCGCGATTCAGTTCTCGGTGCGCTATCGCGAGATGCGCCTGCTGTTTCCCGAGGCGACGCGTGCGCTGACAGAGACCGGCCGGCGGGTCGGCGGGCAGATTCTGGTGGCATCGGCGGCCACGGCGGCGGGCTTTCTCGCTTTTGTGCCGACCGATTTTCGCGGCGTCGCGGAGCTCGGGTTGATCGCCGGCATCGGCATGCTGATCGCATTCTTGTGCACGATGACCTTCCTGCCGGCGGCGATAACCCTGTTTCGGCCGCACGGCGAGAGGAGCGAGGTCGGGTTCTACTGGGCGGTGCCGCTGGACGAAGTGGTCCGGCGCCGCCGCACGCCGCTGCTCGTCGTATTTGGCATGCTGGGCTTGTTGGGCTTTATCCTCCTCCCCCGGATCGGCTTCGACGCCGACCCGCTGCACACCAAAAACCCGAATACCGAGGCGATGCAGACCCTCTACGACCTCGGAGATTCGCCGCTGACCAACCCGTTCACGATCGACATTTTGGCGGCCGACCCGGCCGCTGCCGCGAACTTGGCGGAACGGCTGAAAAAGCTGCCGCTGGTATCCGGGGTGCTGTCCATCAACAGCTTCGTACCGCAAGACCAGGAGGCCAAGCTGGCTTTGATCGCCGATGCGGCCACCTTGATGGGTCCGAGCCTCGCGCCGCACGACACCCCCCCGCCGCCGACCGCGGGCGAGATCCGGACCGCTGCCAAGAGCGCGCACGCCAAGATCGCGCCGGCGTTGGTGAAAATGCCCGACGATAAGGTCCTCGCCGCAATCGGCGAAGATCTTGCCAAATTGGCCGGCGCGCCCGATCCGGTGGTGATCGCGGCCGACCGGGCGCTGACCCGCTTTCTGCCGACGCAGCTCGATCAGCTGCGTAGATCATTGGAGGCCCAGCCTGTCACATTGCAGACGATCCCGCCGGATCTGGCCCGCGACTGGGTGTTGCCCGACGGACGAGCCCGCGTTCAGGTGTTGCCGAAGCCCGAGGCAGGTAACACGAAGGGGCTCGCCCAGTTCGTTGCCCAGGTGAGGGCGGTCGCACCCGACGCCGGCGGTTCCGCCGTCACGATCGAGGAAACGAGCGCGACGATCGTCGGCGCCTTTCGCTCGGCCGCGATCTACGCCGTGATATCGATCGCGATCATCCTGTTCATCGCGTTGCGGCGCTTGCTCGACATGTCGCTGGTGCTGGCGCCGCTCTTGCTGTCATCGCTGATGACAGTGGTGATCATCATCATCGCCGGGCTGCTGCTGAATTACGCCAACATTATCGCGCTGCCTCTGCTGCTCGGTGTCGGGGTCTCCTTCAACATCTACTTTGTAATGAACTGGCGGGCGGGTCAGACCACGGTCTTGGGATCCGCGACGGCGCGGGCTATCCTGTTCTCGGCGCTGACGACAGGCACCGCGTTCGGCTCGTTGGCGCTGTCGGCGCATCCGGGGACGGCCAGCATGGGGGTCTTGCTGCTGATCAGCCTGGGCTGCACTCTGGTGGCGAGCCTCGTCTTCATCCCGGCGCTGCTCGCCGCGGTGCCGAGAGCTCGCCACCCCTCGCCTTGACCCGTTCCCGCTACGCAAAGCGCGAGACGTCGACGGCCTTCTCGGTGATGAACTCGAGCAATGCCGGGGTGCCTTCGCGGGTCTTCTCGATACCGCGGCGGATCGCCGGGACGATCTGCTCGGGCTCGGTGACGCGCTCGCCATAGCCGCCGAGCGCGCGAGCGAAATCGGCGTAATTGCCGCTGATGTCGGTCGAGCGATATTTCTCGGTCGCCACCGGCATGACCTTCAACTCGATCGCCATCGAGAAATTGTTCATCAGGATCGACAGGATCGGGATCCGCTCGCGCACCGCAGTTTCGAAATCCATGCCGGTGAAACCGATCGCCGCGTCGCCCCAGACATTGATGCAGAGCTTTTCCGGCTTTGCGAGTTTCGCCCCCATCGCGAGGCCGAGCCCATAGCCGAGCTGGGTCGTCTTGCCCCAGCCGATATAACTGAGCGGCACCTCGCTCGCCCAGAACGGCGACAGCTGGTCGCGCGGGCTGCCGGCATCGTGGGTTATGATCGTCTCCTTGACGTCGACGGTGTGCAGCAATTCCCAGATGACTCGGTAGGGCGACAGTGGCGTCGTGTTCTGGGTCAGCCGCGGCATCCACTGCTCCATCCACTCTTTCTTCAGCGAGCCGATCCCGCGGGTCACACCGTCGAGCCTGCCGCGCGGCTTGCCGTGCAGCCGGTCTTTGACCTCTTCAAGCAGTGCGTCGAGGGTCAGCCCGGCATCGCCGACCGCCGCCAATTCGGCCGGCACGTCCTTGTTGATGTCGGTAGGATCGAGCGTCGCATGGGCGATGCGCATGCCCTTCGGCATCGGCGTCGCAAAGCTCGAACGCGTGAAGCTGCAGCCGATGCCAAAGACGAGATCGGCATTCTGCAGGAAGGTGTGCAGCTGCTTGGAGATGCCGATCCCGCCGGAGCCCAGCGCCAGCGGATGGTTCTCGGGGAAAGCGCTCTTGCCTGGCAGTGTCGTCATGACCGGCGCTTCCAGCAACTCGGCGAGCTGCTGCAGCTGTTTCCATGCCTTCCCATAATGCACGCCCTGGCCGGCAACGATGACCGGGCGCTGCGCTTCGACGAGCGCGGCGGCGATTTGGGAGACCGACTGCGGATCGGGGCCGCTCTTGAGCCGCGGGGTCTTCTGGTACTCGATCGGCCCGCTCAACTCCTCCCGTAGAAGGTCGGAGGGGAACTCGATCAGCACCGGCGCCGGCCGCCCGTTCTTGACCTGCGTGAAGGCGCGGCGCAGCGCCTCCTCGGTGGCGGACGGCACCGTCACCTGCTCGATCCATTTGGTGACGTGGCGGAAATTAAGGGCGGCGTTGAAGTTCGGCCGGACCTGGTTGACATTGCGGGCGTAACCGGCCGGCAAGACGACGACCGGACAGGAATCGCCAAAAGATTGCGCTACACCGCCAAAGGCGTTCTCGGTGCCGGGGCCATGCTGCATCGCAAAAACGCCGATCCGGTCGCCCGACGTCACTTTGGCGATCGCGTCGCACATATGCAATCCGATGCGCTCCTGACGCACCATGATCGTGCGGATATCGGCCTCGGCGGCAGCCTCGATGATCGGGTTGACCGGATAGCCGATCAGAAATTCGATCCCCTCTCGTTTCAGGATTTCGGCGACGGCATTGGCGACCTTCATCGGATCCCTCCTCGGTGTTAGGCGGTCGTGCTGCGATTGTGACACAACCTTTATGCCGCGGCGAACTCTTCAAATGTTGAGCGGCCGCGGCGGTACGGTAGAATGCTTCCTGATATAGGTAGATTGGTATATGCCATGAGCTTGAATATCAAGAGCGAGGAGACACACCGATTGGCTCAGGAATTGGCGCGGCTGACGGCAGAGAGCATGACCGCCGCTGTCACGCAGGCGATTCGCGAGCGCCTCGACCGCGTGCGTCGTGAACGGGCAGTTGGTCTCGCAGATCGCTTATTGGCCATCGGCAAGGATTGCGCGGCCCATCTCAAACAGCCGTTCCGTACCGTGGACCACGGCGACCTGCTGTATGACGAGCGCGGATTTCCGCGATGATCATCGACACATCGGCGCTGATCGCGATACTTCGCGACGAGCCCGAGGCGGCAGCCTGCGCCGAAGCCATCGAGGCCGCTCCCCATCGCCGCATCTCGGCGGCGAATTTTGTCGAAGCCGCAATCGTGATCGACGGATCCCGCGATCCGGTCGCCAGCCGCCGTTTTGATGACCTCGTCAACGAAGCGCAATTGGCCATCGAAGCGGTTACCGAAGTGCAGGTACGGATCGCGCGCGAGGCGTATCGTGATTTCGGCCGAGGCAGCGGCCACCCGGCTCGACTTAATTTCGGTGATTGTTTTGCATACGCCCTGGCGCGCGCGACGGGTGAGCCGCTGTTGTTTATTGGGAACGACTTCTCGCACACGGATATCGCGCCGGTTCGGCAAGTCTGACGCAAAGCAGGTGGCCTCCCGGCACCAGCGGGGCTCAGAACTGCGCCTCGTCCAATGCGTAAGAGGTGGAAGCACCGCTCTTGACTATGGAAAGCAGCGCCTTTGCCTTGGGCATGATTTGCTCGGCATAGAACCTCGCCGTCGCGATCTTGGTCCGGCAGAACTCACTGTCATCGCTGGACGACAACCGGGCGCGGGCGGCCATGGCGGCGCGGGCCATCTGCCAGCCGCCGCAGACATAGCCCGTTAGCATCATGTAACTGACCGATGCGGCGAGCGCCGCGTTGGGGTCCGTGCGCACGGCTTGCAGCACCCATTCGGTCGCCTGCTCCAATGCAGAGATGCCGGCGAGGAGGCTCTCGCGGATCTCCGACTGGTCCGCATCGTTCGAGCCGCCAAGCTGCGCCCCGACCGCGTGCATTTCGGCGATCAGCTCCGCCATCGCGGCGCCGTTATCCGAGCCCAGCTTGCGCCCAACGAGATCGCCGGCCTGTATTCCCGTCGTCCCCTCGTAGATCGGCGCAATGCGCGCGTCGCGCAGATATTGCGCGGCACCCGTTTCCTCGATAAAGCCCATTCCGCCGTACACCTGGATCCCGAGGGAGGCAATCTCGACGCCGAGCTCGGTGCACCAGCCTTTGAGCACCGGGGTCAGCAGGTCGACCCGGTTGCGGCGGCGATGGCGTTCCTCAGGGTCCGGGTGTTTGTGCGCCAGATCGGCGTCGGCGGCCAGCACGTAGCCGAAGGCGCGCATCGCTTCGATCTGCGATTTCATCGTCAGCAGCATGCGCCGAACATCGGGGTGATGAATGATCGTCACCCGCTCGCCGCTGCGCCGCCCCGCGGGCCGGCCCTGGACCCGCTCCCTGGCATAGTCGCGGGCTGCCTGATAGGCCCGCTCGGCGATCCCCAACCCCTGTATTCCGACCTTTTGCCGCGCCTCGTTCATCATTGTGAACATGTGCGCCAGGCCCTCGTTCTCGCGGCCCACGAGATAGCTGATCGCCCCCTCCTTCTCGCCAAAGCTCATCACGCAAGTGGGGCTGGCATGGATGCCGAGCTTGTGCTCGATCGAGGCGCACGCGACGTCGTTGCGCGCCGCGGGAGAACCGTCGGCACCGACGAGGAATTTCGGCACCAGGAACAGGGAGATGCCGCGCGTCCCTTCGGGCGCGTCGGGCAAACGGGCGAGCACGAGGTGCACGATATTCTCGGCCATGTCGTGGTCGCCCCAGGTGATGAAGATCTTCTGACCCGAGATGCGGTAATGGTCGCCCTCGGGCACCGCCCGGGTGCGGACCGCCGACAGATCCGAGCCTGCCTGCGGCTCGGTCAAGTTCATCGTGCCCGCCCAGTCGCCGCTGACGAGCTTGGGCAGAAAACGGCTCTTCAACTCGTCGGAGGCGTGCGCTTTCAGCGCCTCGGCCGCCCCCGCGCTCAGCAATGGACAGAGCGCAAAACTCATATTGGCCGAGTTCCACATCTCGATGGCTGCAGCGGCGATCAGTCCGGGCAGTCCTTGCCCGCCATATTCGGGCTCACCGCTCAACCCGTTCCAGCCGTTCTCGACAAACCGGCGGTACGCCGCGGCAAACCCGTCGGCGGCTGTGACAACCCCTTTCGACCAGGAGGCACCCTGCGCGTCGCCGGGCTGGTTGAGCGGCGCCAGCACTTCGGCAGCGAGCTTCGCAGCCTGTTCGAGCACCACCTCGACGAGATCCGGCGTCACTTCCTGATAACCCGGCAGCGCGGCCAGCCGCTCCAGCCCTGCAAGCTCGGTGATCACGAACTGCATGTCCTGCAACGGGGCATGATAATTCGGCATAAGCTGGCTGGCTCCTTTATGCCTCCGGCCCGGTACCGCCGGGCGGCCCTTATGGTTGCGGGCCTGTAGCGTTAGCCGAGCATAGCAGAAATCCTCCGCAGCGGCTTTCTCGCAAGTCCGGACGGGTGGACGGAGCGCAACCGGGCCCACCCCCGCCGTGCGATGCGCGCGGCCTCGGCGGGGGCGATCTCGCCGCTCGCAACGGCCGCCAGAACGGCAGCCAACGTCTGCCGTAAATCCTCGACCGTGCGCACGGACTGGAGGTCGATCCCGATGCGCTCCGCCCCACCCTACCCCCGGAACGCCCGCCCTGGCGGGCGGCCGTCCGGGGGCTCCCCCGCTTGCGCTAAGGTATGCACACATTCGGGCCGAGGCCTGTTTCCGGCGCCCTTGCCCCTCTCCGCCCGCTTGCGGGGGGAGAGGGAGGGGCCCGCGCCGAAAGGCGTGGGAGGGGCGAGGTGGGTCGTGCCGCTGCTCGGAGCTTGTGGCTCCCCCACCTCACCCCGACCCTCTCCGCCCCAGGGGCGGAGAAGGGGATATTTGGGGTCTGGGATATCTGTGCACACCCCAGCCCGCTTGCGGGGGAGGAAATGGCAGGGGGCAGCAGGCGGCGGTAATACTTGCTTGGCGAGCGGCCGCAACAGATCCGGTTTGCGATCGATCAGATCCGACAGCGCCTTCGCGGTCAGCGGCCGGGCGATTAGATCCGGCACGCGGCGCCTGGGATTGGGGGTCCCGGGCGGGCGGCCGCGCGGGTTCCCGGAACATCCCTTCGCGAAGCGTCCGCGCGCGTCGCGCGCGCGAGACCGCAAGGGATCAGGATCAAGTCGTTGAGATTCCTGGATTTCTGTCCCGGAAAACAGGTGAGAACAGGAGGGCGAAGACGGATCGGCGACCACATGCGGCATCAGCGGGGCTCCGGAGCAAGCGAGCCCAACAAATGAGTTCACGGTGTGTTCACGTCAAGGGTGGACTATATACTTGACTGATGGCGGCTCGAAATCCACATAGCCGCCGACAGGCCGGCGTTTCGGTGACCCCCGCTATGATTGAGGCGGGGATCGCCTTCGCGCGCGAGTTTTTGGGAGACGCTTACCCGTCAATGCCGCTCGATTGGGAGTTTACCTATCGATGCGCGCCGTCGCGGAAGACGGTATCGAAAAGCTACCAAATCGTCATAAAGGGCCATGATCGTTGCGGTGCGCGATCTCAGTTCGGGCATGGGATCTTCCAAAGGCAACCCGCTGTCCGATGGCAGGAAGGGCCAGGGTTCGCCACCATTCCATTCCCAAATCGTATGAATGACTTCATTTTCGTTTGGCAGCAGCGTTGCGCAATCGCCGAATCAGAGAGCCGAACTCCTTGCGTAATCCGGGTCTATTGGCCAGGGCATATAGGGCAACTTCCTCCACCATCTCTCGACGGGCTCGGTGCATTTGGAGGGAGAAGAAGATTGCATGAGCGCGATCGAATCGCGCGCCGCAGAGCTGGTAGAAAATCTGGAACAATTCGCCCTCTAGCCGGTTCCATTCGACCTCCAAGAGACCAAAAGCTTGTAGGTATTCCGGTCGGTATCGTGGCTGATGTTCCATTCTAAGACGATCGCTATTAGCTTATAAGGCATGAGGAAGCCTACGAAGCCACAAGCGCCAGCGCCAGATACGCTAGTTGATGAGCCCGGCATGGCTGAGCGCTTTCAGCGCGCCCTACGGAAGGCGCTCAATACACCGCCGAAGCATCGAACCTCGCCGACACCGAAGGCGAAAGAGCGGCCCACATCGAAGGAGCGCGTTCACAAGGGGAAGACGCGGGATTAGTGCCGTTGTGGCGCGTATAATTCCCTAAGCAGCTGAATTCGGGCGGTGCGCAATTCCGCCCGAATGTATACAGGTTTATCTACGTATACGGAGGTTCCGTCGTGCGCCCGTCTTATGGTCCCCAAGCCGTCTGCTGTATCTCTCTCGTAATGTAAAGGAATATTATTTAGCGATGCCTCAAACTCTTCTTCCGTCATTCATTTTAACCAAAGATGCGCTTGCAATAAAGGTTGGCGGTCCGAAGCCGGCCCGTGAAAATCGATCATCTTCAGCGACCGCCGTCACTGAATTTACCTCCAAACCATCCGCCTCAAGTAACTCACGAACTACCTTTGGTAACTTATCCGCGATTTCCGTTATCGTCTCGCCAAATACAACGAGACCTCGCAAGTCATCACTTGTCGCCGCGAGTTGTCCAGTCGCTTCATGCCGCCGGAGTGTGATCCGAATCGTTCGCTCTTCCATGATGGCTTTACCTGAAAAATCAACAACTTAACATCCTAGCGGAACATAGTGATGGTATGACAATTAGTCAATATATACCATATATGGCGGTCGAGGTTAGAACCATTGCCACTCGTAGTTGCTAATCATCGCCCATGAACGGGAAGGCCATCTGAATCGGCCCGACATAAGGGGAGTCGTCCGGCCGTAGCGGCTCAGGCGGTTCGGGTTTCGGCTTCTTGGCTACGAGTCCGCCGATAGGTTAGGCGCTTCCCGCCAGCTCCTCTGATCGCGCGGCGGGTGCGCTCGGTATCGTCAACCCCGAGCTTCAGGCGGTTGGAATATCGAAAATCGAATTCGGCGAGGTAGCGATGCAGATGTTGCTCGCCGCAATGCTGGTATACGCCTACCATTCCGCGCTTGAAGATCGAGAAGAACCCCTCGGCGGTATTCACGTGAGCATCGCCACGCGCCCACTCTTCTTCGCCATGGTTGACCGTTTCGTCGCGCGCGAAGCGCCTGCCGATTGCGCGATATGAGATGCGCTCGTCAGTCATCAGCGCGCTTTTGGCGTCGGCGTTTTTGGCCACGACTTCGCGCAACGTCTTGGCGGTAAGATCCTCGACCTTTACCGAGCGAGCCGAACCGCCGCGCTCGACGAGAGTAACGATATTCATGCGATCGGCAGTGCTCATGCTGCGTTGCCAACCGAACTCGGGATGCAAGATCCATTTCGGCGACCCGCCTTTCCATCCGTAAAAGGTCTCATCAACCTCGATGGTCTTGCCCTCGCCGCCGAGCGGCGTTGGGTCATTGTCCGCCATCGCTTCGCGGATACGGTGCATCAGGAACCACGCGCTCTTGTACGTGATCCCGAGCGTGCGATGGATTTGATGGGCTGAAACGCCTTTCTTGCTCGACGCCATTAGCCGGAAGGCGAGCAGCCATTTGTGAAGCCGGATATGAGAACGCTCAAATATCGAGCCGACGCGCACCGTGAACTTGTCCTGGCAGGCCGAGCAGTAATACCAGCCAGGCCCCATCGATCCGCCGCCAAGCGGTTTCACGGTATCGAACGCGCCACAGAATGGACAGAACGGACCATCCGGCCAGCGAACCTGTTCCAGGTACGCCCGAGCGGCTTCCTCATCGTGGAACGCGGGATCGGATAGTAGCTCGGGGGTTCGCATGGCCTATCTCCTTGAGATATAAGATAGGAATCTTATGCGCGTCAGTCAAATATATAATTGCGTGGTAGGATGAGAACGCCGGACTTTGGGTAAGCCATGACAGCGAAGTATTGCTGCAGGTTGGCGTCGGGCGCGCGACTGCGACGCAAATGGCAGGTGTCCGGTCCCGACCCAAGAACGAACCCGCTCTCGCGGGAGGACGCCGCGTCACGGTCAGTGCGTTTTTAGCGGCGCTGGTGTGTGTGATCGGTAAAGCGTGACGGTCGGGGCATCCGATCCCGAGCATCGAA
>Ga0126383_10000358_pt1 | contig 24767 bp, 29 predicted proteins | sample PanSoiMetPlot_35_FD_96882 | JGI IMG/M metagenome (GOLD analysis project Ga0126383, IMG submission 96882) | Tropical forest soil microbial communities from Panama - MetaG Plot_35 | ecosystem: Environmental > Terrestrial > Soil > Tropical forest > Bulk soil | place: Panama | collected 2016-02-17
GGAGCCGCCACACCCATTCCGCCGAGGGGGTGTTGAGGAACCACCTTTGAGGCCGACACCGGACCGTCCATGAACTCTGCAAGCATCAACATCTACCAGGGAGACGATTACGCTGCCATAGTGTCCTTGACGGCTGACGGTACTAGTGACCCTGCCGACCTTACTGGTTACACAGCAACCGCTCAGATCCGTGCCGACTACGCTGACAATGCACCAGTAGTAGTCACTACATTCGACATCCAGATCCTTGGAAGCGACGTCTACCTTAGCTTGACGCATGACGTCACCGCCACCTTGAAGGGTAATTACCGTTGGGACCTGCAGATGATTGCTCCTGACGGTACTTATACCACGCCCATCTACGGCAAAGTAACTGTACTGCAGGAGGTCACGAGGCCTTAGCCATGATCCCAGGAGTAGATCCGCAAATCCTCAGAGCGGCCTTGTTGATCCAGCCAACGCCTCTTCGAGCCCGTCTCCAGACACAGCCGCCGCGTCTGGGGGCAGCTGCTCTCAGGAGCCCGGCTAAGTTCCGTGCTGGTATAGCTCACCCCATAACGATGCAGGCGCGTCTGCTCAAAACGCCGGACAGGTTTACTGCCGTACTCAACCCAGCAGGGACGGGCAGTGGCGGGCCAGGAATCGACGTCGATCTTCGGCGGTACGTACAGAAAATCATGGCCGTTCTCGATCCGAACGGGCCTCCGTCTCCAAACCCATAATGCACGGCGATGACGACAGCGGCCGAACGGTCGCGCCAGTTCCAACTACAGGCAGCTTGAGTGCCAAGATCATCCGTGCCTGTCGAGTACACAAGGAATGCCCGCTTGAATGTCCCGACCGAGAAGTCGAGGATAAGGGCGAGATTGCCAGTTTCGACAACAGACCTTTGATCCAGAAACTCAGGGAGAAACTGCCGTGGCGTCGCTAGTACCGAACTCAGGCAAGGCCATCCTCAGTGGCCGCATGATTGGTGCAACCCCATCACAAGCCGAACCACACTTCATCGGTTGGGGAACCGGTGCAGGTGCGGGTGCTGCCACCTCCACCGATCTGAGCACGCCAGCACCAGAGGCTCGGGCAAACGGTGCGAGTACACAATACACCACATCGGTCACGAACGATACGCATCAAATCGTCGGAACACTGACTGCATCAGCTGCCCGTACAATTACCAACGTGGGCGTCTTCGATGCCGCCGGTTCAGGTTCTCCGCCTGCGGGCGGTAACTTGTATGCCATCTTCGATGGCCTGAGTCAGGCTCTCAACTCCGGCGACTCGATTCAGTTCACGGCCAGGGTCCAGTTCACATAGCCCCAGCCGACAACTAAGGCCTCACCATGACGATGGTAGAGGTACTGCCAGGCAACGGCCTGGTTAGTACTCTCAACGGTGCTATCACCAACAGTGCTACTACCTTGGCCATACAGGCGGCCGATGCAACAAAGTGGCCAGCCTCAGGGGCCTACCGTGCTGTTCTGTGCACTGACCCGACAAATGGCCCATGGGAGTTAGTACGGGTAACTGGCGGGCAGGGTACCGCCACTCTGACGGTCGTGAGGGCGGTAGAGCCCTACAACGGTACACAAACGGCCTTGGCGTGGGTCAACGGCACAATGATCTCTGCTGTGTTGACACACGACGGTCTAGGTCTTGTTGCAGGGCCTCAGATTGCGGTACTGGTGTACGAGGCCGTAGCCGCTACCGGTGCTACAGTGACTCTGCCGCAAACTCCTCTGCCTAATGGTGTACTGACTGTTGCCATCAATGGGCAGATCCAGCAGGCGCCTCGTGACTACACCATTACGGGTGCAACGCTGACCTTCACACCGGCTCTCAGCGCTGACGACATCCACATCGAGTACCAGGTCAGTGCATACAACCCTAGTATAGTCTCGTCCCACTTCGAGACGACACTGACGACAGGGCAGAACACCATCACGTTACCTGTTGCGCCAGTTAGTCTGCCACTAGTCACCAGAGATGGTGTTGTACAGTACCAATCTGCAGGGCATTTTTCTCTGGCCGGTACGATCATCACGCTCACTGAGCCTATTGCCACAGGCGAAGGTGGTCGCATTAGCGTCGACTACACGGCAGGTGGCATTGCCGCTGCACCTAATGCCGATACGGTCGATTTCTTCAATGCCTATGCTGCCAGCTCGCCGCAGCCCAGCTCCTTGGTGGCCTTGGACGCTAACGGGCGCTTCCCGCCAAGTGTTTTTCCTGCACAGACAACCGCCATCCATGAGGAGTTCATGCCCGCGAACGCGGCAACAACTGTCACATTGTCGCAGGCGCCTGGTGTGGTGTTGACGGTCACTCGTGATGGTGTTGTCCAAAGCGTAAACGATAACCACTACTCGTTGTCAGGTGCTGTCCTGACCTTCACCGATGCCTTCGATGGTTTGTCACGAGTTACTGTTACCTACCTGTTGGGTGCTGCGATTGGCGCTGCTAGCACAGTCGGTGGCATTTCGGCCTACGCTGCGAGTTCCGCACCGCAGTACAACGCCCTTATCGCTACAGGTTCGGACGGTAAGCTGCCTGCAGTAGTCGAACACAACCTTTCCAACCTTCTCACCAATGGCGGCTTTGAATTCTGGCAGCGAGGAACAGGACCGTTTACGACAAGCGTGAACGGCCCTGATCGGTGGTTACTGAGCATTGGTTCCGGCTCGACGATGAGCGTCTCACGTGACACCTCTAACATGGATTCAAGCAGCCAGTACTGTGCTGCGATCACGTACACGAACAGTAACCCGAGTTACTTCTTCCACTCGTCTGGAACAGGCCCCGAGAACCCTCAGCAGTTCGCGGGCAAACCTATGTCGTTCAGCATTCGGGTTCGGTGTTCGGTGGCAAATGCTATCCAGCTCGCTTACTACGATGTTGGGTGGAATCTAGGCCGGTTCAATACAGGGGCAGCAGGATATGAAACCCTGACAATGACCTTTACTCCTGTGGCCGGTCTCAACCAGGTGGCTGTCGGAATACAGCTGAGGGCTAGCTGCACCGTCTACGTCGACAATGCCATGCTGGTTCTGTCCTCAACTCCGTTCGACTATGTTCCTCTCCATCCTGCCGACGATTACCACAGATGTCAGAGATACTACGAGGAAGTAGGACCTGCCGCAACGGGAACACTTATATGCCGCATAGCCGCTCCCACCACAGGTACCTACTATGCGGACCTCTGCGTACGATGGCAAGCACGGAAGCCTGTAGCCCCTACAACCACCAAGAACGGGACATGGTCTGTATCAAACTGCAGTCAGCCGTCCATTGCGAACAACTCGGTGGATGGTGCACGTATCGAAGCGTCAACAGGTGGTGCCGTAGGGGACGCTTACGCCTATAATGCTGCCGCCGGATGTAATTTTACGGTAGAAGCAAACCCGTAACAGACTATGCCGTTTCAGGGAAGTACGGGCCTCCTAGGCACTGCATTCAGCCGCCCGAGCAGAGTTGTACTCGGCGAGCCTCTTGTCCCTGCCATTCAGCAGTTCCAGATAACGCGATCTGTATCCGTTACGACGTCGGTAAGTATTCGTCGAGCTGTCAACACAACGAGAGCAGTCACGCAAGGGCAAGCAGTAGACGAAATCCACGCTGTAGCCCTCATACGTGCCGTCGTCCAAACGCAAGGACTCGTTATTCGTCGTGCAGTGTCTCTCATCAGGGCGCTCACACAAGGTCAGGCACTAGCTGGTGGAAGTGCTGATGTCGGCTACAGAACCATAACGCAGGGCCAGTCGGTTAGTCTCCGAAAGACGGTAAACCTTACGAGGGCCGTAACACAAGGTCAATCCTCTACTCTAGCACGTGTAGTGTCGTTCCTACGAACGGTTACATGCACGCAGGGTCAAGCACTAGACGAGCTACGTGGTGTACGACTAACACGTGCACTGACACAAGGCCAGTCCGTTACTGTCGTACGAGTCAATAGCTTCCTCCGTACGGTTGCACTTACACAAGGCCAAGCAGTCGCCTCGGTCAAGCAAATCCGTCCTATAAGAGCTCTAACACAACCACAGGGCCTCGCGATAGTACGTGTTGTATCGTTCCTACGAACGGTCTCACTTACACAGGCTCAGGCAGTTACATCCGTAAAGCAGTCTAGGCTCATACGTGTAGTTACACAAGGTCAAGTCATTGTCTCGACCGAAGTGTACAACATGATGCGTGCTGTTACGCAACCACAAGTACTCTCTGGCCAGAAGTCCGCTATTGAGATCCGTGCTATCACGCAGGGCCAAGCTGTTTCATTCGTCCGCAAACCGTTTCTGACGCGCACTGCAACACAAAGTCAGTCGTTGGTCCTGTCCCTCATGCGTGCGTATGGGCGGACGGTGACAGCCAGCCAGGCCACTGCAGTTGCCGTCGGGAAGCAGATTTACGCCCTAAGATCCATCACACAAACCCAAACCGCAACGTTGTCCCGCGCTGCAACCCTCTTGCGAACCTTAGCAGTCACACAAGGTCAGGCCGTATCAGCAGCGAAGCAGGTACGACTGACACGACCAATAAGTCAGGCGCAGTTGGCTTCGACCCTCAAGCTCATCAACCTCACAAGGGCCTTGACGGTCATCACCAACTCAGTTCTGAATCGTGCTGCTACGTTCCCACGCGTAGGAATAGCGACCCAACCGTCCCAAGTATTCTTGGTTAGGTCTACGTCGATAACTCGCGTAGTCCAGCAAAACACGCCGGCCTCTCTAATTCGAGGCATACGCCTAACTCGCGGACTTTTACAGACCCTTTACGCCTCAGGAGCAAGAGCAGGCTCTCTCCAACAAGTTTTGGCTGCAACGCAGGGAACAGCAGTCACCCTTGGGTTCAGGCAATCTCTCAACCGATCAGTCATCGCAACCCAAACGATGTCACTGTCCGTTGGCCAAGCAATGAACCTTCAACGTACAGTCTTCGAAACCGCATTCGCATCCTACGTTGCAGGGCGATCACTGTACCGTACTTTGGCAGTGACTCAAGGTCAGGCACTCGCGATTTCCAGCATGCGTGCCGGAATGGTAACGCTAACTGCGATCCAGGGTCAATCAGTCAGGCTCATCAAGACTGTCAGCCTGTACCGAACGGTTCCACAACTACAGTTCGCCGGTGGAACGATACAGGTTCAACTCGCACGAGCCGTGACACAGGGTCAGAGTGTAACTGCTGCACTCTCGCGCATCGTTGCTCAGGTTGTTACAACGGTGCAGGCGCAGACAGTGTCTTTCGGTCGTACTGTAGGGCTCACGAGGTCGGCCGTCTCAACGACGGTACTGTCTCGCGGCTTAGTAGTTACACTGACACGATCTGTCACGCAAGTGCAGACGTTCAGCGGTGCAGCGTCTAAGGTACTAATCCGTATCCTGAGCGTAACGACCGGACAGTCGGCGTCTATTGGGCAAGCTGCAGTCTTATCTCGGTCAACAACACAGACGCAGTCAGCATCCACGATCCAGCAGGTACGGATAACACGAAGTACACAAGTAGCCCAAACTGTTGCCATTACGGTCTCTCGTGCAGTGTCAAGGCTGCTGACCGTAACACAAGGATCTACGGTCGCACTGGCGAAGGCAGTCACACTAACGCGGACTACCACACAGGTACAGGCAGCTAGTGTACGAACACCGTTCCGCGCTCTGAGTGCTACTGTCACACAGGCGCAAGCTACAACAGTGCAGGCAACGAAGTCCCTACCACGTGTAGTTACCGTAACACAAACAGTCGCCGTAGCCTTGGGCGCTCGACAATCACTATTCCGTGTGGTCACGACCACTCAGACAAATGCCCTGTCAATCGTACGTGCTGTCGCACTCCGGCGCACCATTGCACAGCCTCAGACGGCAGTAATGGTTTTCGGACGAGTACTGTACCGTATAGTAACCGCCACGCAGGGACAGAGTCTCTCGTTGGCAATGGCACGTACTTTCCGACGCGTTGTGACAACGAACCAGAACCAGTTGCTTCGTCTCACGCGCGGACTTACGGTAACGGTCCAGACGAACCAGTACCAGAACCTGTTCTTGAGGCGCAGTACAAGTCTCACTCGCAATGTCATTCAGGGGTACAGCCTGAGCCTGGACGATGCGGTCACTGCGCGACTGACTAGAAGTATTACACAGGTACAAGCGGTAACACTTGGACTTCCAGTACGAACGCTTACTAGGTCCATAACACAAGGCCAGGCCACAACAGCTACCGTCGCACGAATCTTCGTTCGGACTGTAGCGACAACACAAGGTCAGGTCGTTGCACTGTCGAGACACCTAGTCCGTTCGGCCGTAGTAGCAGCTACACAGGGAACGCAGGTCACAATCGGACGGCAGGTCTCACTCACACGCACAGTACTTGAACTGACACAACTTCGGCTCAATCGTGCCTCAACAATGGTACTAGCCCTACAAGTACCTGCACCGTACCTGTACATCCGACGTGCTTTGGCGCTCCATCTGTCCACAACAGTGTCGCCCGTCGCCGGTCTAATGCGCCTGTTGAGGATCAGGCTGGCGGTCACACAGCCCATCCATGTAGGGTTGCAGGCGGACAGGATTTACCGCACCTTCAATATCACGGTTCATGCAATCCAGCGTACCTACTCGACCTACGAGACCTACATTCCGACAACCATTCGGGTCGTGTGGGATGCACAGAACGGCGTATTCAGGTCAATTGCAGACCTACCGAAGGTTTACTGGGACGCAGATAAGGATCAGTTCACTGACGACATGCTCACTCAAACAACGCCTGCGGTCGAATGGGACACCGTCAAGGAGCAGTTCCAGCCCATTGTGGAGTGACGGTACACAACGGACTAAAAATAAATCTGCACTTGAGTTGACCCTGGCCACTATGATAAAATAGAAATAGAACCAGAAAGCGAAGGCCCAGACTATGCCGAACCATAACGACAGGACGCTCGCGATGAACGACACAACGGTGGTCAACGTTACGGTGACTACTAAGACTCAACGAGACGCAGTGTATAACGCGGTCGAGGATCTACTCAAGGCATTGCCGATCAACTTGTCGGCTGAAGCACAACAGGAGACGCCTCGACGCTTTACGGACTACCTGTTGGAGTTTTGTCACCCAGTTGACCCGATGGCGATCCTGAAGGAAGGGTTCGACTCTAATGGTGGAGAAGGAGGAATGGTTATTCAGCAGAACATCCCTCTTCGTGGTCTGTGCGAGCACCACCTCGCACCATTCTTTGGATATGCCCACATTGCTTACCTGCCTCGCAAGGTGCAGGTCGGTCTCAGTAAGATGGCTCGGCTCGTTGACGCTATCGGTACTTGTGCGCCATCGATGCAAGAGCACATGTCGGACATCATTGCCGACATCCTGCATCGCGGTCTTGAACCTAACGGTGTCATGGTAGTTACGGAGGCCATCCACACATGCATGTCAGTCCGTGGGGTGCACGCTCCTGGTGTCGTAACTAGTGCCAGTGCACTACGCGGCATCTTCTTGACTAATCCGGCAGCAAAGGCAGAGGCCCTTGCCTTGATGTCGGCTAGGAAGATTCCTTCCGTGTGACAAGTACGAATGGAACCGAGTGGGTACCTGTCGAATGTCCGGTATGCGCAGGTACCTTTATCCAGCTACGTCGGGGAACCAATTTACAACACGTCGAGACAGTCAACCTTAGGCACAAGGACGGGACAAGCGTGCGTAAGAACGAAGTGCGTCGATGTGACACCTGTGGCGCAACAGGACTTCCAACCTCAGGAATCGTCCTACTGATTATCGGTACTGCTAGGAGGGCAGTGTCGTAGTGACTATTGCCATCATAGTCGGTATCGACGGTGTAGGTAAGTCCGCACTCATTCAGATCCTCTGTGAGAACAACGTCGCCGTATGGCCGCATGTAGTGGTCAGAGACCCTAATGTTGCCAAAGACGCACCAGGCTCTACAGTCTTGGCTGCGGCTGAGCAAATCCGACAGTGGGGTACTTACGCAAGGGAAAACAGGCTACACCTTTACGACAGGTTCCCATTCCCTGACGAGTACGTTTATGGACCACTGTTCGGCGGAAGCGCCATACGCGAGCAGGACATTGACCTGTGGGATTCCATCATAGAGTCACACGGTGTGAAATTCGTGTACATCAGTCCTGAAGGTTGGGCACCGAACGACGTCGACCGCAACCTCGAGAAGTACTGTGCACGAATGGCAGGAGACCCAGATCCGCATGTAAGAGTCCACCGCCCGCATGTAGCGCAAGGCATACTCGACCGTTATGACTACATACGGGAAAGGTCCTCAGTGCCATGGCTGTTGCTGAACTACAAGTGGTTCACATCCAGCGACGCCCAGCGCGTGTTCAAGTGGATTCACCAGACACGTCATCGGGATGTGGGTGTCCTTTCCACCAAAGTGGAGGAGATGTCCGAATGCTAGATGCTGGGCCTGACGGTAGACCTGAGAACTGGATCTACACGCGCATCAAACACGCGTTCAGTCCAGTAGCGCCGATCGGTCTCATGGAAGACATGAACGACTTGGGGTTGATGGCAACCTACCACTTGCTCATTGCCGACAAGGTTCTCGGCGATCAGAGACGGTGGTCGGAACTCTTTCAGTCACGTCGTGATGTAGGCCTTCGTGACTACATCATGATGGACAACAGCCTGATCGAGTTAGGCCATCCTCTTCCCGCTCCTGACTTGGTACGTGCCGTCGAGATTGTTCAAGCGAACACCTTGGTGTTGCCTGACAGTTATGGCAATGCCAGAGAGACACTCGAACGATCGGTCAACGGTGCCTACGAGATGTGGGACATCCTGCCGAACTACTGTTCGTTCCAGTTTGTGGTTCAAGGTCAGTCCGTAGAAGAGGCGATGAAACTGGTCGAAGACCTCAAACACTGGAAGCCGGAGGGCGGAGCGGGTCTGTCAGTGTTCGATCGAATCACTCACCTTAGCGTACCCCGTGTCTTCTGCGACACAACTGGTTCCCGTAAGCCATTGATTCAAGCACTATACAGGACATATGGACTGCCGATTCACCTGTTAGGGTTCTCGGAAAACGTGGCCGACGACGTCGAGTCCTGCAAGATGCGGGGTGTGACAGGTATTGACTCGGCAATGCCATTGTGGGCAGGACAGCTCCAGTTCACACTCGATCCTGAGTCACCCAACAACCCTGTCAGCCATCGACGACGACCTCGCGATTACTGGATGTGGGGCAAAGGTGACTGGGCTCCCGAGATGACGATCAACATGTTCCGCGTCAATCAGTGGCTCGGCAACATACTGTAGTCCGTCATGACTCAATCTGCCTTGGCCCAAGCAGCCGCTAAAGAATATGGTGTAGTTCATCCGCCACAAGTGTGTGCAACATGTCCGTACGGCGGTGCACGAGTTGGTGCAGTAGGTCCTAAGGACGCAGACCTGTGCATTGTCGGTGAAGCCCCAGGTGCGCAGGAGTTGGCAAATGGAGTTCCTTTCATCGGACCCAGCGGTAGACTACTCAAGACTTGCCTCCGAAGGGCCGGACTTGAAGCTGATTACCCAGTTTTCATCACCAACAGTCTTTCGTGCAGACCTACTGCTAAGCCTACCGAGAGGGGCTTCAAAACTGCACTCGGTTGTTGCCGTAGTCGAGTACTGGAAGAGGTTTTCGGAATTCGACGTAAGGTCGTACTTGCTACAGGAGCCAGTGCACTCAAAACACTCACTGGTGATCTCAACGCGACAATCACTGGCGCCCGCGGTCGCGCTATTGTGCGTGATGACGGTACGATCGTCGTTCCTACTCTCCACACTGCTGCTATTCTGCGTAAGCCTCAAGAGTTCCGAAAGCTCTCTGCCGATTTCGGATACGCGGTTCATCTACTCCGCGGAGGAGCTCTCAAGTCTGCTGGAGAAACTGTCCACTCCGTACTCCTCACCGAGGACCAAGTTCGACGATTCGCTCAGTTGGTCCGAACGCTTGGACCTCATCCATTTACGGGACGAATCACCCTAGTCGCTGATATTGAAACCAGCGGATATTCCCCCAGGTTCGACGAGATCCTCTGCGTCGGAGTAGGCTGGAAAAGGAACCGCATTATGGTAGTTCCAGGTACACTATGGCGTTGTCTGTCCGAGGCATTAGAAGACCTAGACATATGCTGGGTATGGCAGAACGGCAAGTTTGACTCGTCGTTCTTCCAAGAGCGTGGTGTTTACTCCCGAGTGGATGAAGACACCATGCTGATGCACTACGCCTTGGACGAGAACCGCGGTACTCACGACCTGGAACAGTTAGCATCTGACTTCTTAGGTATGCCGAACTACAAGTTGGAGATGCGGCACAAGTACCTGAAGAAGAAGTCCGACTCGTTCGCATTGGTGCCGGCGAATGCCTTGTACCGATACAACGCAGTCGACGTCGATGCGACACTTCAGGTCTTCGACATTCTGGCCGCAAGGCTGCAGCGGGATCCTGTTCTAGAACGCCTCTACAGGCAGACTCTGTTGCCGGCAAGTGCCTTCCTCCAACGAGTCGAACGACGTGGCTTCCATGTCGATCAGGACACCCTCCAGCGACTGGATCTCGAACTAGGTGGGGCGTTGGCAGGTGCCAAAGGCGCATTGCAGAAGTTCGTCACCGATACCCATATCTGGGACCCCGAAGCGTACGTCCGCTCCACAGGGCACAAGAAGGAACCTACCTTCTTCAATCCAGGAAGTCCTGAACAAGTTACGTGGGTACTATATAACCGACTCAGGCTGAAGTCCGCCAAGAATCTTCCCCAGGATAGTCGTGCAGAAACGCTCAAAAGCCTACCTCAGGTACCGTTTGTTACGGAACTGCTCAAGTTCCGTGGTGTCGAAAAGCAGTACGACACCTACATCAAGGGAACAAGGCGAGCTATTCAGCCCGATGGTCGCGTCCATTCCACTTACCTTATCCACGGAACCGTTACAGGTCGGCTTTCTAGTCGCAACCCGAACATGCAGAACATCCCGCGGGAGGGAAGCATCAAGCTGGTATTTGCAGCACCTACTGTCGGAAGTGATGGTCGCCCGAGAATCCTTATCGAGGTCGACTACAATCAGGCTGAACTGCGGGTGCTTGCTGCATTTAGTCGGGATCCCTTCCTCGTCCAGTGCTACGTAGAAGGCCGTAAACTCCACGATGAGATGGCCCGGTATCTTTACGGGTACCCTTACACCAAGTTCCAGTACATCCGCACTAAGGCTGTGAACTTTGGTATTCCATATGGACGTACTGCTCCCAGCATCGCCCTTGAGCATAACATCACTACGATGGAGGCTCAAAGGATGATCGATGACTGGTTCAAGCGCGCTCCTGGTGCCTACAAGTACATCATGTCTTGTAGGCAAGCGCCAGTGCAAGGTAAAGCCCTTGTGACGCCTTTCGGTAGAAAGCGACGCTTCGGACTAGTTACACCTGAGACCCTGCACGATCTCCAGAACGAGGCCTCAAACTTCCCGATCTCGAGCACAGCGTCTGACTGCACCCTACACTCAGGAATGCGTGCAGACCGAACCCTCGAGGAGATGGACGTGAAGATTGTGAACCTCGTTCACGACTCTATCGTATTGGAGGCACCGTACGATAAAGCGGTCGTCGAAGCAGCAATCGGATACATGACCGAGACAATGATCCAGGTCCCCAAGGAATACATTGGCGGCCTAGTACCATTTGCTGCGGATGCCAAGATTGGTTTCGCTTGGGGGAACATGTACCCTTGGGACGATACCAGTGACGACCACAATCTCAACCGAGAACTTCCACCGATCGAGCTGTACCACGAAGCTGTACAAACGGCAGCAGAACAAAGGAACTTCGAACTGGTAGGTACGGCAGCATGACCGCATCAGAAGCCGACTTCGCAATAGCGGCACTCAACGACCTTCGCACACGCATTTTCGACCAGTTGTTCCCTAACAACGACGGGAACCTATACAACCACGCGGTGCGTGAGATGAAACTTGCAGGTCTCGACCTAGAAGACTCCGATTACGACGGGGATCTCTACATAGACGTCCTGCAGCTCGTGCGCGTATTCGTCTGTCAGGGTCACAGTGGCGGAAGCGCAGCACGCACATTGGAACTCCTATGCAAACTGGGCCAATATGAGACCCTCACGCCAAACGACCACAGTATGAACAAGGACGTAAGCGGCCACGTCGATAAACCAGACGGGTCGCTGCTTCAAGACATCCGAGATTCCCGCTGGTTCAGCGAGGATGGAGGTAAAACGTGGTACTCAGTTGACGGTGACGGTCACAAGGTGGGGACAACAACTGCACCAGCGACTACCAATACATAAGGACCCAATCCAACATGACTACGGAACCTGAAGATGCCGCGGGAGAAGAGGAAACGGCTACGGAAGAACCCGAAGGCAGTGAGGGAAGTTCTGGATCAGAGACTGGGGGAGGTGGAGCAGAGACTCCAACGACGCCGCCAGTCCCAGGACCCACCGAACCCGAGCCCGAACCCGAACCCGACGACGGAGACAAGCCAGGGCGGGGGTTAGGACGTGACCACGAAGGACACCCACACGGTGGGCCTCCAGGTCAAGCGAAGAAGGACGACGGCGAGGAAGAGACGCCGGAAGTGAACCCTCTGGACGAAGGCGGCCAAGCCGAGTCCGCAGAGCCGGAATAGGACCACCACCACCAGCCGAGAGGGGTACCCCACCGCCCCTCTTTCCCTGTAGGATATATGACCGAATCACAGTCTTCGACTGCCACCGACCAACTCCGCACCCGTGAAGGCGACCAAGTTCTTCCGTCCGATGGTCTGCAAGACGTAGGCCCTGAAGTCATTCACGACGTCGACGCTACCGGTCTGTACTCCGAACGTGTGAGAGCAGCCGTTATCCTCGACTTCCAGCGGCGAATCGAACTGGGTATACAACGTTACGGTCATCCCTTGCAGACGTTCAACAACCGCAATGCGATCCAGGACCTGTACGAAGAACGCCTGGACGCTGCGCACTACTCCAAGCAGCTCATCATGGAGAACCGACTCGTAGGGCTTCCGACGGACACTTACGACAGGATTTACCGCGACTCGATCCGTGACGTTCTCATGTTACGAGAAATCCTGCTTGAAGAACCGCGTTCAATCCCTGGGGCCGACGCTATGCGCGCTGCACTTGCAAACACCCAGGACAAATAGTCTATAATGACTATGTGAGCAAGATGCAGTTCGTAACTGGTAACATGTGGCAAGTCGGCACTGACCAAGTCGCCGCAGTATGGGTCATTCCGACTAACGGGTCTGTAAACGGAAACGGCAACGCAGTAATGGGCGCCGGCGTTGCCAAACAGGCCAGTAGCATGTACAAGGACTTGCCGGAAGTCTTAGGGCGACTTATCCAGGCGTGGGGCAATCACTGTTTGCTGTTGCCTCATCGCCTGGTCTCGTTCCCTGTCAAGCACCACTGGAACGAGCAAGCGGACCTGACCCTCATAGAACGGTCTGCATACGAATTGGCCCTCTTGACCTCCGTATACCGATGGCGCCCAGTAATCCTACCCGCCGTAGGGACGGGAAACGGAGGTAGGACATGGTACGAAGTGGGTCCGATTCTCCACGAGAACCTTCAGAGCGACCGGTACCTCTTAGTGGCCAACAGGCCTCTAGTTACCCGAGACGAACAAGCAGCGCACCCAGCGCCTCCAACGTCGACCACCGATACCTAAGAGCGCCAACGGGGAAGTGCCGAATATGTTCGAAGGGACCGTCAAACCATGGACTACCAACCCGATCACGGACGAGGTAATCGTCCGGTTTGAGGAGAAAGTTGACAGAACTGGCATACACCATCTCTGGACTGCAGGAGCAGATCCGAGAGGCTACGGCCATTTCTGGTTTGTAGGGTCCATGAGGGGTGCTCATGAGGTCGCTTGGGTCATATATCATGGTCCTATACCCGAAGGCCTCAACGTGCTGCACAGATGCGATATTGGACTGTGCGTCAAGGAAGAATGCTTGTTCTTAGGAACGCAACTCGTCAACGTACAGGACATGGACTCTAAGAACCGAAGAGGACACGGTACTGCACGTGGAGAAGCAGCGCACGCCGCTAAACTTACTGCCGAAATGGTAAGGGAGGCAAGAGTCCGCTATGCAGCAGGAGCCTCGATTGCCCAGCTTAGCAGAGACTACGGAGTTACCGGCCCAACAATGGGAGATGCAGTCAAAGGACTCTCTTGGGCACATGTCGTTTAGTGGCATGCAATGTTCTTGGCCTCCCAGTAAGGTCGAGGTCTCGATAGAGACTATGGCGATGCGTGTCGTGACTGAACAAGTACGGGACGCACGCGAGACCTGGGAAATCTACACCCTGTGGCGCGACATCTTTATCCGCTTGTGGACCAGCAGGAGACCCCTTACCATTCCGGAACGCAATTACATCCGTGATTTCATGGCTGAGGGGTTATACCCTGCGGGTCCCGTTTACGGTTTCTGGAGTTCCACCAATGAGTGACGAAGAGCGCGGACGAGATCCAGGTCCGGGTGATGTCAACGTCGATGTAGGCGTTGAACCGACTGTATCAGTGGATACGTCGCCACAAATGGTTGGCGACGAGTACGTAGTAGGACCCGGCGTCTTGCAAGCCATGGAGAGCGCCGGTGACGAGCCTCGGAGTGATGAGCAGTTCATCATTTCGATTCCCGGTCACCAAGTCTCGCAAACCTTCGGTCGCGACGCCGTGTACTACTACTACGAGGAGGACAACCGCACTCAGCGGTTACCCTTTCGGTGAAGACGCAGAACCACTCCCGCCGGTTCCGTCCCCAATCTACTGGGACCAGAACCTGTACATGGCACCTCAAGCCTATGACTGGACTTGTTCTGCCTGCTCCCTAGATTGGGTTCTCCGTAGCACAGGACTAAACCCGAACTCGAATCGGACCGATGTGGTCTACGAGATCGGGTATACGAACAACATCAACCCTACCTACGGTCTGATGGACGGGTCCGGTTCCCAGCTGCGCCGCGTCTTGTCGGACTATGGTCAGTCCTCGAAACAAGGATGGTTGGACTTCGACTCCGTCTATGCCATTGCTGAACTGACAACAGGGCTGATGTCCGGCGCAGCTTGGTACCATTGGGTTGCCCTGCGTGGCATCCAAGGGTCAAACATCTGGATTGCCAATTCCGCACCCGGCTACAAAGGTATCTGGGATGTCCTGTCCCGTAGTGACTTCGAGCGCCTCGGTGGTTTCTCAGTCGTCTGGCTGGCTTGACCCTCCGCTATGAGAGAAAATTGGCCCGTCAACCACAATAGGGTGAATCGTATTGAAAAAGGCCGGCCTATCTGTAGAGGGCGAACACAGGTGAGGTGGGGTGCCGAATGCGGGCCTCAGTTCGCCTATAGCGGAGGACAGAGCCAGCCAGCGAAGCTGCAGTTGCCGCCGAGGATTTCCGTAGTTTCGGGGACGCGCGAATAAGGGCCCTATCAGGGGAAAGAAAAACCCCGCTCGACACACCGGGCTCACGGCGGAGGGGTAAAGACCGTGGGAGAGGGGTGCGCGAGCGGGGTTTCTTTTACGGACAGGATGGACGCTTGGCATTTATCGACCAGCAACTGTTTGTATGGCTACTGGCCGTGTTCCTAGTGTTCATCCTCATATTGGTTTTCAGGGCGAGAGACGACGATACTCACAGGCGTGGATGAGACGGTGGAGGTAGTGGTGGTTCTTCTGCATGACCTGGACGCTTCTGAGGCGTAGGAGGATGGATTTGGTTGAACCATTCCTCGTATCCTGGGATCGGCTTCCCATCGGATGTCGACACAGTACGCAGAACCACATCCCGCCAGTAGTCCCTTTCGTCAACTAACTCATTGATCCGTTGGTTCTTACTGGCCACCAATGCGCGGAACATGAAAGCCAAGGCCCCTGCGAGTGCTCCTATGACCGCACCGAGGACGGCTATTTGGTCTACGTTCATAGGCTGTCACGGTGTAGCAGTCGGTGTGGGAGTGCACAGGGTAGGATCCTTCTTGCACTGCCCTGGCGGAATATGGGTGGGTCTTGGCGTCGCGGTAGGTCTCGGAGTGTTGGTGGGCCGAGTTGTATTAGTAGGTCTCGGAGTATTGGTTGGACGAGTGGTTGCAGTTGCCGATGCAACCAGAGTGGAGGTACTCGTTGGACGTACAGTCGGTGCCACCGTTGGGGTGGCTGTTGCTATTGGTGGTAGCGTCCGTGTTGGTGTTGGAGTACTGGTGGGACTCACGATAGGAGCCGGAGCTGGAGTCAGAGTCGGTGTCGAAGAGGGAGTGGGTGTCAGAGATGGTGTGGAGGTGAGGGTGGAAGTAGAAGTAGGAACGGAGGATTCCGTACTGGTAGGCACCGGGGAATTTTGAGGCGTGCCATTACCAGCACTACCTCCACCCCCACCGCCACCACGTCTCTGAGTTGGAGTCGGAGTCACCGTTGGAGTCAGAGTTGCCGTTCGCGTCGGTGTCATGGTGGGGGTTGACGTGAAGGAGGGTTGCGTACTCGCGGCTGTGATAGTCGTGACAGTATTACTAGGCGTGGGGATCACTGGTGCACTACTAATAGGCATAGTGATCGGGTTACTTTCGGTGGCGCTCGGTGGCCCACGCCGTTGATCAGGCGGAGTCTCTTCCTCCACAGCAGGTTCGGTGGGAGGGTTGATAACCACTGTTGGTGGGAGCTGCTGCGGTAACAGTGGTACTGGTACCAGTGGGATCCTTCCGGGTCCAGCACCTAGGGTCAATCCACCAATGGGAGACTCTGGCTGGCTGGCAGAGACCTCCTCCACGGATGTCGTCTCTGGCGGTGTTGAGACCTGGTCCTGCGGTGCTGATTCTACTGTTGCCGGCGGTACTGCAGTTGCCAAAACCGGAGTAATCAACACCAGAGGACCTATAGTTCTGGGCGGTAGAATTTGTTCAGGTCCTGTAAAGGGCGGAGCGGCAACAGGCTGGGTGATAGTAGTGGGTGGCGGAAGCTGTACTGGTGGTTGTACGACTTCCGCTTCGGTGGCTAACGGCGCGAAGAAAGTAAGCGCCACGACGGCCCCCGCAAGACCTCCAGACAGGGTATAAACCACTGCCTGGAAGGTCAGGTCGTGGGTAAGTTGTCCAAGTCTACCCAGTGAATTGCCCAGGAGACTTCAAGCCGCCGGAGTACGAGAAGTGCTTGATGCCCTTCGTGCCGGTCGACTTCTTGGCGGGAGCGCTACCGACGGAACGGGTAACACCGCCGGACGAAGGAGTCGGGCTCGCGAAGGACGCACCCTGACGGATCTGAGGCGTTGACGTTGCCGGCGGAACACGCATTGCGTTGGTCTGATAGGACAGGGTTTTGCCCTTGCTGCTGTTGATTGTGGCACCTGGGTGCCGAGACTTCGATGACGACGCCATGTATTGAACCTCCTTGTCAGATCTGTACTCTCACGCCGCCGGGGGTTGCTTTGGTGATTGCGTTCCAGGTGGGCGGCGCAGCCCCTGGACGATTCCGGTAGCGGTTGTGAACCTTTCCCTGCTGTACTGAAACGAACTCACCGGCACCGTTATCGCCTGCATCGGCTGTTGCCTTCGAGACGGTTGTAGCACCGGCCATCTTGGCCGCTGTCAGGCTTCCTGGCATTTCACTCACTTGCCTTTCGGGTTGCCCATACGGGCCTTGAACTTCGGGTGCAACGACCCCTTCTTGCGACCGCCACCGGACGACGACTTACTCTTGGACTTGCCCTTGCCCGTGAGCATCGCCTTCACACTCGCTGGCATCTTACCACCGGCCATTCATCACCCTCCTACGTGTGGAATCTACTGAGGTCGTATATCGGAACCTCGACGTGCGGAACGCCAGGTGGGAACTGCGGACCTATACCGTATGCCCTTGCTGCCTCTTGGAGAGTCCAGACTTGACCACCATACTTGGCTGTAGTGTCCCAATCCGACAATTGGGTAGGCATAGAGTTATCCGTATGCGGCGCCATGATACCGACGACTTTCTTTGCGGTAGTTCCAGAGAATCCCGATTGCTCTGCGTAATCCATAAGCCACGGTATGTCTTTGGCAGGATCGAGACCGCCGTCTTCGAGTGGGCCGTAGGTCTCTGCTGTGAGAAAGCCCACAGCGTCCATGACGACTTGGTCGAACTCCTTGGTTGAGGCGTTCATCATCGCACCTAGCGACCCGTCGGCTTGGACGTTTACAACGAAGGTTGCGCCCACACGAGCTGCGCTTCCACCCAGTCTCTGTGACATACCGGAATCGCGAATGGCATCCCAGAAGCCCGAGGCGAAGGCGGACCAACTAGCAGGGTCTTGGGGTGTTGTCCAGAATCCGTCCCATCCCCATTCGGTGTTGAGGAGAAATCCGTGTGGAAATTGACTCGCACACTGGCCGTGCTTGTACCCTTCGGAGTAATTGTCACCAGTATTGCCACGGGGTACGCTCCATCCCCAACAGTTGATTCCTTGACTCTCGATCTGGGCGCGGACTTCAGCAATGCCCTCGAACGACGTGGGCGAGAGAGCATCAGACATCAAACGGTACTGAGGGTTTTCCATCTCACCTTGTAGGTACTGTCCGTAACACACCGGCAAGGCAACACTGGGGGTAAAACCAGGTGTCACAGGAGCGAGACCGTGGGCCATCGACACTATTTGTTCCACACTCTCGTACGGCTCTTGAGGACTCATCCAGTATACTACCGGGTGGATCGTCGTTCGAGTTGAGGACTGATCTGTCATCAGGAGGTCTTTCTACCCCTCCTACGGGCCCCACTGGGCTACGTAATCCAATATGTCCTTACGTTCGCCGTCTTCCGAAATCCACGCCTGGTGCTGGAAGTCCGGTACCGCTGACCCCAACACCCAGAATGTGACGGCATGTGCCAACGAGTATGTACGCATTCTCCGCGTACGCGACCCGAACCGTTCGATGATCTCGTCACCGTACGATCCTTCGATGCCTAGGGGTTCTTGATAGAACCTTCCGGCCTCCACGATAAGGGTCTTGCGTCTTACGTCACCGTCTTCTAGTGCGGCGAATAACCACCGCGGCATTTCGGTTTCCGTCAGGCGCTTGTGATCCATTGCGTGCCAGTACGAGTACCAGGCAAATCCGTCGCCACCGTCCAGGTACCGCTCTATGGAGTTACGTAGTTGTTCCCAGCCGACACGATGGTCTCTGTCTCCTCCCATATCCTGCGCCAGAGGTGGAAAGAACAGCAAGAAGGGGACATCGTTAGTACGACGCTGAGTGTTTACGTGGTTGTAAAGCCCGTCCACCCAGATCCCGATGTCGTGCCAAGAGAACCGTGACCATTGATTCGGTTCGCTAACCGGAATCCATCCTCGAATCCAGGGGTATTGTTTGGCCAGCTGCACTAAACGCGAGGCAACTACAACGGGCTCCGGGCCTTCGACGGGAATCAACCGACAATAAACCTCAAGTTCTTCCGTTGCCGCTTCATGATGCAGGAAGGACACGAACGGTTCATCCTTCAGTTGGTCTTCGAAGATGGTTATGGAGCCCGGCCTGAGAAGCTGCAGTGCACCCATCTCGTCGCTGCGGATACGCCTCATTCCATTGGTAAGTGGCGCGTGGATGCCGCGTTGTGGATTCCTACCCGGCGGTACCATTACGAGCGGCTGCCATGGAATTCTGTGGCTGGTTTGGGTCGACCTCCACAATCTTCATCATCATGGCGGAGGTGTCGATGTTCAGCTGGTACGCGTCCGGCATATCGTACCCGGCGGCCTCTACTACGCTTGTTACAGCCTCCTTCAAGGCCGTCTGGTACGCCTGTGCAACCTGGCCAGCTGCCCGAGCAGTCTCGTCGGCAACGCCAGCCTTGGTAATCGCCATCTGAAGACGTGCGAGTATCTTGTCGTTGATCTGGACCTCGAACTCTGCACCACTACCACTACTGCTACTGCTCACGGCTGGCCTGTCTTCCTGGTGAGACCGGCGTCCTGTGCCTTTTTGACGAGAGCGGGCAGAACTTCGCCGTCGGGAACGAATCGATTGAAGGTTCCGTCGGGGAATATTCTTACCCATATGTGGCGTCCTCCCTCGGTGTCGTCGAGGTCGCCGCACTCCGGATTGTCGCAGTAAGCAAGGATCGTCGAACGCCAGTCCTTCCTGCCAGTAAGGAACACTCGACCTCGAGTGCAGAACGGGCATATTGGTGCCTGATCGCCGACGAGGTTGAGATCGACCTCACTGTTGCTGCGTGACGGCCTGTGTTCGGTGACTTGCAGACCCGCTGCTTGAGCTGCCTGCGCCGTCGCGTCCTGTGTCATTATTGTTCCCTCCTACGCTGGTTTAGCGGCTTGTAAAGCCTGAACTTGCGCCGAGAGTTCCTTGACTGCCTCCCACAGCACAGGAACCATCTTGCCGTAATCCATACCCATCACCATATCGTGGTATCGGCTAATCACTTCAGGCAGTTCCGAGACGACTTCTTCTGCCAAGAAGCCCACGTCTGGTGTGTAGGTGTGGTCCACTTCGTAGCCTGCGGCCCCCTTTGTCGGATCGACGAGACGCTCCCTGGCGGAATGGTGCTGATACCGTACCCCGCGGATTGCATTCACCAGATCCAAGGCACTACGACCTCCATCCTCTGCGATCGAGCGGATCTCGGTCTTGAAGTTCTTACTGGACCACACCGGATGGGATTGGGCGATCAGCTGGCCGCTAGCGTTGGCGACGTTCGGAGCGTTGACGCCGTAGAACGTACCGCCTTGGTAGTAGCCGTTGACTTGAAGTCCGCCACCGCTGCCTAGATAGCCATCACCGCGAACCTGGAACCCGTTGTACGCTGCATTCCTCGGCTGACAGCCAAGAGTGTAGTCAGCAGAGTTGACGCCAGCCTGGAACATGGCACCTGATGCGTTGCCACTGTTGTAGCTGACCACAAACAGGGCTGCGTAGGATGCTGACCCGTAAATGGTCACAACGTTGACGTTGCCGTAGCTGATCTGGCTAGCGTTGAAGTTGACGGAGCCCATGCCGTAAACCTGGAGCTGCGACGAATTGGCACTACGGTTCAGAACATATAGGCCGGAGTCGGATGAGTTGAGCCCTGCCGTAATGTATAGGCCGAAACTGTTACCGGTGCTGTTATACCCGGAAATCTGTTGGGTGTAGGCATTTGCTTGCCCGTACACGTTGAGCGTGTTCTGGCCGTTGTTAGCACTGGAGCTGTTGATCGACGCCGCCCCGTTACTGACGAACTGAGCAGTTATCCAGGCCATGTCCCTGGTGTATAAGATCAGAGAGCTGGTAGCGTTGGCGAAGTACCCCGACGCGATCTGCACCCCGTACGAGTAGCCCGAACTGGAGCTGGGGTAGCCATAGACGTAGAGTGAGTATGCTTGCTGATACCCGTATACATTGAGTGCCTGAGTGGCGGGAGCTACGTTCGCCTGGTTGGCATTGACGTTGATCGAGCCGGTACCGGACACGGACAGAAGTGAGTACGACCCACCACGGCCAGAGACCGACAGGGCGGCATCGCTGTTAGTGAGACCGGCCTGAATGTAAATCCCGTAGGAAGCTGCAGAGCCACTGCCTAAGCAGTTGATGCAGTAGTTATTCTGGCCGCCGTTTACAAGGATGATGTTGGCGTTGATATTCGATCCGGTACTGTTGAAGATGGTGGCACCATCACCACGGGCATTGAAAATACCAATAGACCCAGACCGGTTACCGACTACGAACGAGTAGTCGTTAGTGTTGGTACCGGCATTGATATAAATACCGTTCGAGACACCTGCTCCGTTGAAGCCCAGTGAGTAGATGCCGTACTGACCGGAATTGGCCTGAACCTGGAACTTACCCGTACCGATGTCCGTATTGGCTCCTACGACAATGTTGCCGTTAGTAAGGAGACGCATTCGCTCAGCGCCACCAACAACAAAGGTCAGCGGCAGTGCGGTACCGGTACCAACAGCGTCCGAGATGACGTTGGTGCTGACGCCGTCGATCGATATAAATGCGCGGGAAGTATTTGCAATGTCACTACCCGCACACATGTACGTCGCGGATCCTACGCCCGTACCAGCAGGTGCGACAACGAGGTTTGTCAGCGTGTTGGACGAACGAGTCTGCAGGGTCTCGCCAGGACCACTGCTGATCTGACTCATCTTGGTCTTCATGGGACCCTACACCGCCAGCTTCGGAACTTCGTAGCCCATGTCCTTGAGCGCCCAATCGTTAGCAACTCGAGGTTGAATCGGCTGGTGTTGTACGACCATAGTTGAACGGAGAGCACTGACTTGTCCCTCGTCGGCCGTTTCTCCTACTCCAGCGTTCATTGGAACGCCGTGTACTGCCAGGTGCAATCTCTGGGTGGCAGACAACGGTTGGCTCTCGCCGTCCGCCAACGGTTCCGACCTGGCCAGCTTCTCGAGGATTGCCTTATCGCCATCTGACATCGGAACCGCCACCTTGCCGGTACCTACCTGCATGGCGTAGTTCTTGTGTACAGCCCGAGCGTCCGGATCGCCGTTCGACGGATAGGAGGTTGTCGACCCACACATCGGATCAGGACAGATGACGTCGACAATCTTCGACGGACGTGGGGCACCAGCGGCTGCTGCCATTGCGAGTTCCATCGGCATCGGATCACGCCACGTTGCCAGAGCCGCCGGATTTGGCAGTTCGGCCATGACCTCGACGACGTGATTGTTGTCGGTATTGAAGTCGTCATCGTCTGGATTGTCGTGGTAGACGATGTGTGCATGGTACGCGAAGTATCTGGTGGTGCCGTCCGCGTCCTGTTGCTCAATGATGCGAATCGTCATGGGTTAGCCTCACAAATCACAGAAGTCCCTGCGGCTCCAATCCACACTATGTTGGCGTTACCAGCAACAAGACCTGTCCCGCCTCCGTTGTTGAATCTAGCAGTCCTGATGTTTATGGAGTCCACACCTGGATTAGCCCACGAAGCTCCTGCGGCGCCGGCGTTGTAGTACCAGAGTCCCGTTGGGGCGACCATAGAGAAGTTGGGAACAACAGGCTTCTGAGTCTTATATACCAGTACGGCAATGCAGGCGGACGCACTGTAGTTCATTCCCGCGGCGAGCTGCTCACCTGACTGGTTCCAAATCTCGTAGTACCGCTGACAGCGTAGAAGATCGTCTGCGGGTGACGGAGGCTGGTAGTCCGAAGGGGACTGTCCCGATACAACGCTAGCATTGTCCAGGTAGTACACGCCGGACGCGTACACGTTGATTCCGGCAGCCACGTACGTGGCATTGCCAGGAACTACCAGAACCGCTGTGAGAGTTTGCCATGTACCGTCGCCCGTGTGGAAGGAAGACTGTGCAACAGGATTCGTCGCACCGTCCGAGAACAGGTTGACTTTGATTGCGTTAGGTGCGGCCGTACGTACCCGCATGCTATGACAGAACATGCGGCCTGCAATCTGATGGCCGTCAGGTATCCTCAACTGCTGATAAATACCCGATGAACCTCCACCGGCACTGTAGGACAGCGTGAATGCCATCGCCGCCTGAGAACCGCCAGCGTACCTGTCCCCACCAGGGCCGGTATCAACATTGTTTGTGTCCCTCTGAACACTGAGTGCATCTCCGCCGGCAGCGGCTGTTTGCCACCTATCAGCGGTCATGACACCGCCAACTGCAAAAGGTCCATTACCACGTTGCCAATTTTCGAACCCGCCGTTGGTCAATAGATTCAACCGTAGCAGGTCCGGACCAACACGTTCGCCTGGCAACACATCTGGGTATGCCGTAGGCGGTGAATAGTCGGACATTATAGTTCCGACAACCAACGTGATACTATCGACGTAAGCAGTACAACTGGCCAGGAAGTTGACGCCGAACTGGTAGTTCGGCCAACTCTGAGTAGGCATCACCTGCAGAGTATCAGTCACAACCAGAGTCTGGTACTGACCGTTACCCGTGTGTGTAGGACTGTTCGTCCACGCACCACCGGCCCCGTTGTAAAGAGTCGCACGGACTGCACCTGCTGTACTACACTTGACACGGACCGCTAACGTAACTGTTTGCCCTCGTAGGTACTGGGCATCTGCTTGAGGCAACAGCTGGTTCATAGAGGAAGACTGAGCACTGCCACTGCCCAGCGTAAAGGCCAGAGCAACACACGCTGTGCCCGAGTCTTGGTTAGTGGTGTCCCGAGTGGCAGTGATAGAGTCGTTGCCAACGCCAGAGATCATCCACTTATCCGGACCAAATATGCCGGAAACGGACGATCCAACATTCGTCACGGTGACAGGAGTCTTCCAGTGCCACTGTTCCATACCGCCGTTCTGCAGTAGGTTCGGTCGTGCAGAGTTGGTGGCCTGCGAAGAGTTGTTGATCTGCTGCCTATTCGGCGGAACACTAACAGGGAGCGTGATAACCAGCGGATTGATTTGCGGTGGTGATGTCATGGGTTGGCCTCTACAGTAAAGTCGTAGCCGCCTGTCGGGCCAATAGCGAAGGCACCTAGAGCCGTCACGATGGCCATAATGTTGGTGCCCTCAATATGGTTGTAGCTTACCTGCAGAGACCCACAGTTCGAGGAAGTCCAGGCAGTAGTCTTGGTGAGCGTCGGCGCAACAGGCTTTCTAACACCGAAGTAAATCGGGTAGGATATCTGCTGTCCTGCACCGCCGTAGGCGTTGTATGGTTTGAGCTGGAGACCTTCGTAGTACCTCAAACACCTCGCAAGGTCGTCGGCCGGGTGCATGAAGTTCGGATCAGGCGCCATAGGCCCTTGTACCAACATTGCGTTGTCAACGTAGGCAACGCAGCTCGTACCAACGA